>Ga0070665_100003976_pt1 | contig 15587 bp, 11 predicted proteins | sample KBSS13metaG_FD_65862 | JGI IMG/M metagenome (GOLD analysis project Ga0070665, IMG submission 65862) | Switchgrass rhizosphere microbial communities from Kellogg Biological Station, Michigan, USA - KBS S1-3 metaG | ecosystem: Host-associated > Plants > Roots > Rhizosphere > Soil ... | reverse complement strand
TTCTTCAGCCGGACCGCGAGCGACGGCTCGTCATGATCCCACGAGTCGCCCGTCCACGACCACCAGGTGATCGCCGACCGCCAATGCGCGGCGGCGAAGGTCGGATCGAGCGCCCGGGCCTTTTCGAACGCATCCGCCGACAGGCGCGCGAACTTGACGTCGCCGGTTGCGAACCGCTGCCGCTCGAACGCGAGGCCGTGCAGATACTCCTGGTAGGCGTCGACATTGCGGGTGCCGAGGGTGGCCATGGCGCGCAATTGCCTGGGGTCCATCACGGTGTTGAGCCGCTGGGCGATGGCGACCGCGATATCTTCCTGGATCGTGATCACGTCGTTGATGTCGCGATCGAAATTCTGCGACCACAAGCGGGTGCCGTCCGACGTCCTGATCAGCTCGGCGGTCACGCGGACGTGGCGGCCCTCGCGCCGCACCGAGCCTTCGAGCACGTTGGCGACCTTGAGCTTGCGGCCGATCTCGCGGGCATCGTCATTCTGGACCGTGGCGGATGACGAGCGGGCGGCGACGATCAGGTCGGGCGTGTGGGTCAGGCTGTTGAGGATTTCTTCGGTGAGGCCTTCGCCGAACCACGCCTGGCCGCCGCCCGAGGAATAATCGGCGAACGGCAAGACGGCGATCGATTTCGGCTGCGGGGCGACGGCCTGTGCAGGCGGCTCACTCGGCTTGTCCATGCGCTGCGACAGATAGCCAAGGGCAGGAACCAAAGCGGCGATGGCGGTAATGATGGTCCAGGTGGTCTTCGAGAATTTCCGCAGCCCGTGAAAGCTGGGACGGCCAACGAGCGCGCCGGCCGGCCGCTCTTCGGCCTGCTCGACGGACGGAATGAAACGGTAGCCCCGGCCGTGCACGGTCTCGAGCCAGTGCGGATCGCGTGCGTCGTCACCCAGTGCCTGGCGCAGTTCCTTGACCGCGGTGGTCAGGACAGCGTCGGAAACCGCGAGTCCCTCCCAGACGGAATCGAATATGCTGGTCTTGGTGACCAGCTCACCCGATTGCTCCATCAGTAACCGGAGGAGGGCAGTCGCCTTGCTGCCGAGACGCAGCTGGTCCTTCCCCAGCCAGGCCCGCTCGCCCTGGAGATCGAGGCACAGATTCCCGGCCGAAAGATAACGCCCCCCGTCCATCGCAAGGCAGCTTAAATCATCCGGGGCGAGGCGTCGATTGCCGAAGATTTCGCGAAATTTCAGAATTGCCTCAGAATTCCAGCGCGATGAGTTTCGCTGGTTAGCGTCTGAAAAAAAACGATAAAACATTCTGCTCGGCCGACCAATTCGCTCGCCGGGCGATTTCAGAACATCTCACGAGCGCTGCAGGACTTCGGTCCCCCGATCCGGCCAAATCGCGTCAGGTCAGCGGGAATAGCCCGGCTGAACCTTTGAAGGGGCGGCACCAACGCTGCCCCAGCGAATGCAACTCCAGGGGACTAGACATGACCAAGTATCTGTTGCTCGCGGCCACGGCCGCGATCGGGGGCACTTTTGCCCTTTCATCAACGCCGGCCATCGCTGGCGACGTATGCGAACTGAATGGCACTGACTCGCTCGGTGGGGCTACCGCGCCTGGCAATGCCGCCTTGGCCTGCGGCGAGTCCGCCAGTGCTTCGGGTGAAGCTTCGACGGCGGTCGGCGCGGGCTCGACGGCTTCGGGCGAGTTCAGCTCGGCCTATGGCGAAGCGTCGTGGGCTGGCGCCAATGAGGCAACGGCCCTTGGCTCTAACGCAAGTGCGCTGGGTGACGGCGGGACCGCCGTGGGCACCATCGCGAAGGCGGGGGGAGAGGACTCGACAGCGGTCGGTTCGAATACCGCGGCGTTCGGCGAGAATGCGATTGCAATTGGCGCTGACGCACAGGCGCTTTTCAGCCAGGACATCGTCGTCGGCAGCAACAACAATGTGACCTCGGGTGCAGCAACGGCGCTTGGCAACTACCTCAACGTCGGTGGCGGCGCCGCTGTGGCTGTGGGCTACAACAGCGATGCCACCGGCAATGGTGCAAGTGCGATCGGTATTGCCAACACGGCGACTGGCGATGGCGCGGTGGCCATCGGCCAGCTGAACGTCGCCAATGGTGAAGGTTCGGTTGCGATCGGCAAAAGCAACCAGGCCCTGTCCGCCGACTCAATCTCCATTGGCGACTTCGCGATGTCGAATAACGGTGGGACTGCGGTGGGCAGCAATGCCAACGCCACGGCCGTCGGCACCAGCGCCTTCGGCAACACCGCCAAGGCTGACGGTGAGAATTCGACCGCGCTGGGCACGGCCGCGATTGCCGGCGGCGCTCAGTCGCTGGCGGTCGGAATGGGCGCCCACGCGGCGGACTTCAACAGCGTCGCTCTTGGGTTCGGGGCGGCGAGCGACTTCGGCGGCGGCGTCGCGGTTGGTTCATTGGCTCACACGGCGGAAAGCCAGGGGGTCGCGGTCGGGCAAGGCGCTACGACTTTGGGTCTGTCCGGCATTGCCATCGGCAACCAGTCACAATCCGAAGGCGTCGGGTCGATCGCGATGGGCGACAACGCTTCCGCGACGGCCGATCACACCATGGCAATGGGCGATGGCTCGGTTGCCAGCGCCGAGCGCGGCGTTGCTCTGGGCGCGAACTCGGTCGCGTCGAAGAAGTTCACGACCGCGGTTGGCTCGGACGCATCGGCAACGGGCTTCAACGGCACCGCCATTGGCCGTGGCGCAACGGCAAGTGGCCCGTCGTCGACCGCGCTAGGTGCGGTTGCAACGGCGAGTGGCTCCCAGGCCTTGGCCGTCGGTAACGGCGCGACGGCTTCGGGCGCGTTCAGCACGTCGGTTGGCGAAGAATCCGACGCCACGGGCGAGGGCGGCGTTGCCCTCGGCCTCCAGGCCCACGCCAATGCCAAGCACAGCGTGGCAATTGGCCTCCTGTCCGAAGCGAACGAGGAGAACACTGTCTCGTTCGGCTCGGCAGGCAACGAGCGCCGGCTGACCAACGTCGCGGCCGCCATTCACGACACCGACGCGGTCAACCTGGGGCAGATGAACGATGCGTTCGCGGTCCTGTCGGCGTCGTTCAGCGGCGACCTGAAAAAGGTCGATCGCCGGGCGTCGGCCGGGACGGCGACGGCGATTGCCTTGTCCGGCGCGATGTTCCTGCCGGGCAAGAGCTTCAACCTGACCGGCAACGTCGGTTCGTATCGCGGGGCCTGGGCCGGCGCGATGCAGATCGGCGCGATGGTCAGCAAGAGCGTCGCCATCAACGCCGGCGTTTCGCGCGGCTTCAACAAGGGCGGCAAGACCGGCTTCCGGGCCGGCTTCACGATCGGCTTCTGAGCCGAACCTCGCGGGCGGCGCGAGGGTGCGCCGCCCGCACCACACCATCAAAAACTGGAGACTAGAGATGACCAAGTATCTGTTGCTCGCGGCCACGGCCGCGATTGGGGCGAGCTTTGCCCTTTCTTCGACCCCGGCGGTCGCCGCCGGCGCTTGCGAACTGAACGGTTCGAGCACCGTTGGCGGAGCAACCGCATCGGGCACCAACTCGCTCGCATGTGGCGACAACGCAAACGCGACCGGCGCTTCGAGCACGGCCGTCGGTGCAAATAGCGATGCCACCGGCGAAGGCTCAACAGCGGTCGGCCAGCAGGTCGACGTGACTGGCGACCATTCGATCGGCATTGGCGAGTCGACGTCCGTGGGAACCAACAGCACGTTGGTGATCGATACGTCGGGGCAATTCGAGGATTCGACGGCGGCGCAGAACGGTTCCATCGTCATCGGCGCCAACGCCTCGAGCGACGGCGTGGATAGCATCACGATGGGACACAACGTCTTCAACCAGGCGGTGGGTGGCGTTGCAATCGGTTCTGGCGGAACCCTCGTGAACGGTGGTTCGACCGCCATCGGAAACAATGCTGTCGGCGATGGCGTCGGCACCGTGGCGCTCGGCAGCCTGAGCAGCGCGACCGCCGACCGCAGTACAGCAATCGGTACGTTGGCTGGCGCTAATAACGTCGACAGTACGGCGCTGGGCTATCAGGCCAAGGCGACTGGCGTGAGTTCGACGGCAATCGGCAAAGGTGCACAGGCGTCCGACGTCAACACGACGGCGATCGGCTTTAATGCGCAGGCGGCCGCACAAAACGCGACCGCGGTGGGCGTCGAATCGAAGGCCACGGGCGATCATTCGGTCGCGGTCGGCCGACTTGCCGAGGCCTCCGGAAATGAAAGCACGGCGTTGGGAACCGCGGCAGCCGCCCAGGGCAGCAACAGCACCGCGTTGGGCGTCAATTCGAAGGCTACCAACGACTGGGCGACAGCGCTGGGCGACCAGGCGCACGCAAGTGCAGTGAATAGCACATCCGTTGGCGGCTTTTCGGGCGCCAGCGGCGCGAACGCGACGGCGCTGGGATATAATGCCTTCGCTACTGGCGCGAACGCGACCGCCCTTGGTGAGAAAGCGGTTGCCACCGGTAGCAACAGTGTCGCTCTGGGCCAGAACTCGCTCGCGGACGAGGACAACACCGTCTCGGTCGGTTCGGCGGGCAACGAGCGTCGCATGACCCACGTGGCGGCCGGCGTTCACGATACCGATGCGGTCAACGTCAGCCAGCTGAACGTGGCTCTTGCCGGCATCGCCGACAACACCGCGGCGATCGGGGCGCTTACGGATTCGGTCGACGCCTTGTTCGCCGATGCGCACCACGACCGGATCGAAGCGCGCCGGGGTACGGCCGCGGCGGTGGCCATGTCCGAAGCGCCGATGCCGTCGCGCGATGGCGGCATCAGCTACTCGGTTCACGGTTCGGCCTATCGCGGTCAGTATGCGTTTGGCGGGTCGATGAAATATCGGATCAACCGCAGCGCGGCGGTCGATTTCGGGGTGTCATACGCGGGTCATAGCGACACCGCGGTCCGGCTAGGCGTTAGCGGCGAATTCTAGTCCCGCTAGCCGACGCCGGCGGGCGGCGCGCTCCGGCGCGTCGCCCGTTTTTTTGCGCCTTAGGACGGGCTGTTGGGTCCCGGGACGGTGAAGCGCCCGTGGTGCTTTTCGATCAACGCGATGTAGATGGCCGCCGCGACGACGCCGAGCAGGACGACCGCGACCGGCCAGGGGAACCGGTTCGGACGGTAATCGCCCTCGGCCGGTTGAGCCGCGGCCGCTGCGGTCCCGATCATTTCCGGGCTCGCCAACGCGCTGCTTCCCGCAAGCGCGGTCGCGCCTGCCGGGTTGAGCTGGCTGAACGTCACCCAGCCGTTCGGCGTGGTGGTCGCCGTATACGCGGTGGGCGCTGCCGCAACCGGTGTAGCGGACAACAGCGCGAGGGCTGCGGCCGCTGAGGCAAGCTTGATCGAGATTGCACGCATGTTGAGTACTCCGGAAGCTACGCAACTCTACGCGCAGGATTGAGAAAAGGGAAAACCGCTCGGCCCCGTAGGGACCACAATTCACCGCAATAACAACTATTAATCCCGGCGTCCGATTTATTTCAGCGTCGCGAATGCCTGTGCAAGATCGGCGATCAGGTCGTCGGGATCCTCGAGCCCGATGTGCAGCCGGACGAGATTTGGCGCGGGGGCCTTGGACACGGTGCGGACCGGGTCCACCGGGATCGCCAGGCTCTCGAAGCCGCCCCAGCTATAACCGATGCCGAACAGCTTGAGCCGGTCGACAAATGCCGCGCGCTGCTCCCGGCTCGATTCCTTCAACTCGAACGCGAACAGGCCCGAGGATCCCTTGAAATCGCGCCGCCAATATTCGTGACCGGGGCAATCGGGCAGGGCCGGGTGCAGGACCAGGCCGACTTCCGACCGTTCCTTGAGCCAGCGCGCCACCGCCAGCGCATTCTGCTCATGCTGCGTCAGCCGCAGGGCCATGGTGCGCAGGCCGCGCGAGCCAAGCCACGCGTCGTCGGGCGAGACCGCGTGGCCGAGATCCCAGCCGAGGGTCTGGATGCGGCTGAAATGCTCCTTGGTCGCGGTAACGGACCCGAGCATGACGTCGGCATGTCCGCCGACATATTTGGTCGCGGCCAGCACGCTGATGTCGACCCCGGCGGCGATTGCCGGGAAGAGCAGGGGCGTCGCCCAGGTATTGTCGATCAGCGTGACCACGCCGCGGTCGCGGGCCGTGGCACAGATCGCCGGCACGTCCTGCACCTCCATCGTCAGCGAACCGGGGCTTTCGAGCAGGATCGCGCGCGTCCGGTCGCCGATTTCCGGCTTTGCCAGCGGATCGTAATAAAGCGTCGCGACGCCGAACCGCTTGAGGAACGTATCGCAGAATTTGCGCGTCGGGCCGTAGGCGCTGTCGGGCGCAAGCAGCTCGTCGCCCGGCTTGAGGACGGCGAGCAGGGCGGTGGTCATCGCCGCGAGGCCGGTCGAATAAAGGGCGGTCCCGGCCGCGCCGGGTTCGAGCTCGGTCAGGGCTTCGGCCAGCGCCCAATAGGTCGCCGTACCCTGGAGGCCGTAGCGATAGACGCCCTGGCCGGGGCGTCCGGACTCCATCTCGGCGACGCTGTCGAACAGGACGGTCGACGTGCGCTCGACCGGGACGTTGACCAGCTTGCCGCGCCACTCCTTACGCCGCCCGCTTTTGGCCAGCCGGGTCGCGGGTCGTCTTGGCTCGTCGCTCATCCGGGCTGCTTAGGCAGCGCGGCCGTCCGACACAAACCTAGCTGGCGCCCTTGCGGCTGCCAAACAGACCAACCAGCCCGAGCAGCCCGAGGACGCCCCACGGGAAGCTCGATCCGCCGGATGCGGGGGCTGCAGGCGCAGTCGCCGGGGTTGGGGTAGTCTCGGCGACTGGCGCCGCTTCCGGCGCATTCGCAACCTCGGGTGTCGCGGTGGTCGCTGCATTGTCGGGCGCCACATTGGTCGTGGCGGCCACTGTGTTGTTCGCATCCGTGTCGTTGTTCTGGGCGACGGCAGGCGAAGACGCGAACACCGCCGCACAAAGTGCAAGTGAAACGATGAGCCTCATGGACCCCTCCTGATCTCGTCAATCGACCGATGATGGATGATAGCTGTCGTCGGAATGCCGGCGGCGAAAGCCGAGCAACCCGAGCAGCCCAAGCAGCCCGATCGAATTCCACAATATGTCGTTGGTCCCCTGATCGATCAGGCGGGTTTCGGTCTCGCTCCGAACGCCGCCTTGGGCAGGCTGCTGGGCCGAGGCCGGGCTGACCGCCGCGGTCAGGAAGATCAGCGCGACCATCATGCGCTTTGGCATGGCGTCCTCCTATGCGCTGTAGTGCACTGGGCCGATGCGCGGCCGAGTGCGGTCGCTCCTACAGCAAAGACGCCCAAGCATCAAAAGCATTGGGCGCGACGGGGCGTCAATCCTGCAAGCGCCACGTCACAGGCGGGGTCACATAAGTATCCGAAACCGCATTGCCGGCGGCGTCATGGGCTGGGGTGAATGTCGCGCGCTGCTTGAGGATCGCGCATGTCGTTCGGTCGAGCGCCGCATGGCCGCTACTGCGGATAATTGTGCATCGAGCAACGCGGCCGGAAGGGTCAATGCCGAGCCTCGCCTGCACGGTGCCTTCGTCGCCGGCACGCTGGGCTTCCGCTGGATAATCGTCGTTGCTGAAGACATAGCGGACATCGCCGCGCGCCGGATTAGCCGGGTGTGTTACGGGGCCATCATCGACAATGGACGTGATCGGCGGCGGCTCCCTGACCGCTGCTGTTGCCGTTGAATCTTCCGGCTCTGGCGAATGACGGTGGATCGTCGGCGGTGTGAATTTCGGCAGGCGGACGTTTTCCCAGGCCCAGACCGCTGCCATGAGCAAAACGAACGCGCCGATGAAGTACCGCCCGCGAGCGGGCTCATCCTGAACTGGCGAGCGTGGATCGAATCGCGGCTTGGGATGGTCCATTCGCATGGGCAACCAATGCGACCGCTCGCTGCAAAAGCAAACGCCCGGATCGGCTAGCGATCCGGGCGCCTTGCGCGACGATTGCTCGTCAGCCCCCTTGGACGATGTTTGCGGACAGCCTCCCCAGTCGCCAGCCGCAATCCCCGAACTATGACCCAAGAGTCAGTCGTTCGGACAGGGCGGACGCTAGGCGGGCCGGCCCCGGCTGTCACCGCTGTAAATGAGGCATGCGAGCCTTTTGTGCACAGCTGTGTCGGTGCTGCCACAGACCCCCGCGGTTGCGAGTTGCGCCGGAGCCGTTACAGCGCAGCGCCATGCGTTGGTCCCAGGCATTCCTTCCCGTCCTTAAAGAAAGTCCCGCAGACGCCCAGATCGTCAGCCACAAGCTGATGCTGCGCGCCGGCCTCGTGCGGCAAACGGCGGCCGGCATTTATGCCTGGCTGCCGATCGGTTTTCGGGTCCTCAAGAAGATCGAGCAGATCGTCCGCGAAGAGCAGGATGCCGCCGGGGCGCAGGAAATCCTGATGCCGACGCTGCAGGCCGCCGATTACTGGAAAGCGACTGGGCGGTACGATGCCTACGGGCCGGAGATGCTGCGCATTCGCGACCGCCAGGACCGCGAGCTGGTCTACGGTCCGACCAACGAGGACATGCTGACCGCGATCCTCCAGAACTCGATGAAGAGCTACCGCGACCTGCCGCGGACGCTGTACCACATCCAGTGGAAGTTCCGGGACGAGATCCGGCCGCGGTTCGGGGTGATGCGCGGGCGCGAATTCCTGATGAAGGACGCCTACAGCTTCGACCTCGACGAAGCCGGCGCGCGGATCAGCTACAACCGGATGTTCGTCGCGTACCTCCGCACGTTTGCGCGGATGGGCCTGCGCGCGATCCCGATGCGGGCCGACACCGGACCGATCGGCGGCGACCTCAGCCACGAGTTCATCATCCTCGCGCCGTCGGGCGAGAGCGAGGTGTTCTTCCACAAAAGCTGGGAGACGCTGCGCGCCGCGGAAGATTATGCGGTTGATGCTGGGGACCCGATCGCGCTTCAGGCGTTCGTCGATTCGATGACCGCCGACTATGCCGCGACCGACGAGAAGCGTGACGAAGCGCACGAAGCGACGCTCGGCGGCGATCTTCGCCAGTCGCGCGGCATCGAGGTCGGCCACATCTTCTACTTCGGCGACAAATACACCAAGCCGCTCGGCTTCACGGTCAGCGGCCACGACGGCTCGCCGGTCACCCCGGTCGGCGGCAGCTACGGCGTTGGCGTATCGCGGCTGGTCGGTGCGATCATCGAGGCGAGCCACGACGAGGCCGGGATCATCTGGCCCGAAGCGGTCGCGCCGTGGAAGGTGGGGCTCGTCACCATGCGCGCCGACGACGACGCGACGGTGGCCGCCGCCGATGACCTCTACGCCAAGCTGCAGGCCGCTGGCGTCGACGTGCTGTACGACGACCGCGACGACCGCGGCGGTGCCAAGCTCGCGTCGATGGACCTGATCGGCCTGCCGTGGCAGCTCGTCGTTGGGCCGCGCGGGATTGCCGCCGGGACCGTCGAACTCAAGCGCCGCGCCACGGGCGAGCGTGAGGAGCTCAGCCTCGACAGCGTGCTGGCGAGGCTCACCGCGTGATCCTTTCCCGCTACGAGCGGATGGTCGCGAGGCGTTACCTCTTCCCGCAGAAAGGGGAGGGCTTCATCTTCGTCGTCGCCGGGTTCAGCGTCGCGGCCGTCGCGATCGGCGTGTGGGCGCTGATCGTCGTCACCAGCGTCATGAACGGCTTTCGCGCCGAGCTGTTCGACAAGATCGTCGGCCTCAACGGCCATGCCGTGGTGCAGGGCTTCGACGGCCGGCTCAACGATTGGCAGCGGATTTCCGCCGTTGCGCAAAAGACGTCCGGCGTGACATCGGCGCTGCCGATCATCGAGCAGCCGCTGATGGCGTCGTCGAACGGGCGTGTCGAAGGCGTGATCATCCGCGGCATGCGGCTCGAGGACTTCCTCTCCAACAAGACGATCGCCGGCAACGTCGTCGCCGGTGACCTGAAGTCGGTCAGGCCGGGCAGCGGCCGGATCGCGCTCGGCTCGCGCCTCGCCGACCAGCTCGGCGCCTATCCCGGGAGCGAGGTCAGCCTAATCAGCCCCGAAGGCCGCTCGACCGTCGTCGGGACGGTTCCGCGCATCGTCACCTATACCGTCGGCGCGGTGTTCGAAGTTGGCGTGTACGATTACGACAAAGCCTATGTGATCATGCCGATGCAGGATGCGCAGGAGCTGTTGATGCTCGGTGATTCCGTCACCGCGATCGAGCTCCAGACCAGCAATCCCGACAAGGTGGAGAAGATTCTCGAGCCCTTGCGGCCGGTAGTCGGACGCAACGGGGCCATCGTCGACTGGCGGCAGATGAACGCGGCCCTGTTCTCCGCGCTCGACCTTGAGCGGGTGGTGATGTTCATCGTCGGCTGCATCATCGTCCTGGTCGCGGCGTTCAACATCGCCTCGTCGCTGATCATGCTGGTCCGGGCCAAGACTCGCGACATTGCGATCCTGCGGACGATGGGCGCAAGCCGCCAGGCGATCCTGCGGATCTTCCTCACCGTTGGGGTCAGTATCGGGTTCGTCGGGATTGTCGTCGGGTTGATCGCCGGCGCGCTGAGCCTCGCCTTCCGGCAGGGCGCGGTCGATCTTGTCCACTACCTCACGGGCTCCAACCCGTGGGATCCGTCGGTGCGCATCCTCGACGGCCTGCCGGCCCGGACCGACCCGCTCGAGGTCGGGATCATCCTGTTCGTCACCATGGGCCTGATCCTGATCGCCACCCTGTTCCCGGCGCTCCGCGCCGCGAAAACCGACCCCGTGCAGGTGCTCCGCTATGAGTGACGGCGTCCTAGTCACGTCCGGGCTCCGGCGCAGCTTCACCCAGGGCGATATCACGATCGAGGTGCTGCGCGGCGTCGATCTCGTGGTGAAGCCCGGCGAAATCATCGCGCTGCTGGGACCGTCGGGGTCCGGCAAGTCGACCCTGCTCCAGGCGGTCGGTCTGCTCGAAGGCGGCTTCGAGGGCTCGATCCAGTTGGGCGGGCAGGAAGCAGCCCAGCTTGACGACGAGGGCCGCACCCGGCTTCGGCGCGAGTTGCTCGGCTTCGTCTACCAGTTCCACCACCTGCTGCCCGAGTTCAACGCGCTCGAGAATGTGATGATTCCACAGCTGGTCCACGGCGCCGAACCCGACGCGGCGCGCGGACGGGCGCGGAAGCTGCTCGGCGCGCTGGGCCTCGACAAACGGCTCGAGCATCGCCCGTCGAAGCTGTCCGGCGGGGAGCAACAGCGCGTCGCGGTCGCGCGCGCACTCGCCAACCGGCCGCCGCTGGTGCTGGCCGATGAGCCAACCGGCAACCTCGACGAGAAGACCGCCGATGCGGTCCTCAGCGAATTTCTCAGCCTCGTGCGCGGCGAGGGTAGCGCTGCGCTGATCGCGACCCACAATGAGCGGCTCGCGGCGAAGATGGACCGGGTCGTGCGACTGCACGAGGGCCGGCTGCAGTGACCGACGAGCACGGCGATCTCGGCGAACGGCGTGGCCTGACGCCGACCATGGCCACTGCGATTGCGGCCGGTGTCGCGATCTTGCTCGCCGTGGTCTGGTATTTCGGCAGCAACCGCAATCCCGACCAGGACAAGCTCAACAACCCGCAACTCGAGCAGGCGAGGGAAACCGATCCGAGCAAGCGCTGCGCCGCGTCCGCGACGTTCGACTTGGTCAAGCGCGAGCTATTCCGGCGCGCGGCCGAGGTGCGCGGCAACGACGAGCCGGCGTTTGCCCAACTCGCGGCCGCGGCGGTCCTCCGCGTCGAAAATCCGGTGCTCGAGAGCCAGGAAACCGGGACGCTCGATTGCTCCGGGACATTCTATCTCGACCTGCCGCCCGGAGTCGCGATCTCGGGCGGCCGCAACAGCCTTACCGCCGACGTCGGTTATGCGCTGCAGCCCGCCGGCGGCGTCGGCCTGCGCAACGCCGATGCGATGGTCGCCGCCCTGGCGACGGTCGAGCGGGTCGCGGCCCCGCCAGCGGAGGACACCAACACCGTCGCGCCGGATGAGAATGTTGCCGCGTCGGTGTCCGCCAATGCCCAGCCGGGGCCGGCAACGCCCGCGCCGGGCCATCCGAGCTACAATTGTGCGCGGGCGGAGACGCCGGGCGAGCTTGCGGTGTGCAACGACAGCGGCCTCGCGTCGCTCGACGTCAACATGGCCACCCAATATCGCCGCGCGCTCACCACTGCTTCGCCGACACAGGCAAGACTACTGCAAAGCACGCGCGATCGCTTCCTTGCCTACCGTGACAATTGCCCCGACCGGAGCTGCATCGCCAACGCCTATGTCGGCCGCATGCGCGAAATCCGCGACATCATGGAAGGCCGCCTGACGCCGAGCCGATAAGTCGTGGATAAGTGTCGGCGAACGCTTCACTACGCGGCTGAAATCCCCATAGTGTACGGGTGATTCCGCCCTACGTTCCGCTTCGCGTTTTCTCGTCTTTCACCATGCTCGAAGGGGCGATGGAGCCGAAGACAATCGCCGAGCGGGCGGCGAAGCTCGGGTTCCCGGCTGTCGGCCTGACCGACCGCAACGGACTCTATGGCGCGATGGCGTTCAGCGATGGCTGCGTGGCCAAGGGGGTGCAGCCGATCGTCGGCGCGATGCTCGCGGTCGCGCGGCCGCCGGAACTCGGCCCCGACGGGATCGACTGGCTGGTCCTGCTGGCCAAGGACGACGAGGGCTATGCCAACCTCTGCAAACTGGTTTCCGCGGCTCATCTCGATCGGCCGATCGAGCTGGAGCCGCACGTCGGCTTCGCAGCGCTGGAGGCGCTGAGCGGAAACCTGATCGCTTTAACAGCGGGCCGGGAAGGGGCGCTTGCGCGGCTGCTCGCCGACGGACAGCAGACCAAGGCCGAAGCCTACCTCGATCGACTGGAAGGATTGTTTCCGGGCCGCCTTTATGTCGAGATCAGCCGGCGCCACGACCCGATCGAGGAAGCGGCCGAGGACGCGCTGATCGACCTCGCTTACGCGCGCGACCTGCCGCTCGTGGCGACCAATCCCGCGGCTTATTCCGATCCCTCGTTCCACGCGGCGCATGACGCGATGCTGTGCATCGCCAATTCGGAATATGTCGAAAGCGCCGACCGCCCGACCTCGTCGCCCGATGCGTGGCTCAAGGACGGAGCGGCAATGGCCGAGCTGTTCGCCGATTTGCCCGAGGCGCTCGCCAATACGGCGGTGATCGCCCAGCGTTGCGCGGTCGCCGCGCCGCAGCGCCGGCCGATCCTGCCGCGGCTCAGCGACGATGAGGACGAGCAGCTCCGCCGCGACGCGCGCGCCGGCCTGGCTGGCCGGCTGACCGGCCGCGCCGCCGAGGAGCGGGAGGCCTATGCGACACGCCTCGAATATGAGCTCGACGTCATCACCGGCATGGGCTTTGCCGGCTACTTCCTGATCGTTGCCGACTTCATCAAATGGGCCAAAGCCAACGACATTCCGGTCGGCCCGGGCCGTGGCTCGGGCGCCGGGTCGGTGGTCGCCTGGGCGCTGACCATCACCGATCTCGATCCGCTCGCGCTCGGCCTGCTGTTCGAGCGCTTCCTCAACCCCGAGCGCGTGTCGATGCCGGACTTCGACATCGACTTCTGTGAAACCCATCGCGACAAGGTCATCACCTACGTCCAGGGCAAGTACGGCCGCGACAAGGTCGCGCAGATCATCACCTTCGGGCGGCTGAAGGCGCGCGCGGTGCTGAAGGACACGGGCCGGGTCCTGCAAATGCCGTATGGCCAGGTCGACCGGCTGGCGAAGCTGATCCCCAACCATCCGACCGATCCGTGGACGTTGGAGCGATCGCTCAACGGCGTCAGCGAGCTAGCCGCCGAATATCGCGACGATGCCGACGTCCGGCGCCTGTTCGACCTCGCGATGAAGCTGGAGGGCCTGCCGCGCCACGCATCGACCCACGCCGCGGGTGTGGTGATCGGCGACCGGCCGCTCGACGAACTGGTACCGCTCTACCGCGACCCGCGCTCGGACATGCCGGTTACGCAGTTCGACATGAAATATGTCGAGGCGGCGGGGCTGGTGAAGTTCGACTTCCTCGGCCTCAAGACCCTGTCCGTACTGAAGGAAGGCCGTCGCCTGCTTGCCGAGCAGGGCGTCGAGGTCGATTTCGACACGCTGCCGTGGGACGATCCAGCGGTATACGAGGTGATCCAGCGCGGCGACGCGGTTGGCGTCTTCCAGCTCGAATCCGAGGGCATGCGACGCACGCTCGCTGCCGTCCGGCCGAGCAGCTTCGGCGACATCATCGCGCTGGTCGCGCTCTACCGCCCGGGCCCGATGGACAACATTCCCCTGTTCGGCGACCGCAAGAACGGCCGCGCGAGCATCGAATATCCACACCCGTTGCTCGAGCAGATCCTTGCCGAGACCTACGGCATCTTCGTCTACCAGGAACAGGTGATGCAGGCGGCGCAGCTGCTCGCCGGTTACTCGCTCGGCGAAGCCGACTTGCTCCGGCGCGCGATGGGCAAGAAGATCAAGGCGGAGATGGATGCCCAGCGCGCCCGCTTCGTCGACGGCTGCGCGACCCACAACCAGATCCCGGCCGCCAAGGCCAACGAGCTGTTCGACTTGATCGACAAGTTCGCCGGCTACGGCTTCAACAAAAGCCACGCCGCGGCCTACGCCCTGGTCGCCTACCAGACCGCCTGGCTGAAAGCGCATCACCGCGCCGAATTCTACGCCGCGTCGATGAGTTTCGACATGGCCCTGACCGACAAGCTCGGCGTGTTCGTGGAAGATATGCGGCGTGGAGGCGTTGAGTGCCTGCCGCCCGACATCAACGCGAGCGATGCGTTCTTCACCGTCGAGGACGGCGCCGTCCGGTACGCGCTGGGCGCGCTGAAAGGCGTCGGCGAGAAAGCGATGGAAGGGCTGGTCGAGGAGCGGACGCGGAGCGGGCCGTTCGCCAGCCTCGAGGATTTCGCGGCCCGGATCGATCCCCGCTCGCTCAACCGCCGCCAGCTGGAAAGCCTTGCGGCAGCGGGCGCGTTCGACCAGCTCAAGCCCGAGCGCGCGGCGGTCTTTGCCGCCGCCGAGACGATCCTTGCCCATGCGGCTAGCGCCCACGACCAGCGCACCAGCGGGCAGGCCGGCCTGTTCGGCGTCAGTTCGGCCGAAGCCGCGCCGATCCGCCTGCCGCGCGACGCCGAGTGGACGCTGGCGCAGCGCATGGCCGCCGAGCGCGACGCCTTCGGCTTCTTTTTCTCCGCGCATCCCGTGGATGCCCAGCGCCACCTGTTGGACGCGCACCAGGTCAAGACCTTCGCCGAACTGGCCGACATCCGCATCGCCGAGGGCGAGCGGGTGACGGCGGTGATGGCCGCGCTCGCCGAGGGCGTCCGCTGGCGCGTTTCGGCCAAGGGCCGGCGCTACATGGTCGCCAGCCTGTCCGACCGCTCGGGCCAGTTCGAGGCGACCGTGTTCGACGACGAGCCCGGCAGCGCGATCGAGACTGCGGCCAAGGCTGGCGAATGCGGCCTGCTGACGGTCGAGCTCGACCGCCGCGCCGGCGACGAAACGCCGCGGGTGACGATTAAGCGCTTCCAGCCGCTCGATTCGCTGGCCAAGCGGACGCGGCTTGAGATGACCGTGCGGATTGCGTCGGC
>Ga0070665_100003975_pt1 | contig 15588 bp, 14 predicted proteins | sample KBSS13metaG_FD_65862 | JGI IMG/M metagenome (GOLD analysis project Ga0070665, IMG submission 65862) | Switchgrass rhizosphere microbial communities from Kellogg Biological Station, Michigan, USA - KBS S1-3 metaG | ecosystem: Host-associated > Plants > Roots > Rhizosphere > Soil ... | reverse complement strand
AAGGGCAGATTCCCACGCGTTACGCACCCGTGCGCCACTAGACCCGAAGGTCTCGTTCGACTTGCATGTGTTAGGCATGCCGCCAGCGTTCGTTCTGAGCCAGAATCAAACTCTCAAGTTTATGTCCGACCCGATCGCCCCGAGGGAATACCCGGAGCAGTTGGGCCGGCTTTCAAGGAGCCGTTCCTGCACAAATACATATTACTGTGGATATGTAAGAGGACATTTGGAACGGCTTGGTTTGTCCGATCCTCCAGCGCCTTGAAGCCGCTGGTGACCGGGGCCGCCGCCCACATGTCCCTTCATCTTAAACCGACAATGTCAAAGAGCCGACGCGTTTCTCTCCCCGGTGTGAGCCGGGTTACCGGTGATCGGTTAAGAGAGACGCAAACGGGGTTAGGCAGGCGCCCTGCCCCGTCGGTGAAGGGGCCATATATGGAGCAGTCTCTGCCCCGTCAATGGCTTTTTTTCGAAAGTTTCCGCGAGCGGTCGGGACCATTCAGGTCCTTTCCGAGCCGCGGACGAGGCGATGCGCCGGCAGTAAATCCTGGGATCCCTGCCGGCCCGACGCCGCGAGCCTTTCGAAAACGAAGCCGGCGAGCCGGCTCCTTCACCGGGCCACTCACGCGGCTTTCGCCGCCCGGAGGCCCTACTCGGTAGAATTTTCAAAGAATTCCAGTGGTTTGACCCGAGAGCCTCACCGCTGGAGGTGGCCATATGGTCGGATCGCGCCGACCCGTCAACCCCGGGAATCGGGAAAAATGCTGCAAGTGCGAAATTCTTTGCGCCGTCATCCTCAATGGGGACTTAACGCTTTGCCTTTAGACCCCGCTTGATGGATGCCCCGCTTTCGCAACCGGCCGCTCCGGCCGACGACGCGCCCGCAGAGGAGAAGCGCGATCCCGCTTTCGCGGAGCGGGTGAAGTCGGGCGTCATCTGGCGCTCGGGCAGCCAGCTGCTCGGCCAGCTCATCGCCTGGACATCCACCTTCCTCGTCATCCGCATGCTGAACCCGGCCGATTACGGGCTGGTGGCGATGACCGGCGTGGTCCTGGCCTTTCTCGATCTGTTCAAGGGTTGGGGATTCGCCAGCTCGCTGGTCCGCGACGAGACCACGGACAAGCACCGAATCGGCCAGGCCTTCGCCATGCTGCTGCTGATGAACGGCGCCCTCGCCGCGCTCCAGTTCGCCGCCGCGCCGCTGGCGGCCGACTATTTCCATCAGCCGATGGTGGCGGACCTCCTGCGCGTGCAGGCGCTCTTCTATCTAGCGAACCCGTTCACCGCGCTCGGCCATGCGCTGCTGGTCAGGCGGCTGAACTTCAAGACGCAGGCCCGAATCGACCTGCTCGCCGCGGTGCTCAGCGCGTTTACGGCGCTCGGCTGCGCGCTGGCGAATTTCGGCGTCTGGACCCTGGTTGCGGCGCCCGGAATGCTCTGGTTCGCCCGCGCCGGCGGCTATTTCTTCGCGGCCAAGCTCTGGCAGATCCGGCCGCGATTCGCCTTCCAGGGCGCCGGCACCATGCTGCGCTACGGCGTGGCGATGATCGCGGTGCAGATGTGCTGGTTCGTGCAGAGCCAGGCCGACGTCTTCATCGGCGGCCGCGCGCTCAATGCCCATGCGCTCGGCCTCTACACAACCGCGCTCTTCCTCACCCAGATCCTCGCCGCCAAGTTCGTGCCGCCGCTGAACGAGGTCGCCTTCGCCGCTTATTCGCGAATCCAGACCCGGCCGGACATGATCCAGTCTGCCTTCCTGAAATCGATTCGGCTGATCATGCTGGTCACCATGCCTTTCTATTTCGGGCTGGCGGTGACCGCGGCGCCTTTGGTCGAGACCTTCCTGGGCAAGAAGTGGGGTGACACGGTCGGCCTCGTGCCGATTCTCTGCGCGGCCATGCCGCTCATGACCCTGCAAATCCTGTTCGCGCCGGCCACCAACGCGCTCGGCCGGCCGGGGCTCGCGGTCCGCACCGGCCTGTTCGGCGCGGCCCTGATGACCGCCGCCTTCGCGATCGGCATCAACTGGGAGGCGGAAGGCCTGGCCTGGGCCTGGCTCGCCGGCATGGCCGCGTTGCTTGGCGTGACCGTCGAGCTGTCGCGCCCGGTGATCGGGGTCAGCCGCAGCGACCTCTTCCTCGCGGTCGCGCCGGGGCTCGGCGCCGCGGCGGCGATGGCCGGCGTGGTGGTCGGTGTCGACTGGCTGGCAGGGGACATCGGCGCCGGCAAGAAGCTGGCTTTACTGGTGAGCGTCGGCGGCGCCGCTTATTTCGGCTTCCTCTTCGCCTTCGCCAAGCCGATCGTCGACGAGGTGCTCGGCCTGTTCCGGCCGAAGCGGGAAGCAGCGGCCTAGATCGTCCTCAGACGCTCTGGATATAGTTGAGCATCGCCTCGGCCTCGGCCTCGATCTTGTCCATCCGATATTTGACCAGATCGCCGATCGAGACGAGCCCGATCAGGGCCGCGCCGTCGACCACGGGCAGATGGCGAATCCGCCGCCGGGTCATCAGCGAGAGCGCACCCAATATCTCGGTCGTCGGCGTGACCGTGATCGCCGGCGCGGTCATGATCTCCTCGACGGTCCGGTCCAGCGCCGCGGCGCCTTCGCTCCTCAGGCAATAGATGATGTCGCGCTCCGACATGATTCCGGCCACCTGGCCCGCCCGAAGCACGGGCACGGCGCCGATCTTGCGCTCGGCGAGCAAAGTGACGGCGTCGCGCACCGGCGTGGCGCAATCGACGGTCAGCACTTCGCTGCCCTTGCTCTGGAGAATTGCGGCGATCGTCATCTGCCCTCTCCTCTCTATGCCCGGGTAACGCGACTCGGGCCTTGATGATCCCATGAGCCGCCGCCAAATGGAAGCCATGCCCCGGCACGACCCCGTCCCCCCGAAACGCCCTGCCGCGCGCCTGCCGGGCCGGCAGGCGGCGGATGAGGCCCGAGCCGGCCAAGCCTGGGCGCGCTACAGGCAGATGATGAAGTGGATGGCGCTGGCGGCGGTGGTGACCGTGCTGCTCGCCTTGATCTGGCTGAAGAGCTTTGGCGAACCGGTGCCCATCCATATGACGATCGCCACCATCTTGGGCGTCGGGCTCAGCGTGCTGGTGGGCACGGCCTTGATGGGCCTGATCTTCCTGTCCGACCGTTCGGGCATGGACGAGGAAGCGGGGCGCCCGGCTGAAGAGGAAGAAGAGAAAGAATGACAAAAGAACGCGGTGCCCCGATCCTGCGGGTGGTTCCTCGGCCCGGCGACATCAATTCCAACGGCCATATTTTCGGCGGCTGGGTGCTCAGCCAGATGGACATCGCCGCCGGCATCGTCGCCTCGCGCGAGGCGGACGGCGCGGTCGCCACCGTGGCGATCGACGCGATGGAGTTCATCGCCCCGATCCTGCTGCACGATCTGATCGCGGTCTATGCCGAGGTCGAGCGAATCGGTCGCACCTCCATCGCGATCCGGATCGAGGTCGTCGCCAGCCGCGATCGCGGCCGCCAGGAGGTGAAGGTGACCGAGGGCCTGTTCACCTTCGTGGCGCTGGACGAGAATCACCAGCCGCGGCCGGTGAAGCGCTAAGGCTCAGGTCGTCGTATAGGCGCCGACGTACCAACCGCCGCCCTGATCGATGCACCATTCGGTCGTCTTGTCCTCGAACGTGCAATAGACCCGGATCGAGAGGCCGCCGCTGCCCTGCCAACAGGTCGCCGACACGGACGAGCCCGGCTGCGGGCCGAACGAGCCGTTGCTCCAGCTCGAACCGTCCCAGCACCGTTCGTAGACCTTGTAGCCGTCGCAGGAATAGACGCGGATGTGAATGGTGCCGCCACTGTCAAGCCAACTGACCGACGCGGTGGAAATCGGCATCGAGGGCATATCGGACATTTGCTTGGCCTCCCCGGTTGAGCGGCGAGCGAATCTTCGCGCCGCGCGCGGCAATAAAGGTCGTTACGGCTCCGTGTGCAACGAATTTGTACGGCTCGACTTGGGATGAATTTTCTAAAGACTGGCTCAGCGCGCCGCCGCCGCTGACGCGCAGGTCGTCACGCCGGTGTCGGTCGACGCGCGCGGCGTATCTTCATCGATCGCCGCGGTGAAGCAGAGCGTGACGCGGCCATTGGCGGGCACGGTGACGCGCCACAAAGGCCGGCCGTTGCGCCGGCCGAGCCGGGCGTTGGCGCGGGTGACATTCATATGGAGCTCGCCCTCGAAGACCAAGGGCACAGGCTGATCGTTGCCCACCACAAGCGCATAATGTGCGCTGCGCGCGGTCCGGCTCAACATCCGGAGATTGCTGTTCATGGTCGGCGATTCGCCGAACTCGATCTCTACATCCTCGCCGACGGCCCGGTCGGTCAGCCTGCCCCAGGTCAGTACGAACGGCCGGTTTTCCGGACCCTGCGTAAAAAGCACGAGGTTGCCGGCCGGCAGCGGCTCGCCAAGGCCCTCGGCGATGCTGTTACGGCTCAGCATGAAGAGCCTTGCCGACTCCCAGTCTCCATCATTGTAGGAGAAGATATGCTGCCGGAAGGCGAAGCGGACCCGCACTCGCTGCCGGTTCATGAAGGCGATCTGCTTCTGGCTGTTCGAGGCCAGGGTCACCGGCTCCGGAATCCGGTAGAGCTTGACGTCGCCGAGCAGCTCAACCTCGGCCGAATTCAGGGCGACCATCGGCGAAACTGAACTGAGGTTCGGCCTGCCCATCCGGCGCCCCGTGACGACGATTCGCTCCTCCCGATCGCGCAGCTGGAGCCCCCGGCCCATGTCCATGCGCTGCAATTGCTCGAGCGGGATGTCGCTGGTCGTCGCGGCCGGCCAGCATTGCAGGCTGAGCGGGCGGCCCTCGCGTGGCTGCGGCTCGACCTCCTCCCGGTTCAGCTGGCCCGCCACCGCCTGGAGGTTGGCGTTGACGAAGCTGGTCTCGTCGGTGCTCGACAGGGTCAGCCAGGCAAGCAGGTCGATACTCGTCCCGTCGGGCGCGAGCGTGGCGACATAATAAGCCCGCCAGTCGAAGCCGGTGGAGAGATAGGACAGGGTAACCGTGGCGGTGACCGGCCGGGTGGCCCGCGTCCGCACCGACAAGGTGGGACGCGCGGAGAGGCCACCCGGCAGCGACCTGTAGACCAGGGTCTCCGGCAGCCCGGTGCAGCGCAATGCCTCATTGCCTTCGGGCGTCTGCAAGACCACCGCGCCGTCGGCGCCGCTCCGGACGATCGCCTCGGTCTCGGTCACCGCCCCCGTCGCCATCGAGGTTCGACGGATGGAGACGCGCCGGCCGAGCGAGCGGTCCAGCAAATTGTCCGGCGACAGCAGCATGGCGTCGCGGTTGCGCTCGACGACCCCGTCCGGAAGGCCGGAGACGATCGCGCTCTGCGGGATGATGCCGCCGGCCACGCCTTCGAAGCGAATCTCTGCCTCGCCCGCCGGCAGTGTGATCCGGCGCGTCTCCGTGACGAAGGCATAGCCGTCGAGCCAGCGCGTGTTCCGGCTGTCATCATCGGTGACGTTAGAGGAGCGGTAAAGCGTCACACCGGCCCGCTCGGGGCCGCCCGAGGTCACGATATTCTGGGCGGCGGCAGGGAGCGCCAGCAGGGCGCAGAGGAGAGCCGCGAGCCCCCGGCCGATCACGGGGCGACGACGCGATAGCGCAAGGTCGCGCTGCCATTGGCGGGCACGCTCAGGCTCCACAGGGTCATGCCGTTGCGGCGGCCGAGCTGCGTCTCGCTGCGCACCTGCGACGGCTGCGCCATCAGCTCCAGCTCATAGGCGATCGGCCACGGCCGGTCATTGGTCACGACCACTTCATATTCGCTGGCGCCATCGCTGCGCACCAAAGCCGTCTGCAGCGAGACAATCCCGGGCACCTCGCCGAAATCGATCTCCACCTCCTCGCCGACCGCGAAATCGCGGATCGCCGCCTCGCCCACCAGCACCTGGCGGCCATTGGTCTCGTCGAACAGCATGAGGCGCCCCGCGGGCAAGGGCAGGCCGAGCCCCTCCTCGGGCCGATTGCGGGTGACGAAGATGCGGCTGGCGATCCCGCGGGCCGGCTGGCGCGGGTAGAAACGCTGCCGATAGACTGTGCGGACCCGGACCTGCGGCTGCTGCAGCAAGGCGACCTGCTTCTGGCTGCGCGCGGCGACGGTTACCGGCTCGGGGATTCGATAAAGCTTGAGGTCGCCCAGATCCTCCTGCTGCGCCTGCTGGGCGACCACGGGCGAGGGCGGCGGCGGCGCGGGCACTGCATAGGCCATGGCCCGCATGCCGCCGGTGACGGCGATATCCTCCGCCTCGTCGGAGAAGGTCTCGGGCGGCGCCATCCGCTCCCACACTTCGAGCGGGATGTCGCTGGTCGTGGATTGCGGCCAGCAGGTGATGTTGAGCGGCCCGCCCTCGGCCGGCTGGCGCGGCACGTCGCGCCGGCGGATCCGCCCCGCCACCGCCTGGGTGCTGGCATTGGTGAAGCCGGTCTCGTCGCTGTTCGCCAAAGTCAGCCAGGCGAACAGGCCGATCTGCCCGTCCTCGGGCGAGACGGTCGCCACATAATCGGCCTGCCAGTCGAAGCCCGAAGCAAGATAGGAAAGCGTGACCGTGGCGGTGATCTGGCGCGTGGCGCGGGCGCGGACGGACAGGGTCGGCCGCGCGGACAACCCGGGCGGCACCTGATCATAGGTGATTCGCTCGCTGAGCCCGGTGCAGCGCAGCGCCTCGAAGCCGCCTTCCGTCTGAAGCACCACGGCGCCGCCGGCGCCCGAGCGGATGATCGCATCCTGCTCCACCACCCGGCCGGTCGCGCGCGAGGTGCGGCGCAGATGGACCCGCCGGCCGAGCGAGCGGTCGAGCAGGGTCGCCGGCGAGAGCAGATAGGCGTCGCGGTTGCGCTCGATAAAGCCCTCGGGAAGGCCGGAGACGATCGCGCTTTGCGGGATGATCCCGCCCGCCACGCCCTCGAAGCGGATGTCGGTCGTGCCCGCCGGGATGGTGATGCGCCGCGTTTCGCTGATCAGGGCGACGCCGTTCAGCCACTGGAGGTTAGGTGCCTGGGCAGCGGGCCGGTTCGGGTCGCGATAGACGGTGACCGCTACTCGGTCCGGCCGGGCCGAGGTCACGATCCCCTGCGCCGGCGCCGGGAGCGGCGCGAGCGCGAGGAGCAAAGCGAGGACCCGGCGCATCAACTCGTCTCCCGTTCGACGACCCGGTAGCGCAGGCTGGCGCTGCCATTGGCCGGGACCGTGACCCGCCAGACCGGCATGCCGTTACGCCGCGCGAGCCGCGCGCCTTGCGGCCGCAATTCCTGATCCTCTTCGAGCTGCAATTCCAGCTCGTAGCGGATTGGCTGGGGCCGGTCATTGGTCACGGTGGCGCGGAACGCATCGACATTGGCGGGCAGATTGTCCCGCTCCTCCTCCAGCTCTTCGAGCCGGGTGGTGATGCCGGGGGCGTCGTCCAGCCGGATCTCGACATCCTCGCCGACGGCATGGTCGCGGACTCCGCCTTCGCCGATCAGGACCGGACGGCCGGCATTTGGAGCGAAGAGCTGGAGCGTGCCACCGGGCAAGGGCAGACCGAGCCCGTCTTCCCGGCGGTTGCGGCCGACCAGAAACCGGCGAGCCGTCTCGAGCTCTTCATCATAACCCGCGCTCGTCCGCACCCGGTAGACCGTGTCCAGGCGCACGCGCGGCTGCTGCAGGAAGGCGACCTGCTTCTGGCTGCGCGCGGCCACGGTGACGGGCTCCGGAATCCGGTAGAGTTTGAGGTCTCCCAATTCCTCCTGGACCGCGCGCGACCCGGTGACGACGATCGCGTTTCCATCCTCGTCTTCGCCAATGATGCCCATTCGCGAACCTGGGACGGCCCGGAAGCGCCCCTGCAAAACGATCTGATCGGTGATGACAGGCTGCGCGTCGGGCCAGCCGGTCGTACCCTGAGGCCAGCATTGCAGGCGTAGGCTGCGCGCGCCCGAATCATCGTCGTTGTCGAAATAGGAATCGCCGTCCTCGTCGACCGAGACCCGCCTGATGCCGGGGCGGCGATCACTGTTTTCGATTTCCTCGCGGTTCAGCCGCCCGGCCACGGTCTGTGTGTTCGCATCGACGAAGCTGGTCTCATCGCCATTGGCCAGAGTCAGCCAGGCGAACAATTCGACATGGCGGCCGTCCGGGGCAAGGGTCGCGATATAATTGGCCTGCCAGTCGAATCCGTCGGCGAGATAGGACAAAGTCACCGTTGCCGTGGCCGGCGCGCTCGAGCGTGCCCGGACCGACAGGGTCGGGCGGGCGGAGAGGCCGGCGGGCACCCGGTCGTAGGCCAGGGTCTCGGCCTGGCCCGTGCAGCGCAAAGCCTCGAACCCTTCAGCGGTCTGCAGCACCACCGCGCCGTCGGCGCCGCTGCGTACCACCGCATCCTGCTCGCGCACCACCCCGGTGGCGACCGAGGTGCGCCTAAGGTGCACGCGGCGGCCGAGCGAGCGGTCGAGCAGGCTGTCCGGCGACAGCAACAGGGCGTCGCGGTTGCGCTCGACGATGCCCTGGGGGAAGCCACCCACGATCGCGCTCTGCGGCAGGATCCCGCCGGCGACGCCTTCGAAGCGGATTTCCGATTCGCCCGCGGGCAGCGTGATGCGCCGCGTTTCGGTGATCAGGGCATAGCCCCGCAGCCATTCGAGCTGAAACGGCTCGGACGGCGGCCGCAGTGGCGCACGATAGACGGTGACGGCGACATTGTCCGGCGCATTGGAGGTCACGACCTGCTGCGCCCCTGCCGGCGTCGCCGCCAGCAGGATGAGCAGGAACGGAGCCCCGGCGCGAAGGACGCGCATCGCCGCCTCCTTTCAGGCGCTTAGTAGCGCGAGTCGAAAGTGACGGTGACCACGGCCTCGCCATTGGCGGGGACCTGGACCCGCCAGAGCGCGTCGTCGGCGGAGCGGCGCTCGCTCGGCTGGCTTTCCTCGGTGATCCGCGTGTCGCCCCACAGGCCCGACTGCATCAGGTCGACGGTCACCGCGTTCGGCCGGGCGTTGGTGAGGACATAGCGCATCGAGGTCCGCCAGCGCGTGGTGCCGATCCGCTCGCGCCGCTCGACGGTCGGCTTTACCTTCACGTCGAACGCCTCGCCGGTGGTGAGGCCGAGCTCGGAGCCCATCGGGGTGTGGCCGATCGCGCTCTCGCCGACGAATTGCGGATTGCCGCGGGCGTCGCGCTGATAGACGCGGACGGTGCCGGCCGGGAGCGCGTCGCCGAGTCCCTGATCGCGCGAGGTAGAGAAGCGAAGTACGCTGTTCGCGCTCTGCGGCTGCTCCGCCGTGCCGAGCCAGGCATTGCGATATTCATAGGCGCGCACCGCCGGCGTATTGGCAACGTCGAGGAAGCTGACCTGCTTGGTCTGGCGGTTGGCGATCGTGGTCCGCTCGCGGATCGGATAGAGATAGAAATCGCCGAGCCGCTCCCGGCCCGCGGTCTGCGTGCCCGCCGAGCGCATCGGCCCCGATGGCCGGCCATATTGAGGACCCTGCTGGCCCGGCCCGACCCCGCCCGCGACGAGCAGGGTGTTGGCGTTCACATAAGGCGTGCCGCTATTGTTGGTGAGCGTGATCCAGCCCTGCACGTCCATCCGGTTGTTCGCCTCGTCGAACAGGGCGACATAATCGGCGGACCAGGCGAGGCCGGGCGTCAGATAGGTGAGCGTGACCGGACGGCGGCCGCGCTGCTCGCTCTGCACGGTGACCGACAGCGTCGGGCGGGCGCGGAGGTTTTCCGGCACCCGGTCGAAGATCACGCGGACGGGCAGGCCGTCGTCGCGCAGCACCTCGATCCGCTCGCCGATCTGCATGACGACGCCGCCATTGGCCGCGAGGATGCGGGCGCGCTCGCGCGTCTCTTGGCCATTGGCCGGATTGGTGCGGACGATCGTCACGGTCTCGCCCACCGCTTTCTGCATCAGGGCCTGGGGGGAGAGCAGGTCGAAATCGAAATTCTGCTCGACAATGCCGATGCCTGGGCCGGTCAGGGTGACCGTCTCGGGCCGGATCTGGGCGGAGACGTCCGGAAATTCCAGCCGCGAGCGGTTGGCGCCGATCTCGAGCTGGCGCCGGTCCTGAACCAGCGCGAGATTGTTGTTGTAGATGGTGACCGAGACCTCGCCCTGCGCGGTCTGCGAGGGCGGCGGGATTTCGGCGCTGATCTGGGCACGGGCCGGGAGGGCCAGAGCCGGAGCGATGAGGCAGGAGGCGGCGAGCAGCAGTCCACGCATGAGGGTTCCCCTTCTGGTGCGAAGGGAAAGGTCACATAGCCATCCTGTCTGGTCAATGAACGGATGATACTTTGTTACATTTAAGGACGGCGCGCGCCGCGCACAAAGAAAAAGCGCCACTCCCGATTGTGCGGGAATGGCGCTTTTCGAGTTCGGTAAGCTGCCTCAGGCGGCCGGCGCGATATCCTCGTCGGTCGCGCGCGGACGGCGCGGGCGGCGGGCGCGGGCCGGCTTGGCCTCTTCCTCCGGAGCGCTGTCCTCATTGGCGGCGGAAATTGCCGGCGGGAGCACGTCGAGCGAGAGCCGGGCACTCTGGCTCTCCTCCTCGTCGGCCTCCGGACGGCGCGTCCGCGGGCGGCGCTCGGCGCGATATTCGCCGTTGCGCTCGACACGGTCGCTGCGCTCGGCACGCGCCGGGCGCTCGCTACGCTCCGGCCGGTCCTCGCCACCGCGCTCCTCCCGCTCCTCGCGGCGGGCGGTCTGCTCGCGGCGGGGGCGCTGCTCTTCATAGCGGGGCTCGTCGCGACGCGGACGCTGCTCCTCGTAACGAGGCTCGTCACGGCGAGGCTCGTCGCGGGCCTCGGCCTCATTGCCCTCGGCCTCGTAATCCTCGCCTTCGCCCTCATCCTCATAATCGTCGCGCTGGCGGGGCCGCTGCTCTTCGTAGCGGGCACGGGCCTCGTTGAGGACGCGGAAATAATGGTCCGCATATTGGAGATAGGTTTCGGTCAGCACGCGGTCGCCGAGCATCTGCGCGTCGCGGGCCAGGCCCTTGTATTTCTCAAGCAGCTGGGCCGCGTTGCCGCGCTGCCTGTTGTCCTGGCGATTGCCCGGACCCGGATTGTTGCTGCGCGGCGGTCCACCGCCGCCGCCGCCGCGCCCGCGCCTGCGGCCGCCGCTCTGACGATTGTTGATCAAACGAAAATCCTCACCAAGGGTGGTTTACTCTAGCCCCTACCGGCCGGGCCCGTCCCGGCCTCCTTTACCTGCTCGACCCGGTTGGCGAGGCGCCGCGGAAAACCGCGACTCCAGCCACCGCTCCAACGCCTTCGCATGCGACAAGCCATCGGGGGTCGGCGACGTCAGGCCCTCACGCATCCTCTGCTGTGGTCGGCCCCGTCCCTGACCCCCTATGTAGTGGGGCCGACCGGTAAATAAAAGCAAAAAAGCACTCGCCCCGATTAGCAAGTCAGCACGAGGCACCGCGCTATCCCTCTGAGGTCGCTTCGTGACTCTATCGTGAAACCCTCGGCGGCGAAGAGCGCGGAGGCGGAAAACACCTGTCCGGCGCCGATCTCGATACAGGCAACGCCGCCGGATGCCAGCAAGGGACCGAGCTGCGGGGCGAGCACGCGATAGTCGTCGAGCCCATCCGCGCCGGCATAGAGCGCCGAGGCCGGCTCGTAATTGGCGACGTCGGCGGGCAAAGCGGCGTCCGTCTCGACATAAGGCGGGTTGCAGAGGATCAGATCGAAGCGTTCGTCCAGCCCCTCTCCCCAATGGCCCAGCCGAAAGTCGGCGCGCGAGATGGTGTTGCGGCGGGCCCAGGCCAGCGCACCCTCCGACGCGTCGACGCCGAGCCCGGTCGCCTCCGGCCATTGGTCCAGCGCCGCGAGTAGCAGGGTGCCCGGCCCGGTGCCGAGATCGAGGATACGCCTCGGGCTACGGTCGCCGAAATAGGTAATCGCCGCCTCGATCAGGGTCTCGCTGTCAGGCCGGGGGACGAGCGCGCCGGGTCCCACCTGGAGCTCGATCGTCCAGAAGGCGCGGCGGCCGGTGATGTAGGCGACCGGCTCATGCGCAAGGCGGCGCTCCACCAGCGCCTCGAACCCGTCAGGCGCCTTTTCACCCAGCCGGCCAAGCAGCATCGCTTCGCGCTCCACGCCCAGCGCATGCGCCATCAGCAGCTCCGCGTCGAGGCGCGCCGTGTCACTCACCGCCGCCAGCCGCGCCGCGGCATCGGCGAGGGCTTCACGCACTTTCATCGAGGCTCGCCAGCCGCTCGGCCTCGTCCTCGGAGATGAGGGCGCCGATCAATTCGTCCAGCTGGCCCTCGAGGATTTCGGGAAGGCGGTGGAGGGTCAGGTTGATGCGGTGGTCGGTCACCCGCCCCTGCGGGAAATTATAGGTGCGGATCCGCTCCGAGCGGTCGCCCGAGCCGACCATCGACTTGCGCGCGCCGGCCCGCGCGTCCGCGATCCGCGAACGCTCCAGTTCGTAGAGGCGGGTGCGCAGCACCTTCAGCGCCTTGGCCTTGTTCTTGTGCTGGGATTTCTCGTCCTGCTGGATGACGACGAGACCGGTGGGCAAATGGGTGATGCGGACCGCGCTGTCGGTGGTGTTGACCGACTGGCCGCCGGGGCCGGACGAGCGGTAGACGTCGATGCGCAGGTCCGCATCGTTGATCTGGACGTCGACCTCCTCGGCCTCCGGCAGCACGGCGACGGTGGCCGCGGAGGTATGGATCCGGCCGCCGCTCTCGGTGACCGGGACGCGCTGGACGCGGTGCACGCCGCTCTCGAACTTCAGCCGGGCGAACACGCCCTGGCCGGTGACAGAGGCGATCGCTTCCTTGTAGCCGCCCATTTCCGAGACGCTCGCGGAGATGAGCTCGAAGCGCCAGCCCTTGGTCTCCGCATAACGCTGGTACATCCGCAGCAGGTCGCCGCCGAACAGGGCCGCCTCGTCGCCGCCGGTGCCGGCGCGGATCTCCAGCATGGCGGCGCGCTCGTCGGCGGCATCGCGCGGCAGCAGCTTCAGGGCCAGAGCGCGCTCGGCCTCGGCCAGCATCGCCTGATTCTCGACCAGCTCGTCGGCGGCCATCTGGCGGAGCTCCTCGTCCGCCTCGTTGGTCATCTCGGCGAGCGAGGCCGCCTCGTCGCGCAGGCGCCGGACCTCCTTCGCGGCCGCGGCCACGGGCTCGATCTCGGCATAATCCTTGGAGAGCTGCACGAACTGATCGGTCGGCACGTCGCCGGCGGACATCGCCTGCTGCAATTCCTCGCGCCGCGCCTCGATGGCGGCGATCCGTTCGGCGGAGATCCTGGTCATTTCCGGTCCTGCGCCTGCAGAAGAGCCTCCACGGCGGCCAATTCCTCAGAAGGGGCGGCAGCGCGCAGATTGAAGGCGGCCTTCTCGCCATCATGGACAACGGACACGAGCACCTTCGCAGGCACTTTGGCTGCCTTGTCATAGCGTTTGCGCGGCGATCCGGTGGCGATGATATCGGCGGCGATGCCAGCCCGACGCAGCGCGTTCAGCCCACGATACCCCTCAGCAAGCGCACGATCGTCCTCGACCGCCATGATGACGACCGGGACCTCCTTCGCGGGCGCCTCGATCATCATCGCCAGCCGCTCGATCCCCGCCGCCCAGCCAATAGCCGGCGTATGCGGGCCGCCAAGGCTTTCGATCAGGCCGTCATAGCGCCCGCCCGCGAGCACCGTGCCTTGGGCGCCGAGCCGGTCGGTCACGAACTCGAAGGCGGTGTGGCGGTAATAATCGAGGCCGCGGACCAGCCGGTCGTTGCGCGTCCAGGCGACGCCTGCCGCCTGCAGACCCTTGGTCACAGCTTCGAAGAAAGCGCCGGCCTCGCTGGTCAGGAACGCATCGATCCCCGGCGCGGCGTCGGCGATCGGCCGGTCGCGCGGGTCCTTGCTGTCGAGGATACGCAGCGGATTCTTGTCGAGGCGGGTCAGGCTGTCCTCGGAAAGGTCGCCGCGATGCTTTTCGAAATGCGCCACGAGCGCGTTGCGCCAGGCATCGCGCGTCTCGGCGTCGCCCAGCGTGTTGAGCTGCAGCGTGGTGCCCTCGCTGATGCCAAGCTCATTCAGCAATTGATCGGCCAGAGTCAGCAATTCCACGTCCGCCGCCGGGGCGTCGGTGCCGATGATCTCGGCGTCGAGCTGGTGAAACTGGCGGAAGCGGCCCTTCTGGGGACGCTCGTAGCGGAAGGCCGGACCATGCGTCGCCAGCTTGATCGGCGCGAATTGCTGCCAGCCTTCGCTCAGATAGGCGCGGCAGAGGCCGGCGGTGAATTCGGGCCGAAGCGTCAGCGAATCCCCACCGCGATCGGGGAAGGTGTACATCTCCTTGGAGACGACATCGGTGGTCTCGCCGATCGAGCGGAAAAAGACCTCGGTCGCCTCAAAGATCGGAATCTCCACGCGCTGGAAGCCGTAGAGCCGGCGCACGCGATCGAACGTCTCCACCACCTTGTGGAAACGGTCGGCGTCCTCGCCCCAGATATCCTGGGTGCCTCTGATCCTTTGCGGGCCCTTGCTCATAGGCGGCGGCCCTTAGCAGTTTTGGGCGGCGGTGGAAGAGCGGGACAATACCCGCGGGTGACTTGAGGGGGACGCAGGCGTATAGGCCCGCCCCATCATGAACATCGATCTCATCCCCGTGGGCGACTCTCCGCCCGAGCGTATCAACGTGATCATCGAGGTGCCGCTGGGCGGCGAGCCGGTGAAATACGAGTTCGACAAGAAGTCCGGCGCGATCTTCGTCGACCGCATCCTCCACACCGCGATGCGCTATCCCGCCAATTACGGCTTCGTGCCGCACACGCTGGGCGAGGATGGTGATCCGCTTGACGCGCTCGTTATCGCCCGCTCGCCGATCATTTCCGGCGCCGTGATCCGGGTCCGCCCGGTCGGCGTGCTGCTGATGGAGGACGACAAAGGCGGCGACGAGAAGCTGATCACCGTCCCGGTCGATTCCACCTTTCCTTATTATAGCGAGGTCGACGACACCGCCGATCTGCCGCCGATCGTGACCCAGCAGATCGAGCATTTCTTCACCCATTATAAGGACCTCGAGCCCGGCAAATGGTCGAAGATGAACGGCTGGGGCGACCGGACTGTCGCCCAGCGGCTGATCGTCGAGGCGGTGGAGCGGGCGAAGGCGGCGAAGGGCTGATCCCTTTTCGTCATCCCGGCGCGGGCCGGGACCCCGGCGAGACGCGCAGCGACTTTTCGTGGCGAGGCCCCGGCCTTCGGCGGGGTGACGCGTGGGGTTCGTTTCGCTAGCGTGCGGCCATGATCCGGCATCTCCTCCTCGGCTCGGCGCTGGCGCTGGGCGCCACCGCCGCCCTCGCCCAAAATCCGCAGCCCGATCGCGCCGAGGCACGAACCCGGGCGGCACTGAGCAAGATCGAGCAGCTCAACCCACGGCTCAATGCGGTAATCGCGACTGATCCCACCGCGCTCGACCAGGCGCGAGCGCTCGACCGACTGGACGCGCGCTGGCGGCGCTCGGAGCGAATGCGCAGCCACCAAAACGTGCCCCGGCCCGGGCCGCTCCACGGCATGCCGATCCTGATCAAGGACAATATCGAGACGTT
>Ga0070665_100003969_pt1 | contig 15600 bp, 14 predicted proteins | sample KBSS13metaG_FD_65862 | JGI IMG/M metagenome (GOLD analysis project Ga0070665, IMG submission 65862) | Switchgrass rhizosphere microbial communities from Kellogg Biological Station, Michigan, USA - KBS S1-3 metaG | ecosystem: Host-associated > Plants > Roots > Rhizosphere > Soil ... | reverse complement strand
TCAACGTGCACCTTGAACCCGGTCGCCGGATCGGCGTTCCCGGCGACGTCCGGCACGCCGCGGCCTTTGAAATGGGACGGGTTCACCGACACCGGCACGTGCGCCGACTGCTGAAAGGACGGCAGCGCGAAGATCTCGCTGACGCCTCCGCCGGTCGCCCCAGCGCCGGCGCCGCCGTTCCAGGCCGTCTCGCTCGAGAGCGCGCCGTTCGTATCGACGATGTGAGTGCCGCCGCACGCAAGCACGTGAGGACTCGACGCCGGAAAATCGACGTGAGCCCGGCCGTCGCTGACGCCGTCGCTCGATCCGTCGTCACCCGACGAACAGCAGACCGTGACTCCGAGCGCTGCAGCGTCCTGAAAGGCCTGATCCATCGCCGTGAGCGCCTGGCCCGTCCAGGTGGATTCAGGTCCTCCCCAGCTGATGGAAATCACCGTGGTCTTCCGCACGGTGTCGTGAACGGCGGTCGTGATCGCGTCGAGGAATCCTTGATCGGTGTTTGGCGCGAAGTAGACCGCGATCCGGGCTCCGGGTGCGATCGCCCCGGCGATCTCGATGTCGAGCAGCACTTCTCCGTCAGCGCTGCCGGGATCGCCGACGGGCGCATTGCGCGCGCGGTCCACCGACACCGCGGTAATCAACGGCAGCGTCACGCCGAGCCCGGTGAAGTATGTCTTGAGATCGGCGGTCCTGTAGCCGCCCCCCAGCTCGATGATCCCGATCGCCTGTCCCGCGCCGGTCACGCCGTTCGGAAAGTGATAGAGCGCGGCGACCTGCGGCGGGGTGAAAGACGTCTGCGGCGCGGCGGCCGCGGCGCCCGCGATCGGCAGGTGGCGGCGGCAGCGCATCTGGGCCTGCGGCCGGTTGTCCAGTCCGAAGACGCCGACCACTGCCGGCTCGAGATCGGCGGGCAGATACAGCGGACCACTCCGCCCGCGGAATGTCCCTTCGGCGCAGTGGTAGACGTCGAGTCTGGTACCGAACGCTTCGTTCATCGACGCGACCGTGCCGGAAAGCACGACGGTCCGTCGCGGCAGGCTGATGTCGACGACGGTCAGATCGAAGGTTTGTGCGAAGGCCTCGAGACGCTCGACGTCGGCAGGATCGGCGCCGTAACGCGACTCGAATTCCTCGCGGCCGATCGGCTCCGGGTGCTCGGAAAGATCCAGGGACGTTCGTCTCCGCAGAAGCACGCTGATTTCAATCACCTCGAAAGGGTCGGCGCGTCCGGCCGCTTGCGCATCGGCGCGAATCTCACGCTCGCTGCCTGGAAGTTGGAATCGTTCGATCGCCATCGTGAAGATCCTCCGCTATTCGCACGATGACACGAGACCTCCGCGGCGCAACCGTAGAGAGTTTGTAAGTCTGTCCGTTGAGGATGAGCTGCAGGAGCTGCCGCTATTGTCCAGGCGCGCTGTTCAGTGCCTCTGCAACAATGGCGCGGGCGTCGTCTTGAATGCGTCGCAGATGATCTGGGCCGCTGAAGCTCTCTGCGTAGATCTTGTAGATCTCCTCGGTGCCGGAGGGTCTCGCGGCGAACCACCCGATGTCCGAGCTCACCTTCAGCCCGCCGATCGGCTCGTGGTTGCCCGGCGCGCTCGTCAGGATTCGCCGGATGGGATCGCCGGCGAGGCGCTCGGAATGCACGTCCTTCGGGGACAACTGCGCAAGCGCAGTCTTCTGCGCGTGCGATGCCGGTGCATCGATTCGTTCGTAAACGGGATCGCCTGAGTCGCGCGCGATGTCGGCGTAGATCTCACCGGGATCGCGGCTGGTCTTCGCGGTCATCTCCGCCGCCAGGAGCGCGGCGATGATCCCGTCCTTGTCGGTCGTCCACACCGTGCCGTCCCTTCGCAGGAACGAAGCGCCCGCGCTCTCTTCTCCGACGAAACCAAGGCGGCCGCCAAGCAGGCCGTCCACGAACCACTTGAAGCCGACCGGCACCTCATACAACGATCGCCCCAGCCTGGAGGTCACGCGGTCGATCATCGCGCTCGATACCACGGTCTTGCCCACGCCAGACGAAACGCCCCACTGGCTCCGGTTGGAGAACAGATACTGGGTGCACGCCACGAGATATTGATTGGGCGGCAGCAACCCGGCGCTCCTGGTGACCACGCCATGGCGATCGTGATCGGTATCGCAGGCAACGGCGACATCGAACCGATCCCGCAGTCCGATGAGCGACTGCATCGCGTAGCGCGACGAGGGATCCATGCGAATGCGTCCGTCCCAGTCGACGTCCATGAAGCGAAATGTCGGATCGACCTGCGTATTCGTGACCGTGAGGTTCAGGCCATAGCGCTCTGCGATCGCCGGCCAATAGTGAACGCCGGCACCGCCGAGCGGGTCGACGCCCAACGCGAGCCGGGACGCTCGAATCAGCTCGAGATCAATCACGCTGACCAGGTCGGCGACGTACGCCTGGAGGAAATCGTAGCGATGCGTGGTTGGCGCGCGCAGCGCGCGCTCGAACGATATGCGCTTCACCGCCGTCAGGTTGCCGGTGAGCATCTCGTTCGCCAGCGTTTCGATCAACGCCGTGACGTCGGAACCGGCCGGCCCGCCGTGCGGCGGGTTGTATTTGAAGCCGCCGTCGTCGGGCGGGTTGTGCGACGGCGTGATCACGATGCCGTCGGCAAGGCCGCTCGACCGTCCCCGATTGTGCGTGAGGATCGCGAGCGACACCGCGGGCGTCGGCGTGTACTCGTCATTCGCGGAGACGTGGACGGCCACATCGTTGGCTGCCAACACCTCCACGGCGCTGCGAAATGCCGGCTCGGATAGCGCGTGGGTATCGATGCCCAGGAACAACGGGCCGTCGATGCCGCGTTCCTTCCGGTAGCGGCAAATCGCCTGCGCGATGGCGAGGACGTGCCATTCGTTGAACGTGACGGTCAACGAGGATCCGCGGTGGCCCGACGTGCCAAAGCTCACACGCTGTCCGGGTACCGATGCGTCAGGCCGTTCCGTGTAGTACGCCGCAACCAGCCGTGCCGTATTGATCAGCGAAGAGGGATCGGGAGCCTTGCCGGCAAGCGGACTGACATCAACCATCTGGAAGCGCCTCGTTCGATCAGGATCTCACGAATTGAAAGACAATTGGGGAGAGTGCTGACTCTACTGCTCGCTCACGGACTCGCCGTTGTTTGCGCCGCTTCGTTCCTCGAGAGCCTCGGCGCTCCACTGCCCGCGTTCCCATTGCTCTTGCTCGCGGGGAGCATCGCCGCCGAGTACCGGCTTTCCGCGATGCCGCTCGTGTTTGCGAGCGCATGCGGCTTCTGGATGGGGGATCTGATCTGGTTTGCCTTCGGACGGGTCCAGGGCCGGCGGGTGCTGGGACTGCTCTGCCGGCTGTCGCTCAACCCCGACGCGTGCGTGGGACGAGCGGAACGCCGGTTCCGCCGCCGTCCAGCCATGACGGTCGCCGCTGCCAAATTCATTCCTGGTTTCAGCCTGATGGTGGCGCCGCTCGCCGGGATTCTCGGCATGTCTCCCCTGCAATTCGCGGCCATCGACGGCGCCGCGTCGATGGCGTGGTCGGCGGCAGCCGTCGTCTCGGGAGTCGTGTACGGGAGGCGTGTGCTTCCGCACGTGATGCGGACGCAGCGAGCTCTCGAAATGCTGGGCGTCGTCGCCGTGCTGGTCTTCGTCGCGTGGAAGCTGTACGAGAGGCGTTGGCTCGTGCGCCACTATGCCGTCGCCCGCGTCGGCATCGACGAGCTGCAACGACTTCTTGCCATGGAGCCGCCTGAGGTCCTGGTGATCGATTTGCGAAGCGAGCAGGCATTCGCCGGGTCTGCGCAAATGGTCCCGGGGGCGAGGCGCATCCCGCCCGGTGAATTCGAGAGACACATCCACACCATCCCCATCAACAAGGAGATCATTCTCTACTGCACGTGACCGAGCGAGGCCTCGAGCGCCAGTTTGGCGCGCGTACTGCTGGACCGCGGCTTCACACGTGTGCGGGCCCTCCACGGGGGCTTTCAGGCATGGCAGGAGGCAGGCCTGCCCACGCAGCGGATCGCGTGAGCTCGTCGATGCGACTCATACACGTCTGTCGGTCGTGGAGACGATTCGTACGAGTGTTCACACAGTCGAGCGAGTCGCAAGGATGTCCGCCAGCGATGTCACCGGAGATTCCGGGAACCGGGCATGGAGATCGCCCGGCACAAACGTCAGATCGATGGTGTCCATCACAATGGCCGCACGCATCTGGCGCGCACGGTTCGGCCTGATCCGTCCGAGGCCCGCGGCGAGAAGGCGCAGCATCGCCCGAGGCACGTGCCTGGGGGGCGCCGTGCGCCCGGCCGCTCGTTGGAGGCGCGTCGCAAGTTCGTTGAACGACACATCCTCCGGGCCGCCAATCTCAAACACGGCACCACGCGCTGACGGATCAATGACGGCTCGTTCGGCCAGCGCCGCGACGTCGGACACCGACACAAAGTTGATGCGATTGGTGCCTCGACCGAATACGACGGGCCGGCCGGAGGGGCCAGATGTCTTGTCGAGCAGGTCGAGCCAGAACTCGGCGAAGGCCGTCGCGCGCACGATGGTCCACTCTGCGCCGCTCGCTCGCAAGTGCTCCTCGGCCGCGTGCTTCATCCGAAAGAGCTCGATCGGATGCTCGGCCGACGCCCCCACGATCGATATGAGCACGACAGCGGCGTTCGCAGCGACCGCCGCATCGACGAGATGGCGATTGCCGTCGCGATCGACAGAGGCCGGCGACACGTTGCCGATGTCGCCGAATCCATGAATCGCGGACACAACCGTCTCCACGCCCACCATCGCGAGGCCGAGGCAGCGGTTGTCGCGCACGTCGCCTTCCATGACTTCGACCGCGCTGCCCTCGATGTGCGCGGCCCGGTTCCGATCGCGCGTCAGCACCCGAACGCGCAGACCTCGCGCCGCCAACCGCCGCACGATCAGAGTTCCCAGGCGCCCGCTTCCGCCGGCGACGAGGATCACCGTCGCTCCGTCGTTGACGCGGCAGGAGACGCGCCTCCGGGAGCAATCTGCTGGCGAACCGCCGCATCGACATTCTCGCTGGCTTCCTGAACCGGCTCGAGATAGAAGCGCGCCCAGGTCAAGAGTCCATCGGACACGCCGAAAATGACCACTCCGCGCATCAGGTGCATCGACCCATCGCGGCGCGTGCCGCGGTGTTCCCACTCGGTCCATGCCTCGTTCCCGTTGACAGCCGAGCGCAGCACCTTTGCCGTGAGGTCAGGGATACCGGCGAAGATTTGCTCCCAGTTCCGCCGGACCTGGTCGCGGCCGACAAAGCTGCGCGCAGGGTGAGCGGGCGTCTCGTTCCGGTAGTCCGGTGCGAAGCACGCCACCAGTGTGTTGATGTCCCGCGCATTCGTGGCCCGCTCGAGTCGCGTGAGCACGCCGGCCGTGCCATCGATCGTGTCGTCGTGCATCATCAGGTGACCTCATATTTGATACTGTTAAACTGTAATTAAATTATACTCTGCTTCATGGCGGCGAAAGTCAAGCGCACACGGCGGTACGACTCCGCGCGACGTCGGCACGCGGCGCAACGGCGACGTGCCGCGGTCGTCGAGGCGGCCCGCCGTCTCTTCCTGCGCGAGGGGTTCTCCGGCACCACGATCGCGAAAATCGCCGAGGACGCCGGCGTCTCGGAAGAGACGGTCTACAAGGCCTTCGGCAACAAGATCGCGCTCGTGCGTGCGGTCCGGGACCAGGCGCTCGCCGGCGCGGGACCGGTGCACGCCGAGCGCCGATCGGACCGGATGCAGGCAAGCGAGAAGGACCCGCGTCAGATCATTCAGGGATGGGGTGTGCTGACGATGGAGGTGGCGCCACGCGTGGCACCTGTGCTGCTGCTGGTGCGTGATGCGGCCGCCAGCGACCCGGAACTGGCCGGCCTGCAGGCGGAGATGGATGCCGCCAGGCTGACGCGCATGACGCACAACGCACGCACGCTGCTCGAGGCCGGACATCTGCGGCGCGGCATCACACTCGCTGAAGCGACGGATGTGTTGTGGACCTACAGTTCGCCCGAACTCTACGACATGCTCGTGATCAGGCGAGGCTGGGCCGTCGAACGATACGGACAATTCATCGCTGACGCGATGATCGCCGCGCTGCTACCCGGCTGAATGTTCCGATCGGCCAGACGTCAGGCCCTGAGCCGCTCGACGATCGTCACGTTCGCCTGGCCGCCGCCTTCGCACATCGTCTGCAGACCGTAGCGCTTGCCCCGTGCCTGCAGCGCATGGACCAGCGTGGCCATCAGCCTCGTGCCCGACGCACCGAGCGGGTGACCCATCGCGATCGCGCCGCCGTTGACGTTCAATCGCGCCGGGTCGGCGCCGGTGTCCTGCAGCCAGGCCAGCGGGACCGAGGCGAACGCCTCGTTCACCTCGAAGAGATCGATGTCGTCGATGGTCATGCCGGCCTTCTTCAGCGCGTGGTGCGTGGCCGGCAGCGGCGCCTCGAGCATGATCACCGGATCGCCGCCGATCACGGTCATATGGTGAATGCGCGCGAGTGGCGGCACGCCCATCGCCTTCAGGCCGCGATCGTTGACCACGACAACGCCGCTCGCGCCGTCGCAGATCTGACTGGCGCTGGCGGCCGTGATGCGACCGCCTTCGCGCAGCAGCTTCACGCTGCGGATGCCTTCCAGTGTCGCGTCCATGCGGATGCCTTCGTCTGCGACATGCATCTCGTCGTGAATCACGTCGGTGACTGCATCGCCGCCTGGTCCGGCGACGCGCACCGCCACCGGCACGATCTCGGCCGTGAAACTCCCCTCTCGCGTGGCCTGCGTCGCGCGCTGATGGCTTTGCAGCGAATAGCAATCGAGCGCGTCCCTGGAGATCTGGTATTTCTCCGCCATCATCTCCGCGCCCATGAACTGGCTGAACTCGGGACCCGGGTAGCGCGCGCGGATCGTCGGACTCATGTAGTGCCCGAGGCCGGCGTCCTTGTAGATTTTGGACAACGCCGACATCGGAATCCGCGACATGCTCTCCACGCCCGCGGCGATGACGCAGTCCATCGTGCCGGACATCACCGCTTGAGCGGCGAAATGCAGCGCCTGCTGCGACGAACCGCATTGCCGATCGATGGTGACTCCCGGAACCGATTTCGGCAGCTTCGAAGCGAGCACGGCCATGCGGCCGATGCAGCCGCTCTGTTCGCCGGCCTGCAGCACGCAGCCCATGATCACGTCGTCCACCAGCGCCGGGTCGGCGTTGGTGCGATCGACCAGCGCGTCGATGACCTGTGCAGCCAGGTCCGCCGGATGCCAGCCCGAAAGCCGGCCGCCGCGCCTGCCTCCTGCCGTGCGGACGGCAGCGACGATATAAGCTTCAGCCATGAAACTCTCCTCCAGCATCTCGGCCATCATCACCGGCGGCGCCTCCGGCCTGGGCGCGGCCACCGCGCGCCGCCTCGCGGCTCATGGCGTCAAGGTCGCGCTGTTCGACATGAACGCGGCCTTCGGCGAGGCGCTCGCCGCTGAACTGGGCGGCGTGTTCTGCAACGTGGACGTCACCAGCGAAGAGCAGGTGGACGCCGGGTTCGCCAAAGCGCGCGCGGCGATCGGTCATGAGCGCATCCTCGTCAACTGTGCCGGCACGGGCCAGGCAATCAAAACCGCCAGCCGCGACAAGACCACTGGCGCGATCATGTCGTTCCCCAGCGCCGAATTCAACCGCGTGGTTCAGATCAACCTCGTGGGGACTTTCCGTTGCACGGCAAAATCCGCGGCCGGCATGATGACGCTGCCCGCCCTGGACGATGGCGAACGCGGCGCGATCGTCAACACCGCGTCCGTGGCGGCGCAGGACGGCCAGATCGGTCAGGCATCGTACTCGGCTTCGAAGGCCGGGATCGTCGGCATGACGCTGCCGATTGCGCGCGATCTGATGACCGAGGGCATTCGCGTCAACACGATCCTGCCCGGCATCTTCGACACGCCCCTGCTGGCCCGGCTGCCCGAGCATGTGAAGAGCGGGCTGGCCGCGTCGGTGCCATTCCCCAAGCGGCTGGGTCACCCCGATGAGTACGCTGCGCTCGCCGAGTTCATGATCACGACTGGTTACTTGAACGGCGAGTGCGTGCGGCTGGATGGCGCGATCCGCATGGCGCCGCGGTGAAGGGGCGTCAGACCGGTGGCGGCGTACGACGGCGGAGCGGCACGAGATCCCGCAGCCGTTTCTCGCGTAAATACAATCCTCCCCAGAGCAAAAGTGCCACGTACACGGGGAAGAGCGTGTGGGTCACCAGTGGATTGGAGATTCGAACATGAGCAGCAACCGCGCCCCCCAGGTACCCGGTCAACAGTAGCCCGCCGAATACAGACGTCCGCGGTACGACATAGAGCACCACGCATGCGAGTTCGACGATCCCTATCCACTGGACGCTGTTGGCCGGGAAGCCCAGCGCCATCGTTCCCTCGATGGCGGGCGCGAGTTTCAGAACCTTGAGCACTGTGTCGAACACGAGGAAGAGCACCGCGAGTCCCGAGCAGGCGAGCCCGACATTCTCCGCGATCGTCGCGCTCCGGTGGACAGCTTCAACCGGGACCGTGATTCGTTCCGATGCGATCATGAGCAAACCTCCGATGCGCATCGTAGATGGGCGGCAGCGGCGTTGTTTTGTATAGAAACGACAGCTGTTGTTGGCCGTTTCTAATCTCCAGGGGGGTTTGACCGATCAAGATCTTCACTGCCCTGTTCAGATGCGCCTGATCGAAATAGCCCGCCTCATGAACGGTGTCGAGGATCGAGACGCCCCGCTTCAGCAGCGTTGTCGCATACCTGGCGCGTTCGATTTGACGGGCGGCGCGATGGCTGATTCCCGTGGCACGCAGAAAGTGACGCTGGACGGATCGAATCGGAAGGCGTCCAGCTTGGCCCTGCAGCGCGGCTTCCACGCCGGCATCACGTACGATAATCCCCTTCCGCACCAGCCTGGCCACGAACGTATCGGCATTCTCGAAGTCCGGATATTCCCACGCGGAGCCATTGAGCCAGAACGACTGACTCGTGGCGACCGGCAGAGTGACATCGTGTCGATCCTTGAGATGGCCCGGCAGGAATGCCGGCATGAAGGTACCGAGCTTGAAACGAATGCCGAGCCACTCACCCCCGCCCGGGCAGTCCGCCTGAGTCGCGCTTGTCTCCGGTCCTCGGACGGTGAGGAACGACTTCCCATTGTGCCGCGTCACGGCGATCTCAAAATGACTCGCCGCGACGGATAGAAACACACCCGCTGAATGGCTCCGGCTGCGCCAGATCCGTTCGACGAATGGTGAATCCGAAGGTCTCTCGTTGAAGGTGAGAAACATCGTGCCCCCGCGGCCGTGCGAATATGGTCCTCGAGTCTGCACGGACCTCGATTGAGATCCCATCATAGCGGGCAGGCTGGATTCACGAGAATCAAGCGTCGACCTGGCGGAGCGCCATCCGCATCGCGCCACGGTGAGAATGGGAAGTGAGGACGCTCATCCGCGGCGGAACCTACAGCTACCTCACCAATTCAGTCCATTGGGAGAAGGTGACTCAGCAGACGCTTCCCGCTTCGCTCCACCTGAACACCAAGCCGGTTTTTTTTGGCGTAGCCGTGGCTCCTTCGACGCCAACTCGTCTGATCGTTCGCTGACTTCCCGGCCGGCCCCGAGTGCTATAGTAGGCACGTTCTTCCTTAAAGACTGCTCACCCGCCGGCGCGCCTGAGCCCAAGCCTTCGAGGACGTTTCCAGACGTTTCCGACGAGGGACATGGTCATGCGTGTTCATCTGATCAACCCCAGCCACGTGTCGTTTGGCGTCGCGGTCATTACGCCCCGGTGGCTCTACGTGCTGGCCGCGGCCACGGGCACAACATGGGGCGACCCATTGATCGTCGACGAAACGATCGCGCACGTCGACCCCGAATCGATCGCGCCGGGCGACGTTGTCGGCATCGGAATCCACACGGGCAACGCACTGCGTGGCTACGAGGTCGGACGCCTCGCGCGCGAGCGGGGCGCGTGGGTCGTGTTCGGCGGTATTCATGCGACGCTTTTTCCGGAAGAGCCGCCGGAGCTCGGTGGCGCCCACAGCGTGGTCAAGGGCGACGGCGACGTCGTGTGGGCCAGGGTCGTGCAGGACTGTGTCGACGGACATCCCGAGCCGGTTTACGACGCAGGACGCATCGCCGGCGAGCAGTTCGTCTCGGCGCGCTGGGATTTGCTGCCGAAGAACGCCTACATGTGGGCGTCGGTTCAGACCGTGCGCGGCTGCCCGAAGCATTGCTCGTTCTGCTCGGTGTGGCGCACCGACGGCCAGGCGCCGCGCCAGCGGCACGTCGACGCCGTCATCCACGAGATCGTCGAACTGCGGCGGCTCGGCTTCAAGTTCATCGCGCTCGCCGACGACAATTTCTATCCGGTGACCTTCGAGGATCTTGCAGCGGCCAGGCGCCGTTCGGATCCGTCGCGGCTGCACGAGCTCGAGGCGCTGCGGCAGGAGCGCTTCGACCTGATGGCGCAGCTCGCCCGGCTGCCTGACGACCTCGTGTTCTACACGCAGATCACCATGGAAGCGGCCGAGGATCCGGAGTTCCTGAAGGCCATGAGCGCCGCGCATATTCGCGGTGCGCTGGTCGGCGTCGAATCGGTGACCGCCGCGGGACTCAAGGACGTCTACAAGGGGTTCAACCTGTCGGGCGACGCACTCGTCGAACGGCTGCGCGCGTTTCGCAGCCACGGCGTCCACGTGCTCGGTTCGTTCATCTTCGGGCTGCCGAGCGACGACCGCGACACGTTCGACGCGACGGTAGATCTCGCCGAGCGCGCGGGCATCACGTTCGCGCAGTTCGTCCTGCTGACGCCGTTTCCGGGCACAATCGATTTCGAGAACTGGGCGGCGGCCGAAGGACGCGAGGCGACGACCGTCGACGGCGTGTCGATTACGCGCCACTGGCTGATTCCCGAGGGGCGGCGGCCGAAGGTGTACACGCCGCATCCGACGTTGTCGCCGGAAGATATCCGCGTGCACACGCAGGGCGCCTGGGATCGGTTCTACAGCTGGCCCAACGTCTGGCGCCGCTCCGGCGTGGTCGAATCGCTGCGTGCGCGGCTGGCGTTCGTGCTGGTCTCCAAACTGTACCGGCAGATGTACGCGAACACGGGCATCGCGACCGACAGCGCGCGCGTCATCCGGTCGACGCGATGGGCGAAATGGCTCGGCATCGCCTGCCGGCGGCTGTTTCTCGGCGCGCCGATGCCGAACCTGCTCGTGCCCGAGGGGATCATGCCGATTGCACCGGCGCTTCCTGCGGGGTTCATCTCGACGGCGTCGATGCGCGCTCCGTCAGCGCGCGATCGGCAGTAGCTGCCGCTTCGAGAGTACGGCTGGTAAATCGTTACGCCGGCGGCAGGTCGCTGACGACGCGGTAGATGGCATCGGCGGCCTTCTCCAGCGTCTGGCAGAACGCTTCGTGACCGGGTCCGGCCTCCAATGCCAACGCGACGCGCGTCTGCTCGATGTATCCCAGCCACGAGATTACGACGCCGACTTGTTCGTTGGTGATCCTGAACGCGCGGTTGGTCATGAATCCCGGTTCCTCGCCGCTTCGGTGAGGGCGCGGACCCATGACGACGGGGTGAGGCGCTCAGTAAAGCACCTTTGAGCCTACTCCTTCCGTCAGTGATTAGCCAGCGAGCGTTTCGAGCTCATCGTCTGCTGTGAGCAACGCGGTGGCGCCGTGCAGTCACATCGACTGCACATTGCTGGCGGCAGCTGATGCATGGAGGAAGTGTCAGTGATGCTCGTACGAGCTCTGTGGCGGCTGCTCCTCCTTGTGGTCGTGTCAATGGGCGGAGCCGCGTGCATCCAGCCGCCAGAGTCGTTGACCATTCGGAGCAAGGATGCAGCGCTTCACGCCTTGCTGTGGCGCCCCGGGACCGTCCTCGGACATCAGCAAGAGCGCGATCGACTTGATGGAGGACGCGTTCGCACGTGAGGGCCAGGAGGCGCGCAATGCGATGCAACTGCAACTGCTCGAGCACCGTGAGCTGGACGACGCGGCCGCCGCGTTGGCGGCACTACGCGCGAGGCCGGACGTCGACGCGCGCCGCGTGTCGCTGGTGGGACATTCGTTTGGAGCGTCGCTGACGCTGCTGTGCGCGTTCCTGGCGGACGCCGGCCGGCGCTGACGGTAGGCACCGGGAGGTCTGCGTGGCCATGGCCGACGGCCAGGACGTCATCGTCCGCCGGCCAGCAGCAGCGTCGGTCATTTCCGACGAGTCGACGTATCTTCGTCCGGCATAGAGAGCGAGATCAGACGGAGATGTTGTTGGCGCCGAAGCGGGAGTCCGTTCCGGTCGCTGCGTGAATCGCGTACGCGGCGTAGCTCGACGCATTGCGCAGGGCCTCACCCGTGAGGAGCTGCTGGTAGTTCCGTCCGGCCTTTTTTCCCAGGTCCTGCGGCGCTCCCTGCGGTATCGGAAATTCAGTGGCGAAATGGTTGATGACGCTGAGGCCGCCGACGAAGTGCGCGCATTCGTGGACGATCATCGCCGCCCGGCAGTTGGGTCCGCAGGTGAGATAGCCCGGACGGAAGGTGATGCGATTGGACGGCGGGCCGAACTGAAAGCCGCCCATCGGCGCGTCGGCGAACTTCGACTTGGGCAGATTGGGCCCGCTCTTGAAGAATGTCGCGGCCTTGTCGAGCACGGTTCGAATGAGACCAAACACCTGGTGCAGCCGCCGGAGGTTTCTGCGCAGGCGGGTCGGATCGCGGTCGAGATGGAAATGCGTGTTGATGGTGTCGAAGACACCTGGGAAGGCGAGCTTGGGATTCTTTTCCAGGTCGGCGATGAACTTCAGAGCCTGCAGCGTCTCGATCTCCGAGATGGCGCCGAGCCTGACCCAGGAAAGAGCGAGCGGCACGGATGTCAGCGCCATCGCGCTGGGAGTCAGAACAGGCTGTCCGACCTGCAGTTGCCCCGGGATCGCAAAGCTGACAATGGCGCGGCTTTCGCCTGTGCCGAGACCGGCCGGCTCGATCGTGCCGCCTCCCCTGTTCATCACGCACGTCCCGCCGATGGTCGACTGATGCTCGTGGACGAACATCTCCTTATCGAGCGAGGCGATGGTCATCTTGCCGACAATGTTGTCGGCCTTCGTCTGGTAGCTTCGGTTGATGATCTGGCGCCTGGTCTTGTACGCAAGGACAGCGTCTGCCGTCGAGGCACCGTACGTCCCGGTCGACAGGTCGCGTGGAGCAATCCCGAAATTGTCGATCGTCGCGAGGGCGAACTGGATCTTGGCGACGTGTTCACCGGCCGCACCCTGAGTAATGTGCGCCGAATCCTGGATCAGGCAGGCTTCGAGCCTGGGATCGCCGCGGAAGAGCCTCGAGTGCAAGGGCATCGTCGCCTCCATTGGTTAACGCGAACAGGTTCGTTCACAACCTCGCGTCGTCAATGCGAACCTCTCGACTCTAGTGACGGCCCGTTGCGCGCCGTTTCCTGCGGTTGAGGCCGACCTGGAACTCAGCCTTTGTTGATGGAGGGGCTTGTCTGCACTGATGAAACCGGCGGCTGCCGGCGGTCAGCGCTGAGCGCCCGCCGCGGTCTGCTCGATCGACTGCTTGATCGACGCGAGCGCGGTTTCGAGCGACGAGCGGGTCTTGTCGACCACAACTCTTCGCACCACGGAGCCTTTGAAGCCGGTCAGTCCTTCCTGCTCCGATCCTTTGAGTGTGAGCAGGTAGAACCCGCGCGACTCTGATTTCGTGGTGTCGGAGATGCAGGCCGAGACGTCGAGGGCCGTGTGGAAATAGTGGCTGGCGTACAGCTGCTTGATCGCGACGGCGCTGATCTCGCGTTCACCTGCACGCGTGTGGTAGACGACGGCGTGATTCACGCGAATGGTCGGCTTCATGCCGAAGTCCACTTTCTCCCAGTAGAAGTAGCTGTCGGCGCCAGGCAAATCCTGATTGGGGTACTGAAGCAGGTACCGCCGCAGTTCCGGTATGACGTCAGGGATCGCGGCGGCGCGGCCGACCATCGTCTCGAACTGCGCGGCGACGCGCGCCGGATGCTCTTTGTCCCGGTACACGCCGAGTGCGGCGTTGCCGCCCCGTCGATACTCACGGACCAGGCCGAGCAGCATGTCGCGAGCAAGGGCGTTGACCTTGGCGGACGGATCCGCCTGGGACCAGTCCACCGCATTCTGAAACGCTCGAATCGCCGTCGTCGGCAGTTGCACGTCGCACGACCCTTCGCGGCATTTCTTCAGGGCCTTCACATCGTCGGCGTCCAGCGTGACGCCAGCGAGATCGGCCGCGGTCGCGCCCGCTGGAATCTCGCCGATGCCGAGGTACCCTGGAGTGCCGGCGAGCCGTTTGATGTCGCGCGATCTTTGGAGGTACGCGGCAGGCGCGCCGTTCACGTGCACGGCGCCGAACACATAGATCTCGGAGGACTCTCCCCACGAGAGAACCTTCGCGACGGGACGGCCTTCGTCAATGGACGCAATCTGGCCCGGCGTCAGCCCGACCTGCGCGAACACGTCCAGCGACTGCCGCGCGACCGGCTGAGTGAAGACTGTCAGCGCGAACGGCGCCGCGAGACCGAACGAGACCATCAGTGTCCGCATCACGTCGCCTCCCTGAAAGACGCCCTCGGCGCTCAACACCTTCAAGCATACGGCGGGCGCTCGGGTAGGGGAACACGACAGTGCGGCCGACCTCAGAGAAACTTGGCTGAGGTTCCAGGCGCGGTCCTACTTCGCCGCGGCTTCCGGATGACGCGGCAATCCCTCGGACTTCATGATGGCCGCTTGAAGCTTTAGTTCATCCGTGTCGGGCCGGCTGAAGTCGATGGTGCGCGTCAACGCCAGCCAGAGCGGATTGACCCGCTGCGCAAACTGAACCGGCTGGACGCTGAAGGCGCTGAAGTCCGGGCTGCTCGTAAACATGTCTCGCAGATCCGTCGCCGCCGCGTCGTACTGATTCAGCGGCGGCAATCCGAGAATCAGATTCACGGTCTTGAAGATGCTGGCGAGGCTCGTGTGCGTCTTGCTGACGTACTCCTTCTTCACCCACGGACTGACGGCCAGGAAGATCGAGCGGTGCCCGTCCACGTGATCGGCGCCGTTCTGGGTGTCGTCCTCGACCACGAAGATCACGGTGTCCTTCCAGCACGGGCTGTTCGACAGCAGATCCACGGTCAAGCCGAGCGCGGCGTCGTTGTCCTGCACGAATCGCTTGAACGACCAGTCCGGTCCAGCGGGGTTGATGTCGCGGGCGCCACCGCCGTGATCGTTCGGGTAGTACAGATCCACGTATTGCGGCAGCTTGCAGACGCCGCGGCGACGGTCGACGAACCGGGACTCGAAGACCTGCTTGAAGCGATCGAAGCGGTTGAACCGCGACGGATCTTCAGGCAGCGGTGCGTCGGGAATGTGCGTGTTGAAGGTGGGAAACAGATGGTCGCTGTTGTCGCGGACGACCTTCTCCATCGGCACGTTGACGTGCTCGCGCGCGCCGGTCGGATCGGCGCCGCCTGGCTCGTCAATCACGGCGAACTCGAAGCCGTTGCCGAAGTTGACGAAGCTCCTGTTGTG
>Ga0070665_100003964_pt1 | contig 15604 bp, 17 predicted proteins | sample KBSS13metaG_FD_65862 | JGI IMG/M metagenome (GOLD analysis project Ga0070665, IMG submission 65862) | Switchgrass rhizosphere microbial communities from Kellogg Biological Station, Michigan, USA - KBS S1-3 metaG | ecosystem: Host-associated > Plants > Roots > Rhizosphere > Soil ... | reverse complement strand
TCCTTCCCATTCAACGGGTCGGGTATAGTGCGGATATTCCAAGAGCCCGGTTTCGAAGCTCTCCTCCTCTCCGCTGGAGGCCGCGCCCATTACCCCGGGGAGCAGTCTTACGCAAGCATCCAGGATCACCATCGCGCCGACCTCGCCGCCAGAGAGGACGTAATCGCCGATCGAGACCTCTTCGACCGGCCGAGCGTCGAAGATTCGCTCGTCAAATCCCTCGAAGCGACCGCAGAGGAGAATGACGCCGTCGCCCGACGCCAGGTCGCGGACACGCTCTTGCGTCAGCGGAGCGCCGCGTGGGGTCAGCGCGAGGATCGGACGGCCATCGGCGACGCTGTCGATCGCTGCGGCGAGCACGTCAGGCTTCAATACCATCCCGGCGCCGCCGCCCGCCGGCGTGTCGTCAACGCTGCGACGCTTGTCCGTCGCGAAATCGCGAATGTTGGTGGCGTCGAGGCTCCACAGACCGTCACCCAGCGCCTTCCCCGCCAGGCTTGCGCCAAGCGGCCCCGGAAACATGTCGGGATACAGGGTCAGGATAGAAGCTCGGAAGATCATTGTGGAACCGCCGCTATCACAATCCATTGCTGTTCGCATGGATGAGGAAATTCTCGACTGTTTGATCATTGGCGGCGGGCCTGCAGGCTTGACGGCCGCCATCTATTTGGCCCGCTTTCACATGGACATTCTAGTGGTAGACGGCGGCAAGAGCCGAGCGGCGCTGATCCCGTGCACCCGCAACCATGCCGGCTACCCCGACGGCATCAAGGGGACCGAGCTCCTCCAACGCATGCGCGACCAGGCGTGCAAATATGGAGCGAAGATCGAGACCGAGTTCGTCACCAAGCTAGAACGCGACGAGACAAGCGGCTTGTTCACCGCGATTTGGGGCTCAGGTGAAGCGACGGCGCGAACGGTGTTGCTTGCGACGGGAGTTACCAATCGCCGCCCACCAATGGACGAGGAGCTTCATGACGATGCCCTTGCTCGCGGCCTGATCCGCTATTGCCCGATCTGCGACGGTTATGAGGTGACCGACAAGAAAGTCGGCGTGATCGGCGGCGACAGCCATGGCGTTGCCGAGGCTCTTTTCATCCGCGGCTACACCGCGGACGTCACCTTAATTGCGCCAGACAAAACACTGAGTTTGAAAGCCGAAGATCAGGCAAAGCTGAAGGCGGCCGGGATTGAATGCGTCGATGGCCCAACTCAGGCAGTCGCCATTCCCGGCGATTGCATCGTCGTCGACACTGCAGAGGGCCACCACACCTTTGACAGCATCTATCCGGCGCTAGGTAGCGACACGCACACGCAGCTGGCGGACATGGTCGGCGCGAACTTGTCTTCACAGGGCTGCATCAAGGTCGACAGCCACCAACGTACAAATATCGGGGGCCTCTACGCGGCCGGTGACGTCGTCATCGGCCTCGACCAGATCAGTCACGCGATGGGCGAAGGTGGTGTCGCCGCAACCACGATCCGCAATGATCTTGCGGCGAAGAATCCGATTCTTCGCGAGCCAATCCAGGAAATGCAGGAAGCCGAAAGCGGGACTTAAGCCAGGAATTCGGCGTCGACGACAATTTTGCCATCGATGAGGTCGGCTACACCGTCCTTGAAGGCGATGAGCGAGGTCTTTCCGCCTTCCATCTCGATCTCGAGCAGGTCGCCCGCGCCGTAATTCTCGACGGCGACGACCGTACCGACCGCTTTCCCATCGCGATCGACGGCGGGCAGCCCGATCAGGTCGGCGTGATAATATTCGCCCTCGTCGAGCGGGGGCAACTGATCGCGGTCGATCTCGACCAGCGACCCCCGGAGCGCCTCCGCACCTGATCGATCGCCGACCCCCTCGAACCGCGCCACTGCCATCTTCCCGTCCCGAACCGAAAGGAGGCGCCGTTTGGCGCCTCCGACGTAGAGTTCCTTATGGGGGGACAGGCTCTCAATGCTGTTGCTGAACAGCTTGAGGCGAACCTCGCCCTTGACGCCATGGGCGCCGGCGACCGCGGCGAGCGCGATCTTACGCTCGCCGCCGTCGCTCATGCTCAGGCCTTGGTCTCTTCGGTCTCTTCCGCAGCGCCCTCGGCGGGAGCTTCGGCCGATTCGCCCTCGCCAGACGCCTCGGCGGCCTGCGGAGAGTCCTCGGTCGGCGGAGCGACATCGTCGCCACCTTCAGCAGGGGCTTCACCGGCTTCGGCCTCGGTGGCCTCTTCCTCGGCAACGGTCGGCTCTTCAGAAGCAGCGGCTTCAGCAGCCGGAGCTTCCTCACCGGCTTCCGCCTCAGCCGCAGCCTCTTCAGCGGCCGGCTCTTCAGCCGGGGTCTCCTCGGCGGTCGCCTCGGCGACCTGCTCGGCCTCAACGGTCGGCTCGGCGGTCGCTTCCTCGACGGCTTCGGCAACTACGGCTTCAGCTTCTTCCTGCTTCGGAGCGGCAGCGGCCTCGGCGGCAGCAGCTTCAGCATCGGCGGCCTTCTTGGCGCGCTCTTCGACGCGCTCCTTGGCCTTTTCGCCAGGCTCGGCCTTCTTCGGATTGTTGCGGGCCGGACGTTCCTTGAGGCCGGCGGCATCGAGGAAGCGCAGGACGCGGTCCGACGGCTGGGCGCCGACGCTCAGCCAGTGCGAGATGCGATCGTTGTCGAGCTTCACGCGCTCCGGCGAATCCTTTGCCAGCAGCGGGTTGTAGGTGCCGACCTTCTCGATGAAGCGGCCATCACGGGCATTGCGGCTGTCAGCCACGACGATGCGGTAATAAGGGCGCTTCTTGGAGCCGCCACGGGAAAGACGAATTGCAACAGCCATTTTAACTTCCTTTCGTAATGCGTTCTATTTCTTTGAAAACTTATCGAAACCCTTGGGCAGGTTGAAGGGCGTTGCCCCGCCGAGGCCCGGAAGGGCGCCGCCGGCACCGCCGAGGTTCGAGAGGTCGGGCATAGCGCCCCCCGCTCCGCCGAGACCGCCGAGGTCACCGCCCCCGCCGCCGAACATCGCCGCCAGCTTGCTGAATCCGCCCATCTTCTTGAGCCGCTTCATCGCCGTCGACATTTCCTGGTGCATCTTCAGCAGCTTGTTGACGTCCTGGACGGTCATCCCGCTGCCCTTGGCGATGCGAATCTTGCGCTTGGCGTTGACCAGCTCGGGCCGCTGCCGCTCCTTCGCGGTCATCGACGACAGCATCGCTTCCATATGAACCAGCGCCTTGCTGTCCGCCGCTTTCTCCGCAGCCTGCTTCATGCCCTTCATCCCCGGCATCATGCCGACGAGCGCGCCCATGCCGCCCATGCGCTGCATCTGGCGCAGCTGGGCCCAGAGGTCGTCCAGGTCGAACTTCCCCTTGGCCATCTTGGCCGCGATCTTCTCGGCCTCTTCGACCTGGATCGTCTCGGCGGCGCGTTCGACCAGGCTGACGACGTCGCCCATACCGAGGATGCGGCCGGCAACGCGGTCGGGGTGGAAGGCTTCGAGCTTGTCGATCGCCTCGCCGACGCCGGCGAACTTGATGGGCTTGCCGGTGACCGCGCGCATCGACAGCGCCGCACCGCCGCGGGCATCGCCGTCCATCCGCGTCAGGATCACGCCCGTCAGGTCGACATCGGCGGAGAAGCCCTTGGCGACGTTGACCGCATCCTGGCCGGTCAGGCTGTCGACGACGAGTAGGGTCTCGGCGGGGTTCGAGGCCGCAGCGACGGCCTTCATCTCCGCCATCAACTGGTCGTCGACGTGGAGACGGCCCGCGGTGTCGAGCAGCACGACGTCGTAAGCCTGCAGCTTCGCCGACTGCAGCGCGCGCTTGGCGATATCGACCGGCTGCTGGCCAGCGACGATCGGTAGGGTGTCGACATTCGCCTGGCGTCCGAGGACCGCCAGCTGCTCCTGCGCCGCCGGGCGGGCGACGTCGAGCGACGCCATCAGCACCTTCTTGCGCTCACGCTCGGCGAGGCGCTTGGCGAGCTTGGCGGTCGTCGTCGTCTTACCCGAGCCCTGAAGGCCGACCATCATGATTACGGCCGGCGGAGTCACCGCGAGGTTCAGCTCAGCGGTATCGGAACCCAGTGTCTCGACCAGCGCGTCATGGACGATCTTGACGACCATCTGCCCCGGCGTGACCGAGCGCAGCACTTCGGTGCCTACCGCCTTCTCGGTGACCTTATCGACGAAATCGCGGGCGACCGGAAGCGCGACGTCGGCTTCGAGCAGCGCCACGCGCACTTCGCGCATGGCCGCACGCACGTCCGCCTCGCTGAGCGCACCGCGCCCGCGAAGCCGGTCAAAAACATTGCCGAGCCGATCGCTCAACGTGTCGAACATTCAAATCTCCTAACGATGCGAGACGCCCATATGGGGTGCGAAACGCAAAATGAGCCGGCGGACGAAACCTCGTCGGCCGGCTTGCACCCGTGGATGCTCACATCGATGTATGTCCGAAGACGAGGGCGCCCCTAGCCGAGTGCGCCCGGAAGTTCAACCTAGGCGCGGTTTGCCCTTGGGTTTGCGCGGACGACCGCCGCCGGGGCCTCCACCAGGCCCACGCGGCCCCTTGTCGTTCGGCCCGCGGTTACCCTCGGGACGCCTCGGCCCACGGGGCGGGCCACGACGATCCGGTGAACCCGGCCCACGATGCTGGCGCTCGGGAACGCGGTCCAGCGGCCGCGTCGCCTGCATCTGCTGGCGCGGCCCGACCGCATAGCCTTCCTTCAGCAACTGAGTGAACGCGCCGCGCGTGCTCTCCACCAGCTGGTCCTGAAGCGCCTTCGGCAGGTCGGAGAAGGTCACGTTGGGATGGATCGCCTGCACGTCGCGCAGGAGCTGGTTGGGCAGACCGCCCGAGGCGCGCTTCAACGCGGCGATGCCCTCGAGCACCGCCGAGAACAGGATCGATTGCATGACGTCGTTGGCGGCTCTCGCCATTCGCTTTGATCCTCACTTGTGGACTTGCGTCCACCCGCTCCCTAAGTCCCCGCGACAATGAGCTTACCCAGCGCGCAGCTTGCCGTCCTCTACGAGCACCCGCAGTGGTTTCAACCCCTGTTCGCGGCGCTTGAGCGGCACGGCCTGCCGTACCTGCCGATCCAGCTAGCGGACCATCGCTTCGATCCGACAAGCAAGGAAGCGCCGGCTCCGCTGATCCTGAGCCGCGTGGCCCAGTCCAGCTTCCTCCGCGAACCCGAGCACCCGATCTTCTACGCCGAGGCTTTGCTCGATCATTGGGAACGGCTCGGAGCCCGTGTGATTAACGGCGCAGAGGTGCTCGCCATCGATTCCTCCAAGGCGCTGCAGCTCTCGCTAATCGCTGCGCTTGGCTATGCGGTGCCAAAGACGCGCGTGGTCCATCGGATCGGCGATCTCCCGGATGCCGCCGAAGAAATGGCCTTTCCGCTGCTGGTGAAGGCAAACATCGGCGGCTCGGGGGCAGGCATCGTGCGCTATTCGTCGGCGGCGGAGCTTCGCGCCTCTATCGCCGACAAGACGGTCCCGACCTCAGTCGACCAGGTCCTTCTGCTCCAGGACTATGTTCCGGCGCGCGGCGGGACGATCATTCGCATCGAGACCCTCGGTGGCCGCTACCTCTATGCTATCGAAGTCGAGAGCGGCGGCGACAATTTCGACCTCTGCCCGGCGGACGCCTGCGTAGCCCAGCCCGGACGCAAGGCCATCCGAATGGCGGCTGTCAGACCGCCTCCCGAACTCATCGAGTCCGCGGAGCGGATCGCACAAGCTGCGGGTCTGGACGTCGGCGGTGTCGAAGTCGTGATCGACGACCGCGACGGCACACCCAGGTTCTACGACATCAACGCCATGTCCAACTTCGTCGCCGATCCGCTGAACGTCCTCGGATGGGATCCGCACGACAGACTAATCGACTTCCTCCAGGCGCAATTGAAAGGCAGGGAAGCGGCATGAGGTTCGGTTACTGGATGCCCGTCTTCGGCGGCTGGCTGCGCAACCTTCCCGATGAAGGGATGGAAGCGAGCTGGGACTATGTGAAGCGGTTGACCCAGCGCAGCGAGGAAACCGGCTGGGATCTGTCTTTGATCGCTGAGCTGAACCTCAACGATATCAAGGGCGTCGACCAGCCGGCGCTTGATGCCTGGTCCACTGCAGCCGCGCTTGCCGCCGTCACGTCGAAGATCGAGCTGATGGTGGCGGTTCGGCCCAATTTCCACCAACCGGCGCTATTTGCGAAGGCCGCATCGAACATCGACAATATCTCGGGAGGACGCCTCGCCCTCAACGTCGTCTCATCCTGGTGGGCTGACGAGGCAACGCAATATGGCCTGCAGTTCGACCAGCATGACGACCGCTATGCCCGGACCACTGAGTGGCTGCAGGTCGTCGACGGCCTGTGGAGGCAGGATCGCTTCACGTTCGAAGGTGAGCGTTACAAGCTGACCAACGCCATCTGCGAGCCGAAACCCGTCAGGAAACCTCGTCCGACCATCTATGCAGGCGGCGAGAGCGAGGCCGCAAAGACGATGATCACGACCTTGTGCGACGCCTACGTCATGCACGGCGACCCGGTCGACGCGATCCAGCCGAAGATCGCGGACATGGAGGAGCGCCGCGCTCGGGCCGGTAAGGGCCGCATGCAATACGGCATGGCTGCCTTTGCCATCGTCCGGGACAGCGAAGCCGAAGCGCAGCGTGAACTTGAGCGGATCACTCAGCTTCCGCCGGAGCCGCCCAAGGGCTTCGACAATTTCGATCAGTGGCTGTCGGGCACGCAGCTCGAGCGCGAGCTAAAGCTCCAGGAATATTCTGTTTCAAACAGGGGCCTGCGCCCGAATTTTATGGGGACTCCTGAACAGGTTCGCGAGCGCATCGAGGAATATGAAGCCGCCGGGCTTGACCTTTTGCTGCTCCAGATGAGCCCGCAGGCCGAGGAAATGGATCGCTTCGCCGCGCAGGTCATCGAGCCGATGCGCAGCCGGGTTCCGGAACCAGCCCAAGGCCAATGAAACGCCACTTCCATAAGATGCATGGCCTCGGCAATGATTTCGTGATCATCGATGCGCGTAAAGCGCCATTCGAAGTCACGCCTGCCCTTGCCAAGGCTATCGCCGACCGCCGCACCGGCGTCGGTTGCGACCAGCTGATCGTGCTCGAGGCGAGCGACAGCGCCGACCTTCGCATGCGCATCTGGAATCAGGACGGCGGCGAGGTCGAAAGCTGCGGCAATGCCACGCGCTGCGTCGTTCAGCTGACCGGGGCCACGAGCATCGACAGCGACGGCGGGTTGCTCGAGGGCAAGGACCTCGGCGCCGAAGTCGAGGTGATGCTTCCGGAGCCGAAGTTCGGCTGGGAGGATATTCCCCTCGCCTACGCGATGGACACCAACGCCCTGCCGATGGCCTGGGGCCTGGATCATCCCTTTGCCGTCAACGTCGGCAATCCGCACGTGGTTTTCTTTGTGCCGGACGCCCGCGAGGTGCGGCTGCAGGAGCTGGGCCCGCAGATCGAGAACGATCCTGCCTTTCCCGAGCGGATCAATGTTAATGTCGCCACGATCGTGAGCGACCGGCTGAAGCTGCGAACGTTCGAGCGCGGCGCAGGCGAGACTCTGGCCTGCGGAACCGGCGCCTGTGCTAGTGCCGTTGCGGCCATAGCGACCAAGCGCGCGGCCTCGCCGGTCACCGTTGACATGATGGGTGGCAGCCTGACCATCGACTGGGCGCCGGGACAACCAATCCGGATGCGCGGCAGCGCCACACATGTGTTCGAGGGCGAGCTCGACTTGGAAGCGCTGGCATGAGCGTCGAGACGATCACGCTCGGCTGCCGGCTCAACTATGCCGAAAGCGAAACGATCGCCCGCACCGCGCCGGCTGGCGAGGACTGGATCGTCGTCAACAGCTGCGCGGTGACCAACGAAGCCGTGCGTCAGACGCGCCAGGCGATCCGCCACGCCCATCGCCGCCGCCCCGACGCCCGGATCCTGGTGACGGGATGCGCTGCGGAGCTCGACGCGAAGGCGTTCGAGACCATGCCCGAGGTTTCGCGCGTCGTCGGAAATACCCGCAAGCTCAACGCCTTGGCGGCGAATGACGTCATGACGTCGGTGCCTGCAGGGTTCATGGGCCATGTGCGAAGCTTCGTCGGGGTCCAGACCGGCTGCGACCATCGCTGCACCTTCTGCTCGATCTGGCAGGCACGAGGCCCGAGCGTGTCCCTGCCTTTCGAAGCAATCCGCGATGCCGTCGCTCGCGAGATCGATCGCGGCGCGAGGGAGATCGTGCTGACGGGGGTGGACATCACGGACTATGAAGGCGGTCTCGGCCTTCTGTGCCAGCGCCTCCTTGCGGCCGAGCCGCGCCTTCAGCGCCTGCGCCTGTCGTCACTCGACAGCATCGAGGTCGACGACGTCCTGATGGAGCTGATTGCGAGCGAACCGCGGCTACTCCCGCATTTCCACCTCTCGCTCCAGGCTGGCGACGACCTTATCCTCAAGCGAATGAAGCGCCGCCACAGCCGCGCGCAGGCGGTTCGGACGGTCGATCGCATCAAAACTGCCCGGTCCGATGCCACGATCGGTGCCGACCTCATCGCAGGATTTCCCACAGAAACGGAAGAAATGGCCCTGAACTCGTTGAAACTGCTCGATGACTGCGATGTCATCGCGGCCCACATCTTTCCCTTCTCGCCGCGCCCAAACACGCCGGCTGCCCGCATGCCGCAGCTCCCTCGCGAGGTCGTGAAGGCGCGCGCAGCTCGCTTGCGCCAGGCAGCCGCGGAGCGCCGATCGAGCTGGCTTGCCAGGATGGTCGGCACCAAGCGGCAGGTCCTCATAGAGAACAGCGAAAAGGGTCACGCCGACAATTTCGCCCCGGTGAAGATTGAAGGCTCGAAGCGCGGCGATTTCATGACCGCCCGGATTACCGCCCGCGATGGCGACCATCTCTTGGGTGTTCGCGCATGAGTTGGCTCGACCGCCTCCGCGGCGGGTTTCAAAAGACTGCGGACAAGGTTGCCGACAACCTCACGGGCCTGACCAGTCGTGCCGCGCTCGACACCGCCACCCTCGATGACATCGAGGAGGCCCTCGTCGCCTCTGATCTCGGCCCGGAAGCATCGCACCGCATCCGCGAAGCGATCGCCCGAGAGCGCTACGAGCGGCTCGACGAACGTGGCCTCCGGACGATCCTCGCCGAACAGATCGAGGCGATCTTAGCTCCCGTTGCAAAGCCGCTGGAAATTCACGGATTCCCGCGCCCGCACGTCATCCTCGTGATCGGAGTGAACGGCTCCGGCAAGACCACGACAATCGGAAAGCTCGGCCATTGGCTGAAGGAGCAGGACTACGGCGTCCTGCTCGCTGCCGGCGACACCTTTCGCGCTGCCGCGATCGAGCAATTGAAGATCTGGGGCGACCGCATCGGCGCACCCGTCATCAGCGGGAAGGAAGGCGGTGACGCCGCGGGAATCGTCTTCGACGGCGTCAAGCAGGCGACCGCCACCGGTGAGGATGTACTTATCGTCGACACCGCCGGCCGCCTTCAGAACAAGTCCCACCTGATGGAGGAATTGTCCAAGATCCGCCGTGTGCTCGGACGCCTCAACCCGGAAGCGCCGCACGATATTCTGCTGGTCCTCGACGCCACCACCGGCCAAAACGGCCTTGCCCAAGTCGAGGTGTTCCGCGAGACGGCGGGCGTGACCGGGCTCATCATGACCAAGCTAGACGGGACCGCTCGCGGCGGCGTGCTCGTGGCGGCCGCCGAGAAGTTCGGCCTTCCGATCCACGCCATCGGTGTCGGTGAAACGGTCGACGACCTGCGCCCCTTTGACCCCCGCGCCGTCGCCCGCGCGATCGCAGGACTGCCGCCCGAATGACCGAAGCAGCGAAAACCGAGCCGCAAGGGCCGATGCGCCTAATCATCGACTTCGGGCCGTTGGTGGTGTTCTTCGCCACTTACAAGCTCAGCGGCGGAGGCTTGCATGGCACGCTGGTGGCGACAGGCGCCTTCATGGCCGCCGTCGTGATCGCCATCGTGGCCGCGCTTGCGGTGTTCAGGCGCGTGACACCCATGTTGCTGCTTTCGACGGTGCTGATCATCACCTTCGGCGCCATCACGCTCTACCTGCAGGACCCGCGCTTCATCCAGATGAAGCCGACGCTCTATTATGGCGTGCTCGCGGTGATGCTGTTCATCGGGCTTGCCAGGAAAAAACCATTACTTCGCTGGCTGTTCGGTCCGATCTTTCCGGGCCTGAGCGAAGAAGGGTGGCTGAAGCTCAGCCGAAACTGGGCCATATTCTTCGTCTTCATGGCGATCGTAAACGAGGTCATGCGGGCGACGCTTAGCTTCGACCAATGGCTGACGCTCAAAGTCTGGGGCGTGCCAATCATCTCTCTGGTCTTCGCGGCCGCGAACATCCCGATGTTGCTTCGCCACGGCCTGGAAGCTGATGACAAGGCCAAGGTAGTCGAGGAGGCTCCGGTCGAATGAGCGAGCCGATCCTCTCGATTCGCGGCCTCCGCAAGACGTACGGCACTGGCGTCGACGCCCTGAAATCGGTCGATCTCGACATCAAGCGCGGCGAGATCTTCGCCCTTCTCGGCCCGAATGGCGCGGGTAAGACCACGCTCATCAACATCATCTGCGGGATCGTCACTGCCAGCGGCGGCGAGGTCCTGGTCGACGGCAAGAACTGGCAGTCGGATTTCCGCCACGCCCGCAGTCGTATCGGCCTCGTTCCGCAGGAGCTTACCACCGACGCCTTCGAGCCGGTCTCGCGCACCGTCGCTTTCTCGCGCGGGTTGTTCGGCAAGGCGGCCAATCCCGCAAAGATCGAGGAACTGCTGAAGCGCCTCTCCCTGTGGGACAAACGCAAGACGATCATGATGCAGCTGTCAGGCGGCATGAAGCGCCGCGTGATGATCGCCAAGGCGCTCAGCCACGAACCCGACATCCTGTTCCTCGACGAACCCACCGCCGGCGTCGATGTCGAGCTTCGCCGCGACATGTGGGAATTGGTGCGAAAGCTCCGCTCGGACGGGACGACGATCATCCTGACGACGCACTACATCGAAGAGGCCGAGGAAATGGCCGACCGCGTCGGCGTAGTCAGCAAGGGCGAGCTGATCGCGATCGACGAGAAGAAGTCGCTCATGGCCAAGATGGGCAAGAAAACGCTCGATATCGTGCTTACCGATCCGCTGGAGAGCGTACCCGCGGAGCTTGGCGAGTGGAATCTGCGGCTCGAACATGACGGCCACGCCCTCTGTTACGAGTTTGACAGCCACGCCGAGCGCACGGGCATTGCCTCGCTGATGCGTCGCCTGAGCGACCTCGGCATCGCCTACAAGGACCTGTCGACCCACCAGTCGAGCCTCGAGGATATCTTTGTCGAGCTGGTTCACGGAAAGAGGGAACCGGCATGAACGGCCACGGCATTGCCGCCATCTACAAGTTCGAAATGGCGCGCTGGGGGCGGACCTTGTGGCAGAGCCTGATCACGCCGGTCATCACGACGGCGCTTTATTTCGTGGTGTTCGGATCGGCGCTCGGCAGCCGCATGACGGCGATGGAAGGCATCAGCTACGGCGCCTTCATCGTCCCCGGACTGACCTTGCTGTCGGTGTTCATGCAGTCGATATTTAACGCCAGCTTCGGCATTTATTTTCCGAAGTTTACAGGGACGATCTACGAACTTCTCTCAGCTCCAATTTCGAGCTTTGAAGCTGTCATTGCCTACGTAGGCGCGGCCGTAACCAAGTCGTTCGTTTTGGCACTAGTCACGCTCGCGACCGCGATCTTCTTCGTACCGCTCCGTGTGGATCACCCGGTATGGATGCTGATTTTCCTCTTGGGAATCTCCAGTGGCTTCTGCCTGTTCGGCTTCGCGATCGGGGTGTGGGCGAAGAATTTCGAGCAGCTCCAGATCATCCCGATGCTGATCATTACCCCGCTGACTTTCCTCGGCGGCGCATTCTATTCGGTGAAAGCGCTCACCGAGCCGTTCCGGACGGTGACCTTGTTCAACCCCGTCGTGCACCTCATCAGCGGCTTCCGCTGGAGCTTCTACTCGGTCGCGGACGTGCCGGTGTGGTCGAGCGTCGCGGTCATGGTCGGGATCAACGCCGTCTGCATGGCGGTGATCGCCTGGATGTTTAAGACCGGCTATCGGTTGAAGCAGTAGCCTAGGACGTCAGCTCCGGCGACCTCGCGCCTTCCTGGTTGGCGCGGGCTTCACCCTGGCCGTCGAGGTTCTGGGCCACAAAGTCCCAGTTGACGATGTTCGCCAGCACCGAGCTCGCGAAGCGCGGGCGCTCGTTGCGATAGTCGATGTAATAGGCGTGTTCCCACACATCGAGCGTGAAGAGCGGCGTCATGCCCTCATGCGCGACGGGCGTGTCGGCATCGTGAAGCGAGGTTACACGCAAATTGCCACGATCGAGGATCAACCACGCCCAGCCACTGGCGAAGTGATTGACCGCTTCCTCCTGCAGCTTCTGGAGCAAAGCCTCGGTGTTGCCAAAGGCGTCGTTGATCAGATGCTCGAGCTTGCCCTCGGGCTTCTGGCCCTGAGCGGGCGCGAGGCATTGCCAGAAGAAGCTATGGTTCCACAGCTGCGCCGAGTTATTGAAAAGCTTGGCGTTACCGGCGCGGTTGGACTCGCGGATCACCTGGGCGAGCGAGGCGCCGGACAGGTCGGCTTCGCCCTCCAGCAGCTCGTTGGTCTTGGTGACGTAAGCCTTGTGGTGCTTGCCGTGGTGGAATTCGAGGGTCTCGGCCGACATTACCGGCGCAAGCGAGTCCTTGGCGAAGGGCAATTCTGGAAGCTGGAAGGGCATGGCGCAGCAACTCCTGTTCGTGCCGGCAAACGCCAGCGAGTACGCCCCACCCCTTGGCGCCCGAAATGCGCTCGCGGCTGGAAATTTCAACCCTGGAAACGACGATCAACAGTCGCGCTGCGGCGGAAGGCCCTGCCCTTGCGAATGCAGCCGTGCTCGTCGTAACGTGGCAGTAACAAGATTGAGGGGGTCACATGGGCAAGTTTTTCGAGAACCTCTATCTCGTCCTGGCGACCGGCTTCGTCCTCGCCATCCTGATCATTCTGTTCCCGGGCTCGGGCTACGCGCCGGCCCTCGGCAACACGAACGGCATCCTGCAATGGGCGCACGTCTTCTTCGGGATCACCTGGATCGGCCTGCTCTACTATTTCAACTTCGTGCAGATCCCCACGATGCCGAGCGTACCCGCGGAGCTGAAGCCGGCCGTCTCGAAATACATCGCTCCGAGCGCGCTCTTCTACTTTCGCTGGGGCGCGGCATTCACGGTGCTCACCGGTTTGCTCTTGGCCGCATCCTATGGGGAACTCGACGATGCTCTCACGCTGAAGCCCAGCGCGCGCCTGATCGGAATCGGCATGTGGCTAGCGCTCATCATGGCCGCCAATGTCTGGTTCGTGATCTGGCCCAATCAGAAAAAGGCGTTGGGGATCGTGCCCGCGGATGACGCCGCGAAGGCCAAAGCAGCGCGAACAGCGATGATCGCCTCACGCACCAATACCTTGCTGTCGGTGCCGATGCTGCTCTGCATGACCAACTTCCACTAGGGGAGTTGGTCGACCGTCATTGGCGCAGGTGGTAGTTGGCCAGGTACTTCCTTGGCAGCGACCAGCCGGGCTGAAGATCCCGGGCCCGCGACAAGTCGGCATAAGCCGACTGGAGATCGCCCATCTGTTCGTGCGCAACGCCGCGCGCGAAGATGGCCAGCGCCCGGTCACCTGCACCCGCGTCGATCCCTTTCTGGATCAGCGGGAGCGCCTCGCGTCCGTTACCCTGGCGGAGGCGCAGGAAGCCCTTGTTGAGCCACCCGTCCGCCAGATTCCTGTTGAGCTTCAAGGCCGAATCGAAATCCGCATCCGCCAGCGTGAAGCGACCCGCGCTCATGTAGATGATGCCGCGGTTGACGTAAGTCGCCGCCTTGTCGGGCGCGAGCAGCCCCTCCTCCTCGATCGCACGAGTGCAGCCGTCGATGGCAAAGGACCTTGGGTCCCCGGCGACCGCCTGGTTGTAACAGACTTGGGCGAGCGGCCCGCCGAACGTCTGGACCGCGGCATTCGCCGATGATGCAGGGATGATAGCCAGGGCAGCAGCAGCAGCAGCTGCGGTGGAAAGGATGAAAGCCTTCATAGGAGCCTCCTTTTCCGGTCTGTGCGGCGGATATAGCACCACGTTCAGCTCGTGGCGCGGGCTTTTCGACCAAGAGCCGATTATTGCAGCCGGGCGTTCGTGTCGCATCCGGCAGCGAGTTCAGGGCTAGGCCGCCGAATCCTGGAGCTTATGCCGCTTCAGCGCATGGCGCAGCTGGTCGTAGCTGAGGCCCAAAGCCGAGGCTGTCGCCCGCTGGTTGTAACGGTTACGGCGCAGCGCGTCCTCGAGCAGCGAACGCTCGTAGCTCGACACCGCTGAGCGGAAATCATTGACCGACTCCGTCGGCGGCGCCGCGCTTTCGACCAAGTGCAAGGGCGCTGCTTCGGTCTCCAGCTCGTAAGCGGGCGCGGAAGCTGAGGGAGCCGTGACTCGCGACGGCGCCCAAGGCGAGTGGAACGGGTCGAAAATGATCTCATCCACAGGCCGCTCGGGATCTTCGTGGCGATAGACCGCACGCTCGACAACATTGCGCAGCTCACGGACATTGCCGGGCCAGCTCCAGGCCTCGAGCTGGGCCATCGCTCGCGACGCGAAGCCGGGCCAATTGGTCCAGTCGAGCTCGACTGACATCCGTCGCCCGAAATGCTCGGCCAGCAGGGGCACGTCCCCTTCCCGACCCCGCAGAGGCGGCAAGGTAATGACCTCGAACGACAATCGATCGAGCAGGTCGGCGCGGAACTTACCCTTGTCGACCTGGGACGGAAGGTTCTCGTTGGTTGCGGCGACGATGCGCACGTCGACCGAAATCGGTTTCGACGCGCCAATCCGTGTGATCTCGCCATATTCGACAGCCCGAAGCAGGCGGTCCTGCGCCGGCATCGACAAAGTGCCGAGCTCGTCGAGGAACAAGGTGCCACCGTCAGCCTCCTCGAACCGGCCGTGGCGGGTTTTTGCGGCGCCGGTGAAGCTCCCCGCCTCGTGACCGAACAGCTCTGCCTCGATCAGGTTTTCCGGAAGCGCTGCGCAGTTCATAATGATCAGCGGCCCGGCCCATCGCGAGGACAAGTGATGCAAACGCTCGGCAATCAGCTCCTTGCCGGTGCCGCGCTCGCCGATCACAAGGACCGGGCGGTTGAGCGGCGCAGCACGGCTCGCCCGCTCGACCGCGTCGAGGAAGGCAAAGCTCTGGCCGATGAACTGGTCCGCCCGCTCCATGTCCCGTCTCTACAAAAACTCCCCGACTGTTGGTGGCAAATCCCACCAATTGGCAAGGATTTTCGATGAGAAAACAGCCGCAAATCACACGTTTTTCGAGAATTCCAGCTAAACTGCAATTCTGGCACGGCTCTTGAATGTTTTGAAGGCAAGTACAGGGCCCTGATTACCGTTTGGAGTGCTGGAATGGGAATTTTTTCGCGAACACGCGACATCTTCGCGGCGAACATGACGGAGCTTCTCGACCGGTCGGAAGACCCGGCGAAGATGATCCGCATGATCATCCTGGA
>Ga0070665_100003961_pt1 | contig 15621 bp, 18 predicted proteins | sample KBSS13metaG_FD_65862 | JGI IMG/M metagenome (GOLD analysis project Ga0070665, IMG submission 65862) | Switchgrass rhizosphere microbial communities from Kellogg Biological Station, Michigan, USA - KBS S1-3 metaG | ecosystem: Host-associated > Plants > Roots > Rhizosphere > Soil ... | reverse complement strand
TCCGGACCATTTTTTCATGGCAGTCATTCCATATCTTTCAGCACGGTCTTCAACTTCTCGAGCCGCTCCGGCCAGAACTGCCGATAGCGGTCCACCCAATCGACGAGCGGCGCGAGTCCCTGGAGCTCGGCGCGGTAGTAGGCGAAACGCCCTTCGCGGCGCTCGCAGACGAGCCCCGCGCCGCGCAGGGCGGCCAGGTGCTGCGAGATCGCCGGCTGGGAGATGGCAAATCCCGCTTTGAGCTCCGAAACGCTCATTTCGCGACGGCACAGGCGCTCGAAGACGGCGCGCCGGGTGGGATCGGCCAGGGTGCGGAAAACGTCAACGTCGACCATGACTAAAATATAAGCGGTCGCTTATTCGATGGCAAGGACCGAAGAGTCGACCGTGCCGGGCCGGGTCGGGGTGGCTCTTGTCGCTCAGCGCCGGCGCGACTTGTATTTGTGAGGGTCTGCGCTATATTCGCCACGTAGGCGATTGACATAACGAACAATAACGTCCCTCTGCTGCACCGCACGCTTATGCTTGGGCGCACGCGCGTAAAAGCGAAGGACCCCCGTCGGGCGAGGTAGTGATGAGCACTCCGCTGGATAAGTTTCGCGGCGCCGCGATGTCGCTCGCGCGTTCGGGCTCGATCAAGGATCGTCTGACCGATGCCTATCGGAATCACCTCTCGTTCGTGGACGAGAATGATCTGCCTAGAGAGTTGGTTGCTGAATTTCGCGCGGTGAATCGCGCATTAAATCGCGAGCGCCCGTTATTACGCGGCGAAGATGCATTTCGCGCGACCGTGCGGAAGATGTCGAGTGTGGAAGCGGATGAAGTCGCGTCCAGCGTCGTGCGGCTGTTCGGCGCGATGTCGGCGGAGGATCAGTCGAGCTTGAACTCGATCGTATCCCACCGCGTAGTATCTTCGTGGCGCGCCTGACGGCGTATCGCGTCCACCAGCGCCCGCTCGTCCCAGTCAACGATCTCGTCGGAGAGATCTGTTATCGCCTTCGGTAGCTCGGCGTGCGAGCCGAACGGCTTCATGAGAATGACCGGCTTCTGGCTGGCCTGTGCGAACAGGAGCTGGAACGTGAACATATCGCGATGCGACTGCAGCAGGCTGGGGATCGCCACCACGGCCTCCACCGGCGCCATCTGCTTGCGCAGATCCTCGCGCTGCGCCTCTTTGTCGCCGCTGGGCGGATGATCGGGCGTGCTGTAGTTGCGATAGAAGAAATTCTTGGCGCTCTCGAGATACTCGAAGACGCGCAAGTAGTCGTCGTTGTCTTCCCACATATGGGTGACGAAGAGACGAATCGGATTGGCTTGCGACATAGCGTGAGTCTCGCACAAGCGTGAGCGGCGCGAAACTCGGGCCTGCGACGCTGGCCAGCGACAGCTCCACAGAAGGGTTTATTGACCGGTATTGTCCCCGCCGCTGACCAGCACGGCTAGAATGCCGTCTTTTCCGGCGGCGGGAGCCCCTCTCATTGCGTCTGCTCGTCTATAACATCCGGTACGCTACAGGCACCGGGCCAGCGTTCCATCTGCCGCTTCCTGGCGCGGGCTACCTGCGCAGCAACCGCAAGGTCCTCACCGGCATCACCGAGTTCATCCGCGCCGAGCAGGCCGACGTCGTCGGCCTCATCGAGGTCGATATCGGCTCGATCCGCACCGGCATGGTCAACCAGGCGGAGCACATCGCGAGCCAGCTCGGCCACTACTCGACCTTCCAGTGCAAGTACGGCGCCGGCTCGGTCAACAACCTGATGCCCATTGTGCGCAAGCAGGCGAATGCCTTCCTCTCGGCACCACACGTGCACGGGGAGCGCTTTCACTATTTCGACACCGGGATCAAGCGCCTCATCATCGAGCTCGAGCTCGAGGATGTGTGTGTCTTCCTGGTGCACCTGTCCCTGAAATTCCGCCATCGCCAGTACCAGCTGCGTTCCCTGCACGACCTGATCGTCGAATCGAAGAAGCCCGTCATTGTCGCAGGTGATTTCAACACCTTCTGGGGCGCGCACGAGATTTATCTCTTCATGCGGGCCGCCGGACTGCGCAGCGCGAACTCGGCCGGCCTGCCCTCCTTTCCGGCCCGCGTGCCACGCGCCGAGCTCGACTTCATCCTGGTGAGCGAAGGCATCGAGGTCACGGACTTCCGTATCCCGGACGTCCGATTCTCGGATCACCGGCCACTCGTGTGCGATTTCCATGTCCGCGCCAGCACGGTGGCGCAAGGATCGACTGCCAGCGTTGCGTGACACCGTTTCTTGCGGAGTATCGCCAATGAATGACAACACCAGTGGCTCCTGGAGATCCGCCACGGATGCCGACGGCATCCTCTGGCTGACACTCGACAAGCCGGGCACCTCCACGAACGTGCTCTCGAGCGGAGTCCTCCTGGAGTTGGACGCGATCCTGCGCCCGCTGCAGCAGAATCCGCCGCGGGGAATCGTGGTGCAGTCCGGCAAGAAGAGCGGGTTCATCGCCGGCGCCGACATCAAGGAATTCACCGGCATTGCCGACGCCGAGAGCGGCTATCGGCTCATCCACGCCGGCCAACAGGTGCTTGATCGGCTGGAAGCGCTCACCTGCCCGACGGTCGCCGCGATCCAGGGGTTCGCATTGGGCGGCGGTCTCGAGCTGGCCTTGGCGTGCCGCTATCGCGTCGCTGTTGGCGATGAGCGTTTGTCACTCGGTCTGCCCGAAGTGTTGTTGGGAATTCATCCGGGCTTCGGCGGCACGGTGCGTACCGTCAGGATAGCCGGGGTACGACCGGCCATGGAGATGATGCTCACCGGTAAGCCAGTGCGTGCGGACAAGGCTTTGCGCATCGGCCTGGTCGACAAACTCGTCCCGGATGCCGAGCAACTGGCGACGGCGGCTCATGATTTCATCACGCGTCAACCGCCAGCGCATCGGGCACCTTTCGTTGAGAGGGTGTTGAGCTCGGGCGTGATGCGCCCCTTGCTCCGGGGAGCCCTGACAAAGCAAGTCGCCGCGAAGGCCCGCCGCGACCACTACCCTGCCCCCTACGCAATCATCGACCTGTGGTCGAAATTCGGCGCGCGCGGCCAGGAGGCTTTCGAGGGCGAGGCTCGCTCCATCGCGCACCTGTTCACCACCGAGACTTCCCGCAACCTGGTGCGTGTGTTCCTCCTGCAGGATCGGCTCAAGGCCCTCGGAGGCAAGAGCCCTGTGGAGATCAAACACGTGCACGTCGTTGGGGCCGGTGTCATGGGCGGCGACATTGCGGCCTGGTCCGCGGTGCGCGGCTTTACGGTTACCCTGCAGGACCAGACACTCGCGCAGGTCGAGCCCGCGCTGCAGCGGGCGCAGGAGTTGTTCAAGAAACGCCTGCGCGATCCGGCCAAAGCCGCGGCGGCGGCCGAGCGTCTGCGCGCTGATGTGGAGGGCGCCGGGGTACCCCAGGCGGATGTCGTGATCGAGGCCATCTTCGAGAAGCTCGAAGTCAAACAGAGCCTGTACGCAAAGCTCGAGCCCCGCATGAAACCCACGGCACTGCTCGCGACCAACACATCGAGCATCATGTTGGAGCCGTTGGCTTCCGGGTTGGTACGGCCGGAGCGGCTCGTCGGCCTGCACTTCTTCAACCCCGTCGCGCAGATGCAGTTGATCGAAATCGTGCACGCCGCGAGCACCGACCCCGCGGTGGCGCAAGCGGCGACTGCTTTTGCACGCAAGCTCGATAAGCTCCCTGTGCCCTGCAAGAGTGCGCCAGGATTCATCGTCAACCGGGTGCTGATGCCCTACCTGCACGAAGCCATGTTCGCCGCGCAGGAAGGTGTCCCGTTAGCCGTGATCGACAAAGCGGCGGTGGACTTCGGTATGCCCATGGGCCCCATTGAGCTCGCCGATGTCGTCGGACTCAATGTCGCCGCAGACGTTGGAGAGATTGTGGCTCGCGAGCTGGGGCGTCCGGCGCCGGACCTGACTCACCTGCGCGAGCTCGTCGCGGCGGGAAAGCTGGGCCGCAAGAGTGGCCAGGGCTTCTACACCTGGAAGGAAGGCAAGCCGCAGAAGCCGCCTGCTCCCGGCATAGCCCCTCCGCCGGATCTCATCGACCGCCTGATTCTGGTACTCGTGAACGAATGCGTCGCCTGCCTGCGCGAACGCGTCGTTGAGGACCCCGACCTGATTGATGCGGCTGTCATATTCGGCACCGGTTTCGCGCCCTTCCGCGGCGGCCCGCTGGCCTACGCGCGCAGCCGCGGTATCGCTTCGGTCGTGACGCGGCTGGAGGAGCTCGCAGCGCGTTGCGGCACCCGCTTCCAGCCCGATTCCGGCTGGCCCCTGGTCACCACCGCGTAAATTCCTGAACGAAACGTGAACGGCATTTCGGCGCGACCAAAGGCCTGTGCTACCATGAAAATAGCAACAACTAAGCCAATTCCAGCTAGACGACGGGGTCCCATTGAATCAGGCCGGCGGACATGGTTGAAGAACGCGAAGCCAGCGTTCAACTGCTCAAAACGCTTGCGCCGCTGGATGGCTTGAAGCGCGACAACCTCGCCGCGCTCGCGAAGAAGGTCAGCATTCGCAAGCTCTCCGCCGGACGCAGCCTCTTCAAAGAAGGCGATACCGACAAGCGCACCATCTGGCTCGTCACCGGCATGCTCGAAGTGAGCGAGGCCGGTCGCACGATAGCGATGATTCGTGGCGGCACGCGCGAGGCACGCACCCCCCTGTATCCGCAGGTTCCTCGCCGCGTCACTGCGCGCGCGACCGAGGAAATCAGCTACCTGTCTATCGACAGCGAGCTGCTCGACGTCATGATCACCTGGGACCAGACGGGCACCTACGAGGTGTCCGAGCTGCAGGCGCAGATGGAAAGCGCCGCCGGCGGCGACGATTGGATGACGACGCTGCTGCAGACGAAAGCGTTCCATCGCATCCCGCCAGCCAACATCCAGGCCATCTTCATGCGCCTCGAGCGCGTGCCCTGCAAGACCGGCGAAGTCATCATCAAACAGGGTGACGAAGGCGATTACTTCTACGTGATCGTCAGCGGCAAATGCATCGTCACGCGGGAGACTCCGCTCAATCGCGACGGTATCAAGCTCGCCGAGCTCGGCGTCGGCGACACGTTCGGTGAAGAAGCGCTGATCGCGGAAGCCAAGCGCAACGCAACCGTCACGATGACGACGGACGGCGTGCTCATGCGGCTCAACAAGCAGGATTTCCGCGAGTTGATGAACGAGCCGCTGTTGCAATGGGTGAGCAACGACCAGGCGCGCGACATCATTGCGAAGGGCGGCCGGTGGTTGGATGTGCGGCTACCGAGCGAGCATCAGAATCTTTCGATCGACGGCTCGATCAACATACCGCTGTATTTCATCCGCCTGAAGCTCTCGGCGCTCGATCGGAATACACCTTACGTCGTGTACTGCGATACGGGCCGGCGCAGCTCCGCCGCCGCCTACATCCTGGTCGAGCGTGGCTTCGACGCGTACGTGCTGACTGGAGGGTTGACCAACAGCGGCGCCACTCTACGCCGGTCGAGCTCGGCGTAAGCGCGAACGCCTACATCGTGTGGGTGGCTTTGTCGCCTGACAAGGCGCCGGCGAGATAGGTCTCGATCTTCTTCTGGGTCTGGCCGCGATCCTGCTCACTGAACTGCACGCCGATACCGGCGGTGCGCTTGCCTTGGGCGCCCTTCGGAGTCACCCAGATCACCCGCCCGGCGACCGGCAGCTTCTCGTCCTCGCCCATGAGATTCAGCAGCATGAACACCTCGTCCCCGATACGGTAGTTGCTGTTGGTCGGAATGAACAGGCCGCCGTTCTTCACAAACGGCATGTAGGCAAGGTACAAGGCACTCTTGTCCTTGATCGTCAGTGTCAGAAGACCCGGCTTGTTCCCGCCGCCCGCTCTCATCACTCAAGCCCTCGCCCCGCCCTACGCGGGCCGGTGAAAACGTCTCAAAATAGCCTCCAGCGCCAATCCACGGTTGATCGGCGTATCGAGCGCGGACTTGAGCTCACGCACACCGTCCACCAGCTCGAAGAGGTGTCCCGTATTCAAAACCCCCGTGCGGCCCGCTGGGTAGGGGGCAGCGCCCACTTTTGTAAAAAAGCCGTCACTTCCGCAGTGTGCCCGGATTCGATCCGTGAGCCAATTCTCAATACACCGTAAGCGCAGCGGCAGGTCCGCACGGGCCCACCGCTCGGCGGTGGCCACGGGATCACCCCCGCCGCTGGTAGCCTCCTCCAGCCCCCTGCGCACTTCCAGGCCCACCTGGACGACGGCCTTGGGATCGACGTCGGCAGCCAGCATAGGAGCCTCGCCAACGGTATCCAGTACCGCGTCCCAGTCACCAGCCCCTCGCGTGGCCTGGAGCCAGGCGACCGCCTCCTTGCGCTCAGGCGCTTTCACCCGTACACGCTGGCAGCGGCTGAGTATCGTCGCGGGCAGGCGCGAGGGCTGCGTGACCACCAGCACCAGCAGAGTTCGCGGTGGCGGCTCTTCGAGGGTCTTCAGCAGAGCGTTCGCGGCAAACCGGTTCAGTGTATCGGCCGGCGTGATGATGGCGACCTTGTAGGCCCCCTGGTGCGCCGTGAGGGCCAGCTCCTGCGACAGCTCCCTCACCTGCTCGATCCGGATCTGGCGGGAGTCCTCGATGGGCTGCAGGACGAGCAGATCCGGGTGCTGGCTGCTGGCGACCCGATGGCAGCCCGGGCAGGCGCTGCAGGGCGCGCCCGTCGCGCTCCGGCACAGGACCAGCTTCGCGACCCACCCGGCGAGCCAGTCCCCCCCGGAGCCCGGGGCCTCATGAATGAGCAGCGCATGCGGCATCCGGTCGGCCTGATGGGCCGCGGCAAGGGTCGCCATGGGCTCACTGATCCAAGAGGGATTGCTCATAGGGACTCCAGCGCTGCGATGACCTGCTTCTCCACCTCTGGAAGCGCCACGGCCGCATCGATGACCCGGATTCTATGGGGCTCCGCCGCGGCCAGTTCCAGATACGCCGCGCGCACCTTCACGAAGAAGGCTTCCGCCTCCGCTTCAAACCGATCGGCCGCCAGTCCCGAGCGCTGCCGGGCGCGCGCCAGTCCAACTGCCGGCGGCAGGTCCAACAACAACGTGCAGTCCGGGCGCAAGGCACCCTGCACCGCGCCTGCCAGCGTTTCGATCAGCTCGGAACTGACACCCCGACCGGCGCCCTGGTAGGCGCGTGTGGCATCGGTAAAGCGATCGCAGACGACCCATTCACCCCGGGCCAAGGAGGGTCGTATGAGATTCTCAACGTGAATACCGCGGGCCGAAAACATCAGCAGCGTCTCTGTGACTGGAGAAAGCTGCTCGCTACCGCGTTCGAGCACGACGTGTCTCACTCGCTCTGCGAGGGGAGTGCCACCGGGCTCACGCGTCAGGCGTACCTCGGTGCCGCGTGCTTTGAGCCAGTCGCACACGATGCGAGCGACTGTAGATTTCCCCGCCCCCTCTATTCCCTCGAGCGTGATAAAGCGCCCCGGCGTCATCGGGCTCCCGGTGGTCCGACGACGCTCGCGTGTCTCGGTATCGTGGCAGTGGGAGTGGGCCGCGGAACGCTGCCCCCGGAGTTACGCAGGTGTTCGAGGTATGCCTTCACAGCGGCATTATGCTCTTCGAGCGTCTTGGAGAAATGATGTCCGCCGTTGCCCGTGGCTACGAAGTACAACTCACCCGTCTCCTGGGGTTGCACCGCCGCCAGAATCGATTCGCGGCCCGGCAGGGCAATCGGCGTTGGTGGCAGACCGGAGCGGGTGTACGAGTTATAGGGCGTGTCGGTCACGAGGTCACGGGTATGGATATCGCCGTCATAGCTCTGCCCCAGCCCGTAGATCACTGTCGGATCGGACTGCAGGCGCATGCCCTTGCGCAGGCGCGAAACGAAGACCCCTGCGATGCGCGGACGTTCCGCCGGCAAGCCGGTCTCTTTCTCGACGATCGAGGCCAGGATGAGCGCCTTGTAGGCCGTATCGTAAGGCAGGTCGGAGCTGTGCTGCTGCCAGGCGCTCTCCAGAACCTTCTGCATCGCGTTGTAGGCGAGCAGCAGAATGTCATGATCGGTCGTCTTGGCCGCGAAGCGATACGTATCGGGGAAAAAACGGCCTTCCGGAAACTCGTCGGGATGGCCGAGCGCTGCCATGACCTGTTCCGGACTCTTGCCCGTCAAGGTATGCGTCACGGCCGCGTGTTGATCGAGCTCGCGGCGAAAATCTGCGAAGGTGGATCCTTCGACGACCGTGAGCTGTTCCAGGACCACACGCCCTTGCTCGAACATCTCGAGAATCTGCGCGGGACTTGCGTGCGCCGGGATCTCGTACATGCCGAAGTGCACATTCGGACGATGGCCGCGTAAGCGCAGATACAGCACGATCGCGCGGTCATTGGTCACCGCGCCCAGTCGCGCGAGTTGACTGAACACGCCGCGCACACTGGCGCCCTGGTCGATCTGGATCCGGACCGGAGCTTGTGAGGGGCCGGGGGCCAGGAACTGCTGTTGAACCCATAAATAACCGCCCGCGGCGGCGGCGCCAAGCAGTACGAGGAGCACCACGATCAACGTCAGCACGCGCCCGCGTACACGTTTACTCATGAGCTGGATTCTCCAGCAGCGGCTCGAGAGCCTCTTGCAGACGACGGGTGATCGGACCTGGCTGCATGACTCGGGCATCCAGCGCGCGGATGGGCCATATGCCCATTCTCGCGTTCGTCAGGAACAGCTCATCGGCCTTGCGGAGATCATCCGCCTCCAGCACATCCTCGCTGACAGCAATATTTGCGCGGCTTGCTTCGCGAAGCACGACGCGGCGCATGACGCCCGCGACGCCGCAGAGATCGATGCGAGGGGTGCGCAGACGAGATCCTTCCACGATAAACACGTTGCTCATGGTTCCCGACACCAGCTTGCCGGAGCTGCTGAACAGAAGAGCTTCCGCGATCCCGGGATCCGTCCATTCCCGGCGCGCCAGGACCTGCTCCAGCCGGTTGCAGTGCTTCAGTCCCGCCAGCACCGGATTCTCGCCGAGCCTCACGGTGGCTGTGCGAACGCACACGCCATCCTGTGACTCCGTCCGGGTTTCCGGCGGCCACGGATACCGAAACGTGATCCGCGTCGCCTTCTCACGCCCGGTGACTCCGTAGCCGCGGGCCACCGCCGTTCCACGCGTCAGCACCAGCTTGATGATCGCGCTATCAACTTCGCTCGCGAGAGCGCGGATCTCGGCGCCGATGTCGTCCCGGCCGGCGTCGATTCCCAGTCGCTGGCACCCGAGACGCAAACGCTCCAGGTGCCACTGCAGAAAGCGGGGCCGACCGCGCCGACACGCAATGGTCTCGAACAAGCCGTCACCGAAATGCACTCCCCGATCAAACGGGGACAGCAGTGCCTCGGTGCTGCCGTTCAGCAGTACTTTTTCGAGTGTCGCCGGCGGCTCATGGTTCACTTGTAACCTCGAACGCGGCGAGCAGACCGCGTGCCTTCGCCCGTGTCTCTCCCAGCTCACGTCGCGGATCGGAGTCGGCAACGATACCTCCGCCGGCGCGGAACACGATTTCGCGGCCCATCACGCTCATCGTCCGGATCAGGATGTTGAGATCCATCAGGCCGTTGCGGTTGAGGTAGCCGAGCGAGCCGGTGTACGCACCGCGCCCCACCCCTTCCAGCTCGGCAATGATCTGCATACACCGGAATTTGGGCACGCCGGTAATCGTGCCGCCCGGAAAAACAGCGCGTACGGCTTCCAGGGGTGTTACATCCGGACGCAGCATTCCGGTCACGTTGGAAACGATGTGATGAACGTGAGCGTATGACTCGATCGTCATGAGCTCGTCCACTTGCACGGTGCCCGCTTCACACACGCGACCGAGATCGTTGCGCTCGAGGTCGATGAGCATGATGTGCTCGGCCCGCTCTTTCGGATGCGCGGCGAGCGCCGTCATCTCGGCGATCTCATTCTCGGGTCGACGGCTGCGCGGGCGAGTTCCAGCGATGGGACGCGTATCGACGCGTCGTCCCTCGACTCGCACCAGTCGCTCAGGTGAAGAGCTCACGATCGCAGCGCCACGCCACTGCGCCAAGGCGGCAAAGGGTGCGGGGTTGGTCGTGCACAACCGATTGTAGAGCGCCCCCACATCGGCATCGCCCTCCAGCTCCACATGCCAGGGCCGCGAGATGTTGGCCTGATAGATGTCGCCAGCGGCGATGTATTCCTTGCCGCGGCGCACCCGCTCGAGGTGAATGTCAGGATCTTCTTCGGTGATCGACTGGACACGGATGCCTTCGATAGGTGTGGCGAAGGGCTCCTGCGCGACACTACGCGCGTCCGCCTCTATCTGATCCAGCAGGTCCGCCGAACCGGCTTCCGCGACTGCAATGACCCGCGCCTGCGCACGATCATGGATGAGCGCGCAGGGAGTTCTGAGTGCAAACGCCCGCCAGGGAAGCGGCGATTGCGGCAGCACGAGGTGGGGCTCCACCTCCTGCGCCATCTCGTAGGACAGGAAGATCGCCCAGCCGCCTGCGAACGGCAGGTCCCCCTGCTCCGTCGCCTCGCGTTCCGACAACCACCAGCTCTCGAGGGCACTGAAAAACGTGCTGCCCCGGATGACAGTGCCTTCCGCGTTGAGCTCGCCCTGAGCGTCTAGCCAAAGTGCCGCGCGCGGCTGCGCCAGCAGCACACTCGTGCGACTCAAAGGTCCGTCGGCGGCACTGTCCAGCAACATGGGGTAGCGCGCCGGAAAGCGCGCCGCAAGTCGGCGCAGCACCGCGGGTGCTACGCCGAGCTCGCGAACGACGGGTTTCACGTCAGCCGGTGAAGCGGCGGAAGATCAGCGAGCCGTTGGTTCCGCCAAAGCCGAAGGAATTCGACAGCACGGTGTCAATCTTCATCTGGCGAGCCGTGTTGGGCACGTAGTCGAGATCGCAGTCCGGGTCCGGTGTCTGGTAGTTGATGGTCGCAGGCGCGACCTGGTCACGGAGCGCCAGGATGGAGAAAATCGCTTCCACGACTCCCGCCGCGCCGAGCAGGTGGCCGGTCATCGACTTCGTCGAGCTCACCGCCATCTTTTTCGCGTGCTCGCCGAACGCCCGCTTCATCGCAATCGTTTCCGCGCGATCACCCAACGGGGTCGACGTCGCATGCGCGTTCAGGTATTGCACCTGCTCCGGGGTTATCGACGCGTCGGCGAGTGCATTGGCCATCGCAAGGCGCGCGCCTTCACCGTCCTCCGGCGGAGAGGTGATGTGATACGCATCGCCACTCATTCCGAAGCCAATGACCTCGGCATAGATGTTGGCGCCACGCCGGCGCGCATGCTCGAGCTCCTCGAGAATCACTGCGCCGCCGCCATCACTCAACACGAAACCATCACGATCCTTGTCGAACGGCCGGCTCGCTTCCGCCGGCGCCTCGTTACGCGTCGACAGCGCTTTCGCCTGCCCGAAGCTGCCGAGGCCGCACACGGTCGTCGCCATCTCGCCGCCGCCGGCGATCACCATGTCAGCATCGCCATACTGAATCGTGCGCATGGCGAGTCCGATCGCATGCGTCGAGGTCGTGCACGCCGTCACGATGCCGAGGTTCGGTCCCTTCAAGCCGTACTTGATGGACAGGTGCCCCGAGATCATGTTGACGATTGTAGCGGGCACGAAGAACGGCGAGATCTTCCTGGGGCTGCTGCTCTTGAGATAGGCGCCGTACTGGTCCTCGATCGTGCCCAGGCCACCGATGCCGGCGCCACAGACGGCGCCACAACGGTTCGCATCGAGCTTGCTCATATCGATGCCGGAGTCGGTCATCGCCTGGATACCGGCTGCCACGCCGTAGTGCATGAAATCATCCATGCGCCGCGCTTCCTTGGGCTCGATGTACTCATTCACATCGAAGCCGCGCACCGCGCCGCCGAAGCGGACCGGAAATGCGGACACATCGAAGCGGGTGATCGGACCGATGCCGCTTTCACCTTTCAGAATAGCTTCCCAGGCCGACTTCACCGTGCTCCCGACGGGAGAGATGATGCCGAGACCCGTCACGACAACTCGACGTTTACTCACACGCTACCTGTATGAAGCTCGACAGATGGAAGAGAGGCGCCCGCGATCGCTCGTCATGAGGAGCATACCGATCGCCGCGGCAGCCTAAAAGACCGTGCGGAGGGCGCTGTACGGCAGGGCAGGAAAAAGACCGGGCGCCACTCGCACGCAACGAGAATCAGGCCTTGTTGCGGCGCTCGTTGATGTACTCGATCGCCTGCTGGACCGTGGTGATCTTTTCGGCGTCTTCATCAGGAATCTCGATCTCGAACTCCTCTTCGAGAGCCATCACCAGCTCGACCGTGTCGAGCGAATCGGCTCCGAGATCATCCACGAACGAAGCATCGTTCGTGACCTGTTCCTGTTTGACGCCCAGCTGCTCGGCAACGATGGCCTTGACCTGCTGCTCAACTGTGCTCATTAGCGGATTGTCCTTTTGTAGTCTTTAGAAAAATCGATAACGCTTTCGTAACCGCCTCGCCCTTCACGGGGCCGGCGCCGAAGGCGCGGTATTGTAGGGGAACACCCCCCCGGGTGCCACTGCCGTCAGGTCGGTCGAGGTGATTGTTTTTTCTGGTGAATCGACAAGTCCGAAGTTCCCGCCCCACCCCGACCCGAGCCCTCGTGTGGCGCTGAGCCAACGGCGCCGTCAAGGCATGTACATGCCCCCGTTGACGTGCAGCGTCTCGCCCGTGATGTAAGCGGCGGGACCCGACGCAAGAAACAGTACCGCGGCTGCGATATCGGCCGGCCTTCCGAGGCGCCCGACCGGGATCTGCGCCATGAGCGCGGCCCGCTGCTCCTCGTTGAGCGCGCGAGTCATGTCGGTGTCGATGAATCCGGGTGCGACCGCGTTGACGGTGATGCCGCGCGAGGCAACCTCGCGTGCGAGCGACTTGGTGAACCCTAACAGTCCGGCCTTTGCCGCCGAGTAATTGGCCTGGCCGGGGTTGCCCGTCAGGCCGACGATCGAGGTCAGGTTGATGATCCGGCCGTGGCGCTCTTTCATCATGCGCCGCAAACACGCCTTGGAGAGTCGGAAGACCGACGTCAGGTTCGTGGCGATGACCTGGTCCCAGTCCTCGGGCTTCATGCGCAGGAGCAGGGTGTCACGGGTGATGGCGGCGTTGTTCACCAGGATGGTGGGCATCTCGCCGGCGGCATCCAGCTCGGTCATCAGGGCATCGATGGAGGCCGGATTGCCGACGTCCAGGACAGCCCCGCGGCCGTTGTATCCGTGCGACGCAAGCTCCGCGGTGAGCTTCGCCGCCCCTTCCGCACTCGTCGAGGTCCCGATGACCCGGGCGCCCGCTCCGGCGAGCGCCAGCGCGATTTCGTGTCCGATACCGCGGGAGGCGCCGGTGACGAGCGCGACGTCGTTCTTAAGCATTCGATGCTCCTTTGGTCGCGGTCAGCACGGCCTCGAGGGAGGCCGGATCCTCGAGCGCGAGGCATTCGAGCCCCTTCTCGATGCGACGGTTCATACCGGTGAGGACCTTTCCGGGACCGCACTCGACCAGGCGAGTAATTCCGGTCGCTGCCATGGCACGCACGGTATCGACCCAGCGCACAGGGCTCGGCAACTGCCGGACCAGCAGGTCGTGCAGATCGCGCGATTCCAGGTGGGCGGTCGCATCCACAGCGCTGATGTAATGAATCTTGGGCGGGCTGATCTCGACATTTTTCAGGCGCTCCGCGAGGCGCTCAGCTGCACCGCGCATCAGGCTCGTGTGCACCGGAACACTCACCGCGAGCAGTACCGCGCGCTTGGCGCCACGTGCTTTCGCACCTTCTATCGCTCTCTGCACTGCAGCAGTGTGACCCGCGATGACGATCTGTCCGGGCGAGTTGAAATTCGCCAATGTCACGATCTCCCCTTGAGCAGCCTCCTTGCACGCTTCCTCGAGCGCGGGCTCCTCCAGACCGAGAATCGCGGCAACAGCGCCGGTGCCCAACGGTACAGCCTCCTGCATAGCCTGGCCGCGGAACCGCACCAGGTCGACGGCAGAACGGAACTCCAGCGACCCTGCGCAGACCAGTGCAGTGAATTCACCGAGGCTGTGCCCGGCCACCACGCTGGGTAGCCCGCCGCCGCGGCCGCGCCAGAGGCGCCAGGTCGCAACTCCGGCCGCAAGCATCGCGGGCTGCTGTCGCTCCGTGGCGGCCAATTGATCTTCGGGTCCCTCCTGCACGAGGCGCCAAAGGTCGTAACCGAGCACCTCGGAAGCCTCGTTGAAGGTCGCGCGGACGATGCCATCACTATCGGTGGCGGCGAGCTGGGACAGCATCCCGACCGACTGCGAGCCCTGTCCCGGAAAAACGAACCCAAACGACATGCAGCGGCTCCAGCGAAAAAAGGGTGCGGATTATAGCGGCTCGGGCCAGGAGCCTGGCTGGCTAATGATCGCCGCAGCGAGGGCGGCCGCAGTAGGCGAGCATTAGTCAGCCAGGCTCCTGATGAAGCGCCAGGGCGGCAGCCAGGCCGCCGAGGGCCCCATAAAGATGAGCATCCACGACCACCCCGGCACCGCTGTCGGCGAAGGGAAGCGCCCCGGCGTGCTGCTCGAAGGCGAGCTTGCCGATGATGAAAGCCCCGAGGATCCAGCCATCCAGATCGCGTCGCCGCAGGTGGGCCAGGGTCCCCGCGGCCATCACTCCATGCAGCGCGCCCGAGGAACCGACGTACCAGGCAACTGTCGAATCGCGGAGCCACAGCCCTGCGTCGATGGCCACAATCGTGCAGAGCAGGATCAGGGCCCACTGTCCCGGCTTGTAGTCGCGGGCAAACAGCGCCCACATCAGGATCAGACCGAGGCTGTTGAGAGCCGCATGCTCGAAATCAAGATGAACGACGTGCCCCGTGAGCAGCCGCCAAACCTGTCCGGCCGCAAGCCCGGCGCGGTCATAGCGCAGCAGGGCGCGGCCCGTATCCCCCCCGAGCTCCGGCAGGAGGAGCACGGCGCAGGCGAGCAGCAATCCGAGGCCGAAGTTGCCGTCGCAATTGAGAGACTTCAGGACGCGCCGGAAGGTCGTCACAGGCCCACTGCTGTTCATTTGTTATCATCGCCCACCGCTCGCAACAGGGGTTACGCGCCCCATCACGGCCGCTTCACAGGGACCTTCAGCTCATGAGTCACATTGCAGACGTTCAGGGTAGCAGACCACGACAGGCGCGGGGCTTCACGCTCATCGAGATCATGGTCGTGGTGATCATCATCGGCCTGCTGGCGGCAGCCATCGTGCCGCAGGTCATCAGCAAGGTCGAGGAGGCGCGCGTCGCAAAGGCGAAGCAGGACATCCAGGCGTTGGAGACGGCGCTCACCATGTTCCGACTCGACAACTCGAAGTATCCGACGACCGAGCAGGGACTCGCCGCGCTCACAACCCAACCGACGGACCCGTCGATCCATCACTGGCGTCCGGGTGGCTACCTGCAGCACGTGAGCAAGGATCCCTGGGGTAACGATTACCAGTACACGAGCCCCGGCACGCACGTCAAAGACTACGATCTGTATAGCCTCGGTGCCGACGGGCAGCCGGGCGGCGAAGGCAACGATGCCGACGTCGGCAACTGGAACATGACGGACTAG
>Ga0070665_100003960_pt1 | contig 15621 bp, 9 predicted proteins | sample KBSS13metaG_FD_65862 | JGI IMG/M metagenome (GOLD analysis project Ga0070665, IMG submission 65862) | Switchgrass rhizosphere microbial communities from Kellogg Biological Station, Michigan, USA - KBS S1-3 metaG | ecosystem: Host-associated > Plants > Roots > Rhizosphere > Soil ... | reverse complement strand
CGCACGTCTCGCGTTTGCGATCGAGCGCTGCATCGCTTCGAGCACACCTACGGCTTGCCGTCGCGCGCAAGCTGGCCGCGATAGATCGCACGCACCGTGTCGATGGTATCCGCATCCTCGGCGCGCTTGTCCGGACGGTAGCGCTTGACCCGCGCAAAGCGCAGCGCGAGCTTGCCCGGGTAGCGCGGGCTCTCCTGCAGGTCGTTGAACGCAATCTCGACGACGAGATCGGGGCGGACCGCAACCACCCACTCGCTGCGCTCGATGGCGCGCGCCAGCAGCGCTTCCGTCTGCCACGCGAGCATCTCGTCGGTCATCCCCTTGAAGGTTTTCCCCAGCATGACGTAGCCGCCCGCGTCAGGATCGTGCGCACCGAGATGGAGATTCGACAGCCACCCCTTGCGCCGGCCATGTCCCCACTCGGCCGCGAGAACGACGAGATCGAGCGTATGCGTGCGCTTGATCTTGAGCCAGGCGCCACCGCGGCTTCCCGCGTCGTATGGCGAATCCAGTGCCTTCGCCATCACGCCTTCGTGCCCGCGTGCAAGCGCATCGTCGAAGAAGGACTGCGCGACACCCGCGTCGGCGGTCACCCTGCGCGGCATGATCGACGACGGCGCAAGCGCCCGCGCCATCGCCTCGGCGCGCCGATGCAGCGGCTTGGCAACCAGCGCCTGGCCGTCGACGTGCAGGCAGTCGAAGAACAGCACCGACAGGGGCAAGGTCTCTTGCATGGCCGCCACGTCCAGCGTGCGGCCGAATCGCCGCATGGTCACCTGGAACGGTTGCGGCGCACCGTCGACCGCAAGGGCGATCGCTTCCCCGTCCAGAACGATGTCGTGTGCCGTTGCGTCCCGCACGGCCGCCACCACTTCGGGTACGGCCGGCGTGACATCGTTGCGATTGCGGGTGAACACGCGAATGTCCTCCCCGCGCTTGTGCACCTGCACCCGTGCGCCATCGAGCTTCCACTCGAACGCGGCGGTGCCGAGCGTTGCGAGCGCGCTCGCAACATCGTCCGCGGGCTGCGCCAGCATGGGTGCGATCGGTTGCATCACCTGCAGCGTGAAGCGATCGAGACCGGACTCGCCTTCGGTGAGCGCTGCCTGTGCGATCGTGCCAACGCCGCCCCCGAACATCGCCGCGCGACGAACGGTCGCGGCCGGCAGTCCCGCCGCGCGCGCCACCGCATCCTGCATCAATCCCTCGAGGGCGCCCTGCCGCAGTTCACCCATCAACATCCGTTCGAGGAATGCGTGCTCGGCGGCTGTTGCGCGCTCGAACAACCGGCGCAGCGTCAAAGCGCGTTCCGCCGTCGAACCGGCTCCGGAAATCGATGCCACGCGTGCGAGCGCCGCATCGACCTCGCCCAGCGCCAGCGTCGGCACGTCGGCGGCTGACGCGCTCCGCGCGGCGCGGAGTAGCGCATGGCCGATCCCGGTTTTCCCTTGTCGTGTCTCGCCCGCGAGGAAGGCGACTCCGATCGCAATCTCGTCGGGTTCGAGCACCCGGAGCAGGTCTGCGATGGCGGCGATCTTGCCGTTCCGGCTCGCTGTGGTGGCGATGCGTTCGGAAGCGAGGACGAGGTCAGCGAGACGTGTCATCCGGCGAACGATACGACATCTGTTTCAGGCGCCTTCGCGCCCACGCGGACTCCCCGGAACACGTGTCCGCTTTCCACCACAAAGGCTTCCGTTTTTGCATGATCTGGACCACAATCCCTTGTATTCGAAACGCGTCCGGGCGCTAAATAAGCCCGTACGCCACAAAATCACGAGCCTGGAGGCCCATGGTCGAACGCAAGCTCCGCCCCGCCCCGTCCACGCTGCATCTCCTTCCCTCCCGCAAGTCCGCGAAGCACGGCTCGTCCTCAACGACCAAGCTTTTCGTGCTCGACACCAACGTGCTGATGCACGATCCCACCAGCCTGTTCCGCTTCGAAGAGCACGACATCTTCCTGCCGATCCTGACGCTCGAAGAGCTCGACGCCAACAAGAAAGGCATGACCGAGGTCGCCCGGAACGCGCGGCAGGTGTCGCGCTTCCTCGACGAGCTGGTGACGGCGCAGCCCGGGTCGGGCGCCGACGCGATTGCCGCCGGTATCCCGCTCGCCGAAAAATCGGGCGGCGCCGCCACCGGCCGCCTCTTTCTGCAAACGGAATCGATCACCACGTCGCTTCCGCCGTCGCTTGCCCACGGCAAGGCGGACAACCAGATTCTCGCCGTCGCCATGCATCTTGCGCGGCAGCAGGCGAAGCGCAGCGTCATCCTGGTGTCGAAGGACATCAACCTGCGCATCAAGGCGCGCACGCTCGGCATCGCGGCCGAGGACTATTTCAACGACAAGGTGCTCGAGGACACCGAGCTCCTCTATCCCGGCACGCGCGAGCTGCCCGCGGACTTCTGGGACCGGCACGGCAAGGGCATCGAGTCGTGGCAGCAGGGCGGGCACACGTACTACCGCATCACGGGACCGCTCGTCGCTTCGCTCCACGAAAACGAATTTCTCTACCAGGAAAAGCCGGGCGAGGCGCCGTTCTACGCGACGGTGAAGGAGATCGTCGGCAAGACCGCGCTCCTCTCGACGCTCAAGGACTACACGCACCAGAAGAACAACGTGTGGGGCATCGTGGCGCGCAACCGCGAGCAGAATTTCGCGTTGAACCTGCTGATGAATCCCGAGATCGACTTCGTCACGCTGCTCGGGCAGGCGGGCACCGGCAAGACCTTGCTCACACTCGCCGCCGGCCTGATGCTGACCCTTGAGTTCAAGGTCTACACCGAGATCATCATGACCCGCGTGACGGTGCCCGTCGGCGAGGACATCGGATTCCTGCCAGGGACCGAGGAGGAGAAGATGAATCCCTGGATGGGCGCGCTCGAGGACAATCTCGACGTCCTGAACAAGACCGACGACGAGGCCGGCGAGTGGGGCCGCGCCGCGACGCGCGACCTGATCCGCTCGCGGATCAAGGTGAAGAGCCTGAACTTCATGCGCGGACGCACGTTCATCAACAAGTTCCTGATCATCGACGAAGCGCAAAACCTCACGCCGAAGCAGATGAAGACGCTGATCACGCGCGCCGGACCCGGGACCAAGGTCGTGTGCCTCGGCAACATCGCGCAGATCGACACACCCTACCTCACCGAGGGAAGCTCCGGACTCACGTACGTGGTCGACCGGTTCAAGGGATGGTCGCACTCAGGCCACGTGACGCTGCAGCGCGGGGAGCGTTCACGCCTCGCCGATCATGCGGCGGAGGTGCTGTAGCTGACGCCGGCATCACGAATTGCGGGTAATCGATGCCGGAATCTTGACGGAGAACTCGAACAGCGTTCGCGTGCGCTTCGGCAGATAGCGCCTGACGGTGTCCGCGAGGGCCGCAAGGCGCGCGCTTTCGGTGGCATGCGTCCGGTGGTGCGCGGCGAACGCCGAAAGACGCGCATCGCATTCGGCCGCCGCATCGGATCCTTCAGTGCGCGCCGCGAGCAGCGCCGCAAAGAAGTAGGCAAACGCCGGATCCCTGGGCACTTCGGTCGGGAAATCGCCCGCCAGCACGGCGTCGAGGACCTTCTGCGCGGTCACGTCGCAGTCGGGGTAGTCCCGGTGGAGATAGCCGCGATAGGCCGCGAACACTTCTTCGGCGGCAGGCCATGCGCTGGCAGCGGCGAGGCGCTCGCATGCGCGCGGCACGATGCTCTCGATCAAGTCGCGCGATGCCCGCGCATAACCATCCGTGCGACCGCCGTCGCCTCCGAAAGTGGCGAGCCGAGCGAGCATGCTGGTGGCAGCGGCCACGTTGCCCATCGCCAGATCCAGCTCCGCCGCCGCGGCGCGCGCCGGCCACACGAGCGAGCCCGCCTCGAGAAAGCGCGTCGCGCCGAAGCGGCGCGCACACTCGACGCCGAGATCGGCGGCGCCTTGATAGAGCCGGCGTGCGGCGACACCATCACGCTTGTGATGCTGCGCGATGCCGGCCAACGTGAAGTAGAGGCACGGCAGGAAGTACGGCGCAAGGCGGCCGAACGCCTCGAGAGACGGTACGTGCGCGAACCTCGCGGCCATCGCCACGGGATCGTGGATCTCCCTTCCGTAGCTCGCGACCAATGCATCCATCAGCGCGTCCACGCGGACCTGGGCCTCGGCGTAGCGTCCCGCGTGTGCGAGGTCGCGCGCCAATCGGTAGACGTAGCCGTGCCAGACCGGCGACGCGTGATCGCCATGCCGGTACCAGGTCTCGAGATAGTCGAGGTACGGCTCGCGCATCCGCGCCATCGAGAGATCGAGCCGCAAAGGCACGCGAGACGCCCAGAGAAACTCTCGTTCGCCCAATACACGCACTTCCACTTCCGCAAAGCCCGCGTCCCGCGCCGCACGTGCGAATGCCTTGGAAGACAACAGGAAGCCGTGGAACCCCGGCGAGAGCGCAGCCACCAACGTGGGAGAAGCGTTGCCTTGCGCCACGAATTCTGCCGAGGGCGTCGTCATGACCAGCACGCCGGACGCCGCAACGAAAGGCTCGAGGAGCGCAACGAACGCGGTCGGGTCGGGCACGTGCTCGATCACCTCGGACGCATAAACCACGTCGAAACGCCGTCCTGCCAGCGCGGCGCAATCCTGCACCAGCTCGCGATGCACCGGAATGTCGAGAAGGCGTGCGCCCATTGCGCCGTAGTCGGCGAGCTCGACACCGGCGGCTTCGGAACGCCGGATGCGCCGCCAGAAATCGACGGCAAATCCGAAGCCGCAACCGACGTCGAGCAGCGAGTCGCCCTCGGCTGGTCCGGCAACCAGGATAGGCCAGATCGTTTCCCAGACGCCGCCTCCGACTTCCACGTAGGGCCGCCAGAAGTCCTCGCGACTGCCGTCGAAGTCCTTGAAATCCGTGACGCCGGGTGGATCGTAGAAACCGCTTTCGCATGCGGCGCAGCGGTAGAAAACGAGGGTCGCGCGCGTCGGCGCACCCGACGGAATCCGCAGGACTTCGGCATGCGGACCGTCGTCGCCGCAGACGGTGCACGGCAGTGTCGCGGCAACGCCTGCGCGCGTGTCGGCCCAAATACAATCGTCGGGATTGATGACCCCTTGCACGACTTCTCCCTGGGTGCCTACGCTCGCGCGTCGATCTCGTGGAGCCGCGGCGGCGAAGCCAGGTTGGGATTATAGGCGGGGTCGCGCGCCAGCAATGCCCCCCATCGGACGCGCATCGAGGCAACGTCGGCGGCGTCGGCGGGTCGCGTCAGTTCGACCTGGCCGGCGCCTGCGCGAAGCGGGATCGGATGCGCGAGGACGACACCCGGATGGATCACGCTGCGCAGACCGCGCGCGGCCATCCGGAGGCAGAGGTCGACATCGTGAAACGTCGCGTCGAGGTGCTCCGCATCGAGGCCTCCTGACAAATGCCACACGTCGCGGCGGACCGCCGCGCCGTCGAGCCGCACCGCCGCGACGTTCTGAACGAGAACGCCGCGCCCGCCCATCCCGATATAGCCCTCCCCTTCGGCGACGAACGGCGAAACGGCGATGTGCCGCGGGTCGAGCACGAACCCCGCGCCCGCGATCCAGCGCTGCGAGTCGACCTGGAGCGCCCCGACCGCACCGGTATCCGCCTGCATGGCGTGCCGCGCGAGCAGCTCGATGCCTTCTTCGGTGTCGGGCTGCAGCGAAGCGTCGATCAAGATCAGCACGTCGTGACGCGCTTCGCGCGCTGCGTCGTCGACCGCCCGGGCGCCTGCGCGGCCGAGCCGCAACGCGCGCTCGTCGACGCCGGGCGCCTCGTCGTCCGCCGCCGATAGATCGACGACGAGCGTTTCCCAGCGGCCTTCGCCGAACCGCGCTTTCCATCGCGCCTCGACGGCGTCACGGCTCACATGCGGACGACGCAAGACGATGAGCGATATCGAGGGTACTGCGCTCTCCATTGGATCGCACTGGAGGAACGCGCCCTGCGCGACACGCTTGATGACGACCGCGCGGCCACGCCGGGCCCAGTGTTCCTCGACGACTCGCTCCTGCGCGGTCGCCGCATAGCTCTTGCCCTCCATCGCCGTCGCCGTCGAGCCGGCCACCGTGCGCCAATGGTAGAGAATCCGCGGGATATGACGAATTTCGTCGGGCGTGGCACGCTCGGCAATCCTGAGCGCCAAATCCCAGTCCTGCGCCCCCTCGTAGCCTGTGCGGAATGCACCGACCGCGCGCATGGCTTCCGTTCGATAGACACCCAGGTGGCTCACGGCATTCTGGGCGCACATCAGGCGCGAATTCCAGTCGGGCTTGAAATAGGGGTCGAATCGCCTGCCCTGCTCGTCGATCTTGTCCTCGTCGCTGTAGACGATCACCGCCTGCGGGTGGGCCATGATCTCCAGCGCAACCTCCGCCAGCGCCCAGGGCGGCAGTTCATCATCGTGGTCGAGGAGCGCCACCCACGGCGCCGTGACGAGCGTCAGCGCGGAATTCGATGCGGCAGAAATATGGCCGTTGTGCTCGCGGTAACAGATGCTGATGCGCTCGTCGCGCTTGCGGTATCCCTCGAGGAGCGTCCGCACGTCGGCGGTCGTCGACGCGTCATCCGCGATGCAGAGTTGCCAGTGCGGATAAGTCTGGCCCAGGACGCTGTCGAGGCAACGCGCGAGCCAGCGCAGCGGCGAGTTGTACGTTGGCAGCAGCACGGCGACAAGGGGCGCGCCGGGCGCGCTCGCGGCGGCCTCGCGAATGCCCTCGCGCGCGGAATTTTCGGCAGGCTCGTTTCGCGCGAGCCATTGCCCATACGCGACGGCGTTCCGCCCCATCCGCTGGGCGTTGACCGCAAGCCGCAGGTTTCGCGTCGCGTCGGCCGATTTCGGATCGAGCTCGCAAGCCATCCGGATCAGGCGCTCCGCCTCGACGAAGTCGAAGCGCTGAAAGTGGACGACGCCCAGCATGTGGATCGCGTCGAAATTCCGTGGCTCGCGTGCCAGCACCTGCCGGTAGAGCGTCGCCGCTGCGATGAAATCGCCCGCAAGTTGCGCAGCGAGGGCCGTCTGCATGACCTCGGCAACGGATCGCGACACGCCGCCGGCCGCGATCGCACCGTGGCAGTCCTTGTAGCGCTTGCCGCTGCCGCAGGGGCACGGCACGTTGCGCGAGGGCACGTTCACGGGTGCTCCGCGTCCTGCGCTCGCGGCCAGTAACCCTGAAGCCCGTGGGCGCGCGCAAAGACCCTGAAGTCCGCGCGCGCCAAGGCGTCGAGCCAGGGATGCGTCTCGATTCCGGCAAAGAAGCGCTGCAGGACGTAGTCGCCTTCGAGACGACCACGCAACCGATGCCCGGCATAGGTGTTCGCGTCGTGCAGGCGATAGACGTACAGTGGATCCGGCACGAACGCGATGCGCGTGTGATACGTCGCTGCGAGCACGAAGTCCCAGTCGTGGCAGACGGTGAGCGCTGCGAAGCCGCCGACGCGCTGCACCAGCGACCGGCGAAAGACGAGGTTGCCGGTCGATGTGGCGATGTTATGCAGCACGAGCGGCTCGAGGAGGTTCTTCGCCGCGCCGGCCGCATCGATTCGCTCGCGCAGCGCCTGCGCGTACTCGCCTGCCGACGGCCGGTCCTCATCGTCCACCAGCAGGACGCCGGAAAACGCGAGTTCCGAAGATCCGTCGAGCGACGCGGTCATGCGCCGCAACCGGTCCGGCGCAAATCCGTCGTCGGAATTGAGGAGCGCGATCACGTCGCCCCGCGCGAGCGCGATGCCGCGGTTGAGCGCGCAGTCCGCGCCCGCGTTCGGCTGGCGCACGAGCGTGACCGGAAACGGCGCACGCCGCGCAAACGCCGCGACGATTGCGACGCTGTCGTCCGTCGATCCGTCATCGACCGCCACGAGCTCGGCGGGCGGCTCTGATTGCGCGAGCAGCGATTCCAGCGTGCGCTCGAGAAAGCGCGCATGGTTGTAGACCGGCATCACAACCGAGACGCCCGCCGGTTCCTGCTCATGCGATGAGCCCGGGCGGTCGACTGCAATCGAGTCCGATCGCACCTGCGCGGCCAGTTTCGTCTCGACCTCGTGCAGCGCCGGACGCTCGGGCAGGGGATCGCTGCCTGCCCGGCGCGCGAGCGACAGCGCTTGAAGGTACCCGCGTCCGTGCCGCAGGTCCGGCTCGAGGTGATTGCCCTCGGCCCATTCGTTCCACGCATTGATGAAGACCAGGCGTTCGTCACCCGAGTGGCGCCAGCGCGTCTGGCGTAGCACATCGCGCATCCACACGCCGAACGCCTCCGGCGAGGAATCCGCCAGGATCATGCCGTCGTTCGGACGGCGCGCCGTGTTGTCCCACATCGGCGTCACGCACCGGAATTGCGGAAAGCCAGGCCGCGGCAACATCAGGTAGTACGCGGCCAGATTGCGATAGTCGAAGATCATGCCGCGGAAATCGGCATGCTCGCCGACGAAGCGTGACGTGACGTTCTCCGCCATGTGGCCGATGGGGGGAAATTCGATGGCCGCATCGAAGCCGAGTGCGGTCGGGTCATCGTCGGCGCGCCGCTGGACCGCGCACAGGTAGGGATCGCCGACACCGCCTTCGACGCACACTCGGCGCCAGATCGCCACCGCGTCGCGAACGTCGGGTATGTCGGCGGCCTTGTAGACGGCCAGCAGCGGTCGCCCGTTCACGCGGACGTAGCGGGGATCGCGGAAGAACGGCAGCAGGCTCGATGCAAGCGCACGCGCGTCGTCCGGCCCGTAGGGCTGTGACATCAGGATGTCGTCGTCGCGCCCGTCCCAGCGACGAGTCCAGTTCTCGTTCGCCCAGCACACGCAAAACGGGAAATCAGGCGCGCCGCTCGACAGGACCGCGTCGAGCGGCTGCTCGAGAAGGCGCTTTCCGCCAAACCAGTAGTGGTAGTAGCAGAACGCGTCCACGCCGTGCGTCCGCGCAAGCGCCGCCTGCGCCGCGCGTGTCGCGGAATCGGTGAGATCGTAATAACCCAGCTCCGCCGGCGCGTGCGGCTGCCAGTGATCCGCGAAGACCCGCGCTGCCTTGCGCACGTTGGTCCATTCGGTGAAGCCCTCGCCCCACCACGCGTCGTTTTCGGGAATGCGATGGAACTGCGGCAGGTAGAACGCGATCGTGCGAACGTGGTCGGCCGCCGTGGCAACCGCCTCTCCCGCTCCCTGGTCGAGCTGTGCGCGAAAGTGCTTCGCCTCGCGCTCGATTTCGGTGGCGACGCTCCGCCGCTCCAATGCCGCGCGCACGAGCTCACGGTTGAAGCGCGCCGGTGCGGACGCAGGATCCCGTGCAAGCGCGCGATCGATGAACGCCGCCGCCGCGTCGAACTCGCCGCGCTGGAAGTGCGCCACGCCCTGCATGTGCAGCGCGTCGAAATGGCCAGGCGCGAGTTCCAGCGCCTGCGCGTAGCCGGCGATCGCAACATCGAGGCGACCCGATTGCTGTGCGGTCAATGCGCTCGCAAGGAGCGATGGGAGCCCGTCGCCGGAGGACACCGCGAGCGCGCCGTGGCAATCCTTGTAGCGCCGCCCGCTGCCGCACGGACAGGGCGAATTGCGGGAAGGTGAATCCGGCAACGACTTTCCTGTCAGAACGACCCCGCCGCATGATTCTCGAACCGCGTGTATTCACCCAGGAAGGTGAGGCGCACCGTGCCGATCGGGCCGTTCCGCTGCTTGCCGATGATGATCTCGGCGGTGCCCTTGTCCTGGGTCTCGGGGTTGTAGACTTCGTCGCGATAGATGAACAGGATCACGTCGGCATCCTGCTCGATCGCGCCCGATTCGCGCAGGTCGGACATCACGGGACGCTTGTTCGGGCGCTGCTCCAGCGAGCGGTTCAACTGCGACAACGCCACAACGGGCACCTGCAGCTCCTTCGCAAGCGCCTTCATGGACCGCGAGATCTCCGAGATTTCGGTCGCGCGATTCTCGCCCGAGCTCGACGCCTGCATGAGCTGCAGATAATCGACGATGACGAGACCGAGCTTGCCGTACTGGCGGAGGAGTCGCCGCGCGCGAGAACGGACTTCGATGGCGTTGAGCGCCGGCGTTTCGTCGATCAGGATCGGCGCCTCGTTAAGACGTCCGAGCGCGGTGGTGAGCTTGTCCCAGTCGTCGGCGACGAGACGGCCGGTTCGAAGCTTGTGCTGGTCGAGCTTGCCGACGGACCCGATCAGGCGGAGGGCAAGCTGCGCCGCGCCCATTTCCATCGAGAACACCGCGACCGGCATGCCCGTGTTGAGCGCGACGTTCTCGCCGATGTTGAGCGCAAGCGCGGTCTTGCCCATCGACGGCCGTCCGGCGATGACGACGAGATCCCCGGGCTGGAATCCCGAAGTCATCCGGTCGAGATCCGTGTAGCCCGTGGGCACACCGGTGACGTCCGACGGGTTGTCCCGGTTGTAGAGCGTTTCGATGCGATCGACGACGGTGGCGAGCAGGCGTCCGATCTCCTGGAAATGCTGCGCGCCCCGCGAGCCCTGCTCCGCGATGTGCAGCACTTTCGCCTCGGCTTCGTCCAGCACCATCTTCGCGCTGCGGCCCATCGGGTTGTAGGCCGAATCCGCGATGTCGCCCGCGGTGGCGGCGAGCTGTCGCAGGATCGAACGGTCGCGGACGATCTGCGCATAGTGACGGATGTTCGCCGCCGTCGGCACGTTCTGCACCAGCGCGCCCAGGTAGGAGAGGCCGCCGACGTAGTCGAGACGCTGCACGGACGTGAGCGCCTCAGCGAGCGTGACGACGTCCGCCGGCTTGCCGTCCGCGATCAACTGCATCGCGTGTCGGTAGATGAGCCGATGCGCCTCGCTGTAGAAATCGTCTGCCGAGGTCACGTCGCCGACGCGATCGGCCGCCTCGTTGTCGAGCAGCAGCCCGCCCAGCACCGACTGCTCGGCCTCGAGCGAGTGCGGCGGCAGCTTCAGCGCATCGACTTGGGGATCGTCGGGCATGCCGGTTCGAGCTTTCGGGTGCGATCGTGCAGTGGACGGCGACGGCGCGGACTCTTGCGCGGGCGCAACGACGATGACCGGATTTTATCAGGGCGGCCCCCCGGCGCGCGGGACATTTTCCCCGTGCGGCGGCGACCGCGGGAGCGCGGCGCGTTCTGTGTATGATGACGCAACGGATTTGCGAGGACGACCGGGGCGCCTGCCGCGCCGCCGTTTCGCACGGCAAGTCCGGCGGCATCCATCACGGGGAGAGCAAGCGATGACGACTTCGTTTTCACGGCGCGACGCGCTGAGGCTGGTGCGCAACATGAGCGTGGCGACGTTCGCCGGCGGCGCGGTCACCGCGTCGCGCAGCCTTTTCGCGCAGCAGGCCACCGCCGTGCTGGGACATTTCGGATCCGCCAACCCGCAGACCTTCGGCAAGGCCAATGGTGGATTTGCGAAGGCCTTCGGCCCGAACGTCAAGACCGATTTCGTCACCGTCGGTGGCGGACCGCAAGTGCTGGCCGCGATTGCCGGCAACAGCATGGATGTTTGCAACGTCGGGTCGTCGCCGATGGTGGTCGGCTTCGGCCAGGGCATCAAGATGTCGATGGTCTACGTCGAGAAATACATCACGGACAGCGAATGCCTCGCGGTGCGCAAGGATGCGGGCATCGCGACGCTCAAGGATCTCAAGGGCAAGAAGATCGGACTGCCGTTCAACACGTCGGTGCATTTCGCGATGCTGGCCGGCCTCAAGACCGTCGGACTGAACGCGTCCGACGTCAGCCTGATCAACGTCAAGGCCGATTCGATCCAGGCCACGTGGCAGCGCAAGGACATCGATGCCGCCTACATCTGGTACCCGGTGCTGGGCGACCTCGTCGCGGACAATGGATCGATTCTCCTCAAGACGGGCGACCTCGCGGCCAGCGGCACGCTGGTGTTCGACGGCATCGTCGTGCGCGACGAATTCAAGCGCAAGTCGCCCGAGCTCGTTCTCGCGTACCTGAAGGAGTACGACCGCCTCTGCACGGTCTACGAAAAGAATCCGCAGGAGGTCGTCAAGGTGCTGAGCCCGTATCTTGCGATGACGCCCGAGAAGACGATGGACTACATCAACACGTTTCACTCGGTGCCGCCGAAGGAGCTCGCGACCGACAAGTGGATGGGGCTTCCGGGCGCGAAGGATACCGGGGTGCTCCGCACGCTGCAGGCCCAAGCCGAGTTCCTGAAGACGGCCGACCAGATGCCGTCGATTCCGCCGAGCTTCGCGCCCTACGTCGATTCGACGTTCCTGGCGAAGATGGTCTGACCTCATCCACCGCGTCGATGGCGATCGAACCCGTCGACCTGGCCGCGCCGTCGCGGCGCCCTGCCGCAAAGCTCCTCGTCGACGGCGTGTCGAAGCGGTTCGGCGCCGGCGCCTCGGCGGTCGACGCGCTGGCCACGACCCATCTCGCGGCGCTCGCCGGCGAGTTCGTCGCCATCGTGGGTCCGTCGGGCTGCGGCAAGAGCACATTGCTCAACATCATCGCGGGTTTCGAGCGGCCGACGACGGGACGTGCGGCCCTGGACGGCATCGCCATCGCAGGGCCCGGCCGCGAGCGCGGGGTGGTGTTCCAGCAGGGTGCGCTGTTCACGTGGATGTCGGTGGCCGACAACGTCGCGTTCGGGCCGCGCGCACTCGGACAAGGCGTTGCCGCTTCGCGCGCGATCGCGGCGCGCTACCTCGATCTGGTCGGGCTGACCGGATTCGCGAACCACTTTCCCTATCAGCTTTCCGGCGGCATGCAGCAGCGCGTGGGCATCGCGCGCGCACTCGCGAACGAGCCGGAAGTGCTCTTGATGGACGAGCCGTTCGCGGCGCTCGACCAGCAGACGCGGGAGATCCTGCAGGAGGAGATCCGCGCCATCTGGCGCCGGACGGGCAAGACGATCCTGTGGATCACGCACAGCATCGAGGAGGCATTGTTCCTGGCCACGCACGTCGTGGTGATGACCGCGCGCCCCGGGCGGATCAAGGCAGCGTTCGCGTGCAGCTTTTCGCAGGATGCCGACCCGCTCGTCACCACCACGCCTGCATTCGCCGAGGCCAAGCGCGCGATCGTGGGACTGCTGCGGCAGGAATCGCTCGAAGCACAACGACAGGAAGCGGCCGCGTAGGCTCCGTCAGATCCAATTTCGTGGCCACGCTTCCCGACGCCGGCTCCCCGCTCACGGACGCCGATACGTTCACGCGCAAGACGTTGCGCCGCGACCGCTGGCTCGGCCTCGGATCGTTTGCCGCGATGCTCGCGCTGTGGTTCGCCGTGACGGGTAGCGGATTGTGGCCGCCGCTGGTGGCGCCGACGTTCCTGCCGTCGCCCGTCGCCGTCGCGCAGACGTTCATCAAGCTGGCGACGACCGGCTACCAGGGGCACACGCTGCTCCATCACTTTCTCATCAGCCTGATGCGCTTCGGGATCGCGTTCGCGTTCTGCGTCGCAGTCGGAGTTCCCGTCGGTCTCCTGATGGGCATGCACAGCGGCGTCCGTGCCGTGCTCGATCCCCCGATCGAAACGACGCGGCCGATTCCCAAGCTCGCGCTGCTCCCGCTCTTCATCATCTGGTTCGGCATCGGCGAGCTCTCGAAGACGATCGTCATCGCCGCGGCGCTCTTCCCGCTGATCTCCATCAGCGCCATGCAGGCGGTGCGCGCCGTCAGCGTGCGCAAGATCCAGGCGGCTCAGTCGCTCGGCGCGGATCGCTTCACGATCTTTCGCCGCGTGCTGCTACCCGCGAGTCTTCCCGGGATTTTCACGGGTCTCCGCGTTTCGGTGGGGATCGGCGTCACGATGCTCGTCGGCGCCGAGATGGTGGCGACGAGCGACGGCATTGCATGGATGGCGCTCACCGCCGCGGACTTCGTGCAGACCGACGTCGTGCTCGTCGGCGTTCTCATCATGGCCGCGCTGGGCTACGGCCTGGACCAGATCTTCCGCTGGCTCGAACGGCGCGCGGTCCACTGGGCGGGACGCGAGTAGCCGTCGCCGCCCGCCGCGCTTAACGCTACCTCCGCCGGATGGCGATGGTCATCGCCTTGGTGACACCGGCATAAGACGCCGAGATGGTCGAGGCGGTGTTCTTCTTCGGCGCGATCGTGGTCACCGTGAAGGACTGGGACTTGGATCCCGCCGGTATCGTGACGGATGCCGGAACGATTGCCGCACTCGGGTTGGACGACGAGAGCGCGACGGTCACGCCACCCTCGGGCGCGTTGGCGGCCAGCGTCGCAGTTCCCGACAACGAATCACCGCCGACGACGCTCGTGCGGCTCAGGGTTAACGACATCAGCGTCGCGACGGGTGGCGGAGGCGGCGGTGTCGGGGTGTTCACGGTGAACGTCGCGGTCTTGGTGACGCCCGCGTAAGTCGCGTTGATCGTCGTCACCGTGGTGGAGCTGACCGCCGATGTCGCGATCGGGAAGGTCGCGGCCGTCACGCCCTGCGCGACCGTCACACTCGCGGGCACCGTCACCGAACCGCTTGCGCTCGACAGCGTGACCTGCGCGCCGTTGACGGGCGCCGCGGCGGACAGCGTGACGGTGCCGGTCGAGGCTGTTCCGCCCGTGACGGCGTTGGGACTGGCGCTGACGGCGTTGAGCGCCGCGGGCGTGGTCGCACCGGGCGTCCATCCGAGCTTGACGACTTCGAAATCGCCGGCCGACAGCAGCGCAAACGCCGGATTGAGCACACCGTTGTCCCATCGCGTGTCGAACGTGCCGGTGATGTACATGTCGGACCCGTTGTCGGCGACGATGAGGCCGTATTTCTGCATCGCGCGGAATATCTTCTGCACGTTCGGATTGCTCGTGCGGAGCGCGGGATCGGCGCCCCCGACGTTGGTCTTGAGCCGCAGGCGCGCGCCCAGTGGCAGCGCACCCGCGGTCGAGCCGGCGCGATGCGACGCGGGATACACGTAGCCGTTGGTCGCGCGCACGGTCACGCGGAACGCGTGACCGATATCCGTGATCGCCGCATTCCACGCTTCGTCGTACCGGACGAGACCCGGGAAGATCGCAAGACCGGCCGCATCCGCCGAGGTCCATGTGTCGGGACGTCGCTGGTTGGTCTTCATGTCGAAGAACGCGCCGGAGCCCGCATACCAGCGGGCCTGCGTCGCGTTGTAATAGACGTTGTAGAGCTCGTAGAGCGCCCTGTTCGTGCAGTCGATCAGCAGCAGATGGCGGTCGCCTTGGCTTCGCTGGTCCACGTTGCCCGGGGCACCCCCTTCGACCCAATGCGGCTCTGTGATCGCTTGCGACGGAATCGGATAGAACGGCACGCCCTGCCCCGTGGCCATGTTGACGCCGTCGCTCTCGTCCCAGTACTGGAACGTGACCGCCTGCTTGGGCTGTGCGCCATCGACGACGGCATAGGGCATCCCGTAGATATCCACGCTGCCGGGCGAGGCTTCGCCGCCGAAGTCGGGATGCAGCTTGCGGGTGCCGCCGTTGTTGATGAACGCGATGAGGCTCGCCGAGTTGGAATCGACCGGCGCGGACGAGATGTCGGCGTTCCACCAGTTATCGGCAGGGAACAACGGCAGCGGCGCCGGCAGTGCGGCGCCCTGCGCCGGCACAGTGGCGGGGCATTGCGCATTCGATGCCGCAATAGGCCCCCATGCCAGCCCTAACACAAGCAGAAATCCGAGCCGCC
>Ga0070665_100003955_pt1 | contig 15630 bp, 19 predicted proteins | sample KBSS13metaG_FD_65862 | JGI IMG/M metagenome (GOLD analysis project Ga0070665, IMG submission 65862) | Switchgrass rhizosphere microbial communities from Kellogg Biological Station, Michigan, USA - KBS S1-3 metaG | ecosystem: Host-associated > Plants > Roots > Rhizosphere > Soil ... | reverse complement strand
TCGTACGTGCCGCCCCACGCGGGGCCGGCGCTGATGCCGACGACGGCTCCGAGGAGCAGGATGACCGCGGGCCATGGCCGATGGCGTCCCACCGAGGATTTCTTCCCGGACTGTCATCGGCAGGAACGCTTCGCAGCGCCGCCGCGGCCGTCGACGCTGACGGCATCGCAAACCGGGTAGGGCACCGGCGTGACAACGGTGGTTCTGGTGGACGACCATGACGCGACGCGCGTGCTGCTTCGTCAGTTCATCGAGCTCGACGGGCGCCTGGCGGTCGTCGGCGAGGCCGCCACAGGCCGCGCGGCGATCGCCGTCGTCGGGCGAGAGCACCCCGGCGCTGTGATCCTTGATCAGGAGATGCCGGAGATGACCGGGACGCAGGCCCTGCCCGAGCTCGTGCGCATCCTGCCGCCGGTCATCATCGTGATGTACAGCAGCGACCCGCGCATCAAGACCAAGCAGTTCGCCTTGGAGGCCGGCGCCCACGCGTATTTCGCCAAGGGCGACCCCATCGACGACGTTCTCGATGCGGTCGTCGCCCTCACCAGCTGACGCAGCGCTGTGCCCTGACGGTCGAACCTGGTTCCGGCGCACCGCGCGTGAGTGCCGTCGCCGACGTGGGTACGCCCGACGGGATGGCCGCGCCAAGCACCATCGCGCTGCCAGAGCGCTACCGCGTGGAGCACCGCATCGCGACCGGCGGTATGGCATCGGTCTGGGTCGCCCAGGACGAGGTCCTGCGTCGGCGGGTCGCGGTGAAGGTCCTCTCGCCGATCATGGGCGAGGACGACTCGTCCCGAGAGCGCTTCGCGCGCGAGGCGCGCGCCGCCGCGAGCCTCTCCGGCTGCGACCACGTGGTGACGATCTACGACGTCGGCGAGCACGCGGGGCGGACGTTCATCGTGATGGAGTACTTCGTCGGCGGCACGCTCGCAGACCGAATGCGTGGGCCCGGCCTCGTGCCCCACCACACCGCCTTGCGCTGGCTGGAGGAGGCGGCGACGGCGCTGGACTGCGCACACGATCACGGCATCGTGCATCGCGACATCAAGCCCGCCAACCTGCTGCTCGATGACGGCGATCGCCTCGCGGTCGCCGACTTCGGCATCGCCCACGTCGCCGACGCCACCCGACAGCTCACCGCTGCCGGGACGGTGCTCGGCACCGCCGCATACCTCTCGCCCGAGCAGGCGCTCGGGGAGCCGGCGACCTCCGCGAGCGATCGCTACGCGCTCGCGGTCGTCGCCTTCGAGCTCCTGTGCGGTGAACGTCCCTACCAGGCGGAGCACACGGCGGCGCAGGCACGCCAGCACATCGAGGCCGAGGTCCCGCGGATCACCGATCGCGCCCCCCACCTGCCGCCTGCGGTGGACGTCCTCCTCGCTCGCGGCCTGGCCAAGGACGCCGCCGAGCGTCCGGCCACCGCGGGACAGCTCGTCGCCGAGCTCGAGCGCGCGCTACGCGAGCCTGCTCCCGTGCCGACGCAGGCGACCGAGCGCATCGTCCGGCCGACGGCCCGCCGACGAGCTCCCCGGGCGCCGCGCGCGACGGACGGACGCACCCCGGCGTCTGCCTCGCGCCCGGGCGCTCGTCGCGGGCGCGGCGCGATCCTCGTGGCGCTCGTCGCGCTCGCGGCGCTCGTCGCAGCCGGCGCGGTCCTCGCGTTCACGGCCGGCGGCGGGGACGAGCCCCAGCCGGGGGCGTCGGGCACCACGACTCCGCGGGCCCAGCGCACCGCGACGGCGCGGGGCACGGCCGCCCGAACCTCGGCGGTGACCACGCGGGCGCCGGCCGCTACGGCGACGCAGCCCGCACCGGCCACGGAGGCCCCGCCCGCACCGACCACCGCCTCGGCCGACGGTCGCTCGCCGATCCAGCTCAACGACGCGGGGTACGCGCTCAGCCGGCAGGGACGCTACACCGAGGCGGTCCCGCTGCTGCAGCGCGCCGTCGATACGTTCCGCGCCCAGGGACGCACGGGGGAGCTGACCTACGGCTACGCGCTCTACAACCTCGCCTACGCGCTGGCCCGCACGGGTCGGGGTGCGGACGCCGTCCCGCTCCTGCAGGAGCGCCTGCGCGTCTCGGACGACCAGCGCAGCGTCGTGCGTCGCGAGCTCAAGCGCATCCAGCGTGGGACGCGCTGAGCGCGTAGTCGACGTTCCAGACCCGACGCAGCGCTGTGAGAACCTGAAATCCGGGTAATCCTGCCTTTCGGCCTCGGGACGAGAACGATGGAAGGCGAGCGGACGATGGACTGGACGGAGTTCGAGCACCGGCGGGCCTCCGGCTTCCCGACGGTCCGCCGCGGCGGATACGACCAGAGCGAGGTCGACGGGTTCCTGGCGTCGGTCTCCGACTGGCTGAAGACTGCAGCAGCCGAGGAGCTCGGCGACGAGGTCGTCCGGAACAAGCTCGAGCAGGCCGGGCAGACGACCGCGCGCATCCTCCTCGTCGCCGAGCAGGAGGCCGAGGAGCTGCGTCGCGGCGCCGAGGACGAGTGCGCCGAGCTCCGGGCGAAGGCGCAGACCGCCGCCGACCAGTCGGCTGCACGTGTCCTGGAGGCCGCGGAGCAGCGCTCCGAGGAGCTTCTCCGGACGACCGAGGATGAGTGCGCCTCCCTCACGGCGGAGGCCGACACCATCGCCAACGAGACGTGCGGCCGCGCGGAGAAGTATGCGACGAGGGTGCGCGCACAGGCCGACGAGGACGCGAAGCGGATGATCGACGATGCGGCGGTGCAGGCGCGCATCGTGCTCCGCGAGGAGACCGAGCGTCTGCGCGCCGACACGGAGGCCGTGGTCGCTGACATGGAGCGGCGCCGCAACACCGCCGTCGAGGAGGTCGAGCGCCTGCGGGCCGACCTCCTCGAAGCGATCTCCCCGCACTCCGAGGGCCTCGCCCCGACCGAACGCGACGCCCGGACGACAGGACGCCGGCATGTCCCGACCTACGGCAGGTCAAACCACGCGAACGCCTAGTGCCGAGACCAAGTGTGCGGGTGCTCAGGCGTGAAGCGTCGGCCGGTACACGAGCTCCTGGGTGTGACCGTCGAGCGTCCGCTGCTCGATCAGCTCGAGGTCGAAGTCCGCCGCACCGCCGAAGATCGGGGCCAGTCCGGTCTCGCCGGTGATCACCGGGAAGAGCGTCACCTGGACGCGGTCGACCAGGCCGGCGGCCATCAGCGCGCGGTTCATCGACAGGCTTCCGTGGGAGCGCAGCGGCACGTCGGACTCCTCCTTCAGCCGGGCGACCACGTCGATGGCGTCGCCGCTCGCGACGGTCGCATTGGGCCAGTCGAGGGGCTCCTGCAGCGTCGTGGAGACGACGGTCGCCGGCATCTTCCACATCGCAGTGACCCAGGGGTCGCGCACCTCGGAGTCCTCGGTGCTCGAGGCCAGCATCTCGGCGAACAGCCGGTGCGTCTTGGCCCCGAAGACCATCCGCTGCTCGATGCTGAACAGACCGAGGCGGTGGTCGAGCAGCTCGGGGCCCTGCTTGCCCCAGTAGCCGCTCCAGTTGGCACTGGCAGAGCCGTAGCCGTCGAGGCTTGAGAAGACGTCGAAGGTGTAGGTGGCGCTCATGGTGCTCTCCTCGCGTGCAGCTCGATTCGCATGGAGAGGAGACTGGGCCCGACGGCAAGAGTCATCGCACCCGATCCGTCGCTCACACCGTTCGCAGCGCGACCGTCGGCGGCATCCGGGACGCCCGGACGGCCGGCAGCAGACCGGCGAACGCGCCGATCAGGATGGCCGAGGCGATGCCACCCGCCCACGCTTCGGTGGGGATCACGATGGCCCAGTTCTTCGAGCCGGCATACACGGCCGTCGCCGCGATCCCGGCCAGCACGCCGACCACGCCGCCGATGAGCGCGAGCAGGATCGATTCGGTGAGGAACTGCGTCCGGATCTGGCCCTTCGTCGCCCCGAGGGCGCGACGGAGGCCGATCTCCGACCGCCGTTCGAGCACCGAGATGATCATGATGTTCGCGACGCCGACCGCACCCACGATCAGCGCCACCACGCCGAGCCCGAGGAAGAGGGTGTCGAACGCCCCCGCCGCCGCGGCGCGGGCGGTGAGGACGTCGGACGGCTGGCTGACGTTCACCTCGTTGGGCGCCTCCGGGTTGGCGGTCGGCGCGAGCAGGGACTGCACCGCCGCCTCGTGACCGGTGGCTGTGCGCACGTAGATCGTGCTCGGTGGGCCGGCCTCGACCCCGCCGCGGGCGAGGCTGACGTAGCCGAGGTACTTCTGGGCGGCTCCGTAGCCGACGAGGGCGCTCGCGTCGATGTCGGAGGCCAGCAGCGAGGGCTCGAGGATGCCGGCGACGTTGAACCACTGGCCTCCCAGCCAGACCCGCTGATCGGCGTAGATCCGGTCGATGCCCAGCTGTGCTGCGGCGTCCGAGCCGAGCACCGCGACGGGCTCGCGCGCGGTGCCCTCGTTGAGCCAGTCGCCGCGTGCCAGGCCGGTGCCGAGAACGGATGGCAGATTCAGGCTGGCGGCTTGCACCTGCAGGCCACCGCTGTTGGCCGCCGGGATCATCGAGCTGCGGTAGACGTGCTCGTCCTTCATCAGACCGGTGTGCGCCACCTGATCGACGTCGTCGAGGTGCGTGATCCGCGCCGGCGCCTCGAGGGGCAGCTTCGCCTCCCCTCCCGTGAGCCGCTGACCGGCCTCGGCGGTCAGCAGATTCGTCCCGAGCCGGTCGATCTCGGCGAGCAGGCCGGCCTGGGAGGAGGCCGACAGCCCGAGGATCGCCACGATCGCCGCCGTGCCGATCGCGATGCCCAGCGCCGACAGCGCGGCGCGCAGCGGCCTGGTGCGCAGCCCGATGCTCGCCACCCGCAGGCCGTCCCGCGGCGACAGTCTCACGCCGGTGCTCCGAGGTCGGAGACGACCCGGCCGTCCAGCACCCGGATCTGGCGCGGCAGCTGCTCGGCCAGGCCGCCGTCGTGGGTGATCATGATGATCGTCGCCCCGCCCGCGCCCAGCTCGCGGATGAGCTGCACGATCGACGCGCCGGTGGCGCTGTCGAGGTTCCCGGTCGGCTCGTCGGCGAGCACGATCGCCGGCCGCCCGACAAGCGCCCGGGCGATCGCCACCCGCTGGCGCTCCCCGCCGGAGAGCTTGGTGGGCCTGAACGTCGCGCGACCGGAGAGGCCGACGCGTTCGAGGGCCTCGTCCGCGCGCCGGTACCGCTCGGCGGCAGGGACGCCGGCGTAGAGCAACCCGTCGGCGACGTTCTCGCGCGCGGTCGCGTGCTCGGCCAGGAAGAACTGCTGGAAGACGAACCCGATCTCCCGCGCGCGCAGCAGCGACACCTCGCGGTCGCTCAGCCCCGCCACGTCGACCCCTCCGACTCGGACCACGCCGCTGCTGGGCCGGTCCAGCGTCCCCATGACGTGCAGGAGCGTGGACTTGCCCGACCCGGATGGCCCGACGATCGCCACGAGCTCCCCGCGTCGCACGGAGAACGAGACCCCGCGCAACGCGGCAACCGCCGGCTGCTCGCCGTAGACCTTGGTCACCCCGTCCAGCTCCAGCACCGTCTCGCTCACGGCGACGGCACCACGACGTCGTCGCCCTCGGCGAGGTCGCCCTCGACCTGGACACGTCCGTCCGTGCCGTCGAACAGGCCCAGCGTCACGGCGACGGGCTCGCGTCGGCCGCCATCGCGCACGACCTCGACCGCGAACCCGCCGCCGGACCTCCCGACGAGCGCGGTCACCGGCACGCTCAGGGCGCTCCTCACCCCGCTGGTCCTGATGTCCACCTGGACCGGCGCCCGGTCGAGCCCGCTCGCCTTCGTCGGATCGGCGAGGCGGACCGAGGCGGGGATCGTCGCGGCACCTGGGTCCTTTCCGGCGGACTCGGCGACCCTCCCCAGTCGGGCGACCCTGCCGTTCACCACCTCGAGGCCGGGCAGCGTGATCCGCGCACGGTCGCCCTGCTTCACCTCACCCTGCTGCGATGCGTCGAGGTCGACCTGCACGCCGAGCGTGTCGGATGTCGCCTGCGCGACCTGGGCACCCGGCCGCGCGGAGCCGCCGAGCACGCCGGTCACCTTCGCGATCCGCACCGCCTTGGGCAGGAAGACCGCGTCGCCGGCACGGAGCCTGCCCGTCACCGCCAGGCCCTTGCGGTGCTGGAGTGCCCTGAGGGCGCGCCCGGTCTTCGGGGTGAACACGGCGCCGCTGCCTGCGTGGTAGCCGAGCCGGCGCAGGTTGCGGTTGAGCTGCCACACGTCCCTGCCCCTGTCGGCTGCGTGCAGATCGCGGTAGGCCGGGACCGTGCCGCACAGGAGCAGCACCGGGTGCTCGTCCACCCGGTAGAGCACGTCGCCGCAGTTCGCCTTGTGTCCGGCCGCGGGCATCTCGGTGTACGTCCCGCGAGCCCGGTTGATCACGGACGACGGCGACCGGTACGTGAGGATGCCGGACAGGGAGACGACGGCCGAGAGCCTGCCCTTCTCCACCTTCGCCGTGTTCACCGGCGTCTGCGGTGCGGTCGAGCTCGCGTGCTTCCCACAGGACACTGCGACCAAGGCCGCGGCGGCCACGGCCGCGCCCACCACCCACGTCCTGCGCCTCACCGGTTCCCCAGCCCCAGCCTGCCGGAGAACGTCGCCCCGCACTTCTGCATCGCGGCGTTGAGGACGGTCATGCCGCCGGGTCGTGCGGAGGACGGGATGCGGTTCGTGTCGACGAGCGGCTGCCCGGGGGCGGGGTCCGGGAAGTCCGTCACGCCGTTCTCGCGGATGCACTGGGCGAACTGGAGAGCAGCCGACTGCTGGGAGGCGCTCCGCTTGTGGCCCGTGAACCCCGATGGCTCCAGGTCCTTGCAGGCGCCGATGGCCCCCTTCCACGCCGCGCCGCTCGTGTCGAGCGACGAGCCGTTCACGACCCCGTCGATCGTCAGCTCGCCCGACGCGTCCGGGTCCGGGAACGCCCGGACGCCGTTCTCGCGCATGCACTCGGCGAACCTCACCGCCTTGTCGCGAGCCGTGGTCTTCTTCGTCGTGCCGGTGCCGGTGCCGGTGCTGGTCTCGGACGGTGCCTCCGAGCCACACCCCGCGCCGACCAGACCGACCAGGCCGATCAGCGCGAGAGCGACGAGCCCCTTCACCGCGAGGACCGCCTCGGCGGCAGCGTCCCTGGCGCCGACGGCGACCACCTCGGCCGCGAGGACCGCTTGTGCGGCGGATGCCCCGGCGCCGACGATGTCCCCTTCGGTGGCAGCGTCCCGGGCGCGGACCCGATGGTGCCGGCGGCGGCAACGCCCGTTGTACCGCCGGCGCCGATCAGCGCGACGGTGGCAAGCGCGGTCAGCGCCCGTCGTGATCTGCTCATGTCTCACTCCTGTGCGTGGTGGTCATCGCTGCATCCGCGGGTCGTGCGTCGGGTCTGCGTACATCGGCGGGCAGCCGCCCGCGATCGCCTCCGGGCGCAGCTCGTAGTGCCAGGGCTCGTTGTCGTAGATCCGGCACAGCCCGTATGCGGCGCCGTGCTCGGACAGCCACGCCGCGGCGGCGGAGGGCCCGATGTCGACCGCGTCGCCCGACACGTGGGCGGACGTGTTGGGCGTCGCCACCCACCGGCCGGCCTCCGCCTGCGAGCCGTACTTCGAGATCGCCTCCTGGAGGAGCCGGGCCTGGTACGCGGGGGATCGCCAGCCGCTGTCGACGACGAACCGGACCCCGTCGGCCGCGGCATCCGTGGCGGCGCTGCGCAGGGCGCCGAGGAGCGCCGCATCGAGGTTGGCGACGCCCGGGATCTCGTCGTCGAAGACCGTCGTGCCGTCGGGGACGGCACCCTCGGCCTCGCCGGGCGCACGAGGGTGATCGCCGCGAGGCGCGTCGAGGGGCGGTGCGGGCGCCGAGGACAGGGACGCCGTCGAGGACGAGGGCGTCGTGAACTGGTCGCTGACGACCGCGGCCATCGCCGCGACCACGACCAGCAGGCCGACGAAGCGGATCCTGCGGATCCGTGTCCGGCGGGCCGTCGTTCGTACTGGTTCGCCGTAGATCACGCGGCCATTGAAGGCAGCGTGGTGTTGCCCGCACGTATGCGGTTTTCGATACGCCGACGATATGCGCCGGCCGTAGCATCGAAGCATGCGCGTGTTGCTCGTCGAGGACGAGCCCCTCATGGCAGGCGCGATCCGCGACGGCCTCCGCCTGGAAGCGATCGCGGCAGACATCGCGGGCGACGGCGACGCCGCCCTCGAGCTGCTGAGCGTCAACGCCTACGACATCGCCGTCCTCGACCGGGACATCCCCGGGCCGTCGGGTGACGAGATCGCCAGACGCATCGTCGACTCCGGCAGCGGCATGCCGATTCTCATGCTCACCGCCGCCGACCGTCTCGACGACAAGGCCTCAGGGTTCGGGCTCGGGGCCGACGACTACCTCACGAAGCCGTTCGAGCTCGGGGAGCTCGTGCTCCGTCTCCGAGCGCTGGACCGCAGACGCGCGCACCACAGGCCGCCGGTGCGCGAGATCGCGGGTCTGCGGCTGGATCCGTTCCGCCGCGAGGTCTACCGCGACGGCCGCTACGTCGCGCTGACCCGGAAGCAGTTCGCGGTGCTCGAGGTCCTCGTCGCCGCGGAGGGCGGCGTCGTCAGCGCCGAGGAGCTCCTGGAACGGGCCTGGGACGAGAACGCGGATCCGTTCACCAACGCCGTGCGCATCACCGTCTCGGCGCTGCGCAAGCGGCTCGGCGAACCCTGGATCATCGCCACCGTGGCCGGCTCCGGGTACCGCATCGACACGCATGCAGACACCGAACGTGGATAGAGCCCCCGGGCTGAGCGTTCGCCTGAAGCTCACCCTCAGCTACGCCGGCTTCCTCATGCTCGCAGGCGCGTTGCTGCTCGCCGTCGTGTGGGTGTTCCTGCTGCGCTACGTCCCCGACCGCGTCGTCCTCGCCGCCCCCGGCCCCTCCTTTCCCGACCGCTCCGACCTCCTGGCCGCGTTCGCCCCGAAGATGGCGATCATGCTGGGGTTCCTGCTCGTGTTCAGCCTGGTCGGAGGCTGGATTCTCGCCGGCCAGATGCTCGCTCCCCTGGCTCGCATCACCGCGGCCACACGTCTGGCCGCGACCGGATCGCTGTCGCATCGGATCCGGCTCGAGGGCCGACGCGACGAGTTCCGCGAGCTCGCCGACGCCTTCGACGCCATGCTCGCGCGGCTCGAGGCGCAGGTCGCCGAACAGCAGCGCTTCGCCGCGAACGCCTCCCACGAGCTGCGCACCCCGCTGGCCATCACGCAGACGCTCCTCGACGTGGCACGCAAGGACCCGGAGCGCGACAACGGCGAGCTCGTCGAGCGCCTCCACTTCGTCAACGCCCGCGCGATCGACCTCACCGAGGCGTTGCTCGTCCTCAGCCGCGCCGACCAGCGGTCCTTCGTCCGCGAACACGCCGACCTGTCGCTCATCGCCGAGGAGGCCACCGAGACGCTCCTCCCCCTCGCGGAGGAACGTGGCGCCACCATCGAGACCTCCGGCGACCCGTCCCCCACCATCGGCTCACCCGCCCTCCTGCTGCAGCTGACGACGAACCTCGTGCACAACGCGATCGTCCACAACCTGCCCGACCAGGGCACCGTGTGGGTCACGACCAGCGTTCACCCCCAGACCGCGGTGCTCACCGTCGAGAACACCGGCGAGAAGCTCACCCCGCAGCTGGTGTCCACGCTGGCCGAGCCGTTTCAGCGCGGCTCCAATCGCATCCGCACCGATCACGCCGGCGTGGGACTCGGCCTGGCGATCGTCAAGAGCATCACCGAAGCCCACGACGGGACCCTCACCCTCGCCCCGCGCCCCGGCGGGGGGCTTCACGTCACGGTGGAGCTGCCCGAAGCGCCATCGGCCGGCGGGTGAGTTGCTCGCTCCCAGGCCGAATCCTGGTGCCGGATCATCGCGACGAGCGCCGGAAGCGCGATCAGCGTCCCCGCGACGATCGCCGCCGCCGGCGAGTGATCGAAGACGAGGATCGCGGCGAGGGCCGCGGTCGCGCCGGCCAGCACCGCAGTGATCACGGCGACCATGCCGGCGACCGTCCGGTAGCCCTGCCAACGATCGCCCGGTACACGCTGCGTGAACAGCAGCTCCGCGGACGGGACCTCCAGCATGTACGGGGCGATCTCCGGCGCGTGCTCGAAGTAGTAGCCGCGCACCAGAGCGATCCGGCGCGCGTACTCGGTGTCCTCGATCGACGACTGCAACGCGCGTCCGAAGCTGACGAACCCGACGAACGCCAGGGTCGGGAGGAGCACGAGGCCAAACCCGTAGAAGGCCGCTCCCAGGTCGCTTGCGGTCGCCACGAGGCCGAGGGCCACGAGGCCGCCCGACACCGCCGCCAGGAACATGTTCGCCCGGCCGGTCGACTCGGCGATCGTCGCGGCGCGTGCGCCCTGCAGCGCGAAGTGCTCCGTCGTCAGGAATGTGATCGCCGCCGGGCGCGGGTCGGTCCGGCACGGGTCGCGGTCGGTCGCGGCTGCCCCTCCTTCGGCCACTGTGCCGGGAGCCTAACGGCGCGTCCTGAGACTCCCGTCGGGCGCATGCGCGTCAGGTCAGCCGCTCGTCGATGCGGACGTGGACCGTGTCGCCCGCCTGCTTGCCGATCGTCGTGCGCAGCTTCGCCCTGACGGGCAGCCGGTGCGTGCCGTCGCCCTGTGCCATCAGCGCGCCGTCGAACGGCTCGCCGTCGATCTCGCCGCGGATCTTCACGAGCCCGCGCGTACCGAAGATCTCCGCGACGTCATCCAGCACGACGCAGGTCCACGCACCGGGGTTGTCGCCCTTCTGAAGTGGGGCGTCGAACTCTTTGAACATGACGTCGAGACTCTCGCAAACGACCGGACTCATCGGCCAGATCCCACGTTCGCGCCGTGACAGATCACGGCGCCTCCCGCGAACCGCGGCGGCCTTCGGGGTAGCCGATCGCCCAGTGTCGTACGACAGCCCATCGGAGCAGGAACGCGACACCATCTTCCTCGTCGGGCTGCTCCGGGCGACCGCCGACACGAGCCCGCTCGTCTCCCTCCTCCGCGGCGCCGACGGCGGCCCCGAACGGGCCCGCGACGCCCTGAGCCTCCTCGGCGAGCTCGACCGTGAGCTGCTCGTCCAGGTCGCGCTCGACGCGTTGATCGACGGCAACTTCTCCGACGCGACCGCCGCCGAGCAGACCCGGCGCGTCGTTCGCCGCCTGGACTGACCTCGACCCACGGCGGTACCGTCCGCCCGGTGCCTCCCGAGTTCGAGACGCGCGTCCGGGAGAGCTTCGGTCGCCAGGCGTTCATGCGCACCCTCGGCGCCGAGCTCGTGGAGGTCGGCGAGGGCACGACGGCGATCCGCATGCCGCGAGGCGAGCCGCTCGGCCAGCAGCACGGGTACCTGCACGCCGGCGCGCTCATCGCGGTCGTCGACACGGCCTGCGGCTACGCCGCGCTCTCCGTGGCGCCGCCGGACAGCGAGGTCCTGACGGCGGAGCTGAAGATCAACCTCCTGGCGCCCGCCGCGGGCGCCGCCGTCATCGCACGGGGTCGCGTGGTCCGTGCCGGCCGCAGGCTGACGGTCTGCCAGGGCGACGTCCACGACGCCGACGACCCGTCCAAGCACCTCGCGACGATGCTCTCGACCGTGGTCGTCGTCCCCGCCGGCTGACTGTGGATGCCACCGATGCGCCGAGGGGCGCGCAGGCGCGACCCTCCGCTCAATGAGCGACTCCCCCTTCGCCGACCTGCGCGGTCTGCCCTACTACGACGAGCCCAGCCTGTTCCTGAACCTCGGCGGCCGGCTCTGGGCCTGGGAGTTCGACGGCTGGAAGCCCGAGAGCCTCTCCTGGAAGACCGGGTGCTACATCCACACCGGGCTGTCCAACACGCGCACGATCTTCCGCGGGCCCGACGTCAAGGAGTTCTTCTCCTCGATCGCCGTCAACAGCTTCGAGACCTTCGAGATCGGCAGCATGAAGCACTCGATCTACTGCACGGAGGAGGGCCTGATCACGGCCCACGCGATCCTCCAGCGCAACGGCGAGGAGGAGTACCGCTACTTCGCCGGGTTCCCGTGGCCGCACTTCAAGCTGCTGTCGTCCAACGAGTTCGACGTCGAGATCGATCCGTCGCCCGCGTACCTCACCCAGATCGCCGGGCCGACGTCGTTGGAGACGCTCGAGCGCGCCGCCGGTGAGAGCCTGCGGGACATCGGGTTCCTGCGCTTCCGCGACGTCACGATCGCCGGCAAGACGGTCGAGGTCGGCCGGATCGGCATGTCGGGCAACCTCGCCTACGAGGTCCGCGGCCCGCTCGACGAGGGGCCTGTGATCTACGACGCGATCTTCGAGGCGGGCAAGGACCTCGGCATCCAGCGTCTTGGCTGGGCGACGTACCTCGTCAACCACGTCGAGGGCGGCTTCCCGCAGATGAACTGGCAGTTCGCGAGCGCCGCCTACGGCGTCCAGGGCTACCCCGAGTTCCTGGAGCAGATCGGGTTCCGGCCGGCGTTCAACGTCTCCGGGAGCGTCGATCCCGCCGACATCCGCGCGCGCCTGCGCACGCCGGTCGAGGTCGGATGGCAGCGCGCGGTGAAGTTCGACCACGACTTCATCGGGCGCACGGCGCTGGAGGCCGAGGTCGCCGATCCGAAGCGGACCGTCGTGACGCTGCGGTGGAACCCGGAGGACGTCGTCGACATCTATGCCTCCCTCCTGCAGCCCGGCGAGGAGTACAAGACGATCGACCTCCCCACCTCGCCGCCCTGGAGCGAGGGCATGAACATCCACGCCGACCACCTCCTGAAGGACGGCAGGCGGATCGGCGTGTCCTCCGGGACGATCTACAGCTACCACTACCGCGAGGTCCTCTCGAACGCGAACATCGACGTCGACCAGGCCGAGATCGGCAACGAGGTCGTCGTCCAGTGGGGCGAGCACGGCAGGCGCATCAAGGACGTCCGGGCGACCGTCGAGCGCTTCCCGTACCTCACCGACCCGCGCAACAGCGAGGTGGACACCACGGCGCTCGGCGCGGCGACGTCGGCGGCCTGATCCCCGCGAGCCTCAGGCAGGGGTCGCCACGGCCTCGCACGGGATCTCGACGCGCACGCGCGTCCCGCCGCCCGCGGGGCTCTCGACCGAGAGCGTCCCGTCGAGCGCCGCGACCCGGTCGGTCAGGCCCGCGAGTCCCGAGCCGCGGGCGGCGTCCGCGCCGCCCACCCCGTCGTCGGCGATCTCGACCGCCACGTGCCCGTCGCTGCGGCGCACGGTCACGCTCGCCGCGGTCGCCTGCGCGTACTTGGCGACGTTCGTGAGCGCCTCCGAGACGACGAAGTAGACGGCGATCTCCACCGGCGCGGGGAGGCGCTCGCCCTCGGCGTCGACCACCACGGGCACCGGCGCGCGCGTCGCCAAGGCGCTGATCGCGGGCTCGAGCCCGCGCTCGGTCAGGACAGCAGGGTGGATGCCGCGCGCGAGCTCGCGCAGCTCGGCGAGGCCGATGCGCAGCTCGGACTGGGCGCGGTCGAGGAGGCCCTTCGCGTTCGCGTCGTCGTCGACGAGCAGCCGGACCCGTCCGAGCAGCATCGTGACGCTCACGAGCCGCGACTGCGCCCCGTCGTGGAGGTCGCGCTCGAGCCGCCGGCGTTCGGCGTCCCCGGCCTCGACGAGGCGGGCGCGCGACGACCGCAGCTCGTCCAGGCGCGTCATGAGCTCCGCGTCGAGGCGCGCCACGTGGGTCCGAAGCAGCCCGGCGAGGAACGCGAACGGCAGCAGCGCGGTCGCCACGAACGCCGCCCACGGGAAGACCTCGCCGGCGCCGGCGTTGCCCGCCGTCACGAGGACGAACGCGAGCAGCGCGCACGCGTAGACGGGCGTGCGCTGCAGGCGGTCGAGCGTGTCCGCCCGGCGCCAGCGCTGGGCCAGGACCACGACGACGACGGCGAACAGGACGACGTAGAGCACCGTCTGCAGCGTGAGGAGCGCGGTCGCCACCGACTCGTCGTGCGTGATCTGCAGCAGGTTGGTCGCGCAGTCCTGGCAGTCGAGCTCCTCCGGGCCGGCGAACAGGAGCGCCGGCGCGGACCCCACGGTGAACAGGACATAGCCCGCCACGACGATCGCCCGGTCGCGGCCCGGCGTGAGGCGACCCGTCGGGAAGCTCATGACGAGGTGCAGGAACACCCCACCCCAGAAGCCGGCGAACACGAGCGCGAACGTGTACGGGAGCGGCGCGTTCGCGAACGCGAGCGCCGCGAGGCACCACGCGAACCCCAGCAGCACGAGCAGCGCGCCGATGCGGCTCTCCGGGCGTTGGCGCCAGGCGTACAGGCCGGTGCCCACGAAGCTCCAGATGACGATCGGCCCGCACACGGCCCATGCGAGGTCGGCGTCGGCGCGATCGCTCGTCAGCACGAGCGCGACGACGCCCGCGCCGCACAGGACTGCGGCCAGCACGACGACGCGCATGCGCGCGGCGGTCATGTCGCGACCCTCCCAGAGCAGGGCGCGGGCGCGCAACCCGCTAGGGCAGGCGCAGCCGGATCGGTCCGCGTGCCGCCGCCGGGTCGACGACCTCCCCCGACTGCGTCACGTCGAGCTCGCCGCGCGCAACGAGGTCCGCCGCCGCGTCGAGCACGATCGGCATGTGCGGCCGGAAGCCGTCGTCGCCGCCGAGGGCTCGCGCGGCTTCCGACGGGCAGATCGTCGCGCCCTCGTCGCGCTGGGCGAGCAGATCCAGGATGGCTCGCTCGGCGTCCTGACGGCTCGGCATCCCTCCGGCGTACCCGCTCGGCTCAGTTGCGGTCGGCGCGTTTGACGATCGCGTCGACGTGGTCGATCGCATCGGCGACGTGAGCGCAGACGACGACCCCCGCCGTCCGCCAGCCGTCGTCGGCGGCGCGCCCACCCACGAGGATGCCGATCTCGGGGTTGCGGCCACGTGCGGCTTCGAAGGCCGCCGGGAGGTTCATCGCGCTCGAGACCGTCGCCGTGCTGAACCCGATCGCGACCGGCTTGTGCATGTCCACGGCCGCTGCGATCTCAGCGACCGGGAGGTCGGCGCCGAACAGGCGCACCTCGTAGCCGGCGTTGCGTAGCAGGCTGGCAGCCATCTCCAGGCCCACGACGTGGAGCTCACCCTGCGCTGCCGCGAGCAGCACGCGGTGCGACGATCGCTGGCGCGCGAGACGGAAGGCCTCGCGCTGCAGCACCAGCACGCGCATCGTGATCGACGTCGCGAGATGCTCCTGCGCGACCGAGATGTGACCGTCGGCCCAGAGGTCGCCCACCATCTGCAGCGCCGGGCGGATCACGCGGTCGTAGATCCTCGCCTCGCCCAGGCCGGCCTCGATGGCCTCGCGGATCGCGGTCTCCGCCGCGACGGGATCACCCGCGAGCACCGCGTCGGCGTAGACGCGCTGGATGTCTCCTGAGACGCGCAATGCGCGCGCCGAGGCGTCGTCGTCGTGCTGGGCGGCCACGTCGCACCTCCTTTGCGACGAGCCTACGCCTGTGGCGTGCGCGCCGCCAGAGGCGGCTACATCGATCTGACCCGCTCCTCGGGCATGAAGTCCAGGACCTGCCGCAGGCCGCTGATGGTGAGGATCCGCTGCACTGCGTCGGGTCCGT
>Ga0070665_100003954_pt1 | contig 15631 bp, 12 predicted proteins | sample KBSS13metaG_FD_65862 | JGI IMG/M metagenome (GOLD analysis project Ga0070665, IMG submission 65862) | Switchgrass rhizosphere microbial communities from Kellogg Biological Station, Michigan, USA - KBS S1-3 metaG | ecosystem: Host-associated > Plants > Roots > Rhizosphere > Soil ... | reverse complement strand
GGGAGGTGCGGCACCATTCCCATCAGCAGGAAGCGCCGGTCCGGAGCCGACGTTTCCCTGATCAGCCTGGTCAGGGCGGCGGCCATGGCCGGCAATCCGTCCGTCGGATGCCCTTCGATCCGCCACGGCAATTCCATCCAGTTGGACGTGAAAACCACTTCGTCGATCGACCGATCCTGCGCGAGAAGTTTTACGCCGTTCGCGTGATACCGTTTGCATCGGTCGGTGTAGCGGGCCGGGTTCGGGATCGCGAGAAACAGTTCGTTGCCGAGGGCAGGCGAGCACCCGGCAAACACCAAAAAGGACCGCTGGGGGTCGGCGTTGATCGCGTCGAAAATCGGCGCGAAATGCTCGGCATGGCTGTCGCCCCAGATCATCGTCTTGCGGTGGGCCGTCTGCCATGGGGCTCCGAACACACAATAGTAGCCCGGAATGACGTCGATCGGCTGCTCCCTGCACGGCCAATACCACATCACCTCCAGGCTTCGCATCGCTTGACCCTGGGGCGGCAAGCGTTGCGGCAGTCCGTCGGCGCTGTCGACATACATCGACGCGCAGAAGATCGCCATGATGCCGGCGAGGCCGGCCGAAACCGTGCGCGGCGCGTTCCAGCGCCTGGTGCGGAATGGCTGTTCGACATAACGGTAGGAGAGGGCCGCCAGGACGATCGAAACGGCGACAAGCGCGATGGCCTCGCCGGCGGCCGGCTGCCCGTTGTTGAGGTAGATCCGAAAATAGACCCATACCGGCCAATGCCAGAGATAGAGGCTGTAGGAGATCAGTCCGGCAGGCGCCAGCCATCCCAGAACGCGGCCCGAGACCGTGCTCTGCTCGCGCGGCCAGATCAGCAGCGCCGCGCCGATACATGGATAAAGCGCGAACTGCCCCGGAAATTTGCCGGGCGAAATGCTGAACCCGATGGAGATGAGGATCAGTCCTATGACGGCGAGGATCTCGCCGAAGCTGCGGGGCAGCGGCGGCAGGAAAACCAGCAGCGCGCCGAGCGCAAGCTCCCATGCCCTCGGCAGCGCCATGTAGAAAGCGGCCTTCGGCTCGTACTGAAAATAGACGATGCTCGCGGCGCACCCGACAAGCACCAGCGCGCCAAGCGTCGCCGCGATGGCCATGCGCGAACCCGCTGCGGCGACGCCGAGCAGCAGCAGCGGCCACACGACGTAAAACTGCTCCTCCACCGCCAGCGACCAGGTGTGAAGCAGCGGCATCAGGTCCGCGGCCTGATCGAAGTAGCCGGTATGGCCAAAGAAGAAGAAGTTCGAAACGCCGAAGCCGGCAGCGGCGGCGCTCCTGGCCAGCGCGACATAGTCGCCGGGCGAGAGCAACAGCCGGCCGGCGAGCAGGACGACGGCAAGCATGGTCAGCAGCGCCGGCAGGATGCGCCGCATCCGCCGGTCGTAGAAGCCGAGAACGGAGAAGGTGCCCGATGAAATTTCCGCCGCCAGAACCTGGGTGATCAGGAAGCCGCTGATGACGAAAAAGATGTCCACGCCGGTGAAGCCGCCGCGGATCGGTGCGCCGAAGTGGAAAGCAAGCACGGAAAGAACGGCAATGGCGCGCAGCCCGTCGATGTCGGCGCGATAGCCCGGTTTGGCAGTCAATTCCATTCCCAAGCGACCGTACCGCCCTTTTTCCGCGAACGGGATAGCATCGCCGTTCGCCTCGAACAAGCAAGGAACCTCGGCCGGCAACAGCGCGAAACACAACTGACGTCAGCGACGCGACGCGGTCGATCGCGGCTGCTTTTGCGCGGGTGCATGCGCGGCCCGGCCGCCATGGCCGGCGCGGCCGACTACCGTAGAACTACGAGCCTGCCCTAACCGCGACTTAGGCCGCGGCTGATGACTTGCGGCTGGGCTCGCCGCAGGATTCCCTCTTGAATAGATCGTTGATCGCCGCCATCGCATGGCTGGGCGCACTGGCACAGGGCAAAAGCTGGTCGGGCTGCTGGCCACGGCTGTCTTCATCGTCGCCTCGGCACTCTGGCGCATCAAGCCGAAGACGACGATGAAAGCCTGCCGCGCGCGTTCGTTCTCCAGCCCGAATATTGCGGCACGCTCGTGCTTCTCCGCTCGACGGTGGAGAATGGTGTCGGAGCCACTTTCGAGGTCTCATCCATCGTTTAAGAAATCTCAGGAGGATTGTTGTCGTTGGCCGGCTTCGGATACGGCTTTTCATTCAGCTTGGGTGCACGAGCACGCTGTGTCGTCGGGCATCGGCATATCGGAGCTTGAACACGCATCACCCATCAAGCACCAAGGCTGTACGACAAGTGTGGCGTACTTCGTGCGCAAGCGCGTAGGTAGTTCTCACCATAAGCGCGCGAGCATTAATCCCTACGCTGAACCGGGCGCATTTCGCGCCGCGGCGTGTTACGTACTATTCCCAGCGGGCAAACGGAACATCGGGACGCGCCGGCGAAAACTTAAACGGATTGGCACGTCCCGAACGACAGGAGCTGTGCGTGTGAACGCGCCAAGCCGGATGAACTGGCCAGCCAGAAAGATTCTGCTGGCGACGGATCTCAGCGCCCGTTGTGACCGCGCGCTCTCACGAGCGGCCATGCTTGCAGAGCAGTGGCATTGGTCGCTGCTCGTCTTGCATGTCGTTGAAGATCGCGACTTGAGCATCCCGGATGCAGCAGGGCTGCCGTCGTGGAGACGCTCACTCGATCCGTTTGATATTGCCAGAAAGCAGCTCCTGGGCGATGTCGACGCACTTGCGGCCCGGCCAACCATGCGAATCGCCGAAGGGAATCCCGCAGACGTCATTCTCTGCAGTGCCGACGCTGAAAGATGCGATCTGATTGCAATCGGTGTCGGAAGGGACGAGCCGCTCGGACATTTCATGCTGGACAGAACCGCGAACCGGCTGTTTCGTCGATCTCCCGTGCCGCTCCTTGTTGTGAAGGACCGTCCTCGCAAGCCGTACGCAAATATCGTTTTCGCTACCGACCTCTCCGCTTCATCACGTTATGCGCTGGAAGCGACCGCACGCCTGTTCTCTGGACAAAAGCTGACAGTTTTTCACGCCTACCGCCCTCCTTCCGGACTGATGACTGAATCCGCATTGCACCGACAATATCGTATGGAGGTCGAGCAGGAGGTGCGGGCGTTTTTGGCAGGAGTGGACAAATCAGCGCCCGGTTGGCAGCCGCCGCATGTGCTGATTGAGGATGGCGCACCAAATCTTCTGCTGCGCGACTATGTGCGAGACAATGAGGTGGACCTGCTGGTGCTTGGTTCGCACGGGCGAAATCCCTTCTTCGAGATGCTTCTGGGGAACACCGCAAAAGTGATCGTGGATGACGTGCCCTGCGATGCTCTCGTTATCCGGCAACCGCGCGCAGCGGCCGAGACCTGACAGAGTATGCTGCTTGCGCGGAGTTGCATCACCGCCTTTGCCCCTGAAGTGGCGATGATTGCCTACGGCCTTGGAAGCACACTCCGTCCCTGCAGGCTCATGCTCATGCGCGCCAGGTGCGACAGCGTCCGTGCGCCCATCTTCTGCAGCACTGCTGCGCGATGATGCTCTGCCGTCCGCGTGCTGATCCCGAGTTTTGTAGCGAGCACCTTGGTCGGCATCCCTTCGGTCAAAAGCGCCATCACCTCCTGCTCGCGGGCCGTGAGCGATCGGTAGCTGGCCTCGATAGCCGCATACGTTTCTTCCTGGGCAGCGATTTCACTGACCCGCTGGTGTGCTTCCTCCAGAGTCTGAAGGAGTTCCGCCGGCTCGAACGGCTTTTCGAGAAAGTGCAATGCGCCCGCGCGCATGGCCTTGACGGCAAGCGGTACATCGCCGTGGCCAGTGATCATGACCATCACCGGGCACATCGGCCCCTGCTGCAAGTGACGCACGAGATCCAGCCCGCTCATTCCCGGCAGGCGCAGATCAACCAGCAGGCATAACGGCCTGCTCAGCTTGACTTCCGAGAGGAACTCCTCGGCCGAGGCATAGGTGCGCGCTTCCATTCCCGCCGTATGCAGCAGCACCTTGAGGGCTTCGCAGACGTCGGCTTCATCGTCGATGACGTGCACGACGCGCTTATGACCCATGGGCCACCTCCGCGCTCAAGGGAAGCTCGATCGTGAATCGCGCGCCGCCGTCCGGGCGGACGCGCTCCCAATCGATCGTCCCTCCATGCGCGCTGATGAGCTCGCGCGACAGCGCCAGGCCGAGCCCCATACCGTTCGCCTTTGTCGTGATGAACGGCTCGAACAACTGTTTGGCCACAACGTCGGACACGCCTGGTCCGTTGTCCTCGACCTCGATCCGTACCGCTTTGTCCAGGGCTGCCACGCGAACGGTGACGCAACCAGGCAATCGGTCCGCTTCCGCTGCGGCGTCGATGGCGTTGTTGATCACGTTGATCAGGCTTTGCTCGAGTTGAAGCGCATCGATCGTGACCGGCAGCACAGGCGCGGCCTCAAGCCGCACTGATACGCCGTGCGCTCTTGCATCATCCTCGGCCAGAGCCACCACCTTGCGCGTCAGGGCGCCGAGGTCGGTGGGAGTTGGCCTGAGCGTGCCGCGCGAGACGAAATCCCGCAGACGCTCGAGGACGTCTTTCGCCTGCCGCAGCTGACCCGCTGCCTTTTCGAGAGATGACGCAATCGGCGTCAACTCGGCAGGCTTGTCAGCCAGGAGCTGCCGGCCGACGTGAAGGTACATGGCGACGTTCGACAGTGGCTGGCTGATCTGGTGCGCCAATGAAACGCCCATCGCGCCGGCCGTCGCATGCCTTGTCATACGCACCACCTGGGCATGCTGTTCGCGCAGCAGCTCATCCGATTTGCGGCGCTCGTCGACGACCGCGCCGAGCAGCAATCCGTTGAAGGCGAGAGCCAGCACCAGGAGCTGGTAACCCATGAAAGTGCTCGCGGGATAACCTCCCAAGCTGATGAAGGCCAGCAGCAGCAGATGGACCACACATACGCCGATGGCCGCTCCCATGAACCCGGTGCGCATTGCGATCCAGCTCACCGGGAGAAACAGCAGATAGAAGAAATGGTATTCGTTGGCTCTCTCGAAGGCGAAGATCAACCACAATGCGATCAGAACCCCGGCCAGAAAGGCTCCTGAGTCGATCAGCAGTACGGCGCGTCTTGCTTCTCGCAGGCGTGGAACCGATCCGAACACGGCCATGGCAACAGGGAGGATGATGATGATGCCGACGGTGTCTCCAACCCAGAGATGCGGCACCGCCTCCCAATACTGCTTCGCCGGCAGATCGCCAAACCACACGAGAAAGCCGCAATACAGGCAGGCTATGACGAAGGTCCCCGCCGGCGCCGTCACCAGCAGCGTAATCACATTGCGCAGGTCGGTCCGGTCAACCGCAAAGCCGAGCCCTCGCGTGAGACACCCGGCGAGCGCGGCATAACCGGTCGCGACAACAGCGCTCGTGGCAATAGTGGAAGAGACGCCCTTGGCGGCTCCGTAGATGAAGAGATCGACGAGCAATGCGGCCAGGAACAGCACCGGCGCATAAGCGACGCCTTTGAGCAGCAGCAGGCCCAGGCTCAGCGCCTTCACCGGATTCCACAGCGTGATGCCGAGGCCTTCGAGTTCATGGACGCGCGTGAGCCATTCGAGCCCGGCATAGGCAGCGGTAAATGCGCCCCCGATCAGGACGTATTGCGTCGGCGCCAGGTCGTGCAGCCAGCCGGCACTCCAGCGCAACCCCGCAGTGGCGTTACCTGGTCTGCGGACGACATCGCCCAATGCATTCCTCCGTCGTATGGCTCACGATTTTCTGCTCCAGCAAGGATGCGCTTCCTTCAATCCGCGTGCAAGCGCGTAGGTACGAGCCGCCATAAGTCCGTAGGTACTATTCCCTATACGGTGCCGGGCGCATGTCGCATCGCTGCGTGCTACGCCTTGTCCATGGCAGGCACGATTCTCTCGCGCCGGGAACGTTGGCCTGCCGAACTCAAACGCATATTGGAAAGCTGCAAGGTGGAGGTACATGACCCCGCGTCGTCTTTCGTGAGATCGCGTGGCTGCTGCCTGGCACCACCGCAGGACCCCGTGATCATCATGTGCCTCATCGCTGTTCGTCGCGCTCCGGGCGCGGCCAGGTCGCCTTGACGATGGGGTTGCGACGATGATGGCGTTCGACTTTCTTCGACAGAGGCTGACGGTGCTGCGTTTTGCCGGACGGCCGTGGATGCTGGCCGTTTCGGCATTTACCTTGCTCCTGTGCGCTCCCGGGCCGCTCCATGCCGTGGAGGCGACGGCGCGCATCGACCTGACACGGCATCCGGTCGGCTACCTGGCGCTTCTGATCTTCTTCGTCGCCTACGGATTCGTGGCCGTCGAGGAAGCCATTCAACTTCGGAAGTCGAAACCCGTCATGCTGGCGGCGGGCATCATCTGGGCGCTTCTCGGCGCTGTCTACGCCGCGCATGATCAGAGTGCAGCGCTCGAGGCCGCGGCCAAGCATGTGATCCTCGACTATGGCGAGTTGATGCTGTTCCTCGTTGTGGCGATTACGTATGTGAACACGATGCAGGAGCGGCGCGTCTTCGCCACGGTGAGGGCCAAGCTCACCAGCAAGAAGCTCTCTTACCGGCAGCTCTTCTGGCTGGTCGGCGGGCTTGCGTTTGTCTTCGGCCCCATCATCGACAATCTGACCACAGCGCTTGTGATGGGCGCTGTTGTCGTGGCCGTCGGGGTCGGCCACTACCAGTTTATCGTCATGGGTTGTATCATCATCGTGGTGGCCGCCAATGCCGGTGGCGTCATTTCGCCGTTCGGCGACATCACCTCGTTGATGGTCTGGCAGAAAGGCAAGCTGGGATTCTTCGAGTTCTTCCAGCTCGTCGTGCCGGCGCTGGTAAATTTCCTCGTGCCGGCGGCGCTCATGCATTTCGGCGTGCCGAAAGGCATGCCAGAGCCGGTGAGCGAAACCAGGAAAATGAAGCACGGCGCGGGCGTTGTGATCGGACTGTTCGCGGCCACCATCGCAACCGCCGTCTTGTTCAAGACCCTGTTCAGCTTGCCGCCCGCGCTTGGGATGATGCTGGGTCTCGGATACCTGCAAATGTACAGCTACATCCTTCAGCGCGTCGGGCGCCGCTGCGGCGATCAGGATATGGCGTTCGACTCCTTCCGGGAGATCAGGCGTCTGGAGTGGGATACGCTGCTGTTCTTCTTCGGTGTCATTTTCGCCGTTGCCGGACTTGGCGTCGCCGGCTATCTCGCGCTGTTGTCGAATTTTCTCTATGGCGACCTCGGACCGACCGCCGCCAACATCGCCATCGGTGTGCTGGGCGCAGCTTTCGACAATATCCCGCTGATGTTCGCGGTCCTTACCATGAACCCGGATATGTCGAGCGGCCAGTGGATGCTCGTCACGCTGAGCACCGGTGTCGGGGGGAGCCTCGTGTCGATCGGCACGGCGGCGGGCGTGGCGCTGATGGGACTGGTACGCAACCACTACACCTTTCTCAACCATCTTCGATGGTCGTGGGCCATTGCGCTCGGTTACGTGGCAAGCATCCTCACCCATTTGTGGTTCAACGCCGCGCTTATGTAGCTCCGCGGAGGTGCCATCACTGCGCCGCCGAGCGCCACGAGGCGACGCCTTGCGGTGCTCTCTGACAATGAGCGGACGGAATGTCGATGCCAGGCCCGGTCGGCTGATACCTCATCGCTGACGCCTGCCAGCGTTTAGCACCGGCCCGACAGAAAGCCGGCCCAACCCGCACCACACACGACCCGCGTGCCGAACGAGCGCCCAAACCACCTGCTCTCCATCGACCCCTCCTTGTCCACCCACGGCACCGGCGGCAGTGTCGGCAAATACGACGCATACGGCATCACTTTCGCCAGCGTCACCCGGTATGGAAACCGCGCGAGGAAACTCTGGTGCATGCCGCCGTCGAGTCCGGTGTAGATCGGGGCGGCCGGCACGTTCTCTTCCACCAGTCGCGCGGTGGCGCGGTCGTCGGCGCGGCGTTTTTGCAGCGCCTTCAGCGCGATGTCGGGATTGACGATGGTGGGTGGGCATTTTTCGGTCGCGTTGAACGCCAGGGGCTGCGGTGAGTTCGGCGGCGGCTGCACGTCGAACAGATAGGTGCGGTTGCACACGTCCACTTTGGGTTCGAGTTGCGTGGTCTCGAAATGATCGTTGCCGACCTTGAGCATTTTCCAGAACGGCAGATTGGGATTGTTGCGATGCCGCGCGAGATTCGCCGGCGTCAGGCGGAACGGATAGGCCTGCACCTGAAACGATGGCCGGCCGCGGAGTGCGTCGCGCGCCAGCGCATAGATCTCGCTGATCTGTTCGTCGGTCATGGCGTAGCAGCCGATCGACAGGCAGTCGCCGTGGATCATCAGAAAACTGCCGTTGCGCTTGTGCGCTTTGTCAAAGCTGTTGGGGTAGCCGAGGTTGATCGAGAGATAATAGTTCGAGTTGGGATTCATCTGCTCGGGCGTGATCGTGTAAAATCCCTCCGGCGCCTGCCGGTCGCCCTCGTAGAATTTCGGCCCGAGATCGCCCGACCACCGGCAGATCGGATAGGTTTTCAGGATCTGGAAGCGGCCGCCCGTGTCCTGTTTCCAGACCTCCAGCTCCGACTCTTCCTTGAAAATGCGCAGCACGATCGGCGAATATTTCGGCATCCTCTTCTGCTCGATCAGCGCGAGTAGTTCGGCGGGCAACTCCTGCGTGGCCTTGGCCGGCAACGGTTTTGCGCCCTGGCCAAGGCACGCGACCGGCATCAAGCCGGCGGCAAAAGCCGCCGCCAGCAGTGCACGTCTGATCACGGAGCGGATCACTGGCTGAACCTCCAGCGCGTCCGCCCGCACACCGCCAATGTCGGCGTTGCGTCGGCTACTTGCAGACCTTCGAGACTTTCTTGTCCCTCAGCGCCTTGTCGCAATACAAGCTGCAGTTCTTGCCGCCGGCCTTTTGACAAGCAACCAGACATTTTTCAGCCGAACAGCCCCAGGTGTCGGCCATCGCGACGGATGATAGGGAGGCCAGAGGGATGACAAGGATGATCAGGGCGGCGATGGTTCCGTACAATGATTTCAGCATCTGCAATCCTTTCGTCGAGAAATGATCGCAGTAGGCCACCGAAACCAGTCATCCGCAATAAACCTCCGGGAGTTCTCGGCCCAAGTTACACGATGCGAAACGCGTCACGCGCGCTATTCCCGTCAGCGCGCTCAGCATCTTCCTTAGCATGAAATGTCGAACGCTGACGCGACCGGTCCCTGCTCATATCGCCGCACGCCAGCCGGCCGCGCCTCGACAGGTGTGCGTTGCTGAGGGACGAAGGCTTCCCTTCACCCGCCCCTTGACGGGGCGGGTCGGCACGCATCGCAAGATGCGTGACGGGGTGGGGTAACAGACTATCCGCGCATTCTCTGTTTGCTAGACCTGCTTCTCGAACCCGACGAAAACTCCGCTTCCTCGGCTCTATTGTTCGAAGACGCGACGTTCAGTTCTAGTCAGGCGAGGCATTTATCGACCGTTGCGATCAACTGAGAGGGGGTGAACGGCTTGCGCAAGCACGCCGTTGCGCCATATCGCAATGCGCCTGCGTGGTAATCGATGTCCGGCCGATGTCTCATGTGGAATCCAGACGCCGCAATGATGGGAATAGATGACTGTTTGCGTATCTGCGCGATGGTATCCAGCCCACCCATCCCAGGCATGAAGATATCGACGATGACCAGATTGAATCTGTCGAAGGCAAGCGCGAGAAGGCCGGCTGTGGCGCGCGGCACCAGGATGGTGTCATATCGATGCTGGGCGAGGATCGCGCGCATCGCCTGACTGACATTGGTGTCGTCATCTATCACGAGTATTTTCATGCCCACACCAGTCCCAATATTTTTAATCGGAGTTCGATGCGATGTGTCGTTTCCCTTTCTCGCCTGGCTGAAAAGTAATGCTGGCCATACCTCCTACGGCACCTCGCCAGACCAAGCGAGCATGTCGAAGCGTGGCCGCCTTCGTCTTAATTTGCCGCTAATTTTGCTGCATCCGGCGCGATCCCGGGTTGTGATGCCGCGACGCAATAATAGGTAGAAACACGGCCACGGGATGTGACCGGCATCAACGCGGCGGCGCCGCCGGCCGTCCGCGCGCGGCTACTTCTCGAACCCGACGAACACCGTGGCTTCCTCCACCGTCTTCCGTTCCGACACCACCGCGTTCGCCGGAAACGTCTCATCCGGCCAGCCCAGCGCGATGCTCTTCATGATGACCTGGTCGGCGGCGATGCCGGCGTGCTCGCGCACCACGGGGGATTGCATGATGCCCTGGCTGTTGATCACGGCGCCGAGCCCGCGCGACCAGGCGGCATTGACGAGAGCGGTCGCCACCGCGCCGCAATCGAACGGCGTGTCGTCGCTGCCGTCGAGCACGCGGTCATAGGTGATGATCACGCAGACCGGCGCGTCGAACTGGCGGAAGCCGCGCAGCACCCAGTCCTGCCGCTTGTCCTTGTTGTCGCGCTCGATGCCCATCGCGGAAAATAATTGCTTGGCGACGCCGATCTGCCGGTCGCGGTGCTTGCCGGCAAAGGGCTGCCCGGTGCGGAATTCGCGCGAATGTGGAATGCCCGCCACGTTGCGTTCGGTATTGCCGGCGCGGATCCGGTCCAGCGGTTCTCCGGTGATGACGTAGAAATTCCACGGCTGGGTGTTCATCGACGATGGCGCGCGCATGGCGAGACCAATGATTTCCGCAATCAGCTCTTTCGGCACCGGATCGGGCTTGTAACCGCGGATACTCCGGCGACCGAGGATGACGTCATCGAACAGCATGGGCGTAGGCTTCCCCTGAAAATTTCTGAACTGGTCTGGATTTTCGCGGCTTTTATAGCCTCGCGCAAGCCAACGCGAAACATGGCCGCATCCATGTTGTGCGCACGCATTCGTCCAGCGAATTCCGGGATGCTGAACTTGTGCCGCTGATTTGCCCGACATGTCAAGGTTTTGAACCGCCAGCCGCAGTGCCCGCCGGCTACTGTGCATGGGGTTGTTTTCGATGTTTTTTGTTTGGAGCCGTGCGCGACGCAATGCGGCGGCTCGCTTCGCGAACCTCTATTCCTCCTCGGCGCCCGGCGTCTTCCGCAGCATGAAATGGCCGAACGCGGAGGCGATCGGCTTGGCCGGGTCGTCCTGCCAGGCCTGCGCCTCGAAGGCGACGACGCGGCGGCCCTGTTTCACGATCGAAACCCGGGCATGGCTGTCCAGCGCGCGGCCGGAGCGCAGATAATTGATCGTCAGGCCGATCGGCTTGGGCGGCGCCGAGACGCCGAGCTCGCGCGCCACGCCGACGATCGCCGTCGTCTCCAGGAACGCGCCGGTCATGCCGCCGTGGATCGCGGGCAGCATCGGATTGCCGATGATCTTCGGCGTGAACGGCATCACCATCGTGTCGTTCTCGCCGGGGCGGATGCCGAGGCAGCGCGCAAACGGGCTGTTGACGAACAGGCTCGCCGGATCCTCCGGGGCTTCGAGCTCCGGCGGCGCGCCGGTGGTGAGCCGGTCGTCGGTCAGCATGTTGGTGCGGTTGGCGCCGATCATGAAGCAGGCGGTTGCCGTGGCGACCGGATCGTCCTCGGACTCCTGGTAGGCGGCCGAGCGCACGAAGGCGATCGAGCGGGTGACGCGATAGCAGATCGAATGCGCCTTGATGTCGAGGCCGGGCGTCGCGGGCTTCTGGTAGTCGATGCGCAGATCGAGCGTCGCGATCGACCGCGTCCCGTCGAGCGCGAGTTGCACGGCCATACCGCAGCTCTCGTCGAGCATCGCGGTGACGACCCCGCCATGCAGAACCCCGGTCTCGGTGTCGCCGACGAAGACGGGCCGATAAGGCAGGCTCGACCAGGCCTCTCCCGGAGCGGAACGGTCGAGCCGCAGCCCGCTGATGAAGCCATAGACGGAGCGGCGCGCCTCGATCGCCTTGGCGAGTTCGTCAAACGGCAGCGGCGCATTCGGTGACTGGGTCATGCGGAGGTTTTAAACCAGTGCCGTCGCCTCCGCAAAGTCCGGCCGCTATTAGCCCGGTGTCTGCATTTCAGGCGTGAGCGGGCGATTCGGCCGGGGCTGGCCAATGCGCCGGCACAGGCTGAGCAAGGGCCGCTCCGCAATGATGTTGAGCAGCAGGCCAAGCATGACCACAATGCCGCTCGTGAGCAGCACAAGCAGCAGCGGCGGAATGGCGGGAATCAAGCTTGCGATCGAAGCGCTCGCCAGTGATACCGTCTGCACCTGCGCGAGATAGATCGAATAGGACGCATCCCCCAGCCGCGCCAGTATGCGCTCCGGCCATGACAAGATGCTGCGCCTGCGGCTTACGAAGGCCGCAGCGACAACCAGGCAGGCGGAGGGAAGGCCGAAAACGATGGCGCGGTCGGCAGGGTCCGCCGCCAGCACCGCAAGACCAGCGCAGGCCGTGGCAATGCCGATCGGCCAGTCGACCTTGCCGTTCACGAAGATCATGGCCGCGATGATCCCGAAAACGAATTCGAGGATCATCGGATCGGTGAAGAGTGCGTAATGCCCGAGCGCCGCGTCGACACCCGGGATTCGTCCGAGAATCGCGAGCGCAGAAAAAATCATCACGATGTTGCGCCAGGCATCGCGGGTCGTCGCCATCAGCAGTGCCACCGCGAGATAGAAATACATCTCGTACTCGAGCGACCAGCCGAGATAAACGACCGGCATCTCGCCGTCGGCGAACGCAATGAACGCAAGAGATTTGAGGATGTGGCGCGGCGTGTACCATCCCTCGGCGCCGAACGTCTCGGGAAGCGTCACGGCCAGAATGACTACGGTGAAAGTGACGAGATAATAAAGCGGCACGATGCGCTCGACACGCCGGCGCAGGAACTCGCCCGGCGTCAGGTCGGCGCGATGTGTTGCATAGAAAATGATGAAGCCGGAGATGACGAAGAACAGGTCCACGCCATGACCGCCGTGCGCGAGCGCGAAGGCGAGGATGCCCTCGGGAACCTTGTGACCTTCTGGCGCGACGCCCCAGGCGTGAAATGCGACGACGGTGACCGCAGCGAGCAAACGCAAAATCTGGATGTAGACAAGCATCAATTCTTCATTCGCGCGACGGGGCGCGTACCAACATCGCCGGAGGGGCTCTAGTTCCCTTTCTGAATCGCTAAATCATAGGCATCGATCGTCGCCCTGGCGCGCGCGGCGACGTCCGCCGCCGTCATCCCGGGCTTGTAGAGGCTGCTGCCGAGGCCGAACGCCACGACGCCGGCCTTCACATAGTCCACGAAGTTGTTGTCTGAGACGCCGCCCACGGCGGCGATCATCATGTCGGCGGGAAGAACCGCGCGGATGGCGGTAATCCCGGCGGCGCCGAGCACGCTGGCCGGGAAGAATTTCAGGCTGGAAGCGCCCGCCTTGGCGGCGAGCAGCGCTTCCGTCGGCGTGAACACGCCGGGCATGGTTACCATGCCGTGGGAGCGGGCCCGCGCTATGACCTCCACATCGACGTTCGGCGAGACCATAAGCCGGCCACCGGCCTCGTGCAGCCGATCGACGGCTTCCACCGTCAGGACCGTGCCCGCACCGATCAGGATGCCGGCGGGGGCTTTCTTCACCGCGATCTCGATGGAGCGGAACGGATCCGGCGAGTTGAGCGGAATCTCGATCGCGGTCATGCCACTCTCGACCAGCACGTCGACGATGCCGGCCGTCTCCTCAGGCTTGATGCCGCGCAGGATCGCGACCAGCGGACGCTTCATCGGTGGAAAGGGGACGACGCTCATTTCATAGACTCCAGATCGATTGCGCGGCCATCGAGAGGCCGCGACGGACCGCATCCTCGGCGCCGATGGTGCGGACCGGAATGGACACCGTCTCAAACGCCAGCTTGTAAAGCATCTCGAGCCGGCCGGAGGCGATCAGCGTGATGTCGGGCTTCGACGTTTCCCGCCCAAGCCCCACCGCCAGTTCGATTCCAATCAGTGTGCCCGATATTTTCTCGCGGGCCGAGGCTGGTGTGCCGCCGTAGAGCAACTGACCCGATCGCACCTGAAACAGCAGATTGGCGGCGAGCGCCGGCGTCTCGAACGCGGCCGCCACCGCCGATTTGAATGCGTCGATATCTTCCGCATCCTCCGCACCGGCCACCGCATGCGAGAGGATGGTATGTTGCGACACGGCGTCGAATAGCTCGCCCGTCATGAACGTGGCAAAGCGTTCGACGGTCCTGCCGTTGACCCTGACCCACTTCGAATGCGTGCCGGGCATACAGACGATCGCTTTGCCCGCCGCATTCGCACCCAGCGCGCCGAGCAACTGCGTCTCCTCGCCCCGCATCACATCGGGCGCCTTGGCGTCGCGCTGCGCGATCCCCGGCAGGATGCGGATGTCGCGGTCTTGTCCGGGCACCGGCACGGCCTGTTGCAGGACCGACGCGAGCGGCGCGGGCGTATCGACATAGCCGGCCTCGACCCAGCCCTGCCGCGCGCCGGCCATCCCGCAGATGATGATTGGCAGCCCTCGCGAGGCACCCACGGCGTCGAGATGCGATTGCAGCACGACCGCGAAGCCGGGTTTCGCCGCGGCCATCATGCCCTCATGGCTGCGCCGTTCCCCGAGCACATCGCCGTCGCGATCGACCAGCCAGAGCCGAAAGCTGCTGGTGCCCCAATCCACCGCGACATAGGCCGCCTGTTTCATTCCCATCCCGTCCAGTTGCGATCTTCGCCTCTGCGGCATTGTATCACGCCGATCCGGCTGGCGAGCGGTCTTGCCGCCCGTCAGCGCTCGCTTTGTAATTGATTTGCGCCGATGTAATCAGCATGATCCTGCATCATGCGGCGCCCGCTGTTTTCCACGGTACGGCGTCGCCAACGACCGCAACAATGCGGCAAGGCAAAAAGAACAATTTTGGAGGACGCCATCGTGATCAATCGTCTCTTGGCAAGCGCCCTGACGGGCCTTGGCCTGCTGGTCGCGGCGCTTGCGCCGCAGGCCCACGCGCAATCGAATCCAAAAACCATCACGCTGGTGGTGCCCTATGCCGCCGGCGGCGGCACCGACACGGTCGCGCGGCTGATTAGCGAGCGGATGTCGCGCACGCTCGGCCAGACCATCATCATCGAGAACGTCGTCGGCGGCGGCAGCACGCTCGCCAACGATCGCGTCGCGCGATCAGCGCCCGACGGCTCCACCATTTTGATCAATCACGTCGGCCTGCTTGCCGCGCCCAGCCTTTTCACCAATTTGCGCTACGACACCAAGACGGCGTTCGAGGCGGTCGGCCTCGTCAACAACGCGCCGATGGTTCTGGCCGGCCGCAAGTCGATCCCCGGCGAAGGCCCGAAGGATTACGTTGCCTGGATCAAGGCGCAGCGCGACAAGGCCAATTTTGCACATGGCGGCCTCGGCACCAACAGCCATCTGTGCGCGGTCATGATGGGCAATGTGCTCGGCTTCAAGCCGACGGTCGTCGCCTATCGCGGCTCGGCACCTGCGATCGCCGATCTGCTCGCGGGACAGATCGATCTGCTGTGGGACCAAGTCACGAATGCCTTGCCGCAGATCCAGGCCGGAACGCTGCACGGTATCGCGATCACCTCGCCGCAGCGGCTCGAGCAGTTGAAGGACGTGCCGACCA
>Ga0070665_100003951_pt1 | contig 15635 bp, 30 predicted proteins | sample KBSS13metaG_FD_65862 | JGI IMG/M metagenome (GOLD analysis project Ga0070665, IMG submission 65862) | Switchgrass rhizosphere microbial communities from Kellogg Biological Station, Michigan, USA - KBS S1-3 metaG | ecosystem: Host-associated > Plants > Roots > Rhizosphere > Soil ... | reverse complement strand
CTCAAATTGTCAATGAACTGTGGGGCAAGTTGACTATAGCAAAGTGCGGTATGCCTGTCAACTTTTAATTTTAGGCTCGACAAATGGCGATGGATAATCTGTAAGCAAATCCCCGATACCATCAACATTGAAAGTATCCACGGCGAGATGATTGAAGGCTAGAATCAAATCGACAACATCATCGCGAGTAACTACACCGTCATTTAACGTAATTCTTTTTCCAAGCTTAACATCTCTAGCTAATGCGACAACTTTTTCAACCATATCATTTTTCATCGCCCCTCCATAATCAACACAACAATGATGGTAACCATCGTTCCCCAAATAGAGCCCAAATAAACCCCTGTCTCCAGTAGTGTTCTATCATGGCAAGGTATTCTTTAGTCTTTTCATGAATTCATCAAGTGTATCAAATATTTCAACAGTATATCCGTCATCCATAACTACCACGGTATGACCACCCTTTGGATAAATGTGCGTTATTTTATCGATGTTTATATACGCACATCCAAACATTGTACCAACTGGCATCAGTCTCATGACATCCCCGGCAATTCAGCAATGGCGCGCATGGCGCGCAGATGCCCCGAATCTTTAGGCTGGTCAAGCCCAGCCCGCCAAACCTTTAGTTCCGGCGTAGCCTGAACAAAGAGGTAATCTTCGGGAAGGTAATTTGCCCAAGCAATATTTTTGTCATGGACAAGCTTAACGCGAACTTCGGAAAGAAAATTTATCATGTTAAATCCCCCATGCAAGATTAGGATATCCAATTCCTACATTAAATGAATTGCTCGTATAAGGTCTATCCGTTACTGCCCATGCCGAAAAAGCCATGTCATTGTGAAAGATGCCTGAGCGAACTAAAAAGCGGAAGCTATTTGGACTGGTAACAGAATCACACATTTCGTTCTCTCCTTGTATGGTTCAATTATACATGCTCCAGAAAAGAATGCAAGCTTTTTCTTCAAATATTTTTCAAAGAAAAACGCGCCTAGTTTCCTAGACGCGTTTTAACTTGGCACATTTGATGCTAGCGAAAATCTATAAAATCAGTGTCAAATTGTCGGCGCGTCTTTGGGATCGACAACGACAGCCTTGGTTCCCGCAGGCGTAAATGAGCCCGGCACAAAACCTTCGGCGGTTTGTTGACCATGATGTGTGGTCACATTGGCAGCGACTTCGGTGGCCTGTGCACTTAGGGCAGCATCCGTATCTGCACGCGCCAGCACGCTAGCAGAAAACCCATTCGCTGAATTGTTGAAATCATCGCGGATTTTTGCGAACACAGCGGGATCACCAGCGGCAGCTTCACCGAGAATGCTATCAAGTTCCGTATAGAGCGTGGAACCTGCCGCAATGAGAGCGGTCACAAGCGCAGCGTCTTTCGGGTCGTAGGCAGCGAGTGCAGCAACTACGGCCTGTGCGGCAACAAGCGCAGATTGCGGAACAACGGTAGTGGTCGTATCAGTCACAGGAATTTCCTTACTTTGCGGGAGGGGTGGATTGATGCGCGACGGCCAGAGATTGGAGAGAATACGCGGCAGTTGAAAATGCATCATATTCCACCTGTGTCAAAGTCGGGCGTGTCGGAGCTTCGCAAATGGGAACGACCATCGTGGTCGCAGTTAGCACATCGGCCTCTTCGTTGGGCGTCAATTTGTGCGCGTTGTTCGCAATGGTAAGAACATTCAGCGCAACTCCAACGGTACTACAGGCAGCGTCAATTTTCTGTGCTTGGGAAAGTGAAGTGATCGTTGAGCATCCGATGCTAAGGCAAAGGGTCATGCCCAGGATCATGGTTCCGATCAGAAGAGGCAGGAAGGACAGGCGGATTCGTGACATTTGGATTATCTCCGGCGGTTGAAGTGGTGTTCATGCGCATCCCAAAAACGGTCCCAAGAACGAGTGACACAACAGCAATGGCTTCGTTGTTCTCGTGACCGGTCAATATTAAAGCACCCATGAAAACAAAGCAAACACAAAGTACAGCAAAATGGTAGGCGTTAACATTGGAAAGATTCATGTCTCAAAATCCCTCCGGTCAGTTCTACGACGACGCGGCGCCGTGTTTTCCCTGATATGGAATTCTGGCCCTGTCGCCTCATTCAAATCTTTCTTTGTTGCGAAATTTTCAATGCTATAAATCTTGAGCAAAAGAATTTCATTCTTTACTCGCGCCATCACTAGAAGCATCGCGAGGTTGAATAACAGACTGACCAATTCGAGTACATTCACGTCTAATCCTTGAAAGGCCGAAGCTAAAAATGCCGTCATCGTTAGACCCTCGGTACTTTTGATCGTTTGAACGGCGCTGCAATTCCTGCTTGGATGGGCGCCGGAACAAAGTCACGTAAAAGGAAAAGTCCTGCAAGTAGAACCACAATCCCGATAACAATAACAGTGATACGACCAAGGTAAGGCCCAATGACAGGAATGTCTGTCGGGTTAGTTGAGGCAGCGGAAGTAACGTCATTTGAATTCCCTGAAAGACAGGCTTTGTAAGCATCAGTGCCGCCCCACGTATTTAAAACACAAGAGGCTCGATCCATGATGCTCGGTTGCCCACTACCATTTGTCGTTACGGGAGTAGCGTTGTTATAAGCACTCTGTGCAGGCGCCGAACCAAGATTGCCAGCCAAAATGCCTATGTTTCCAGACAGATCGGAATTGCCACCTAAATAACTCACAGTATTTGCGGCGGTAGAACCCCACGAGTTGTTGAAGCCACCGGAAATATTGAAGACATTATTAGTGGAACCTGTGGGCGCAGATATCGCATCATACGCCCCTAAGTAATTTCCGCTACTGTAATTAGCAACAGCGTCAAGAATGTCCATTTAGTAAGTACGTCCCCGTGCCCCGAGATTTAGAATGGGTCCGGTTTGAATACCACGAAAGATAGACGTTTTACTAAAGTCAACATTGACCGGGGTGGGAACAACGTTGTGGCCGATGACGAGCGGCGTACCTGCCAGAATGTCATTTTGAAATGCGGGCAGATTCCAACGTGCCGCCGCAGCATTGATCACGCGATCATTTTTTGCGGTCATGAAATGTTCTCCTTAAACGTTGGAAGAAACGGGCAGAGAATTGTTGGTCTGATACGAATTGCTGATGTTGGCTAGCATGGTCAATAACGCATCATTTCCCGTGGACGTGCTGGCGATGTTTGCCATTGCATTGGATTGCGGCACAAGCTGCGAACCGGAGTCACAGCAACCGCAATTATTTCCAATGGTGTTTCCACCCACCACGACATTGAATGCGCCATTTCCAGCGACGCCCGTAGGCGTGCCAGTTCCAAGCCCATCAAAATTGTAGACGTTGCCGCCTACCGTACTTGCGCCCGCGTCGGTCGGGGCCTGTGAATTCGTATCCGGTGTAGCATCGACGCTTACTGCGGAGGCATTTTTCGCGGTAGCGAAAAGATAGATAAATAGGCAAATGGCAGATACGCCGCCACCAATCCATAGAGCCTTTTTTGTCTTTGCGTTCACGCTTCATTTCCCTTACTCATAGGAGTGCCAACAAGGCAATGCTAGCAATGCCTCCCCACATCGAATCGTTACTTGCAGCTTCACCAGCTTTTGCTTGCTGATGCGCGATGTACTGCTGTGTATTCGCGTAATTATTGCTTTGATTAATCGCAACATTGGCGTTGGTATCTGCCAAGTGAGCCTGTAAGGCTGCACTGGTAGCCGCCAAATTTTGCTGCAATTGCGCGTTCTGCTGAGATTGCACGACCGACGCAGCAGTTATTAACTGTGTCTGTTGCAGGCCCGCCGCAATTTGCTCTTCACTAACCTGCGCCTGTGTGGAAATCTGCAATTGCTGCGTTGCTGATTGCGCTTGAATTTGAGCAAGCGAAGTTGCCGCTTGAATGGTAAGCGCCTTCAAAGTCGAGTCGTTATTATTAGCCTGCTGGGCACTCTGCGCTGCTAGCTGGTCATCCAAAGCCTTCAAGGAAAACGTGCCTTGAATAGTGGCAAGCGCCTGCTGGCCGCCAACTTGCAGATTAGCAATAGCAAGCTGATTTTGCTGAGTGGTAGCTTGTGCGGCATATCCCATGCTCGCCAAAGTTTCCTGTTCGGTAAGTCCACCGGTTGCAGACGTGGTACTAGCACTCGCCGAAGTAGAGCCGCGCGTAAGCAGCAAATACAAAAGGACGCCGCCGATCAAAACGGCGGCGCCGGTCCCATAAGGGTGGCGTTTAATGAAGTTGAAATTAAACTGCATTAAAAGTTACTCCCCGGCGCATTGTTGATAAGGCCCTGCGTAACTACCTGCTGGGGAATTTGGTTGCCAAGAGCGGGTGTATTTATGGCGCCGAGGTTGGGTTCAAAATTCGTCTGCCGCGAAATAACGGCAGGGGCGGCTGCATAGATCAGCGCGCCCCCTTGAATCGAATTCATCGCGTTAGTAGTCCCCGGCACATAAACGTTATTCGCGCTTGCGCTTTGCGTGAAGAAAGTGCGTTGCACATAACGGAATAGATTAAATGCCATGTCAATTCCTTAAAGGAGGGACGACGGGGACGAAATGAAGCTGCTTCCGGTGATGGGAGAAACGGCGGCGCTGATAGCCGTCGCCAATCCGCCAGCACCGGCAGTGATGACGCCAGCGGTGTTCGCGTTTTTGGACACGATAACTGCGAGCGTAGCAACACCGATGATAGCGACAGCGATGGTAACGATGCCCGGCCAAATGTCGTTCATGGGGACTATCCTTTACTGAGAGAGAAAAGCGGAGCTAAAAGAATTGATGTTGAAATTGGACAGCAATGGATTGGATTGCAAAGACAGTCCTGTAGAAGTACCGCTAAGCGTTGGCGTAGAAGTTGACGATAATCCGCCTGTCCCTATGCCGAGTCCAGAAACTAGCTTGTTGAAAAAGCCGCCATTGCTAAGGAACAAAACAACGATGATTAAAACAAGGAACGCATTACTAATTGGTTTTAGCGGAGTGATATAACCCACCGCGCCAACGGCCATGATAGAAAGCAACCAAGCAAAGTAGGAGTGTGATCCCGTGAAATCTTGCTTGAGCATGGCACCCAAATCTTTCTGCGTTCCTTTTACACCGGAGGCAACAAGGATGATCGCAACGGCAATGAGTACAAACGGCATCAGCTTAGCCCCACGATTTTAAGATAGGAAGGAAGCTCACCGCGTTGCACGATGAAAACAAGCCATCCAATAAACAGTGCGCCAAAAATGATAGACGTCTGACTCATTGCCATTGCTCCTAGTTTATGCCGTGACCGCAGCCGGGACTTTCAACAGTCCCGGATACTTGACGCCAACGTAATAGCCAATAACGAGAACACCCGCAATCAGCAGCCAATTTTTCATGTCCATTTTCAAACCCTCTCAATGGTGCGAAGCACCTGAGCCCACAAAAGGGCCACGGAAATTACAAGGATGGTAAGCAGCGCCCAACCGTACACATCCATATCGGAGTTGTACGGCTGTGCGATCCAAGCGCGAACGCGGGGCAGAAGATTTCCCATATTAGCCACCGCTCGGCAGCGAACCCGCAGAAGAAACAAGGTTCATGTAAGAGAACGCTTCGTAACCAAGCAGCGCGATAGCGTTGGCATTTACCACCGATGCATTAAGCACAAGCTGTGTGTTACCCGTCTGAATCGTGCTGATGGGTTTGTCGCGCGATTCCATGGCATAAACGCCAACCGGGAAATCCACGCCGATTTTCACGCGGGCCAGCAATGCGGCTTCCTGTGGCGAGTAGCGCCAGAACGTGGTCTGGTTTGCCGACTGTAAAGCAATCGAGTTCAAATCAGTACCTGCATTCAGCGTGCCGCCATTATCGTAAACCACGATGGTGGAAAGGAAGTCGCGCAGATTGGCGTACGGAATACCGAAGTCATTACCGACGCTCATGCCGCCAAGGCTCGCGCTCTTGATGTCGTAAATGGTGGACAAGTCCTGCATGGGCAGAACGACGCCGCCATTCGAAGTCATCGGAATCTGATCCAAATAATGCTGCAACACTTCCACGGTGACATTTGATACATTACCAGCGGAGCCCGAATAAACGGCCTTCGTCGCATCACCGGTAGCAGCAAAGGCAGCGGTATTGATGGAAAGTTGCAGCGCCATCGTGGACGACACCACATTAGCGAACACTGCACCGCGCAAATCATTCTTGCCATAAGCGAGGGGCACGTAATAACGCATGACAACCGTGGCGCTGGTTCCCGTGGCGATGGTGGCAGGCGCGGAAATCACGTTCCAGTTATTGCCGTAAGCAACGGGCTCATTGGCCTGCATGCCAAAAGCGAGGCCATAGGGCGTGCCCTGGCGGAGCGTGTTGAGGAAATGCATATGCCAACCCGACGTATTGATGCGGGTCTGATTCTGCAAGTCCTGAAACTGGATGTTATCCAGAATGTTGGCGGCGCCGAATGGCGTAAGCGTGGCGGTGGCGCCGCCCGTGTTATTTACCGTCGCGGTGATGTTGACGAAAAAGCCGCGCAAAAGACCAACATTCTGCGGGGTAACCTGCACAAGGTTGGCATTGGCTGCATTGGAAGTGCCGTTGTAAATCGACTGGATGCGCTCAATCGAATTGGCGAGAATGATTTGACGAGCCAAAGCATTCTGCTGCTGCGCGGTCATCTGAGTCTGTGCCGGGGTCGCGGACATTGATGTTTTCCTTACTGGGATTTAGCGGCACAGCCGCAATTGGGGTTGGCAACAAAAAATATTTCGAGGATGTAGCTAGCGATAATTAGCATCAGCAAAATGATCAACCAATTAAACGGATTGCTAATTAGCGCCACGTTAATTGGAATAATTTTAGGCATTGCGATTCGCCTGAAAGTTCTTCCAACCGGTGATGCTGTACGCGAAAACGATGTAGCCAATAAGGGCCATTAAAACGACCGTTACCCAATTAGCTACATTCCAAGTAATCATGTTTTCAGTCATGGCCCTTACTCGTCGGTTAACATTTTGTGAGTCTTCCCTTATATAACACAAGGGGCGATCTAAGTCAATGAATCATAAAAAGAAACGTTTTTTCTGCTTTGGTAAATTGAAGCTGGAAATAATCTGATCTTCTGAGGGAACAGGTTTCCACAATGAAATTTCATCTGCCGCCACGTCATAATAAAGCGAGTGAAAAGCAGGCAGCTTATAATCCTTGGGGAGTGTTGGCAGCATACTTTTCAATGTGTCTTTATCACGCGTATCATTCAAACGAAATACCTGAAAAAAATCAGCCTCGCTAAAAGTAAAGCGAGAAAGACAAACGGGCCGTTGTGAATTGGTAATTACTGGAATCTGTTTTGAACGGCCTTGTGTGTAAATCGAATTGAGAGCATTGCTACGCTGAAACATTTGCCCTTCATCGATAAAGATGCCGGTATTTCCCTGCATCCAAATTTTCCATAAAGCGCGCTCCATCGCTTCGTCGTGTTCTTCAATGGGCAAAGGACGCGTGACATAAAGGCCCGGTTTTTTCGGAATCTCTCCGGGCTCGATTTCAGGCGGATTAATGGCGGCGATTTTATCATCATGCTTTTGATCAACGATCAACCAAGGCTTGGTATGATAATCGCGATGGGAAAGATGCCAAAGACCGGCAACGGATTTCCCGCTGCCGGTCGAGCCCACTATAACTATGCGCTGATTGTCATTGGGTAACCGGGTTGACATGGACAAAGTTTCCATCAAATACAGCGCCATTATTTTTCGCTTCGGCAGCTTTCCGTTTCGCCTCGGCCTTTTCCTTACGCTTGCGATTGATAACGATATAAGTACGCGGTCCATAAATCGATGCCGCCACCATCCCCAAATTAATCCAAGCCATCGTCTCAGGGGAAATCGTCATCTCATAATGCTGTTGAACATTGACGAGTGCTTTTGCAATCTGTTTCGACTCGTCTTCACTGATGGCAAATTCTTTTGCTTCCAATGCAATCGCTGCCATGGCGTGAATGCCATACAGCATTTTTTCGAGTCCTGTTACATCCACCTTACCTTGCGGCCCGGTTTTGCTGCTGGTTCCGCTGGTAGCGTTTTTTGAACCGGGAGGGCGTCCGCGACGTTTTCCGCTACCTGCGGCATTAGCTGTTCCGGCGCTACTGCTTCCCCCGCCACCGTTTCCAGTTCCGTTACCGAGCCCAAAACTTCCGGGGTCAAACGCTGCTCCCGTTCCAGGGCTAGCGTTTCCAGCATCGCGGTCTGGTCCGCTAACTGCGAACGGATCGTTGATAATTCCGTCTCCTGCCATGTTACGCTCTCCCGTAGTTCTTCAATGGAATATTCATGCTGATTAATATCGCCTTGTACTTCGGCGATAGTTCCAGCGGCTTCTAATTCGGCCTGTGCGGCCACCGTATTAGCAAGGGCCACCGCTGCATTGGCGGCGGCTACAACCTCGCTATTGGGCGCGACAGGAACAATGACCGGTTCCACGCCCACATTTAGCGGATCAATTTCACCGGGTGGTGCAACTTCGATCACTACGGGCGCTTCACTCATGGGGAGGTTCCAAATCAGGTGAAAGAGCGGGAACAACAATGGGGCCGCTTAAAGCATGCGAAGAAGCAATAACGGTTCCTTCGATGGTAACAGCCTCGCCTTTAAGAGCCGCGATTTCAGCGCGCATTTCAGCGAGCGTCGCATGCATCTTCTGAAATTCTCCATAAAGAACCTTGATGTTATTATCAACAATTTGAACCGTGCTGATAATGCTTCCAATAGTTTCTTTGATGCTTTCCGGCGTCATGCCTGCCGAAGCAAGAATATTCTTGAACATATCTTCAAACATAAATCACTCCTATTTAAATGGCGGTGGAAATACCGCCGGTTGCGATAAGGTAAAGAGTACCTGCTGTTTTATCGGCGGAGGTAGACCACGCCAAAGCTTGGGCTACACCAGTCGAGTAATAATGCACATCGCCCATATCGAAGATATGAAGCGGTCCGGCGACAGAGGGCAAAGGAAAACGCGCAATTTCCGTGGGACCGTCCGTGATCGACAAATACGAACCTGCGGGCCAAATGGCATCATCGCTGCAATAGGCGCGAATGCGATTGAAATAGAACTTGAAAGAGCCGCCCGCAATAAGCGTACCGGAAGAAACACCCACGGCAGCTTGTTCGGAATAAATGGCCGATGCTTTCAAGTCCAAAACTTTGGCCGTGTTATTGACCAGCATTTCCTGCGACGTTTCTACGCCGTAGGTTCCAATGATGGCGGCAAGTGTGGTGTCGGTTACCTCAGTCGGACCACCGGGACCAGAAGCAACAGCGGCAGACCACGTGCACGCAACGACGGGGAAATTCAATACCTCAACAGTGGCGAATGTTCCACCGCCACTGCCAATGGTGAGAGAACCATTCTGCCCATTAAAGAGCATGGGAAAATAACCCTGCGCATTGGGCGGACAAATAATTACCTGTCCCGTGGTGTTATTAGTGACAGAAAGAGTCTGCGCACTTTTAGAGTTGTCAATAAAAAGCGCCTGCGCATCAATGAAGCCACCATTAGCAATCATCGTCGTAAGATCGACATTGATTTGCTGAGTGGCCGTAAAATCACAAGGAATTTTTACAAACCTCGGACCACCACAGGGAAATTTATTGACATTCGTTGCAATTGAAGCCATCGCCAGACCGGACATGATTTATTCCTTATGCGTTAAAAAGATCGACAATATTTTGTGCCGTACAACTAAACGCAGTCAGCGGCTTTTGGTAATTGACCGGTGGCGGCGGAGGTAAAACAAAGTCTACAACACCTATGGAGAATTCGGGACAGCCCCATGCAGGATTAAGACAATAGGACGAATTAGGCGCGTTATGCCAACCCGTATTATTGACAAGATAAAGACCATCGAGTCCCCAAACAATTTCGCTGATATTTGGGCCATTCGTTGGAATGCCCGGATCAACGTTCCATTCGACAAGCTCTGGATCACAGCTAAAAATGATGGGCTGATATGTCGCGTTCACCATATCAATTAAAAAAGAGCCGCCATTCCTATTCCATGCTGTCATAGTTGTGTCGCCTGTAAACAGCGCCAGTGAAGCAGGATAAAAAATAGCGAATCCATTTGGAAGCCAACAAACATGCCCATCATAATTGATGGATTGAAACGGCATATAACAAGGATCAACATTCCCAAGAAAAAGTTTTGCTTGATTTCCCGGATCGATGGAAGGAGACGAACTATTTACCGTCGTTACCATTTGCGCCAGCGTCAACGCAAATGTTGGAGTGAAATAAGGACGCACTCCGGGATTACCGAATTCATAACAGGTTCCTATATCCGACGTGGTAGGAAGACTAGAATAACTAGTGAAATCTATATTGTCGGGAGGAACAAGATTTAAGCATTGATTAAATCCACTGAACCCATTATCAACGCTCCAAAATTGAGTAACGCTCGGATCGATGTTAACGATATTAGCGCCCCAATTGACGTCATCTGGAAAGGCGCCAAAGCCATTCAAGAAAATGCACTTGACATTTACGGGCAAATCAAATGTGGCCGGAAAGGGCTGCCCACAACTCCCGTTCGATCCTTGATGATAGGCGACGGGACTAATTACTTTATATACCGACGAACCGCCGCGATAATATTTACCGGGAACAAGCGGCTGGATGGTAGTAAAGCGAATGGTGCTGTCATTAAACAAAGTGACAATAACGGATGTTGTTCCAATGCCACCGCCATCGGCCACAAAACTAACACCGAAATTATACATGCGATAAGGGTCGCCAACCTGATCGTATTCAAATTGCTGACATAGCGCCTCACGATTAAATGAGGCCGAATAAAGATAGGCGCCCCCATAATTCTGCGATCCATAATTAATAATGAGTCGCGCAATCGTGCCAGATTGAGTGATTTGGCCCGAACGCTGCGCCGTCGTCATCGTATTAATACCCGCATAAGGAAAGGTATTAATCAGCGGCGAATAGGGAAGCACATTGCTAAAGTGAATTTTGATGGGCGCCGGAATCAGCGTCATCGGGCGATTAGCCATGAGTTACCCCTTTAACCCCAAGCTCATTAAGTGCGGTGACAATCTTTTGCTCATAAGCCTGCGTCGCGCCCGGCCCATTATAAATCGTCGCAAAATGCCATCGCGCCATTTGATCGTCGGCCAATTGCTGCACCGTATAATCGAGATGCTTGGCATTAAAGAATTTATTAAGCGATGTTTTTTGAATAACAACATCCGTCAAATACGGACCAAGCGTGCCCGTATAACCGCAGATATTGGAGTCATACAAATTGAAGCCCATGATTTGAAACAAGCCAAAGCTCATGGAGTAAATAGCCTTGGAAGTCATGTCGCTACAATTGTTGAATTTTTTGATGTTGGCAAGGACATGCACATCAAATGAGCCGTTGAAAATACCGGACTCAAATCGCACTGCATCTAGCTGACCGCTAGATTCGATGCGCTGTACCACGTCTGCGGGAGTGATGCTTGCGGGGATGGGTGACGACATGGTATCCTCTGCCCTTGGGGCCGTTCACGGATGATTCACGGTTGAGCATACCACAAAAAAGCCCCGGCTGCATCCGCACATGCACCGGGGCTGAGCCACAAAGGAGAATCGAGGGGTGGCTAAAAGGAAGTCTAATCCACTTGCAAAACTTTTGCAAGAGGCAAAGCGTTATCAAGCAGACCAAAAGAAAATCCGGCTCAAGAATAAAAAGCTTGCGCAACGGGCCATTACTAAAGCTGCTGATGATGACTTAATCGCCAAATGGCGGGCACTTAATAAAATAGGTGCTATCTCTGCGAAAGCTTCGCCTGCTAAAAAGAATCTGACAAAACACAGGCGTGCTGAAATTCGTAAGGCTTTTGATACAGTTCAAAAGCAAACTCATTATAGCAAAGGTGTTGTTTTCCGTCCGTTACAGAAGGATGTGGAAATCACTAAGCGCATCTATCGCGATGCGCGCACAGGAAAGCGCGTCGAAAAAATAACGCAGAAAGTGCGCTATGATTTGACAGATCACTTTCGCATGGTAAAATCAAAGAACAAACCCAATGTGAAAACGGGGATCGTCAAAACTAAGAAAGGATATCTAGTCGAAACAACTCACGCTAATACACGAGTACGAATCGACAAGAAAGGAAATGTGATTGAAGAAACATCCGTAGGAACGCGCAAAGTAAAGATTACGCGCGAAGGCATCACCGGAAAAGAGATTCTAAAATTAGCTGAGGAAATAAAAGCAGGCAAATTCAAGATACCTCCACACACTGCCCTCGCATTACATCATTGGGGAACGGCGCGCGCTAAACAGTCTTTTGCATGGAACGATTTAGACTCGCTCGCTTATCTCATAGAACTATACGAACGGCGAATGAGTGAAAAAGAATTTGAAAACTGGATCGAGTACACCGAAATTAACCTAGAAGATATCGGGCCTCAGATTCGCAGACAGTAACAACACATACTTTGGAGCCACCGCAATGGCCGCAAAGAAACGTATAGCCGTTGTCGATCTTGAAACGGACCCGTTTTTATTCAATCGCGTTCCCGCTCCATTCGCTGTCGGGTTTTACGATGGTGAATGCTACGAGCAATTTTGGGGTGATGACTGCATAGAGCAATTCATGCAGTTCATAGAACGCTATGAACAACCTCTGATCATCTACGCACATAATGGTGGCAAGTTCGACTTTTGGTTCATGGAACCATACATGTCGAATCCGCTGTTCTTTATTCATGCACGCCTTGTCAAGGGAGCTTTGTTTCATCATGAATTACGTGACTCATATGCGATCATGCCCATTCCCCTGAGCGCATATAAGAAAGATGAAATTAGCTATGATATTTTCGAGTATCCCATTCGCGAAAAGCCCGCGAACAAGAGAAAGATTAGTCACTACCTAGAGGGTGACTGTCGCTATCTACATGAAATGGTCATAGCATTCATTGAAAAGTTTGGCCTGCAAATCACCATGGCATCCACCGCCATGAAGGAACTGCGCAAACTTCATCCACAAGAAAACAGGGGAGAATTTCACGACGATCATTTTCGCCCTTGGTATATGGGCGGGCGTAATGAATGCTTCGCCTCGGGTCAACAAACCGGAACACTGAAACTGTATGACGTTAACTCGCTCTATCCCTATGTCATGGCTAACTTCGATCACCCCATCGGCATGGCATATCGCACAAATATCTCGCTACCTAAGAGCGGTCTGTATTTTGCGGAAATCGATGCTTGGTCAAATGGTGCTCTACCCGTCGCCGATAAACATGGGCTACATTTTCCCGTCGGTGAAGGTCGCTTCCTCGCATGCAGCCATGAGATTGAAGTCGCTAGAGAATACAATCTACTAAAGATTAGAAAAGTACATCGCGTATTCCAGCCTCGCGAAACACAACGATTCAAAGGCTTCGTGGATAAATTCATGAAAGCCAAGATCGAGGCAGAACTAGCTGGCGATATGAATGGGCGATTACATTCAAAACTTATTGGTAACTCAGGGTACGGTAAATTTTCGGCCAATCCACGCAAGTACAAAGACGTCAAGATTTTTAAATCTATCGAGGAAATGCAAGATGCAGCGTCCGATGGCAACGGCACATTTGAGTACGCGGGGCGATTCGGTGGAGATCGTTTTATTGGGAAACGTCCTGCACCCATTACTAGCCACAGCTTTTGGGACGTTGCCATTGGAGCATCTATTACAAGCGCCGCCCGCGCTGTTCTACTTCGCGGCATATGCGAATCAGAGAGGCCCCTATATTGCGACACTGATTCTATTGTCTGTGAATCGCTAAACATGCCGCTTCACGCGACGGAAATAGGCGCGTGGAAACTTGAGGCTGAATTTGATGTGATCTATATCGCAGGCAAAAAATTGTACGCCGCATTTAAGAACGGGGAAGGCGTCAAGAAAGCATCCAAGGGCGCGCGGCTCGACTATCACACTATCCGTGATGTTGCAATGGGTGAAACGGTTATCCATGAATTCGACGCACCATCCATGCGACTTGGTTCCGAGGCAAAATTTATTCGTAGAAAGCTTGTATCTACGGCGCGGCGGTGATATGATTTGTTTGCAGTGGGAGGGGTCAAATTTAACTGTACCTCTGACGAGTATCAGCGAATGACCCCTCCCACGGGCTAGCAAATTCCATACCAACTTTCAGAGGGATTCAAAATGTCCGACGCACAAGCCAATATCGTTTCCAAGCTCTCCCTTAAGGCCGCTGGCGTTCAGCCCAAGCGCGGCTCCATCAAGGAAGGCGAACCGCAGGACCTTGCCGTTGTCATCGGCGCCTGCCGCAAGTCTGATACCGTGCAGACCACCTTCGGTGATTCGGATCGCTTTATTGGCGACTTCGAAATGACCAACATGGCGACCGGTGAAGTTTTCCGCTCCACCAAATTGTTTCTGCCGGATATCTTCGGCGAAGCGATGGTCAATCAGCTTAACGCGCGTGACGATGGCGATGATTCCGCCGTGGAATTCGCTGTCATCATCGGCGTGAAGTATCAGGAAAAGGGCGGCTTCGGTTACGAATACACCGTGCGCCCACTCGTCGCTACCAAGCAGCGTGATTCGCTGGCCCATCTGCGCGAGGCTGCACTTGCCGCGCTGCCTGCGCCGGAGAAGAAGGAAGAGGAAAAGCCGACCACTGGCAAGGGCAAGAAGTAACTAACGCGTAATAAGAAAAAGGTTTCCCCTGGCCGACTTTCTTTCCCTCCCGTTTGCCTCTGGCCGGGAGGGATTCTTTTTTCTAGGGTTCACTTTTAGGAGTCACCGCAATGGCTAAGAAAAATGTACTCACTTATTCTTGTGTTGTTATCGCGGAGAAGTTTTTGAAGTCTCCTTTTGCGCTGGGCGCGATGATCAACAAAAAGGGCGAGATTGTTATCTCGTTGCGTGGGTGATATGGATAATAAACCGCTCATTCTTGAAGACTTGTTAATTGCATGCCTGAAAAATCCACTCGGTTTAACTGGCACTGAATTAACTGCGTTTCTAACTCGGTTGACAAATGTTGATCATGATGCTGCCGTTCGCGTGATGCTTAAGGCGGTGGCATGAAGGACTATCATGTTTTCATCAAAGCGTCAAATGGTGAGGTTACTTTTATTGCTATACGCGCCGCTAATTTTTATGCCGCTATTGACAACGCCGAGCAAGCTACCATCCTCGATGAAGAGATTGTCGGTATAGTGGAATTGGTAGGTGGAAAATCTACCTATCTTTTGGCGCCGGGATATATGGATGCGGCACGGCAACAAAACGAACTCCCTTTTGATCGCACTACACTAGAAGCATTTGAAGAGGAGAGATTTTAATGACAAATCCACTCTGTTCCTGTGATGGTGAATTACGGGGGCTTCATGTCTTCATCGGTTCCAATCACTATATTTTAACTCGCATGGAAGCTTGGCAACTTCGTGAAGAACTTTCTAGGGTGATATCTGAATACGATGTGAAACAAGCACATCGCAATCAAGTAGCTAAAACGCAATTTGACATTATGAGAGATGCCGGTTACAATGCCAATCAGCTAATCGGCTAGCTAACTCTTTCCGCCACCCCCAAAGCCCTGCCTTCCTGCTAGCACGCGGCGAAAGCAGGGCTTTTATATTTTGCGAAATTCCCAGG
>Ga0070665_100003950_pt1 | contig 15646 bp, 14 predicted proteins | sample KBSS13metaG_FD_65862 | JGI IMG/M metagenome (GOLD analysis project Ga0070665, IMG submission 65862) | Switchgrass rhizosphere microbial communities from Kellogg Biological Station, Michigan, USA - KBS S1-3 metaG | ecosystem: Host-associated > Plants > Roots > Rhizosphere > Soil ... | reverse complement strand
ACGGTCGGAAGGATCATGTTCCGCGAGTGTGACGGGAGCGTGGTGGCGAGTGCCGTCGGGTCACTGTCGGAAGGATCGTGCTCGACGTGTGTGACGGGAGCGCTGTGGCGACCGCCGTCCTGTCACGGTCGGAAGGATCTTCTTCGCGAGTGTGACGGGAGCGTGGTGGCCACCGCTGTCCTGTCACCGTCGGAAGGATCATGTTCCGCGAGAGGGACGGGAGCGTCGTAGCGAGTGCCGTCCTGTCACCGTCGGAAGGATCATGGTCCGGGCGGTAGCGTCGCGGTCATGGCACTCACCGCATCCGAGATCGCCGCGATGATCGACCACGCGGTGCTCAAGCCCGAGCTGACCAGGGCCCAGGTGGACGCCGAGCTGGCCGTGGCGGCACGGTACGGGCTGTTCAGCGTGTGCGTGCGGCCCTCCGACGTGCCGCACGCTGCCGAGGTGCTCGCGGGCACGGGCGTCGCGGTGTGCACGGTGCTCGGCTTCCCGCACGGCACCACCTCCACCGCCGCCAAGGTCGCGGAGGCCCGGCAGGCCATCGCCGACGGGGCCACCGAGCTGGACATGGTGCTCAACATCGGGTGGCTGCGCAGCGGCCTGCTCGACGAGGTGGAGGCGGACATCGCCGCGGTCGTCGCGGCGGCCGGGGGGCTGGTCGTGAAGGTCATCCTGGAGACGGTGTTCCTCACCGACGCCGAGATCGTGGCCGGGTGTGGCGCCGCCGAGCGGGCGGGGGCGGCTTTCGTCAAGACCTCCACCGGGTTCGCCGGGGGTGGCGCCACCGCGGCCCACATCGCGCTGATGCGGGCCTCCGTCGGCCCGTCGGTGCAGGTCAAGGCGTCGGGCGGGGTCCGGGACCTGGACACCCTCCAGCAGCTCCACGCCCTCGGCGCCACCCGCTTCGGCACCAGCGGCTCCGCCGTCCTCCTCGACGACGCCGCCGCCCGCGACTCGGGCGCGGACGTCTCGGCCCGCACGGACGCCGCCTCGTACTGATGCCCGGTGTCCCACTCATGGAGGTCTGGCGCACCCTGCGCGGGCCCCTCGCGGTAGGGCAGTGGCTGTTCGTCCGGATCAGCCGCCAGGACGTCCACGGCGCCGGTCGCCGCGACCGCGCTCGGTGACAGGGGGGTCGGTGACACGCCGGGATGGGCCCGGCGGCCTTGTCGGGAGCGGCATGGATCACTGGGTCGAGCGCCACCGGGTGCGCAGACGCGGCCTCAGACCAGGTCGCTGCGGCTCAGGACGCCGACCAGCCGGTCGTGGTCGACCACCGGGAGCACGCGGAAGCCGCGGTCGACGACCAGCGCGCGAGCCTGGGCGAGCGTGGTCTCGGGATGGACCACCGTGGGGGAGCGGGTCATCGCGCCGCCGACCGTGCGCGGGGGCGCGCCCCGGGAGCCGTCGAGGGGATCGCGGAGCAGGTCGGCCTCGCTGACGATGCCGACCACCGTCCCGTCGGGCTCGGTGACGGGAAGGGCGCTGAAGCGGTTGGCCAACAACAGCTGCACGGCCCGGGAGCAGGGCGTCGCGACCTCGACGGTGACCAGGCCCGTCCGCGTCATGACCTCACCGACCGTGCGCGCCCCCTCGATCCGCGGTTTCGGCAGCCGCGGCGGGACGGGGTTCGGCAGGCTCGGCCGCAGCAGCCGGGACAGCCGGCTGCGCTCGCGGCGCGGCCCGCGCAGCAGGTCGCTGCGGGTCACGATCCCGACCAGCCTGCCGCGCTCGACGATCGGCATCACCCGCAGCTCGCCGTAGGCGCGCAGCCGGTGCGCCACCACGGCGGCGCTCGTGGTGGGCCCGAGGACGAGCACGTCGGCCGTCATGATCCCGCCGACGGTCCCGTCGGTCCGTTCCTCCCGCGCCCGCAGGACGTCGACCAGGCTGACGATCCCCACCAGCCGGTCGATGTCCCGCACCACCGGCAGCGCCGAGAAGCCCGCCTTCAGCATCCGCTGCTCGGCCACCTCGATCGGGTCGTCCGCCCCCACGGTGAGCACCCGGCGGGTCATCACGTCACGCGCACGTACGGCCATCCGACGAACTCTACGAGGCCGCGGAGGAACCCCGACCTCCCGCGCGCCGTCCAGGCGGGGTCCGAGCCGCGGACACCACCTGGACACCACCCTGGACGCGGCTCGCGACGGCCGGGCTCCTCGGCGCCACCTGGACACTGCTCGCGACGGCCGGAGCTTGTCAGCACCTCCTAGAAGTCCGTCCCCGACGTCGTGGGAGCCGCCTTGAGCCCGAGGTGCTCCCGCAGGGTGGTGCCCTCGTACTCGGTGCGGAACACCCCGCGCTCCTGCAGCAGCGGGACGACGGTGTCGGCGAACTCGTCCAGCCCGCCGGGCGTGACGTGCGGGACCAGCACGAACCCGTCGCTCGCGTCCGCCTGGACGAACTCGTCCAGCGCCTCGGCGACGCGGGCCGGCGTGCCGATGAAGTTCTGCCGGCCGGTGACCTCGATGATCACCTCGCGGGTGGACAGCTGCTTGGCCTCGGCCAGCTCCCGCCACTCGTTCGCCGTGGCGATCGGGTCGGAGTACATCCGCACGCTGGCGCGCCCGCGCGAGATCGTGTTCTCCCCGACGACCGGGTCCACCGTGGGCAGCGGGCCGTCCGGGTCGTGGTCGGACAGGTCCCGGTTCCACAGCTGCTCGAGGAACTTGATCGCGGTGGCCGGGCTGACCTGCTGGTAGCGGACGTGCCGGGCCTTCTCCTGGGCCTCGGCGTCCGTGTCGCCGAGCACGAAGGTCGCCGCCGGGAGGATCTTGAGGTCCTCGGGGTCGCGGCCGTACTTCGCCAACCTGCCCTTGACGTCGGCGTAGAAGGCCTGACCGGCCTCGAGCGTGCCGTGCCGGGTGAAGATCGCGTCCGCGCCGGAGGCGGCGAACTCGCGGCCCTCCTCCGAGTCCCCGGCCTGCAGGATCACCGGGCGGCCCTGCGGGCTGCGGGGCACCGGGAAGCGGCCCGAGATGTCGAACTGGTCGGTCCGGATCGCGAAGTCGCCGGTGGGCCGCCAGAACTCCCCGGTCTCCTTGTCCGCGACGATCTCGTCCCCGCGCCACGAGTCGAAGAGCTCGAATGTCGCCGCCAGGAACTCCTTGGCCCGCGAGTAGCGCTTCTCCTTCGGGAGGAAGCCCCCGCGCCGGAAGTTCTCGCCGGTGAACGCGTCCCAGCTGGTCACGACGTTCCACGCGGCCCGGCCCGCGGACAGGTGGTCCAGCGAGGCGAACTGCCGGGCCACCTCGTAGGGCTCGTTGAACGTCGAGTTGATCGTGCCCGCCAGCCCCAGCCGGTCGGTGACGGCGGCGAGCGCGGCCAGCACGGTGAACGTGTCCGGGCGGCCCATCACGTCCAGGTCGTAGATCACGCCGTTCTGCTCGCGCAGGCGCAGGCCCTCGGCGAGGAACAGGAAGTCGAACTTCGCGCGCTCGGCGGTGCGGGCGAAGTGCTCGAAGGACGAGAAGTCGATGTGGCTGCCCGACGCCGGGTCGCTCCACACCGTGGTGTTGTTGACGCCGGGGAAGTGCGCGGCGAGGTGGATCTGCTTGCGCGACATGGTCTCCCTCTCAGGCGGCGTAGCGGTCGGCGGGACGGGGGAGGCCGAGCAGCCCGCGCAGGGTGTCGGCCTCGTACTCGGTCCGGAAGGCCCCCCGGCGCTGCAGCTCGGGCACCAGCCCGCGGGTGACCCGGACGAGGTCGTGGTCCACGGACCCGGGACGGACCCGGACGCCGTCCAGCCCGGCGCCGTGCCACTCCTGCACCAGGTCGGCGAGCTCGGCAGGCGTCCCGACGAACACGCGGGCGTCGCTGATCAGCTCGCGGCCCAGGCGGTCGTCCAGCCGGCCCTTGCGGTCCCGCGCCGCCTCCGCGGACTCGTCGAGGAAGGCCACGACGTCCCCGAACACCAGCGGCTCGTTCGGGATCTCGGCCTTGATCCCGGCGATGTCGGCGGTCTCCATCGGAGTGACGAACCCCAGGTCGCAGGCCTTCCCGACGAGCTCGTAGGCCACCTCGCGGTGTGCCAGCGCGCTGACGACCGGCTGGCCCTGCGGCGGCCGCGGGGTGATCGACGGGCCGCGCACCGAGAACTGCGGGCCCTCGAAGTCGATGTAGTGCAGCTTGTCCCGGTCGACGAACCGGCCGGTCGCGGCGTCGCGGATCTCGGCGTCGTCCTCCCAGGAGTCCCAGAGCCGCCGGATCACCTCGATCCAGTCCACGCCCTCGGCGAACAGCTCCTCCCGGGTTCCGGCGGAGACGGAGCCTGCGGAGCCGACCGTCGGCGCAGTGCGGCGTCCGACGAGCGCGAACTCGTCCGGCCGGGAGGAGACCCGCACCCGCACCCCGGCCCGGCCCCGGCTCGCGAAGTCCAGCGTGGCGATGGCCTTCGAGAAGTGGAAGGGCTCGGTGTGCGTGGCGACCGCCGTCGGGACCAGCCCGATGTGGCTGGTCAGCGGCGCGATCCGGGCGGCGACGAGGGTGGCGTCGAGCCGGCCGCGGACCTGGTCGGTGCGGTCGTCCGGCTCGAACGGGCGCGAGGACTGGATCGCGAAGGTGTCCTCGAGGGTGACCAGGTCCAGCAGTCCGCGCTCGGCCTCCTGGACCTGCCCGGCCCAGTAGCCGGCGGTGAACAGCTCGGTGGGGCGGGCCTCGGGCTCGCGCCAGGAGGCGGGGTGCCACCCGGTTCCCTCGAGCGCGACGGCGAGGTGGAGTGTCATGGCGGCGGCTCTCTGCTCGGGACGGTCAGGGTCGGCCGGCGCGACAACCGGAGGTCGTGACACGGCAGCAGTCGATCCACCGCCGCTGCGTCAGCACCCCCGGGAGCACGTCATCGAGACTAACCGCGCGCGGGGTCCGGATCGACGTCGTAAGGTCCGAGACTGTGGCCGGCACGACACTCGCGTACGACCGTGCGGGCTCCGGCCCGCCCGTGCTCCTGGGGGAGTGGTTCGGCGCCGCCGACCTCCGCCCGCTGGACGGCGTCGGGCACTTCTCGCCGGCCCCGCAGGCCCGGGCCACCGCCCTGACGGAGGTGCTCTCGTGATCCCGTTGTCGATCCTCGACCTGTCCCCGGTGCCGAGGGACGGCACCGCGGGGGACGCCCTGCGCAACTCCATCGACCTCGCCCAGGCTGCCGAACGGGCGGGCTACCACCGCTACTGGGTCGCCGAGCACCATCTCCACGAGGGGGTGGCGTCCTCGTCGACGCCGGTCCTCGTCGCGCTGATCGCGTCGGCGACCTCGCGGATCCGCGTCGGGTCCGGGGCCGTGCAGCTGCCGAACACCCGGCCCCTGCAGGTGGCCGAGCAGTTCGGGACGGTCGCGGCGGTGCATCCCGGGCGCGTCGACGTCGGGCTGGGGCGGTTCGACCTGCACCGCATCCTCAAGCTGATCAGGAACGGGCCCACCGGGTCCCGGGGCGGCCGCGTACCGGAGACCCGGGTCGTCGACGGGCTGCTGCTGCCCGCGCCCGGCCGCGTCGAGTCCGATCTGGCGATCTACGGCTGCCTCGCCGCGCTGCTGGGCTTCGACGCCGACGAGACCCCACCGGACTACGCCGCCGAGGTCGACGAGGTGCTGTCCTACTTCGCGGGCACCGCCCCGGGCCCGCACGGGGAGCCCCTGCAGGTCACGCCCGCGCTGGGGGCGGACGTGGAGGTGGTCGTGCTCGGCTCCTCACCGGGGGACAGCGCGCGGGTCGCGGGGCAGCGCGGGCTGCCGTTCGCGGTGAGCTACCACCTCGTCCCGCACCTCGTGCTCGACGCCGTCGAGGCCTACCGGGCCGCCTTCCGACCCGGCCGGGTCGCCGCGCCGCACGTGATCGTGTCCGCGGACGTCGTCGTCGCCGAGTCGGACGACCGCGCCCGCCACCTGGCCGCTCCCTACGGACAGTGGGTGCTCGACATCCGCTCCGGCCGCGGCGCCCGCCCCTACGTGACCCCGCAGGAGGCGCTGGCCCGGACGTGGACGGCCGAGGAGCGGGCCGGTGTGGCGGACCGGGTGGACACCCAGTTCGTCGGGTCCCCCGAGACGGTGCGGGGCGGGCTGCAGACGCTGGTCGAGGTCGTCGGGGCGGACGAGCTGCTGGTCACCACGATCACCACCGAGCACGCCGACCGGGTCCGCAGCCACGAGCTGCTGGCGGAGGTCTGGGGCTAGATCCCCGCGCGCCGCGCCCGCTCGACGGCCTCGGCGCGGCTCTGGACCTGCAGCTTCCCGAACACCGCCGAGACGTGGTTGGTGACGGTCTTCGGGGCGAGGCCCAGCCTGCCACCGATCGCGGCGGTGCTCAGGCCCTCGGTGAGGCACTCCAGGACCTGCCGCTCCCGTGGGGTGAGCTCGGGGAAGGGCACGGCGGGCACTGCGGGGGCGGCGGCGAGGCCGAGGACCCGCCGCGCGATCCCCGGCCCGAAGATCGCCTCGCCTGCCGCGACCGCCTCGATCGCCCGCACGATCTCGTCCTGACCGGCCCCCTTGAGCAGGTAGCCGCGGGCGCCGGCGCGCATGGCGGCGAAGACCGAGTCGTCGTCGTCGAACATGGTGAGGACGAGCACGGCGACCTCCGGGGCCGCGCGGGTGATCTCGCGCGCCGCGGCGACGCCGTCGAGGTCGGGCATCGGCAGGTCGAGGACCAGGACGTCCGGCTTGTCGACGACGGCGGCCCGCACGGCCTCCCGCCCACCCGCCGCGGTCCCGACGACCTCGATGCCCGCGCGGGAGCCGAGCAGCGCCGACAGCCCGTCGCGGACGACGGGATGGTCGTCGGCGATCACCACCCGCACGCTCACGCGGACACCTCCGACACCCCGCCGGGGAGACTCGCCCCGGCCGCCCGCGCCACCTCCACGGGCAGCCGGGCCTCGACCCGACCGCCCGTGTCCGTCGGCCCGGCCTCGACCGTCCCTCCCAGCTCCGCGGCCCGTTCGCGGGCGAGGTCAGCCCCACGCCCGGGACCCAGGAGCCGGTCCGCGGGCCGCCGTCGGTCACGGTGACGACCAGGCCGTCGTCCGCGCGGAGCCCGAGGGCGACGGGGCCGCCCGCGTGCCGCACGGCGTTGGTGACCGCCTCGACCGCGATCCGGTAGGCCGCCGCCTCGACGGCGGCGGGCAGGGGCGGGAGCGGGACGGCGGTCAGGATGACCCCGGGCAGCGGCTCGACCTGCCTGCGCAGCGCCTCGACCAGGCCCAGCTCGTCGAGCGCGGGTGGGCGCAGGCCGTAGACGATCCGCCGGATGTCCGCGATGGCCTCGGTGGCCGCGGCCCGCAGGGCGGTGAGCACCCGGGCCGCGCCGTGCGGGTCGTGCGCGACGAGGTTGCCCGCGGCGTCCGCCTGGAAGGAGATGCCGGTGAGGGCGGGGCCGAGGCCGTCGTGCAGGTCGTGGCGCAGCCGCCTGCGCTCCTCCTCGCGCGCCGCCACGATCTGGGCCCGGGAGCGCTGGAGCTCCTCGGTGAGCGCGGTGGCGTGCACGGCGACCGCGAGCGGGGCGGCCAGCACCTCCAACGCAGCGCGGTCCCGCCTGCCGAGCGTCCCCTGACCCCGCCGGACACCGACGACGAGTTCGCCGATCCGCTCCCCGCCGTGCACCAGCGGCACCGCTTCGGTGGTCGGCGCTGCTCCGTGGCGGGCGATCTCGGTCTCCCCGCGGACCAGCGCCGCGGAGGGCAGCCGCAGCGCCTCGCACACCGCGGCCAGCAGGGCGGTCGGGTCCGTCCCGCCGAGCCGGTCACCGATCCGGGCCAGGGCGCGGGCGGGATCGGCGCGCTCGCCGTAGAGCAGCCGGTCCGCCAGCCGCTGCAGCCGCACCCGCACGGGATCGAAGGCGATCGCGATCACCAGCGTGACCAGCACCGATCCGCCCAGCCCGACACCCCCGACGACGCCGCCCGCCGCCGCGACCAGACCCGCGTACACGCCGAGCACCGCCGCGGTGAGCAGGACGTAGACCAGGGCGCGGGACAGGACGAGCCGGATGTCCAGCAGCCGGTGGCGCAGCACCGCGACGGCGATCGCCGCCGGGATGAGCGCGATGGCCAGCAGCTGCAGGATCGGGCCCAGCCCGAACAACCCCCACGGCACCAGCATCGCGATGACGCCGAGCAGCGCGAGCACCAGCCACAGCAGCTGCCGTCGGGTGCGCTCGTCGCCGCGCCGGTAGCGCACGACCAGCGCCGCGACCGCCGTGACGAACACGACGAGGTTGAGCACCTCCGCGACCGTCCACAGCGGAGCGAGCGCCGAGCGTCCGGGCAGGACGAACCAGGGGTCGACGGGCAGCGATCCCGGCTCGGTGCCCGCCGAGACCGTGAAGAGCACCCCGTTCACCGAGGTCAGGACGATCGCGGCGGTGCGCCCCCGGCCTGCCCGCAGGCCCGCCGGGAAGACGATGAGGGCCAACGGGAGGAAGGTCGCGATGGACAGCGGCCAGGCGAACGCCACCGCCGTCGACACCGTGCGCAGCACGCCCTCCGGCCACCCGGCCTGCGTGCCGAGCACGCCCAGCGGGACCCCCACCCCGGACGTCGTCTGGCTGACCGCGGCGGCCAGCAGCAGCCAGCCGACCGGGTTGTGCGGCCGCTGCCAGGCGATGAGCACGCCGGCGAGGCCGCAGGACAGGCCGATGGTCAGGTTGGTGACCACGAACGCGTCGACCAGGTCGGTGACGGTGAGCCCGGCCGCGGCGGCGAGCGCGACGGCGGCGACCACCTCGGCGACGACCAGGCCGAGCAGCGCGAACGCGACGCGGGACATGGGCCGAAGTGTGGCCGACGCGGGTGCGTCCTGTCCCGGGTCCGTTCCCGGTTCGCCCCGGGAGATCTCCCGGGTCACCCGGGTGCGGCGACCCTGCCGGGCGGGAGGCCGCGGACCACAGGCTCTGCGGCATGACGACCACCACCGATGTCCTGTCCCCCGTCCGCACACACCGCGGCGCCCTCGTCGCGCTCGCGGTGGCGGGCCCCGTCGCGATCGCCGCCCTGCGCGGGGTGCTGCCGTACTCCACAGCCGACGATCCGGCGACCGTCGTGGAGAGGATCGCGGCCGCCCCCGGCGCCCAGTCGGCGGTGCTGTGGCTGAGCTACCTCGCCCTGCTGACCCTGCCGCTCGGTCTGTTGATCGTGACCCGGGTGGCCGTCGCCGCCCGCCGGGTGCTCGGGCTGGTCGGCGGCACGATCGCGTGGCTCGGCTACCTCAGCCTGTTCTTCATGGTGGCGACCGACCAGATCCCGCTCGCCGGTCCCGCGGCGGGGCTCACCTCCGCCCAGACCCTCGCCGTGACCGACGCCGTCACCGCCCACCCGACGCAGGCCGTCGCCCTCGCGTTGTTCGTGGCCGGGCACATCCTCGGCACCGTGCTGCTGGGCATCGCCCTGTGGCGGGCGGTCCCGTGGTGGGCGGCGCTCGCCCTGGCGGTGTCCCAGCCCCTGCACCTGGTGTTCGCGGTGGTGCTGCCGGTCCCGGCGCTGGACGTCGCGGCCTGGCTGCTCACGGCCGTCGGCTTCGGGGTGGCGGCGTCCCGGCGGCTCACGCCGTGAACCGGACCGGGCCGCCGCCGGATCGGGGCGACCGGCTCGTCGTCCCGGCGGCGGGCGGGGAGCCTGCGCGTCACCACCCGGTCGGACCAGCGCGGATCGATCACGTCGGCGCGCCTGCGTGGGGCGTGAGGGGCTAGGGTTCCCCCCGTTCCACGTCGGCTGCCCTGCCTCCGTCCGAGGAGAACCCCGCGTGCCCGATCACCGCCCCCAGACCATCGCCTACCCGGGCCCGGGTTCGCGCCCCTTCCGGCGTGATCCCGAGAGCCTGAAGCCGCACGTCATCGTGCTCTTCGGTGCCACCGGCGACCTGGCGAAGCGCAAGCTGCTGCCGGGTCTGGCCTATCTGTCCGAGTCCGAGCTGACGCCGTCGATCCGGATCGTCGGCACGGCCATGGAGGACATGTCCACGGACGACTTCCGGCAGATCGCGAAGAACGCGGTACAGAACTTCGGCACCCACCGCCTCGCCGAGGAGGACTGGGCGGACTTCTCCGCGAAGCTGACCTACGTGCCGCAGGGCGCCGGGCCGGAGGCGCTCACCGCCGCCGTCAAGGAGGCCGAGACGCTGCTCGGCGAGGAGACCCGGCGGCTGCACTACCTGTCGGTGCCGCCGAAGGCCGCCAAGGCCGTCATCTCGATGCTGCGGGACGCCGATCTCGTCGACAGGTCGCGCGTGATCATGGAGAAGCCGTTCGGCCACGACTTCCCCAGCGCCATCGAGCTCAACGACTACGTCCACACGGTCTTCGACGAGACACAGATCTTCCGGATCGACCACTTCCTGGGCAAGGAGGCGGCGCAGAACATCCTGGCGTTCCGCTTCGCCAACGGGCTGTTCGAGCCGATCTGGAACCGCAACTTCATCGACCACATCCAGATCGACATCCCGGAGACCCTCGGTCTCGACGCGCGGGCGAACTTCTACGAGTCCACCGGCGCGTACAAGGACATGGTCGTCACGCACCTCATGCAGGTCATGGCGTTCGTCGCCATGGAGCCGCCCACGGCCCTCGAGCCGCGGGCGATCTCCGAGGAGAAGAACAAGGTGTTCCGTTCGATGCTGCCGGTCCACCCGTGGGACGTCGTGCGCGGGCAGTACACCGGCTACCGCGAGGAGGAGGGCGTCGCGCGGGACTCGGACACCGAGACCTTCATCGCGCTCAAGGTCGGCCTGGACAACTGGCGCTGGGCGGGCACCCCGTTCTACCTGCGCACCGGCAAGAAGATGGCCGAGGGCCAGCGGATCATCTCGATCGCCTTCAAGGAGGCGCCGCGGACGATGTTCCCGTCCGGATCCGGCGTCGGGACCCAGGGCCCGGACCACCTGACCTTCGACCTCGCGGACTCCTCCAAGGTCTCGCTGTCCTTCTACGGCAAGCGCCCCGGCCCCGGCTTCCGGCTGGAGAAGCTGTCGATGCAGTTCTCCACCCAGGAGACGGACTCCGCCGCGGACGTCCTGGAGGCCTACGAGCGCCTGATCCTCGACGCCATGCGTGGTGACCACACCCTGTTCACCACCGCGGACGGCATCGAGTCGCTCTGGGAGCGCTCGGCGCCGCTGCTGGAGGACCCGCCGCCGGTCAAGAGCTACGCGCCGGGGTCGTGGGGGCCGAACGCGATCCACCAGCTCATCGCCCCGAACGCCTGGCGGCTGCCGTTCGAGCGGGCCTGGCGGGAGAAGCGGCAGTAGAGCGCAGGCGCTCTCGGTGGGGACCGTGGTCAGCGGTCCCAGAGGGGGTGGGGGTCCCGGCCCGCGGACATGATGAAGCGATCCCGCCAGGACACGTCGGCGGGGACGGGGGTGCGGGGCTCGCCGAAGTACCCCAGCTCGCGCCAGCGGTCGTGGTCCTTGGCGGTGTGCTCGTAGAGCGTCCGGGCGAGGTCCTCGGTCAGGGGGTTGACCGAGCCCGCGTGCACGGAGACCTCGTGCGCGGTGATCGCGACCGCGACCGCCCGCCGCCAGAGCGCCTCCTCGTCGGTGGCGCCGGCCGCGGCCTCGGTGATCCCGCGGGCCGCGGCGCGGGCCAGGTCCGACAGCGCCCGGTGGTGGTCGAACGGCGCCTGCTCCACGGGCTCGTGCCCGGTCAGCTCGGCGGGCAGGGCCAGGTCCCTGGCGACGACGACGCGCACCAGCGCCTCGAGCGACCCCGCCGTCGGGGTGCCCTCCGGCACCGCCGGTACCCGTACCCGCCAGGAGTCGGCACGGACGCCGTCCAGCACCTGGACCCACACGCGCTCGGCCTCGATGAGGCATTCCGCCGCCCTCAGCATGGGTGGCAGCAGAGCACAGGACGGCGTCCGGGTGGGCCGGATGGAGCACACTGAGACACCCTGCTGACACCGTGCTGACGCCCTGCGCGCGGTGGACGGCGGACCGCCCCGCCCACCGCGCGGGAGATCACCGCAGGTGGTGGACCTCCTGGAGGCCGTAGACCGGGGTGGGGATGCCCTCCTGGCGCGCCTTGAGCTGCAGGGCGAGGTAGAGCGAGTAGTGCCGGCTCTGGTGCAGGTTGCCGCCGTGGAACCAGAGCGCCTCCTGCTGCGTCGGCTTCCACATGTTGCGCTGCTCGCCCTCCCAGGGGCCGGGGTCCTTCGTGGTCCCCGAGCCCAGGCCCCAGACCTTCCCGACCTTGTCCGCCACCTCCTGGCTGATCAGGTCCGCGGCCCAGCCGTTCATCGAGCCGTACCCGGTCGCGTAGACGACGAGGTCCGCCTCCAGCTCGGTGCCGTCCTTCAGCTGCACGGCGGTCTCGGACAGCGAGACGACCTGGCCCTGGACGAGCCTGACGTCGCCGTTCGCGACCAGGTCCGCCGCGCCGACGTCGATGTAGTAGCCCGAGCCGCGCCGCAGGTACTTCATGAACAGCCCGGAGTCGTCGTCGCCCCAGTCGTGCTGGAAGCCGGCGGCCTCGAGGCGGTCGTAGAACTCCCGGTCGCGTTCCTTGATCGCGGCGTACACGGGCTGCTGGAAGGTGTGCATGATCCGGTACGGCAGCGACGCGAAGATCATGTCGGCCTTCTGCGTGGTCACCCCCGCGGCGACCGCGCGCTCCGAGTAGAGGTCGCCGAGCCCGAGGTCCATGAGGGAGTCGGACTTGACGATGTGCGTCGACGACCGCTGGACCATCGTGACGTCCGCGCCCACCTCCCACAGCGCCCCGCAGATGTCGAAGGCCGAGTTGTTCGACCCGACGACGACGACCTTCTTGCCCTTGTAGGCGTCCGGCCCGGGGTGCTGCGAGCTGTGGTGCTGCTCGCCGCGGAACACGTCCTGGCCGGGCAGCTCGGGGACGTTCGGCTTGCCGGACATACCGGTGGCCAGCACGAGCTGCTTGGGGTGGAGGGTGATCTCCTCACCGTCGCGGTCGAGGACGACGGTCCACTCCTTCGTGGAGTCGTCGAAGGTGGCCGACCTGCACGTGGTCTTCGACCAGTAGGTGACCTCCATGACCTTCGTGTAGAACTCGAGCCAGTCCGCGATCTTGTCCTTCGGCGCGAACACCGGCCAGTTCTTCGGGAAGTCCAGGTACGGCAGGTGGTCGTACCAGACCGGGTCGTGCAGGCAGAGGGACTTGTACCGGCTGCGCCACTGGTCACCCGGCCGGTCGTACCGGTCGACGACGACGTGGGACACCCCGAGCTGCCGCAGGCGCGCCCCGAGCGCGATCCCGCCCTGCCCGCCGCCGACCACGACCACGTACGGCTCGCGGGTGCGGCCCAGCTCCTCCGACTCCGCCCGGCGCGCCTCCGCCCAGGTGACCCGGTTGCGGTTGGCGCCGTGCTCGGCGCCCATCGGCCGCGCCTCGCCCAGCGGCTCCTCGTGGCCCTTGAGCTCGTAGAGGGTGGTGAGCAGGGTCCAGGCGCCCTCGTCGGTGAGGCGGAGGTGGCCGCGGGCGCGCCCGACCGCCGTCTCGAAGCCGATCCAGGCGTCGACGACGCCGTCCGCCTCGGTCGGCTCCTCGGTGGTGTGGAAGTTCCGGGCGTCGGTGGACTCCATGGTGGCGCGCAGCAGGTCGGCCACGCCGTCGCGGTTCTCGACCGTCGTGAGGTTCCAGGTGAACGCGACCAGGTCCCGCCAGAACGACGTCGTCGCGAAGAGTCCGGCGGCGCGCTCGGCGTCCCGGGCGGCGAGCGCGGCCTCGAAGTCGGCGAGCCACGCGTCGACCCGTTCCTGCGTGGTCGTGCCCGTCTCGAGGGTCTGGGTCATGCGGACCTCCCTGTCCGTCGCGACTGTCGCTGTCAGCGCTGTCAGCGCTGTGGTGCGTGCCACACCAGTGGACCCCGGCCCCCTGCTGGTCGCAAGGGTTGCAGCACCGTTGCAACTCCCGGAGGTGGCAGTCTGGGGGCGTGACCTCCGTTCGCAGCATCGGGATCGGGCTCGCCGCCGTCGGCAGGCCCGCGTACATCAACGCCGGGAGGGAGCGGGACCTGCACGAGGCCCGGTCGGTGGCGGCGCTGCGCGAGCGGACCTGGGCGGTGCTCGACGCCGCGTACGCCGCCGGGGTCCGGTACGTCGACGTCGCGCGGTCCTACGGCCGCGCCGAGGAGTTCCTCGCAGGCTGGCTGGAGGCGCGGCCCGAGGTCGCGGACGTCGAGATCGGGTCGAAGTGGGGCTACCGGTACGTGGGGGACTGGCGGCTCGACGGGGTGCCGATGGTCGACTCCGCAGGCTCCGTCTCCGGGGTGCCGATGGTCGACTCCGCAGGCTCCGTCTCCGGGGTGCCGATGGTCGACTCCGCAGGCTCCGTCTCCGGGGTCCACGAGGTCAAGGACCACTCCGCGGCGGCCTTCGCCGCCCAGTCCGCCGAGTCGTTGGCGCTGCTCGGCGGGCGTCTCGCGATCTACCACGTGCACTCGGCCACGCTGGAGACCGGCGTGCTGGAGGACCTCGAGCTGCACCGCGCCCTCGCCGACCTGCGGGAGCACGGCATCCGGGTCGGGATCTCGACGTCGGGTCCGCACCAGGCCGCGGCGGTGCGCCGGGCGCTCGACGTCACCGTCGACGGCGAAGCCCTCTTCACCTCGTTCCAGAGCACGTGGAACGTCCTCGAGCCGTCCGTGGGCCCGGCGTTGGCCGAGGCCGCGGACGCAGGCGCCCGGGTGATCGTCAAGGAGCCCGTGGCGAACGGGCGGCTCGCCCCCGGAGGTGCGCTCGGCCCGTCGGACACCCGGGTGGCGGAGATCGCCGCGGACCTCGGCATCGGCGTGGACCAGCTGGCCATCGCCTGGGTGCTGGTCCAGCCGTGGGCCGCCACCGTGCTCTCGGGCGCGGTGACGCCGGAGCAGGTCGCGAGCAACGTCGGCGCGGCCGCGGTGAAGCTGCCCACCGACATCGAGGACGAGCTGCTGGACCTCGCCGAGCCCGCGGCCCGCTACTGGTCGGAGCGCAGCGCCCGCGCCTGGTCCTGAACCAGCAGGACCGGCTTGCCGGGGGCCCGGTCGGGGGAGTCCAGGTACTCGTGGGCCGCGGCGACGTCGTCGAACGCGAAGACGCGGTCCACCAGTGGGCTCAGCGCACCGGTCCGCAGACCCGCCCGGACGAACGCGATCGCCCGGCGCAGTGCGACGGGATCGCCGGTGATCTCGAAGACGCGGTAGCGGCGCAGCCACACGGCCGCATACCCGCCGCCGGGCAGCGGGGTGGGCAGCCCGGACAGGCCGCCGTGGACGAGCACGCTCGCGCCCGGGGCGCAGGCGGCGACCAGCTGTGCGACCTGGGGGCCGCCGACGGCGTCGAGCACGAGCGCCGCACCCCCGGTACCCCCGGGGTCGGCGCGGTCCAGCGCGGCGCGGAGGTCCGCGGCGAGCTCCGGCGCCTCCGCAGCGTGGGGGCCGGTCAGCACCACCTCGGCGGCTCCGGCGGCGAGCACGGCCTCGCGATGGGTGGCGTCGGGCAGGGTCGCGACCGGGATCGCGCCGAGGTGCCGCAGCACCTGCAGCGCCGCGACCCCGATGCTGTTCGCCGCCGCGGTGACGACCACGCGGTCCCCGGGGCGCACCCGCAGGACCTCCGCGACCATCCCGTAGACCGTCACGTACGGCATCCAGACCGCGGCCCCGGTGACCGCGTCCATCCCCGGCGGTCGCCCGACCAGCGCGGACGC
>Ga0070665_100003949_pt1 | contig 15647 bp, 11 predicted proteins | sample KBSS13metaG_FD_65862 | JGI IMG/M metagenome (GOLD analysis project Ga0070665, IMG submission 65862) | Switchgrass rhizosphere microbial communities from Kellogg Biological Station, Michigan, USA - KBS S1-3 metaG | ecosystem: Host-associated > Plants > Roots > Rhizosphere > Soil ... | reverse complement strand
TATCAACCTCGCGCCGGCCTCTACGGTCAGCTCCGGCTTTCCTACAAACTCAGCACCAAGATCCCACGGCGAACCAACCTACCTTTGAGAAATCCGGGCTAGTCTCATGGCTGGGAGCGCGGCTCTCATAGGCGCTAACTTTGTCCTGTTCTCTCATGCTCCTCTCCCCCGCTTGGGGGAGAGGCTGGGTGAGGGGGTTGCAGGCGTCTTCCGCCCCCTGCCTCTTCGTCATATCGTGCTGAGCAAGATGCGGATCGGCAGGACAATCCCACCGAGCGTCGCCCCCTCACCCCGCCTCTCCCCCTAGCGGGGGAGAGGAGCATGATGTCTTCTGGATGTTCCTCGGGAGCAAAGTTAGCGCCCGTGAGCGCGGGTCTCCAGACCCGCTCATGATTCTGAGCGGGTCTGGAGACCCGCGCTCCCAACGAAGAGCATGAAAAGATCGACATGGGTCGACGATGCCGGAGCCTGCAGCCTATAACTTCGCGCGCAATGTATTTGTAGAGGTGCGCATATCGTGACGATCAACAAGCGCGAGTTCATTTTTGGCGCCGTCGCCGCGGCGATGTCTTCGGCGACCGTCGTGGCGCCGGCCGGAGCGCAGAATTTTCCTTCCAAGCCGATCCGCATCATCGCGCCCTTTGCTGCGGGCGGAAACGTCGACGTGACGGCGCGGCTGGTCGGCGAGGCGATGTCGCGCCAGCTCGGCCAGCCGGTGATCGTCGAGAACCGGCCGGGCGCCGGCGGGGTGGTCGGCAACGAAGCGGCGCTCGCCGCGCCGGCCGACGGCTATACTCTCGTGGTCGGTGCGTTCGGCACGTTCTATGTCGCGCCGCTGATGGCCGGAAAGCCGTCGATGATCGACGCCTTCGCGCCGGTCAGCATGCTGAGCACCGTGCCCATGGTGGTCGACGTTCCCGCCAACAGCCGCTTCACCGACTGGAAGTCGTTGCTGGCCGAAGCCAGGGCCAAGCCCGGCACCGTGACGCTCGGCCATGCCGGCAACGGCACGAGCAACCACACCGATATCCTGCTGATCCAGTTGAGCGAGAAGGTTACCTTCAGCATCGTGCCCTACAGGGGCTCGGGCGTCGGCCTGAACGACGTGCTGGCCGGACAGATCGACGGCTTCGTCGACCAGCTCTCGACGTCGCTGCCGCACATCAAGTCGGGCAAGCTGCGGCCGCTGCTCGTGATCGGCCCGCAGCGCGTCGCCGAACTGCCGGATGTGCCGAGCCTCGCCGATGTCGGCATCCCTCCGTTCGACGGCGGAACGACGCTCGGCATGTACGTTCGCAGCGAAACGCCCAAGCCCCTGATCACGACGCTCAACGCGGCGATCGTCGCCGCGCTCGGTGTCCCGGCGGTGCGCCAGCGCCTGACCGAGCTCGGCGCGGTCGTGCGTCCGTCGACGCCGGAGGAGCTCGTCGCGGCCATGAAGATCGACGAGGCCAGCATCGGCGGGCTGGCCAGGATGGGGCTGCTGAAGCCCGAGTAGCCGCGTCGCCGGCTACGCGGCCTGGCGGGACAGGCGGGCCATTTCCTGGTCGACCAGCCTGCGGTAGGGGCCGCTGCGCCGCAGCAGGTCGGCCGGTGCGCCGTCCTGCATCACGCGACCCTCCTGCAGGAGCACGATCCGGTCGAAGCTCCGCAGGGTCGAGATGCGGTGCGCGATCGCGATCACCGTACGGCCCTGCATGAGCCGCTCGAGCGCCTGGCGAATGGCCTCTTCCGATTCGCTGTCGAGCGAGGAGGTCGCTTCGTCGAGCAGCAGGATCGGCGAATCCTTGAGCAGGGCGCGGGCAATGGCGATCCGCTGGCGCTGGCCGCCGGACAGCCGCGCGCCGCGATCGCCGACCACGGTGGCGAAGCCCGACGGCAGCGCCTCGATGAAATCCCGGCAGCGGGCCATCTCGGCGACCCGCTTGACCTCGGCGTCGCTCGCCTCCGGCTTGCCGTAGCGGATGTTGTCGAGGATCGACCGGTGAAGCAGGCTGATGTCCTGCGGCACGTAGGCGATGGCGCGCTGGACGCTGTCCTGTGTGATCTGAGAGATATTTTGGCCGTCGATCCGGATACATCCGGCGTCGACATCGGCGAGGCGTTGCAGGAGCTTGAGGATCGTCGATTTTCCGCTGCCCGAGGGCCCGACCAGCCCGGTGCGCTGATCCGCCTCGAAGCGCAGGCTGAAGTCGCGGAGCACGGGGCGATGGCCAGGATAGGCGAACGACACCTTCTCGAAGACGACATCGTGACGATGCGGCTGCAGGGGGGCCGCCCCGACGGGATCGCGCAGCACGTGCGGCTGCAGCAGGGTGGCGATCGCCTCGGCGAGCCGCGCCATGTGCTGGGTGACGTCGACGAGGGCCACCGCGAGGTCCCGCGTGGCATGCAGGATCGTGAAGCCCAGGGTGCACACGAGCACGACGTCGCCGCCGCTTGCCTGCCCGCGCTGCCACAGCATGATCGCCCAGGCCAGCACCGCGATCGCCAGCGTGGCGGTGATGACGGCGTGAAGCAGGCGTATTTTCTCGAGATAGAGCAGGCTCTTGCGCCGCGCCGTCATCTCGTGCCCGAGCGTCTTGTCGAATCTGACGTGCTCGCGACCGGCAGCGCCGAAGGTGCGGACCAGCGGCATGTTGCCGATCACGTCTGCCAGTTCGCCTTCCACCCGGGCCGCCCTGTCGGCGAAGCCGTGGTGCAAGGGCGCGCCGGCGGCCGCCAGCCGGAACAGCAGATAGATCATCCCCGCGGCAATGGCGGACAACACCGCCGTCATCGGCAGGCTGACCGTGGAGAGGTAGGCGATCGCAAATATTGTGGCGGCGCAAGGCGGCAGGACGTTCCAGATGAACAGATTGCCGATCGCGAAAGCCGCATTGGAGGTGGCGGTGACGCGGCCGGTGAGCGTTCCCCCCAGCCGTTCCGCGAAATAGCTCGGCGCATGACCGGTCAGGTGCCGGAAAAGTTCGCCCCGCAGATCGCCTGTCACGCCGACGAACGCATGGCTCGAGATCCAGCCGGCGAGCCGCCACAGCAGATTGTCGCCGACGACCAGCGCCACGAGGAAGCCGAACGCGAGCCAGATTCCGGTGTGGGCCGGACCTTCACCCAAAGCGTCGACCAGCGATTTCACGGCGTATTGCGTGCTCACTGAACAGCCGACGGCACACAGTACGGCGAGGAAGATCGCGGCATGCGCCCAAGGTCGGCGGCGGACATAGCGGAACAGGAAAACGATCGGACGGCGGGCGTAGATACTCAGGTGGTCCATCTGCGAGGAACGCCGCGCAGGGCAATGTGGTGACTGTGACAAATATGGGCTTGTGACAAAAATAAGCCCGCCGCTTGCCGACCATATTTGTCGGCCACGTCGAACGGCTTGAAACTGGAGGTACTTGTATGCGTATTGCGCAGATTGCTCCTTTGACTGAAGCCATTCCTCCCAAACTCTACGGCGGTACCGAGCGAGTGGTTTCGTGGTTGACGGATGAGCTGATCGACCTCGGCCACGACGTCACGCTTTTCGCCAGTGGTGATTCCGTGACCAAGGCGAAGCTCGAACCGATCTGGCCAAAGGCTCTGCGCCTCGATGGCACGGTCCGCGATCCGATGGCGTTGCACATGTCGATGCTCGAGCGCGTCTACCAGCGTGCTGCAGAATTCGACGTGCTGCATTTCCACCTCGACTACTATCCCTTCTCATTGTTCTCGCGCCAATCGACGCCGTTCATCACGACACTGCATGGACGGCTCGATCTTCCCGAGCATCAGGTGGTCTTCGATACGTTTCCCGAGGCACCGGTGATCTCGATCTCGCATGCCCAGCGCCGGCCGGTGCCGCAGGCGAACTGGGTGAGCAACATCCATCACGGCCTGCCGTCGCGGCTGCTCGCGCCGAAGCGCGCGAAGCCGTCCTATCTCGCCGTACTGGGCCGCATTGCCCCGGAGAAGGCGATCGACCAGGCCATCCGCATCGCCGTGCGCAGCAAGCTGCCGCTCAAGATCGCCGCCAAGATCGACAACGTCGATCGGGAATATTTCGAGCACGAGATCGAGCCCCAGCTCGCGCTGCCGGGCATCGAGTACATCGGCGAGATCACCGACGCGCAGAAATCCGAGTTTCTGAGCGGCGCCATCGCCCTTCTCGTGCCGATCGCCTGGCCCGAGCCGTTCGGCCTGGTGATGATCGAGGCGATGGCCTGCGGGACGCCGGTGATCGCCTATAGCGCGGGCTCGGTGCCGGAAATCGTCGAGGACGGCGTTACCGGCTTCATCGTCGACAACGAGGTCGCGGCCGCCGATGCGATTCGCGATCGGCTGTCGTCCCTGTCGCGGTCGCAGATCCGCGCCCGCTTCGAGAAGCGCTTCACGGCCAAGCGCATGGCGGCAGACTATCTCGAGGTCTACCAGAGCCTTGTTGCAACCGGCGAAAGGCGCCTGCGCCTCGTCAAGGCCTGAGCCGCCACCACGAGAAACAAGTCCTCATGCTCTTCCAGACCGCGAGCGTTCCGCTCGCGGTCTGGAAGACGATGACAAGCTCAGGCCCATCCTCAGCGTGTCGCCGTCTGAAATCAGAATTCACATCCTCTCAGAGTTTGTGATTTTTGATTTCAGAAGGTCTTATGCTGGGCGCGCCACTCCAGTGGCGCGTTTTCCACATCGTTGCAGCACTGCATGACGCGCCTATGAGTGGCGCGCCCCCAGCGGAACTCACCTGATCAAAAACTCACAAACTCTCAGGGTACATGTTGCTCGACCCTGTCACGGTGCGCGGCGGCGTGCGGCCGCGTTTCCGGCATGCGCAGGGCGACGAGGACGAGCCCGATCGTCGCGATGACCGCGAGCGCGGAGAAGGCTGCCGGGCTGCCGAACCGGTCGGTCACGTAGCCGGCGAGGGTGGGGCTCAGCGAGGCGCCGACGCCCATCATGGTGCCGATCAGACCCTGGGTCAGGTTGAAGCGGCCGGTGCCTCGGGTGAGGTCGGCGATCGTGAGTGGAACCATCACGCTCATCACGGTGGCGGTTATGCCGTCCAGGAGCTGGATGGCCACCAGGGCGTAGGGATCGGATACCGTCGCGAACAGGAAGCCCCGGATCGGCAGGGCAACGAGACCGGCCAGCAGGAGCGGCCGTCGGCCCCAGCGCGCGGCCTGCCGGCCGGCCCACGGCGAGAAGACGGCGACCACGAGCTGCGGCCCGACCATGCAGGCTGCGATCAGCACCGTGGCCCATTCGCTGGAGCGTGCCGTCAGGACGCTGCCCATCAGCGGCAGCATGGCCGCATTGGCGAGATGGAACAGCAGGATCGAGATCCCGAACACGAGCAGCGCCGGCTGGCCGAGCAGGGTGCGCAGGCCGAGCGAGGAGGGATCCCTGGCCGGGCGGCGCGCGGCGACCCGTGGGCCGGTGACATTGCCATGCGCCTGCTCGGGGTCGATCTCCTGCGGCGCGATGCGATGCAGCGCCCACCAGGTCGGCAGCAGCAGTGCCGCCGTCACGAGAAAGACCGAGCGCGTGTCGAAGAAGTAGCCGCACGCGCCCATGACGGCCGCCGACAGGCCGGCGCCGATCGAGGCGAAGCGCGCGTTGCGTCCGAGCCGCTCGCCGATTCCGTCCGGTCCGACGAGACCCAGGCTGATGGCGGCGATGGCGGGGCCGAGCACGCAGCTTGCCGCCGCGTGGAGGACGGCCGCCGCGAGGATGACGGGAAATATCGGCCACGCGGCGTAGGCGATCGCGCTGGCGCTGATCAGCGCCACGGCAACGCCGGCGACCAGCCGCTCGCGTCGCGCCCAGTCGAGCAGGGCGCCGCCCGGAATCTGTCCGGCCAGCGCCACGACGCCCGACACGGACAGGACGAGGCCGATATCGACCTGCGTCCATTTCTCGGTCGTCAGATAGACCGCGACGAACGGGCCGAAGCCGGTCTGCACGTCGGCGACGAAGAAGACGAACCAGTCGAGACCGCGAAGGCTGCGTCGCGACGGCTTCATCAGGGAATCCGCTCCAGCGTGCCCGACGGCCCGAGGACGACGATCGGTTCGCCCTGCTTGTATTCCGGCGCGGCCTTGACCTGCTCGCGGCTGAGCTCGAGCGCGATGCTGTAGCGCTTGCTGGCTTCCGGAACGAAGCGCAGCGCGTCCCAGGCGACGGCGATCTTGCGGCTGCCGACGCCCAGGAAGCCGCCGAAATCGATGATCGCGGCGCGCGGCTTGCCCTCGCCGTCGACGATGACGTCGGCGATCCGGCCCATGGCCTCGTTGCCGGTGCTGCGCACCTCGCCGCCCAGGATGCCCTGCACCTCGCGGCTGCCGAGGACGGTGACCGCAGGCGGGGGAGCGCTCTGGTCGGCGGGCGGCGTGGCACGCGGGGTCTGCGCCAATGCAGGGGGCGAGGCGAGGGCGACGGCAAGCACCGCGAACCAAGGTCTGGCATTCATCAGCACGTTCCCCCGTCAGGACGATGAAATGATCGAAACCCGTGCGTGTCCGCTCTGCCTGGGAAGCTCGACCGAGACGGTGTGGTCGTGGCGCAGGACCCTGAGATCGATACGTGCCTCGCCGAGGTGCAGGTTGCGCAGGATCACCTCGTCGAGGAACACGGGCAGCCTCGGATTGCGCAGCCTGATCTCGCCGCGTGCCGGATCGAGCTCTATCCCGAGCGCGGCCTCGACCAGCGAGAACGGCGTGGCGCTGGCCCACGCCTGCGGCGCGCAGGCGACCGGATACAGCGTTGGACCGCGATTGGCCCGGCGGCGAAAGCCGCAGAACAGTTCCGGCAGGCGCCGCAGGTCCATGTACGTCGCCGCGTCGAACAGGCCCTTGAACACCTGCTCGACCGCCGGCTTGAAGCCGTAGCGGGCGAGCCCGAGTGCGATCAGGGCGTTGTCGTGCGGCCAGATCGAGCCGTTGTGGTAGGACATCGGATTGTAGCGCGTCTCGCCGCGCGCCACGGTGCGGATACCCCAGCCGGAAAAGAACCGCTTCTGCATCAGCGCCGCCGCAACCGAGCGCGCGCGGTCCGGCCGCGCGATGCCGGAGAAGAGCAACTGCCCCATGTTCGACGTGGCGACCCGGCAAGGCTGCTTGTTGCCGTCCAGCGCCAGCGCATAGATGCCGAGATCGTCGCACCAGAAGGCCCGGTCGAATCGCTCGGCGAGCAGGCGGGCTTCGCTCTCGAGCCGCGACGCCTCGTCCGTCTTGTCCAGGCGCCTGGCGCAGCGGGCGAGCGCGGACTTGGCGGCATGGACGTACCCCTGCACCTCAGCGAGCGCGATCGGGCCGGTGGCGAGCGTCCCGTCGGCGTGGAAGATGGCGTCGAAGGAATCCTTCCAGCCCTGATTGACGAGACCCGACTCGCTCGCGCGGAAATATTCGACGAAGCCGTCGCCGTCGATGTCGCCATACCGGTCGATCCAGGCGAGGCCGGCTTCGATCGCGGGCCACAGCGAGCGGAGCGTATCGAGGTCGCCCGTGCGCTCGACATAGAGTCCGGCCAGCAGGACGAAGAGGGGCGTTGAGTCGACGCTGCCGTAGTACAGCGCGAAGGGCACCTCGCCCAGCGCCGCCATTTCGCCCGACCGCATCTCGTGCAGGATCTTGCCCGGCTGCGCGTCGGAGACGGGATCGCTTTTGGTCGATTGATGGGCGGCCAGGCGCCGCAGCACGCCGCGGGCGATGTCCGGCTCGCACCACAGCATCTGGATCGCCGTGACCAGCCCGTCGCGGCCGAACGTCGTCGAGTACCAGGGAATGCCGGCGTAGGGATAGCGCCCGTCCGGCGTGTCGGTCGTCAGCATCTGCAGGTCGGCGGCCGAGCGGCACAGGATCTCGTTGAACAGCTCGCTCGAGGTTTCGACCGTCGTGGCATCGCGCGCCGCGGCACGCAGCTCGCGTCCCGCGGCGAGCAAACCCTTGGTAAAGGAAACGACGGACTGTCCGGCGGCCGGTTCGTTGCAGCCGATCGTGATGCCGAGCGGCCGCCTCTTCCCGGGCGCGAGCTCCAGGCGGTAGATCGCATGATCCTCGGCAAGCTTGGTCGGCGCCGGATCGAAGCTGACCGTCGTGCTGCGCGCTTTGCCGTCGAGACCGCGATAGGCGAGGACGACGCGGTCGCGTCCGGTCACTTGCGCCGTCGCGGTGCCGCGCCGCGACCGGCTGATCCCGCGGACTTCGAACAGGTCAGCGAAGTCGTTGCCGAAGCGGATGGCGAGTGTGAGGCCGATGGGCCGGTCGCCGAAATTGCGCAGGGCCAGCCTCTGGTACGCCGCGTTGCGCCAGAGATAGGTCGTGCGCTCGACGTGCAGCAGGTCCTTGTGCAGGACGATGTGTCCGTCGACGTAGTAGTCGGGATTGGTGAGATCGACAGAGAGCAGCGAGTTGTCGTCGCGCAGGTTCGACCCGAGAAGCAGCAGCGGCTGCCCGTTCATCAGCAGTTCGAGCTGCGAAAGATAGCGGGTGTCGCTGTGGAACAGACCCTCCGCGCCGCCGAGCGCGCCACCGATGTCGCCGTGACTGTCGAACACCGCGAACGTGTCGCCGTACTTCAGCGTTCGGCGCGGCCGCGTCCCGAGCCCGACGGTGGGAATATAGAACGGTGTCTCGGCGACGCCGTCGGATGATTGATTGGCAGGCAAGGTCCGTTCGGTCGACGACATGGCACCTCTCGTTTGGTCGGCGTCTGAGGTCAACAGACTGACTGACCCATCGTAGCTGCGAGCGCGCGAAGCCGAGGTGGCCCACCGGACCGGTCACAAGATTGTCATGGCTGGCAGTGCCAAGAAGCCCGCAGTCTTCGCTATCCTCGTCGGCATTTCGATGTCGGGACATTGTGTTGATTTTGAGAGCGGGCATCTGCCGCGGCGATATTGGGAGATTGTGATGAAGCTCAGAATTGTTGGAATGGTCGTGGCGTTGATCCTGGGTGGCTGCGGGACATCCGAAGACGTCAAGAAGACCGGCGTGGTCTGGCGCGCCACCGTTGCCGCACGTTACGACCAACTGGCCAATTGCATCGCGGCGCAGACGACGACGACGCTGTACTACAAGACGGCGGTTCAGTTCGACCGGAACGAGCAGCGCGCCACCGTCACCTTCCTGATTCCGGTGACCGGCATTCCTGTCGAAGTGTACGACCTGCGCCAGACGGCGGAGGGCGCGACCTATGTGACGTGGTCGACGAGGCTGGAAAGGGGCCAGAGCGCCGGCAAGCCGTCCTACCTCATGCACCTCTGCGGCGCGGCGGTTCTGCCAGCGGCCGCTCCGCCGGTTGCCGCTCCCGCCACGCTCCCGCCCGCTACGACGACGCCCGCGGGCGGTCCGGTTTGGGCGCCGGACCCGACCACCACCACGCCGGGCGACCAATGAGGCTGTCCGGCCCGCGGCTGTTCAGCGGGCGTACGGGCTCTTCATGAAGAACTCGATGGCCTCGGTTCCATTGACGCTCTCGCTCACCGTCCAGCCGGCCGTCGAATCGACCGTTCGGCCGATCATCACGCGAGAGTTCGGGCAGGTCACGAGGTACACCTGATATCCTGGCTTCGGTCGGGAAACAGCGCAGGGCCTCGCGGACGGAGGGGCCTCCTGTGGCGGCGCTGTTGCCGGAAGTGGCGTCGCCTGCCGCGGACGCGGTTGCGGAGGTGGCGCTGCGGGTGCTGCGGCAGGAGCAGGTGCGGCAAGTACCGCAGAGGGAGCCGGTGCGGCGGGTGCCGCAGCGGGAGCAGGTGCGGAGGGGGCTACAGAGGCTGCAGATGCAGCAGGCGTTACAGATGCCGCGGGTTGGACCGATTGGGGCAATCGATCGGGCTTGGCCACCGCCTGCGTCGGAAGCTCGGGCACGGACTCTCGTGCCGGCAACGCAACGACCCTGCGCGCCACGTCGCTCGCGTTGAAGAAGTCGAGGGCGTCGCTCTCGTTGTGGCCACGGTCGAACGTCCATTGCCCGTTCCACCGCATCGACGCCCATGATCCGGCGCAACTGACGTGTACCAGCGTGTCGCTGAATTCCACGAGCGAGCAGGGGGCGTCTTGCGACGGCCCGGCCAGTGAGTCGCCGTCTCGTGAAGCGGCAGCGACGGATGGGCCATTCTGCTCCGTCGGGTCTGCCGGTCCCGAGCGCATCAGGTGGTCGGCGCCCAGGCCCGTCACCAGGCCGCACGCCACGATTGCGCCGATCAGATAGAGCCAGGGCCGCACCGCGCCGGGGGAGGGAGGAGCAGGCGCAGTGGGCCGAAGCTGCTGCTCGTTCGGCTGCTCGTCGGGCCCTTCGTCCGCCTCATCCGTGTCTTCTTCCTGCTCGTCGGGCGTCCACTCCTCGGCGGCCTTCAGTTCGTGGCGTTTCTGCTGTTTGCGCCGGTTGCTGATCTCCGCGAAGGCGATGTGGCGTGCCGTGTCGTGCAGGAGGATGTGAGCTTCCTCGAATGTCCAGCCGTCCAGCGCGAAGAGCGCGTCCTCTTCCTCTTCATCTTCCTCCACTTCTTCCGGCTGCAGCGCGATCCGGCGCAGGCCCCTGGTCTCGAGCATGCGGCAGAGCTGGCTCTCGACCCACTCGGCGTCGATGCCATCGTCCAGCTCGTAGTCGCGCACGTCCGTTCCGCTCAATCCGTATTCGCCGCGGTAGTCGCTCACGCGCCGTTCTGGATCGTCGGCATGCCCGACCATGACGGCGCGTAGCCCACCGACATGCCACCAGTAGACATACATGCTGCAAATCTACCGAAGGTCGATCGATCTGAACACCAGCTTCGCCATCTCGCGGATCGCAAGCCTATGCCGACGCCGGCCCGACGATCCGCAGGATGTCATCGGCGTTGGCGAGCGTGTCGAGGCCGAGCGCGAGGGATCTCAGGCGGTCGATCTCGTTCGGCTTCAGGATACCGGCGAGATTGCCGGCGAACTTGCGTTCGACATCCTCGCGCGCAACCGGATTCTCCGGGCTGCCGCGCCGGTTCAGCACCTCCCGCTGCACCCGGCGGCCGTCGGCGGTGCGTACCGCGACGCGCGCGGCATGGCGGAACGCCGGTCCCATCGCTTCGAGCGACTCGTCGACGAAGACCCTGATGCGGGGAATGAAGGCGAGCACGTCGGGGTCGGCGATGCTCGCCTCGGTGTAATCGCGCGCGCCGACATCGCCGCGCAGCGCCATCACGGCGATGCCGTAGAACATGTTCATCTGTGCCGCCGTCACGCCGGCGGGACGGTAGTCCCAGGCGGTGTGGACGAAGGTCATGTGCCCGCAGCCGATCTCGATCGCCTCTATGTCGCCCGGCGCGAGGCGCTCCTCGGCCAGCACGGTGCGCGTCGCGTCGAGCGCGGCGTGGATGCTGGTCACGTTCGGATACATCTTGAAACCGACCTTGGCGACTTCCCAGTCGCTGCCCAGCCCGTCGAGCAGGCGGGCCGGGTTGGGCGTGCGCGCGATCGCGCTCAGGAAGCCGCCGTAGCCCGCCTCGATCACGTCGGAGATGCCGGTGAAGCCCTTCTTCGCGAGCAGCGCCGCCGTCATGCCGCCCTGCGCCGCCCGGCCGGCATGCAGGCGCTTCACCATGGCGCCTTCCTGCGCGGCCATCAGCCCGGCGCCGAGCGAGCCCGCGATGCCGATCGCGTGTTGCATCTGCTCCGGCGAGAGCTTCAGCAGGTGGCCTGCGGTGATGGCGGCGACGAAGGCGCCCGAGGTGCCCTGCGGATGGAAGCCGTTGAGGAACAGCGCCATGGTCGCGGCATTGCCGATCCGGATGCCGATCTCCGCGCCCATTGCGATCGCGGCGACGATGTCGCGCCCGCTCAGCGTCGGGTCGGCCTCGGCCAGGGCGAGCGCCGTCGGCACCGAAAGCGAGTTGGGATGCAGGATCGACTCCTTGTGGATGTCGTCCATCTCGAAGGCATGGCCGGCGGTGCTGTTGACCAGCACCGCGCCGGCCAGCCCGACCTTGGCGCCGCTGTTCCAGACCGAGGCCAGCGGCTTGCCGCCGTCCTCGAGCACGACATCGCGCACCTTCCGGGTCCACGGCAGGGTCGAGCCGTGCAGACAGACGCCGAGCCCGTCGAGAATGCTCAGCTTCACCCGGTCGATGACAGCCGGCGGGATGTCGCCGAAGCGGGTCTCGGCGGCGAAGCAGGCGAGATCGCGCGTGGCATGCGGGAGCAGGGGCGGGAGCGAGGCGGTCATGGCCGCAGTGTAGTGCGCATTCCGCCGAAGCGGAGTCGCTCATCGCTGGGACCGCGCCACTCCGTGGCGCTCGGATTCATGAATCCGAGCGCCACGGAGTGGCGCGGTCCCAGCGATGAAGCTTCGCGGTGCGGCTCGGGGCGAATTGCAGGTCCTGCCCTGCTATGGCACGGTCCGCGGCCATGCAGAGACCCAGAAATCCCTACTCCAGCGCCGAAATCGACCGCGCGAGCCACGAGCGCGAGAACGAGGAGCGCATGATCGAGCTCGCCTCGTCGGGCGCTGCCCGCTTCGTGCCGATCGACACCGAGCGCAACCTCGTCAGCAAGGGCGGCGGCAACCCCGAGCCGGTCTTCCTGCAGGGCATGATGGCCCGCGCCGTGGTCGGCGCCGCCGATCACCAGATCTTCCTCGGCTATGTCGACGGCACGCCGTACTTCGCCGTCGACGTCAGCGGCAAGGACACGCCGCTCGCCGAGATGGGCGAGTTCGTCGACCTGCGCCAGTTCGGCTCGTTGCTGTTCGCCAGGGAGGGCTCGATCTTGGCCTATGCCCGCGGCATGACCTACTGGCACAAGCGGCACCGCTACTGCGGCGTCTGCGGCGCCTCGACCAAGGTCACGCGCGGCGGCCATGTCCGCGTCTGCACCAACGAGAGCTGCAAGACCGAGCATTTCCCGCGCACCGATCCGGCCGTGATCATGCTGGTCCATCACGGCGACAAGTGCCTGCTGGGCCGCGGCAAGCAGTTCCCCAAGGGCATGCATTCGACGCTGGCCGGCTTCGTCGAGCCGGGCGAGAGCTTCGAGGACGCCGTGGCGCGCGAGGTCTATGAGGAGGTGAAGGTGAAGGTGACCGACGTCACCTACCGCTCCTCGCAGCCCTGGCCGTTCCCGGCGTCGGTGATGATCGGCTTCCACGCCGAGGCCGAGAGCCTCGACTTCGAGGTCAACCTCGACGAGCTCGCCTCGGCCCGCTGGATGAGCCGCGAGGAGCTGCGCCCCGAGAACCTGCCCAAGGACGGCTCCTTCTTCATGCCGCGCCGCGATTCGATCGCCCGCCGCCTGATCGAGGAATGGCTCGGCCACGAGGCCGGCCCGTCGATCAGCGGTTAGGGACTGGATTTGCGAAAGCGAGTTCCTCCCCGCGCTGCGCGCAGGGAGGAAGCCGAGTGCGAAGGGGCTCCGTTCGGCGGTCTCAGGTGATCGCGATGGGACTGCCGTTGGAGCCCGTCGCGCCTTTGATGGGCGCCGGGGCGAACATATAGAGGAACTGGTACTTTCCGTCGGCGATCAGCGCGGTGAAGTCGAGATTTTCGTGGTTGTAGATGCCGTTCTTGGTGATCAGCTCACCATGAACCGGGAAGACGAGGTTCTTGTCGGGATTGGGGACCACCTCGGTCGCCCAGCAATCGGCGCCGGTCATCACGGCCCCCTTGTCGATGACCCATTTGGCGACTTCCAGGCCGATGCCGGGCTCGCCGCTGTTGTACTTGTCGTTGTTCTTCATCCAGAGCTTGCCCCAGCCCGTGTTGAAGAAGAAGGCATCGCCCTCCTTGATGTCCTCCTCCTTCATGTTCTGCTTCTGCAGGGCGGCGCGTACATCCGCGAGCTTGATCTCCTCGCCGACTTCCATCATGCGGCCTTTCACGGCCTCGATGTCGAACAGATGGCCGCGCGTGACGATCGGCTTGCAGTTCTCGATGCCGAGCTTCTTCAGCCCGTAGGTGTCGACCATGTCGAACTCGGTGATGCCGTTGTAGAAGCGCATCTCCTTCTGATCGCCTTCATTGCCCATCTGCAGGCCGATATGGCCAAGGCCGTCGAACTGGGTGCCGGTCTGGCCGATCTCGGCCGTGACGAACTCGTCGTGGCCGAGCAGCCTGTTGGCGCCGGCCGAGGCGGACGCCGGTGTGATACGGATGTTGAAGGTGCGCTTGCCATAGAGCGGCATGCCCGACTCGTAGAGGCGGCCGATGCGATAGATCTTGCCGTCGCGGATCAGCTTCGCGGCGTCGAGCACCTTGGCCGGCGTGATCCAGTTGGACGCTCCCGCCTGATCGTCCTTGCCCCATCTCGGATGTGGCCAGAAGGGCGCGGGCGCCTGCTGGGCCTGCGCCACGCCGCTCGCCAGCGAGGTGGCAGCGAGCGCGCCGCCGATCAGGCCGGCGGTCAGGAGCTTGCGGCGATCCTCATCGACCGTCGGCTTCGATGCGAGTTCTTCCTTGTCGCGGAGATGTCCCAGGTCCATGGCGCGTCCTCCTCTTCGTTGTTGACCACGAAAACGTCCGCCCATGGGATGCCATCGTCAAGATGCGCGATATGATAGAATTGTTACAGTCCCCGAGCCGACTGTGATGAGGGAGTGGGTGTCTCCTGGGAATCCCCTGCCGGTTCACAGGTGGAGGGACGAAGGCCTGCACAAGTCCATCGGCCAAGCCCCTGACAGATCGGTACTATTTTGCTAGTCATCGCCCTACGCCCCGAGGCTCAGCCGGATAGAGCAGCGGTTCCACTGAGCAGAGGTCGGAGAATCCTTGAGTTCGACGCGCCAAGAGTTTGGCTTTCGGGACAAGTCCAGCGCCGCCACCCGGTTCTTTCCTTTGACTGCTGCCAACCTCCGTGAGCGGCACCGCAGTGCCGCGCTCCCAGCGAAAGAGTTGCCATGAGTGTTCTGTTCTCGCCCGTCGAGCTCGGCGGCGTCACCTTGTCCAATCGCATCGTCGTCTCGCCGATGTGCCAATATTCCGCCGTCGACGGCAGCGCCCAGCCCTGGCACGAGGTGCACTACGGCATGCTGTCGATGTCGGGCGCCGGGCTGCTCTGCCTCGAGGCCACGCATGTCGAGCGCGAGGGCCGCATCACCCAGGGCTGCCTTGGCCTCTACAGCGACGAGAATGAGGCGGCGCTGAAGCCGGTCGTCGAATGGGCGAGGGGCTGGATGCCCCAGGTGAAGCTCGGCATCCAGCTCGCTCATGCCGGCCGCAAGGCCTCGGCGCAGCGGCCGTGGAAGGGCGGCGGGCCGCTCGGCCAGGCCGATGCGCCGGACCTGCCGTGGACCGCGGTCTCGGCCTCGGCGATCCCTTATGACACCAGGTGGCACACGCCGGTCGCGCTCGATGCGGTCGGGCTGAAGCGGGTGAAGCAGGCGTTCGTCGATGCCACCCTGCGCAGCCTGCGGCTCGGCTTCGACGTGATCGAGCTGCACGGCGCGCACGGCTATTGCCTGCATCAGTTCCTGTCGCCGCTGTCCAACCAGCGGACGGACGCGTACGGCGGCAGCATGGAGAAGCGCCGGCGGTTCCCGCTCGAGGTGTTCGAGGCCTGCCGGGCGCTGGTGCCGGCCGACAAGGCGCTGGGCATCCGCCTCAGCGCCACCGACTGGGTCGAGGGCGGCCTGACGATCGAGAATACGGTCGAGACCGCGCGCCAGCTCAAGGCGCTGGGCTGCGACTTCGTCGATGCCAGCTCGGGCGGCAA
>Ga0070665_100003948_pt1 | contig 15650 bp, 13 predicted proteins | sample KBSS13metaG_FD_65862 | JGI IMG/M metagenome (GOLD analysis project Ga0070665, IMG submission 65862) | Switchgrass rhizosphere microbial communities from Kellogg Biological Station, Michigan, USA - KBS S1-3 metaG | ecosystem: Host-associated > Plants > Roots > Rhizosphere > Soil ... | reverse complement strand
GAGGTGTGGCTCATCAACGCGCGCGGCGTGACCGGGTGGCCGCGCGTGAACTCGCTGTCGGGCAGCTTCCACGACGTCAGGATCGCGTTGATGTCCTGATCGAGCCCGAACCGGCCATCCTGCGCCGCGCGCACCGCGGCCATTGCCGCCACCGGCTTGCTGATCGACGCCGCCTGAAACATCGTATCGGCGTCCACCCGCATGCCGCTCTCGACGTCGGCGACGCCGTAGCCCTTGGCCCAGTCGATCTTGAAGTCCTTGATGACCGCGACGCTGACGCCCGGCACGCGGAAGCGCTCCATCACCTGCTGGAGCGTCAGCCGGTCGAGGCCCTGGCGGTCGGGCGACTGCGGTCCCTCGATCCTGGCCATCATCGCGGCGGGCGACGGATCGTCGGCCGCCAGGAAGACGGATCCGGAGGCGATCAGACCGGCGGCGGCGAAGACGATCACTCGTTTCACGGTTCAGCTCCCGCGCGGATTCTATCGAACTCGAGCCTCCCGGGTATCATTTCGGGATGGCCGTGATTGACGCCGTCATCTTCGACTTCGACGGCATAGTCCTGGACAGCGAAAGCCCTGAATACGAGTCGCACCGGCGGATTTACGAACGGTGCGGCATCGAGTTGTCCGTCGACGACTGGTGCGGCGTGATCGGCACCTGGAGCGAAGGGCACGACGAGCAGTGGTTCAGGCGGCTGTGCGCGCAGTCGGCGGATGCTCCGACACGCGACGCCTACTTCGCCGAGCGACGCCGGATCTTCGAGGAGGTCGTGCCGGCCGGTCCGATGCGCGGCATTCGCGATCTGCTGCTGGCGTTGCGCGACGCCGGCGTTCCAGCCGCGGTCGCTTCGTCGGCGCCGGCGCGCTGGGTAGTCGGCGCGGTCGAGCGGATCGGTCTCCGTCCGCTGTTCGGCGCGGTCGTGACCGGAGACGAGGTGACGCATCGGAAGCCCGCGCCCGACGTCTATCTCGAAGCGGCCCGCCGCCTCGGTGTCGATCCCGCCCGTTCGGTGGCGATCGAAGACTCCGGTCCGGGCGTCTTGGCGGCCCGCGCCGCCGGCATGAAGGCGGTGGCGATCCCGCACTGGCTCACCGAGCGTCACGACCTGAGCGGCGCCGATCTCACCGTGGCGCACGCCGGCGAGCTGACGCTGGATCGCCTGGCTTCCCTGTACCGGTAGGCGTGGTCCGGCTAAAGCCGGACACGACCGACGTCCGGTGGTGCCCGGCTTAACATCGGTAGTGTCCGGCTTTAGCCGGACCCGAGTCGAACAACGATCGTGACAGTCCGCCCCCGGACCAAGCGGTGATACTTTATGCGGGGAGCGACCAACACATGACGAGAGCTTTCGCGTTTGCCGGAATCATCGCGCTCTGTTTCATCGCCCCGCCGCGCCCGGTGCAGGCGCAGACCGGAAAACTGCAGGGCAAGACCTACCGCTCGCCCGGTGGGACGACGCTGCGGCTGATGCTCGACGAGAACAACGTCGGCGGAGAAGTGACGCTCGGCGAAATGGTGTTTCCAGCCAACACCGACTCGGGCGACCACAAACACGGTGCGATCGAGATGTTCTACGTCGTCTCCGGTGAGCTGGAGCACGTGGTCAACGGCAAGAGCGAGGTCCTCAAGCCCGGCATGTCGGGCTTCGTGAAGCCGCCCGACTCGGTGCGCCACAAGACCGGGCCGGCCGGCGCCAAGGTGGTGGTGGTCTGGGTGCCGGGCGACGAGGGCAAGAAGATAGCGTCGCGCTGGAAGCTGGAGCCCTAGAATCTCCCTCCTGTAGAGGACGCAGCCAGCCGTTGCCCCATCTTCTTGCGCTCGTCCTCATCACGCTTGGAGCGGCCGTGGTCAACGGCGCGCTCGGGTACGGGTTCTCGTCGATCACCGTCCCGCTCGCGCTGCTGTTCCTGACCAACCGTGTCCTCAATCCGGCGCTGGTGCTGGTGGAAGTGGTGCTCAACGCCTACGCGCTGTGGGTGAACCGCGCGTCGCTGCCCCTGGTCGCGCCGCGCATGCGGCTCGTGGTGCTGGGTCTGCTTCCGGGCGTGCTGCTCGGCACGCTGATCGTGTCGCGCGTCCACCCCGAATGGCTCAAGCTCGCCACCTACGTCGCGTTGCTCCCGCTCATTCTCCTGCAGGCCGGCGGCGTACGGCGGCCGGTGCATGCCGAGCGGACCGCCGCGCTCGCGCTCGGCGGCGGCGTTGGCGCCCTCTACGCGGTGACGACGATCTCGGGGCCGCCGCTCGCCGTGGCGCTCAACAACCAGGGCTTCTCGAAGCACGAGTTCCGCGCCGCGCTCGCGTACGTCCGGCTGGCCGAATCGTCGCTGACCGCCGTCGCCTACGCGGCGGCGGGGCTCTTCATTCACGAGAGCTTCACGCTGATTCCGGCAATTCTTCCAGGCGTGCTGATCGGCGTTCCGCTGGGTGCGGCCCTCATCCGTCATCTACCGCCGGAGACGTTCCGCCGGATCTGTATGAGCTTCGATGCGTGGGTGGTCTCCTTTGGCCTCTCGACGCTGCTGCAGCAGCTCCACCTGGTCGAGAGCCCGGCGGCGTTCGGCGTGATGGTGGCGGTGATGGCGATCGACGCGTGGCTGCTGTACCGCTTCTTCAGACGCGGCGGCGTTCGCGGAACGCCGCGGCATTTCGGATAATGCGCCATGCAAGTCATCTCCGTGAATGTCGGGGCGATTCGAGAGCTGGAATGGCGCGGTCGGACCGTCCGGACCGGGATCTGGAAACACAGCGTCGATGGTCCTGTTGCGCTGCGAGGTGTCAACTTCGCCGGCGACGATCAGGCGGATCGTACCGTGCACGGCGGTGCGGACAAGGCCGTGTATGCGTACGCGATCGAGGACTACGACTACTGGGCCAAGCATGAAGCGTTCGACGTCGGCCCTGGCGTGTTCGGTGAGAACCTGACGGTGAAGGGGCTGGACCTGACCGGCGCGCTGGTCGGCGATCGATGGCGCGTAGGCACGGCCCTGCTGGAGGTGGCACAGCCGCGCCTGCCATGCTACAAGCTGGGAATCCGGGTGGGCGACCCGCGGTTCATAGCGCGCTTTCAATCGGCGATCCGTCCGGGAGCGTATCTTCGGATCATCGAGGCCGGCGTGATTCAGGCCGGCGATCGCATTCACCTCGCCGAGCGTCCCGCCCATGCGGTGACGATGGGCCTGATGGTGGAGGCGGTCAGCGATGAGGCGAAGGCTCGCGCCATTCAAGCGGCGCCGCAGCTGCCCGCGAACTGGCGTGAATTAGAATAGTCAGACCACCATGAGCGACGATTCTGGATCGGCCGCGACGGCCCCCGAGGCGCCGAAGCCCGACGAAGGCGGCCCGGTCGACTTCATTCGAGCGATCGTCGACGACGATCTGGCGGCCGGCCGGCATCGCGGCCGGGTGGCGACCCGTTTTCCGCCCGAACCGAACGGCTACCTCCACATCGGTCACGCGAAATCGATCTGCCTGAACTTCGGGATCGCCGCCGAGCGGGGCGGCATCTGCAACCTGCGGTTCGACGACACCAACCCGACCAAGGAAGACGTCGAGTACGTGGACGCCATCAAAGAAGACGTCGCCTGGCTCGGCTTCGCCTGGAACGCCGAGCTGTATGCGTCGGACTATTTCGAGCGGCTCTATCAGCTCGCCGTCGAACTGATCAAGAAAGGCAAGGCCTACGTCGACAGCCTGAGCGCCGAGGAGATGCGCGCGTACCGCGGCACGCTGACCGAGCCGGGCAGGAACAGCCCTCACCGCGATCGATCGGTGGAAGAGAACCTCGACCTGTTCGCGCGGATGCGGGCCGACGAGTTCCCGGACGGCGCGCACGTGCTGCGCGCGAAGATCGACATGGCATCGCCCAACTTCAACATGCGCGATCCGACGTTGTACCGGATCCGCCATGCTGCGCACCATCGCACCGGCAACACCTGGTGCATCTACCCGATGTACGACTACGCGCACCCGCTCTCGGATGCCTTCGAGCGGATCACCCACTCGCTCTGCACGCTCGAGTACGAGGATCACCGGCCGCTGTACGACTGGCTGGTGGACAACCTGATCGAGGGAGACAAGCCGCGGCAGTACGAGTTCGCCCGTCTCAACCTGAACTACACGGTGATGAGCAAGCGAAAACTCCTCCAGCTCGTCCAACAGGGGCACGTGACGGGATGGAACGATCCGCGGATGCCGACGATCACCGGGCTGCGGCGCCGCGGCTACACGCCGGAGTCGATCCGCGACTTCTGCGCCCGCATCGGCGTGGCGAAGAAGGAAAACGTGATCGACATGGCGCAGCTCGAACACAGCGTCCGCGAGGACCTGAATCTTCGTGCACCCCGCGTCATGACGGTGCTCCGACCGTTGAAGGTGGTGCTGACCAACTACCCGGAGGGGCAGGTCGAAGAGGTCGACGTCGTCAACAACCCGGAAGACCTTTCGAGAGGGACGCGAAAAGTGCCCTTCTCGCGCGTCCTATATATCGAGCGCGAGGACTTCATGGAGGACCCACCGAAGAAGTTCTTCCGCCTCTCCCCGGGCAAGGAAGTGCGTCTGCGGTCGGCCTACTTCATCACCTGCACGGATGTCGTGAAGAACGATCGCGGCGACATCGTCGAGCTCCGCTGCACGTACGACCCTGCGACCCGCGGCGGCGACGCTCCGGACGGTCGCAGGGTGAAGGCTACGATGCACTGGGTCTCCGCAGCGCATGCGATTCCGGTTGAGGTTCGGTTGTACGACCGCCTGTTCGCCGTTGAAGACCCCGAGGCGGCAGCGGAAGGTAAGACATTTCTCGACTATCTCAATCCTCGATCGATTGAAGTGCTGCGTGCTGCCCAGGCGGAGCCATCGCTGGCCGGAGCGGAGCCTGGCCTGCGCGTGCAGTTCGAACGCCTCGGATATTTCTGCGTCGACATCGACTCAACGCCCGGCGCACTGGTGTTCAACCGTACCGTCTCGCTGCGCGATGCCTGGGCGAAGATTGCCAACCAGAAGGGGCCAGGGGCTAGGAGCTAGGAGCTGGGGCCAGGAGCTGGGCGCTAGGGACTAGGCGTCAGGAGCTACGATGCGCGTGATTGCTTTCGCCGCCGCGATCTCCGCCATCCTGCTGGCCGCGGCGCGCGGGCCGCATGCGCAACCGCCGGCCTACTCGGCGGCCGGCCGTTGGTACAAAGGCAACACCCACACGCACACCTTGAACAGCGATGGCGACAGCACGCCGGCTGATGTCGCCACCTGGTACCGCGAGCATGGCTACCAGTTCCTGGTGCTATCCGATCACAATGTCCTCACCAATGTTGACGGCCTGAACGCCGTCCATGGAGCCGGCGAGCAGTTCCTCCTCATCAAGGGAGAAGAACTGAGCGACCGGTTCGGCGACAAGCCGATCCACGTGAACGGCCTCGACGTGTCAGCGCTGGTGGATCCTCAGCACGGCACCAGTGTGGCGGAGGTGGTCCAGCGTTCGGTTGACGCCATTCGCCAGGCGAACGGCATCCCTCACATCAACCACCCGAACTTCGGCTGGGCGATCACGGGCGACGATCTGAAGGCGCTCAGAAACGACAAGCTGTTCGAGATCTACAACGGCCATCCGCAGGTCAACAACGCGGGAGGCGGTGGCGTGCCCGGGATGGAGGAAGTCTGGGATCGGATCTTGTCGAGCGGCAAGCTGATCTATGGACTCGCCGACGATGACGCCCACGTGTTCAAGCAGCCGGGGAATCCGAACGTCGCGGGGCCAGGACGTGGTTGGGTGTTCGTGCACGCGGATCGCCTGGCGGCGCGGCCCATCGTCGAAGCACTCGATCGGGGAGACTTTTACGCATCGACGGGCGTTGAGCTGCTCGACTATCGGGTGACGCCGAGTGCCATCACGATCGCCGTCAAAATGGAACTATTCAGCAAATACCGGGTCCAGTTCATCGGCAGGAACGGCAGGGTTCTGAGCGAGGCGATCTCCAGCCCGGCCGTCTATGAGTTCAAGGGCGACGAGTTGTATGTGCGCGCCAAAGTACTGGATTCCAATGGCCGGATGGCGTGGACTCAGCCGGTCTGGAAAGGCCGCTAGCGGAATCTTTCGCCACCGGCAGAGCGGAACTCATCTTGCACCTCTACAGGGTATGGACGCACGGGAACGCTGGCAGGCTCTTCAAGCGCGGCTGACGGCGGCCCGCGCCGCCGTCGACGACGGCAACCGCGAACGGGCGCTCGAGGAAATCACTGCGGCGCTGGAGCTCGATAAGGATTTTCTCGCCGCGCAGGCGTTACGCGATCGCATCACCTCGATGAACCCGGAGGACTCGTCCGCGGCTCCCGAAGCGCAGCGATCGACGCCACCGGTCCACACCACTCCAGCCGCAGCGCCTGTCGCTGCGACACCGGTTGAAGGCGCCGCGCCCATCCTGGCGAAGTTCGAGCAGCGCGCGAAGCGACGGCGGGTCGATCGGCGCATCGACGCAGCCCGGGCCGCGATCGCGCAGCAGCGCCTGAAAGCCGCGGCCGCCGCTCTCAATGAAATCATCGATCTCGATCCCAACCTGCCGGAGCTCGCCGAGCTCACCGGAGAGTTCGACGCATTGCGCCGTGCGTCGGCGACGCCGCATCGCGGTCCGTGGGTTGCCGCGGCGGCCGTTTTCGCCGGCGCGCTGCTGGGCGGCACGTGGCTGCAGGACTCGACGCCGATTCTGTCACGCCAGACCGTGGCGGCAGCGCCGCTGCCGGACCCACTCACGCCTGTCCTCTCCACGTCCGAGTTGTCGCCGGCCGGCACGACCGGTGCCCGCGAACATGAGCCGGATGCGGACGTCGTCGAGCCGACTCTGCGGGTGACCGACGCTGCCGCCACCCGACCGGTGATGCCGGCGGTCCGGCCCGCGGTACGGATGGACAGCCCGCCGGTGTCGATGCCGGCGACGGAGATAACCGACGCCGTTTCAAGCGCATCGCCGGGAGTGCCGGTTGTCGCGTTCGTTCCCGCTCCGATTCCAGCTCCGGTTCCAGCTCCCCCTCCGGCTCCTGCTCCCCTTCCGGCTCCAGCTCCAGCCTCAGCTCCAGCTCCTGCTCCTGTTGCTCCGGCCGTCGCACCACCCGACGACCAGCTGCTGGTGAAGCAGGCGCTCCAGCGCTATCGCAAAGCGTACGAGGGACTCGACGCACGATCGGCACAAGCGGTGTGGCCGGCGGTCAACGAAGCAGCGCTGGCGCGCGCGTTCGACGGTCTCGAATCGCAGTCGTTGACGTTCGACGCGTGCGACGTGCGCCTGCGCGGCGAGGCGGCGAATGCCACCTGTCATGGGTCGGCGCGCTACGTGCCGAAGATTGGCAGCCGCGAACCGCGCGTGGAACCGCGCGTCTGGAACTTCACGCTCCGTAAGGCGGAAGGCGACTGGAAGATCGATTCCGCCCGAACCGAGCGATAAGAAAAAACCGCGCGCTCGGCGGTTCCTTCCGTGCGTCGTGCCTCAGCGTCCCAGCGCGTAATCCAATCCGACGAACGGCGTGAACGGTGCGGTCAGGCCTCCGGTCGTCAGCGGGATGCTGACGTTGGCGGCCAGCACCCAGGTGTCCGTCAGATTCCATTTCACGCCCGGGACGAGCGTGATGACCTGCAGGCTCGAGTTGTCGGGGGTCAGGCGGATGGTTTCGACGCCGCTCAGTCCCGGATGTGCGGCGCTCACCGGCACGATGTGGCCGGGGCTGTCGATCCAGCGCCCGAGCAGCTCACCGATCACCGACACGCGGCGCGACGCCGCGAGCGCCACCGCGCCGGCGTAGTCGATCTCGCGGGCCAGGCCACCGAAGCTGACGCCGGCGTTGGCGTGGGCAGAGAACCGACCCTGTTCGAGCGATCCAATCCCGGAGAACTTGACCGCGGCAGACCCGGCGCCGAGCAGGTCGTCCTCCCGGCCCGTCGGCAGCCGCACGTCGACGAGCGCGGCAACGCCCGATGCGTCCTCCGCGAACAGCGTGTACTTCGAGCGCACCACGAGATCAGCCAGGCCCACGGCCCGCGCGCTCGCCGTCGCCTGGGTGAAGGTACGGCCGCGATAGGTGTTGACGCGCGACCCATCCAGCGAGAGCGAGACCAGCGGCGCCGCGATGCCGACGTCGAGGCGATCCGTCACCCCGACGTTGGCATAGAGCGTCGCGACGCTCGCGTCGATGTTCAGCGTCAGCTGGTCGACGTCGAACGGCGCCGTCTCGTCCGTGAACCGGTTCGCCGTCGTGATCAGCGACCCGTCGCGCAGGCTTCGGCCGTCGAGCGACGTGAAGTGCAGCTGCTGCAGCGTCAGGCCGAAGGATGCCTGGCCGCGGCCTGCGCCAAGCGCCCGCTCGGTGAAAAAAGGTCCGAAGCTCTGCGTCGCACGCTCCACCGTACCGAGCTCCGGGTTCAGCCGATATACGAACGATCCGGACGACGATGTGACGGGCAGCGTGGCGAGGTTGGCCGCGAGCGCGCGCGAGATGGTGGTGCTCGTCGCCTGGGCGGCTTCGCGATCGCGTTCCACGCTTCCCGTCGCGACCGATTGGTTCGTGACCAGAAACGTGAGCACGTCGGTGACCGATTGGGCCGAGGCGGGCGCGGCCGCCAGCGTCGCGGCGAGCGACGCGACGGCGGCCACGCATACACGATTAATCGCCATGTTTCTTCACCTCGATCCGAGTGGCTCTGACACTACCGTCGGCGCGGGTCACGCCTTCTCCAGACACGGATCGTCCGTCCCTCACGTCGCCGCAGTCCGATTTCTTGTAGTCGGTGAACAGGTCCGTCTCGACCGTGAAGCCGTCCACCGAGAACCTGACGCCTGGGCAGAAACCGGAGACGCTCGAGATCGTTCCGTCGAAAGTGACCTTCTTCCCCACGGAGGGCGGAGGCGGCGGAGGCGGCAACGGCGGAGGCGGTAGAGGTGCCGGCGTCGGTGTCGGCGTTGGCGCTGGTGGGGGTGTGGGAGCCGGCGGCGCCGGAGGCGCCGGAGCGGGCGGATTCGGCGCGGGCGGCGGCGCCGGCGGCGTGTCTTGCGTGACGGTGTAATTCTGGCCGGCAACGTTCACATGCCCGACACGGATCGGACCCGTGTTTGGCGACACCGACAGACTTACGGTTCCGCTGGCGTTGCCGCTGGATCCCGACGTCACCGCAACCCATCCGTCGCCGGTTGACGCGGTCCAGCCGCACCCGGTCAGGGTCGTGACGCCGAACGTCAGCCGGCCGCCGGCGTAGCCGATCGCATCGCCCGGCCGGCTCAACGCGAACAGACACGGGGCGGGAGCTTGATTCAGCGTGACGCTCTGCGATCCGACCGCCACCGTGGCCGCGCGTGGCGTCGGCGCCGGGTTCGGCGCGATGGCGTAAGGCACCGACGCTTCACCCTGTCCGCCCGGGTCGCCGGTGATCGAGACCCAGCTGGCTGCGGTGCTGATCGACCAGGTGCAGTCGCGCGCGGTCGTGATCGTCAACGACCCCTGTCCGCCGGTGGCGGTGAATGCAGACGGCGCGCTGCTGACGCCGACCTGGCATTTGTCGGCGGTCGGGGCGTTGAGTGAGGTCTGGGTCGAACTGCAGGCCGCGGCGAGGCAGGCGAGCGCGAAGGCAGGCGCTGCGGCAAACGAGTGGAACCGGCCAGGCATCAAGATCTCCCGGCGCTCTGCTCGCAATCACCTCGCCAGATCAAAGTCTGAAGAGGTAGCTCGCTTTGAGAAAAAAACCATCCTTTGTACGTTGGAGATTGCCGAATTGCAGCCCGCGCGGTTCCGTCAGGAAGCTGCTGTACCCCGCGAAAAAGACGGTGCCCGGAGTCGGCTGATACGAGAACAGCGCGTCCACGCGGAATCGATTCCGCTCCAACGCGGGTTGCGGCGCGTAGAAGCCGGTCGCCGGGTCGAGGATCACAATCGGCAGGTTGGTGCGCGAGTCGTCCCGCAGCGCGTCCTGCCGCTGCGCGTTGTACTCGCCGATGGCGCGGACGAAGATCGCGCGCGACACCTGATATTCCACCTTCAAGCGCGGAATCCGTCCGTCGGCGACCCGGGTCCCGTCGCTGCGGCGCAGGTAGGATTGCAGCTGATACTGCGGGCTGACGCGGATCTTGTCGTTCGGCCGCCAGTCCACCGTCAGCGTGGCGAACGTGATGGTAGCGGGCGACCACTCGTAGAAGTTCTCGTCGTGCCCCCAGATATAGAAGACGCTGCCGGAGAACCGCGAGAACTGGGGGGTATTGAGCGTGAAGACGTAGTCGTCGTTGCGGATGTGCGGCGTCCCGGTGAACGGCAGGATCTCGGTTCCGGACGAGGTAGTCGACCGCAGCGCGTAGTTTCGGTAGAACAACTCGTCGAACGCGAACGACTCGAACAGCGCCGAGGCGCCGGCGAGCCAGCCGCCGCGAAACTTGAAGCTGTTGTTGAAGTGCAGCTTCTTCTCGAGCCACGGATCAGCCTGGGTGTCGCGCGCGTTGCGGTACTGATGCACGCCGTTGAGCAGGACGCTCGTGGTCCAGCTCTGCAGCGCGGCCGACTCGGCGCCGAACCAGGTCAGACGGTGCGTCAGGTTGGTCGTGATCACCCCGCTGCGGCTGATGAAGCCGCTCGCCGCCTGGAAGTCTTCGTGGATGCCGGTCGCCTGGTAGCGCAGGCCGAAGTGGCGTCCGTCGCGGTTGAAAATCGCCTGCCAGATCGGCGCGGTGGTCGCGCCTCCGCCAACGGCCGTGCGGCTCGCGCCGCCCTGCAGCTGCAGGTTGTAGATCGATCCAAAGAGCAGGCGCGCGTCACCCGCGATCACGCGGTTGGAGTCGCCGCCGTCGATGCGGTCGGTGTAGACCAGGCCGACCTTCGAGTTGTGCGCCACATCGTGCTGCAGCCGCGCGATGCTGAAGACGGGGTGATCGACGCCGCTCGCCGACGTCGCCGGATCGTCCACCGCAGAGAGCAGGGCGATGTCGGTGCCGGCGGTGTTCCCGGTCAGCTTGACGGCGGCGATCGGCGCGGCGATCCGCCGCGTATAGATCAGGTTGTTCGGCGCGTTGAACAGCTCGGCGCCGTCGAGGAAGAACGGGCGCTTCTCCGGGAAGAACAGCGCGCTGCGGGGATCGAAGGTGAACTGACTGGCGTCGGCTTCGACCTGCGAGAAGTCGGGGTTGATGGTGCCGTTCAGCGTCAGGTTCGGCGTGACGCCCCAGCGCACGTTGCCGCCGAGCTCGGGCCGGCTGGTGTCGTACTGCCAGCGATCGGCCGCCGCGATGCCGTCGGTGTGTGCCGTCGCCACCGGGTTCAGATCGAGCACCAGGCCGCGGCGCAAACCGGTCAGGCCGTCGAGCGAGCCGGACTGGGCGAGGAAGGAGCTGCTGGCGCGCAGGGCCGGCACCCAGCTGTCTTCGTGCCCGCTGCTTTGAACGAGGCGCACCACGTTCAGCGCCCACGACTGCACGTCGTTGGTCGGGAACCGCAGCGTCTTGAACGGGATCGCGATCTCGATTTCGTAGCCGTAGTCGGTGAGGCGTCCTTTCGACTGGTAGACGTAGTCGGGCGTCAGGTCGGTCACCTCGCGGCCGCTCTCGAGCGCGGTGAACAGCGCGCCGCCGCGGTTGCCGGAGCCCTCGACGAGCGTACCGTCGGATTGAATCCCCAGTGGGTTCACGCCGAAGACCAGCGCCTGCCGGCCGTCCTTGAACGGGTTCAGGAAAATCTGGATCGCATCGTCGGCGTCAATCCGATCGCGGTTGGCGAGCGTCGCGTGCACGGCGCCCGGCGCTGCATGCGCCTTGATCCCGAAGTAGATCGCGGTGGGCGTATAGAAGACGAGGACCTCCGTCGGATCGTCGGCCGGCCGTCCATCGACCGGCGAGTACTGAGAGAAATCGATCAGGCGCGCCGCCTGGTCCCAGACCGCTTCGTCGAGGACGCCATCAATGGTCATGGCCGCACCCGGCTCGTCGACGCGAGGGAGCGCCACATGCACGTGATTGTCGCGGCCGCTGTACAGAGCTGCGGCGAGCACGAGTTCTGAAATCATGCGTGAGGTGACTGTGCCGTCGGAAGTCCCAAGGTTACACGAACCACGATACAATTTCCGCCGATGCACTGTTCCCGCACCCTCGTCGCCGCGCTCGGTTTCGCCCTGTGGACGACCGCGGCTGCCGCGCAGCAGACGGTCAAATACGAACCGTCGGAAAAAGATCTGAAATTCGTCTACGCCACCGTGCCGGCGGTGGCGACGCTGAAGCCGGGCGACATCCTCGAGACGAAGACCTTCGACGCCTTCGGCAACGTCATCAAGAAGGCCGGCGACACGATGGCGATGGTGAAAGGCGACAACCCGTTGACCGGCCCGTTCGCGATTGCGGGCGCGGAGCCGGGCGACACGCTGGTCGTCAAGTTCCTCGATCTCACCGTCGACTCCACCCGCGGTGTCGGGGCGTTGGCGCCGGGCTTCGGCGCGTTGAACACGACGACCTACACGCCGATGCTCAACGCGAACCTGCCCGAGAAGATCTGGTTCTACGACATCGATGCGCGCGCGAACGAGGCGACCTTCCACGCCTTGGACTCCGGTTTTACGGTGAAGATCCCGCTGCAGCCGTTCCTCGGGTGCATCGGCGTTGCCCCGGCCGGCGGAGAGGCGCGCAGCTCGGTGGTTCCCGCGGAGTACGGCGGCAACATGGACGCCTCGGAGGCGCGCCCCGGCTACACGCTGTACCTGCCGGTCAACGCACCGGGGGCGCTGCTCTATCTCGGCGACGGACACGCGGCGCAGGGAGACGGCGAGATCGCCGGCACGGCGATCGAAGTACCGCTGCGCGTACGGCTGCAGGTGGACCTGATCAAGCGCAAGAAGATCGCCTGGCCGCGCTTCGAGAACGACGCGTCGCTGATGGCCGTCGGCGCCTACCGTCCCCTCGACGATGCGCTGCGGATCGCGTTTACGGAGCTGGTCGGCTGGATCCATGCCGACTACGGCCTCTCGGAGATGGACGCCTACGAGCTGCTCTCGAAGGTGGCGAAGATTCACCTCGTGGAGATGGTCGATCCGAACTACGTCGTGATTGCGGCGATCGACAAGCGCTACCTGCCGGTGAAGCGCTGATGCAGTTCGACGACGCGCAGCGCCTCGCGGCGCGTCTGCGGGACGAGCTGGGCCGCGCCATCATCGGCCAGCAGGCGGTCGTCGAGGAGATTCTCACCGCGTTCTTTGCCGGCGGCCACGTGCTGCTGCGCGGCGTCCCGGGCCTGGCGAAAACGCTGCTGATCAAGACGCTCGCGCAGGCGATCCACCTCAAGTTCAACCGGATCCAGTTCACGCCGGATCTGATGCCGTCCGACATCATCGGCACCGAAGTGATCGAAGAGGACCGCGTCAGCGGCCGGCGCGAGATTCGCTTCATACCCGGTCCGATCTTCGCGAACGTGATCCTCGCCGACGAGATCAACCGCACGCCGCCCAAGACCCAGGCCGCCCTGCTCGAAGCGATGCAGGAATATCAGGTGACGGTCAACGGCGTGCGCTACGAGCTCGATCGCCCGCTGTTCGTGCTCGCGACGCAGAACCCGATCGAGCAGGAAGGCACCTACCCGCTGCCGGAGGCGCAGCTCGACCGCTTCATGTTCAACGTCGTGATCGACTATCCGTCGAAGGCGGAGGAGCACGGGATTCTGGCGCTGACGACCGGCGACAAGGAGCCGGTGATCGCGCCGGTGGCGGCCGCGGCGGACATCGAGGCGATGCGGCACCTGGTCCGCGACATCCCGGCGGCGTCCAACGTCATCGACTACGCGCTGCGGATCGTGCGCGCGAGCCGTCCCGCGGGCGACGCCGGCGACGCCGTGCCGGCGCCGGTGCGGCAGTGGGTGAAGTGGGGCGCCGGGCCGCGTGCCGGGCAGGCGTTGGTGCTGGGGGCGAAGTCGCGCGCGATGCTCAACGGACGCAGCGTCGCGTCCCCGGAGGACATCCGCGCCGTCGCGCTGCCGGTGCTGCGGCATCGCATCCTGCTGAATTTCCAGGCGGAGGCCGACGGCATCGACGCCGACCAGATTGTCGGGCGCCTGCTGGAAGCCGTCGCGGCACCGTGAGATCGCCCGCCGCCTGTCCGCCCGAAGTCCTCGCCGGGATCGCCGACCTGGAGCTGGTCGCGCGCATCGTCGTCGAAGGGCTCGTGTCCGGCTTGCATCGCAGCCCGTTCCACGGCTACAGCGCCGAGTTCAGCCAGTACCGGCACTATCGTCCCGGCGACGATCTGAAGTACGTCGACTGGAAACTCGTGGCGCGGACCGACCGCGTCTACACCAAGCAGTTCCGCGAGACGACGAACATGGCGGCCGCGATCGTGCTCGATACGAGCGGATCGATGAATTTCCCGGGCGCCGGGTCCGTCACCAAATTCCGCTACGCGGTGATCGCGGCCGCGGCGCTTGCGCATCTCATCTCGGGACAAGGCGACGCCGTCGGCTTGCTCGCCGGCGAGCGCTTCCTGACGCCGCGCGCGGGCCGGCAACACCTGCGCGGCCTGCTGGCCGGCCTGTCGTCATTGACCGCGGCGGGGGCCTGGAGCGCCGCGGGCAGCGTCCGCCGGGCATCGGAGCGGCTGAAACGGCGCGGCCTGCTCCTCGTGCTCTCCGATTTCTACGACGATGAGGAGCAGACGCTGGTGGAATTGAGGCGGGCGGCGCGGATGGGCCATGAGGTCGTGCTGTTCCAGATTCTGAGCCGCGACGAGATTGAGTTGCCGTACCGCCGCGACCTCGAGTTTGCCGATCTGGAGAGCGGCCGAACGCTGGCGATCAATGCCGGCCTCGCGAGGCGTCAGTACACTGATGCGATGGCGGCGTTTCTCGAGCGGTGGCACAGCCGGGCTGGGGCTGAAGGGTTTCAGTATTCGCTGATCGTGACCGACACGCCGCCCGAGCGCGCGCTCCGCAATGTTTTGCTTGCGAGGAAGATGTAGCGCAGGCTTTAAGCCTGCCAAGCGAGCGCCATGCTCTGGCTCAACCCCTCCGCCCTGTTCGCGCTCGCGGCGGTCGCCGCGCCGATCCTGATCCACATCCTGATCCAGCGTCGGGCGGAGCGCTTTCCCTTTCCGACGCTGCGGTTCCTGCAACCGACGCGGCTGGCCGCGATCCGTCGTCATCTGCTCGAGGACCTGCCGCTGCTCGCGATCCGCATCGCGCTCGTCGCGGCGGCCGTCGCCGCGCTCGCCGGGCCGCTGCTGGTGACCAGCGCCAGGCGTCAGCAGTGGGATCGCCGCACGGTTCGCGCCATCGTCACCGAAACGGGAGGGTCACGGGCGGCAGGGCCGGAGCTGGCTCCAGCCTCCGCCGAGGCTACGGCCCGGCCGCCCCTACGACAGCAGACGTTCGCGTCCGCCTCGCTTGCAGACGGCATCCACCGAGCGATCCTCTGGCTCGACACCGCGCCGCCGGCGCGCCGGGAAATCGTGATCGCGTCCACCTTTCCGATCGGGTCGATCACCAACGCCGACATCGCCGCCGTTCCAGCCGGCATCGGCCTCCGTTTCGAGCGGACCGGGACGCTGCCCGGGACGCGGGTGGTCGATGGAGGCCGGCTGTTGACGCCAGACGGCGTGCGCCGGCGTGAAGTGACCCTCACCGGCGTCCAGACGGCCTCGCACGAGATGACCGCCGGCGAGCCGGGG
>Ga0070665_100003946_pt1 | contig 15657 bp, 14 predicted proteins | sample KBSS13metaG_FD_65862 | JGI IMG/M metagenome (GOLD analysis project Ga0070665, IMG submission 65862) | Switchgrass rhizosphere microbial communities from Kellogg Biological Station, Michigan, USA - KBS S1-3 metaG | ecosystem: Host-associated > Plants > Roots > Rhizosphere > Soil ... | reverse complement strand
CATGGCGTTAGATGCGTTGGCCGCCACGGAAAATGGCGCCCTGGATGTCTGCGCGTTGGAGGCGTTCTGCCTGACTGGCTCCCTGCGGCAGGCAGCCCAGGTGTTGTATCTCCATCACAGCACCGTCGCGTCCAGACTCGAGCGCGTTGAGAAAGCAATGGGCTGGCAGCTCGGCGATCCGGCCCACCGCTTCAAGGCACAGTTCGCTCTGCTGGCCCGCAGACTGGCTTGCGCGGCAACGTAGCGTGCGATTGCCGCCGCTCGTCGGCGATCGGTGCCGACCTTCCCGACAGATGTCGGGTTATGCGTAGCACGTTGTGCTGACAAGCTTTTCGACAAGAACAACCGGGTGAGAGGGCTGCTATTGACATCGTCGTACCACCTGGATCCGTCCGGTCCGGGTGCGCACAGGCGTGCGAACCGGAATCGCGGTGCAATCCTGCGCCCGCTTGCCGGCGCCTGGACGGTATTTTCGATCGCCGGCATCATTGCGACTGCGGCTGGCATGTTCCGCGGTGACTTCACCGAAAGCGTTCCAGTAACGGTGATCTCGCAACGCGCGGGACTTGTGATGAACCCCGAAGCGAAGGTGAAGATGCTCGGGGTTCAGGTCGGCAAGGTGTCGGCCATCGACGAGCTAGCGGACGGCCAGGCCGCCATCCATCTCGCCATCGATCCCTCGCAGCTGCATGTGATCCCGTCCAACGTCTTGGTCGACATCGGCTCGACGACGATATTCGGCGCCAAGTCGATTCAGCTCGTACCGCCGGCCGACCCGTCACCCCAATCGCTTCGCTCGGGGCAGGTGCTCGACGCCAAGAAGGTCACCGTCGAGATCAATACTGTCTTCGCGCAGTTGACGTCGGTGTTGTCTCGGATCGAGCCCGAGAAGCTCAACGAAACCCTGGGCGCACTCGCTTCGGCGTTCAATGGTCGCGGTGAAAAGTTCGGCCAGACGCTGAGCGACTTCAACACGTTCCTGGCCACGCTGGAACCGGGCCTGCCGAATCTCAGCCACGACATCGCAGTGTCACCGACGGTGCTCAACGCATACGCCGACGCAGCACCCGACTTGATCAAGGCGGCCGATAGTGGGGCCCGGATCAGTCGGACCATCGTCGATGAACAGAAGAACTTAGATGCGTTCTTGGTGAGCACGATCGGGCTGGCCGACATTGGCAACGACGTCATCGGCACCAACCGGCAAGCGCTGACCGACGTGCTGCACCTGATGGTGCCGACTACTGACCTGACCAACGAATACAACAAGGGTCTGACCTGCTCGCTGCAAGGGATGGTGCCGATGTTGAATCAGCCGCCGCTGCCCGAGCCGGGAGTCGTCATCGACGTCAGCTTCACCTTGGGCGTGGAGCGCTATCGCTACCCGTCGAACCTGCCCAAGGTCGGCGCCAAAGGCGGCCCGATTTGTTTGGACCTGCCGAATGTCCCGCCCAACAAACGGGAACCGTTCGTGGTCACCGATGTTGGCGCCAATCCCGCCCAATACGGAAACCAAGGAATCCTGCTGAACTCCGACGCGCTCAAGCAGTGGCTGTTTGGCCCGATCGACGGCCCGCCGCGCAATACCTCTCAGATCGGCCAACCCGGATGAGAGGCATGTGGGGAACACTCCTCAAGTTCGGGACCTACGCAGTCGTCACCGGTCTCGCGCTGGCCTTCCTCTTCGCCATCTTCGGCAATTACCGCTCCGGCTCTACCAACAACTACTCCGCGATCTTCACCGACGCCTCGAGGTTGAAATCCGGGGATTCGGTGCGGGCGGCCGGCATCCGCGTGGGCACCGTACGCGAAGTAGCCCTACGGCCGGACAAGACGGTCTTGGTGCGCTTCGACGCCGACCGCGCCGTCGTGCTCACGACCGCCACCAAGGCCGCGGTTCGCTATCTCAACCTAACCGGCGATCGCTACCTCGAACTCGTCGACAGCCCCGGATCCACCCGGGTACTGCCGGCGGACTCCCAAATTCCGCCCGACCGCACCGTGCCGGCGTTGAACCTCGATCTGCTACTCGGTGGGCTCAAGCCCGTCATCCAGGGCCTGAATCCACAGGATGTCAACGCGCTCAGCGCATCACTGCTGCAAGTACTACAGGGCCAAGGCGACACCCTACAGTCGCTGTTCACCAAGACCTCGTCCTTCACGAACACCTTGGGCGACAACAGCCAAGTCGTGGAACAGGTCATCGACAACCTCAACAGCGTGGTGGACACCTTGAGCAAGGACGGTGACCAGTTCTCCGACACCGTGGATCGCCTCCAAAAGTCGGTCAGCGGTCTGGCCCAGGACCGCGACCCGATCGGCGACGCGATCGAGGCGCTCGACACCGGCACCGCGTCGATCGCCGAATTGCTCACCAACGCGCGACCCCCGCTGGCCGGAACGGTCGACCAACTGAACCGGCTCGCGCCGCTGCTTGACGGGGACAAGGACCGACTCGACGCAGCCTTGCAGAAGGCGCCGGAGAATTACCGCAAGCTCGTGCGGCTCGGCTCCTACGGCAGCTGGATCAACTACTACGTGTGCGCAATCGGCTTCCGCGCCAGCGACCTTCAGGGGCGCACAGTCGTGTTCCCATGGGTCAAGCAAGAAACCGGAAGGTGCAAGGAGCCCTGATGCTCAAGTACCGCAACCCCAAACTGTGGCGCATCGGCATCCTTGGCGTCGCCTTGAGCGTGATGATCATCGCGGTCGGCTTGCAGCCCGAACGGTTGCACTCCCTCGCCACCGCTGTGCGCTACCAAGCGCAGTTCACCGAAGCCGGCGGGCTCAACCAGGGCAATGACGTCATCCTGTCCGGCGTCAAAGTCGGTACGGTATCCGCGATATCGCTGGAACGCGGCAAGGCGCTCGTCACCTTCAGCGTGGACGGACGCTACCAACTTGGCTCGCAGACGACCGCGCACATCGAAACCGGCTCGCTGCTGGGCGAGCGGGTCGTCACGCTGGTATCGGACGGCAGTGGGACGCTGCGCCCGCTGGACCTCATCCCCGTCTCGCGCACATCCTCGCCGTATTCGCTCACCCAGGCGGTCAGCGACTTGACGACGAACACAGCGGGTACCGATACCGCTTCACTGAATCAATCCCTCGACACGCTCGCGAACACGCTTGATCAGGTTGCCCCGCAACTCAGTTCGACGTTCGACGGGATCAGCCGCGTCTCACGGTCGATCACCAGCCGCAACGACACCATGGCGCAGTTGCTCACGCACGCCGCCGATGTCACGCGGGTGCTGTCGGACCGAAACGCACAAATCAACACGCTGATCCTGAACGCCAACGACCTCATTGGTGTGCTCAACGAGCGCCGTCAAGCCATCGTCGATCTGCTGAGTAGCACGTCGGTGTTGGCCAAGCAACTGTCCGGACTGGTCGCCGACAACGAAAAGGAACTGGCACCCACCTTGCAGAAGCTCAACACCGTCACCGCGATGCTGGAAAAGAACCGCGACAACATCGGCAAGGCCATCCCCGGACTGGCGAAATTCGAAGTCACACAGGGCGAGACGGTCGCAAACGGGTTCTACTACACAGCGTATGTGCCCAATCTGCAACCAGCGCAACTGCTACAGCCATTCATGGACTACGCATTCGGGCTCCGCCGCGGAACGAACGCGGGCCAACCGCCCGACAACGCCGGACCACGAGCCGAACTGCCGTTCCCCCTCAACGGAATCCCTCAACCTGGAGATCTTCCGCCGCGATGAACCGGAAGAAGTTGGTGGCCGCCCTTGCGGTCGTACTAGTCGCAGTCCTCGCGGCGGGGGCAGTCGTTCTCGTCCGACAGGAGTTCTTCGGCCCGAAGACGATCACCGCGTACTTCACGACAGCCACCGCCGTCTATCCCGGCGACGAGGTCCGGGTGGCCGGGGTCAAGGTCGGCACCATCGAATCCATTGAGCCACACGCATCCCAAGCCAAAATGGTGCTCCATGTCGACGGCGACGTGCCCATCCCGATCGACGCCAAAGCGGTGATCGTCGCGCAAAACCTGGTCGCCGCCCGCTACGTCCAGCTGGCACCGGCCTATGAGTCCACTGGGCCGACTATGCCTGACGGCGCGGTGATTCCGGTCAACCGCACAGCGGTACCGGTCGAGTGGGACGAGGTCAAAGAGCAATTGATGCGCCTGGCAACAGATCTAGGGCCCAAGAGCGATGTTTCGGGCACCTCGGTGTCTCGGTTCATCGAAAACGCCGCTAACGCCCTGGGCGGCAACGGCGACAAGCTCCGACAAGTCATCGCTCAGCTGTCCGGCGTGGGCCGCATCCTGGCCGGCGGCAGCGGCGACATCGTCGGCATCCTCAAGAACCTGCAAGCATTCGTCACCGCGCTGCGCGACAGCAACGAGCAGATCGTGCAATTCGAGGACCGATTTGCCACTTTGACCAGCGTCCTGGACGGCAGCAAGTCCGACCTCGACGCCGCGCTCAAGAACCTCTCCGTCGCCGTCGGTGAAGTGCAGCGCTTCATCGCCGGCACCCGAGAGCAGACAGCTCAGCAGTTGCAGCGGCTCAACAATGTCGTGCAGAACCTCGTCGATCACAAGATCGATCTGGAAAACGTGCTGCACGTTGCGCCGACCGCATTCTCCAACGGCTACAACATCTACAACCCCAACACCGGCACCGACACCGGCTCATTCCTTGTCAACAACTTCTCAAATCCGGTCGGCTTCATCTGCGGAGCAATCGCCGCCATCGAGAACGTCACGGCGACCGAAACCGGTAAGCTGTGCGAACAGTACTTGGGCCCCGGCCTGAGGTTGCTCAACTTCAACTATCTTCCGATTCCGACAAACCCCTATTTGACACCGGCACCCGGCCCGGAAGACCTGGTCTACTCCGAACCCGGCCTGGCGCCCGGAGGTGGCGGCCCGGCACCGCAGACGCCCGACATCCCGCCGTCTGTGTCCGCCTACACCGGAGCGGATGACGTGCCGCCGTCCCTCGGCTACGGGACGCCTCCAGGTATGCCGGGCATCCTTGCGCCGGGCGGCCTGCCGGCCACACCGATGCCCGCCCTGTATCCGGGCGCGCCGATTCCTGGGCCGCCCACGGTGAACAACATGCTGCTGCCGGCAGGCCCAGCCCCAGACACCGCAGCGCCGCTGCTGCCTGCCGAACGGATACCAGGATCATGACACGCCGACGCGCGGCCCGCAGGCTGCTGACCATCGGATGCTGCGTCGTGGTCACGGTCAGCGGGTGCACATTTCAGGGCCTGAACTCGTTGGCGCTGCCGGGCGTGGTCGGGCGGGGGCCGGATGCCCACACCTATCATGTTGAACTCGCCAATGTCGCTACGTTGGAACCTAATTCGCCGGTGATGGTCGGTGACGTCGTCATCGGAAGCGTCGGCAAGATGACGTTCCGCGACTGGCACGCTGACGTCGAGGTCTCTGTTCGACCCGATGCGGTAGTGCCCGCCAACGCCATCGCCACTGTCGGCCAGACCAGCCTGCTGGGATCAATGCACATCGCGCTCGACCCACCCGTGGGCCAACCGCCCACCGGCCGCCTGGCCCCCGGTTCCACTATTGGCCTGAGTCAGTCGTCAACATACCCATCGACCGAGCAGACGCTGTCCTCGCTATCGGCCGTCGTCAACGGCGGCGGACTCGGTCAGATCGGTGACATCATCCACACCTTCAACACAGCCCTGTCAGGGCGACAGAACGACGTCCGCGAACTACTCACTCGCCTCGACGAATTCGTCGGCACCTTCGACGGACAACGCGACCAAGTGGTCGCCTCTATCCAAGCGTTGGATCGGTTGTCGGGCACGTTCGCTGCGCAACGTGACGTTCTCTCGCGCGCTCTGCACACGATCCCACCCGCCTTGGACGTGCTCGAGAGGGAGCGCCCCCACATCACTACCGCACTCGAGAAGCTTGGCACGCTGAGCAACACCTCCACCCAGCTCGTCAACGACACTCAGGCCGACCTGGTCAAGAACCTGGAAAACCTCGAGCCAACCTTCCGCGCACTTGCCGACGTGGGACCTGACCTCGACCGAACGCTGGCCTACACCACCGTCTTTCCGTACGGGCAAGACTTCATCGACCGCGGTGTACGCGGCGACTACGTGAATGTCTTCCTCCAATTGGACCTCACGTATCCACGGCTGAAGCGGGCACTGTTGCTGGGCACACGATGGGGTGAGAAGGGCGCCAAACTCATCCCGGCGCCGGGAGACCCGTGGTATCTGAACTACACGTTCACGCCCCTGACGGTGGGTGTGGCACCGCCACCGGATGCCGCACTGCCGCCGGCGGCTGGACCGGTACTGCCGGTAGCGCCGCAGCCATCACCTCCGGTATCCCCACCGGCCCCCGCGACCGGAAATGCGTCAATCTTCGCGGGGCCCTACGCCGTTGCGCCGGCGCCGCCCGCGGACCCTGCACCAGTACCGGGAGGTGGCGGCTGATGCTGACCCGTTTCGTCAGGACCCAGCTCATCATTTTCACCATCGCCTCGGTCATCGGCGTCACCGTGATGTTCTTCAATTACGTGCAGGTACCAACGTTTTTCGGCCTTGGCCACTTCACGGTGAAGCTCGAACTGCCTGCTTCCGGCGGGCTCTACCGGTTCAGCAACGTGACGTATCGCGGTGTGCAGATCGGCAAGGTCACCGAGGTCACCGTTATATCGCCAACTAAGGTGGTGGCCACCTTGTCGTTGAACACGTCGCCGCGGATTCCTGCGGATCTAGTGGCAGAGGTGCGCAGTGTCTCGGCGATTGGTGAGCAATACGTCGACCTGCAGCCGCGCAGCGACTCGACGCCCTACCTGCATGACGGCTCGGTGATCCCCGCGCAAGACACCACCCTGCCGCAACAGGTCGGGCCCATGGCAGATCAACTCAGCAACCTGATCGGAAGCATCCCCAAAGAGAAGCTCAGCGGTCTGCTCGATGAGAGCTTCAAGGCGTTCAACGGCGCCGGATACGACCTGGGCTCGCTGGCGGACTCCTCGGCGACGCTGTCGCATGACCTCAACCGTGTTGCAGATCAGACACGTGGGCTCATCGACGACGGTGGCCGGCTGCTGGACACCCAGGCTGAGAGTGCCGATTCGATCCGAACGTGGGCGCACAGCCTGGCCGAGGTCAGCGAGACGGTGGCGAACGACGATCAACAGGTGCGCACGCTGTTGCAGACGGGTCCCGGCTTCGCGCAGGAGGTTTCGCGCTTGCTCGAGCAAGTCAAGCCGACCCTTCCAGTACTGCTGGCCAATCTCACCTCACTTGGCCAGATCCTGGTGACATATAACCCGGCGATCGAACAGCTGCTGGTCCTGCTACCGCCCTACATGGCGTCGATACAGGTCTTCGGCAGGCTGGAGAACAACCCCATCGGGCTGCCGCAGGCGGAGTTCGCCCTCAACGTCGCCGATCCACCGGCGTGTTCCGTCGGGTTTCTGCCCCCGTCGCAGTGGCGGTCGCCCGCCGATACCACCACCGTCGACACCCCAGATGGGTTGTATTGCAAGCTTCCCCAGGACTCACCGATCGCCGTCCGCGGCGCGCGCAACTACCCGTGCCTAGGGCATCCCGGCAAGCGCGCGCCCACGGTCCAAATCTGTGACAGCGAAAAGCCTTTCGAACCACTGGCCATGCGCCAGCATGTGACCGGGCCCTATCCATTCGATCCAAACTTGATCTCGCAAGGCGTACCACCCGACGACCGGGTCGACTTCAACGATCGGATCCATGCGCCTATTGAGGGGACCCCGATGCCGCCAGCCGCCGTGAGTCCGGCGCCACCACCCGCTGACGGGCAGGTGCCGCCGCCTTCAGGACCGTCACCCGCCGACGCGACACCGTCGGCCGCGCCTAGTTCCTTCAACTCAGGCGGATCCGGGCCCGCCGTTGCCGCGGCGAAATACGACCCGCGCACTGGCGAATATCTCGGCACGGATGGCAAGTGGCATCGGCAGGCCAATCTGGTAACCGCCGCGCCCCAGTCGTGGAAGGACCTCTTACCCCAAGCATGAACATGTCAGTCATCAGCCATCTAGTGCAGCGCAGGCTGAACCTGTCTGCGCCCGTCACGCGCGACCTTCGCGTCGAGCGAGATCTATTGGTGCCGATGTCCGACAGCGTCGAGTTGCTGGCCGACCGATGGGCGCCACGCACCGACGGCGAGGGCCTCCCAACCCTGCTGATCCGCAGTCCATACGGGCGGAGCGGACTATTCGGCATCGCAATGGCCCGGCCATGGGCCGAACGCGGTTATCAAGTGCTGATCCAAAGCACCCGTGGCGGATTCGGCTCCGGCGGCGAATTCGAACCGTTTCGACGGGAGCGCGAGGACGGTCTAGCGACGGTCGAATGGATCATCAAACAACCGTGGTTCGGCGACTCGATCGTGCTGTACGGCCCCAGCTACCTGGGCTATGTGCAGTGGGCGATGGCAGGCGCCTTCCCCCCACAAGTCAAGGCGATGATTCCGTTCGTTACCGAATCCGCGCTGACACTGGAATTCCTTCGCCGCCACGGTCTTTCGTTAGAGACCCCTTTCGGTTGGGGAGTGCAGGTCGCCACGATGGAACGTCGGTTCGCCATGGTGCGTCAGCCGTTTCAGAAGCGCAGAACTCGCCGAGCCCTGCACACATTGCCACTTGGCGAGGCCGACGTCGTTGCCCTCGGCCACAAGTCTGACTACATCCAGGGTTTTTTGGCCCACGATGCCGAAGACGCCTTTTGGGATGGGGTCGATCATCGCCGCCGTGTTGCGGACGTTACGACACCGGTGATGTCGATCGGCGGTTGGTATGACCTGTTCCTGCCCGGACAATTGCATGACTTCCAACTACTGCAGAACGCACGGAACCCGGCGTGGTTGACCGTTGGGGCCTGGACCCACATCGAGTTCAATGACATCGATCTAAATAGTGCGATCGACTTTGGTCTGGCCCATGCGCGCGGTGACGATTTTCCTCAACCAGCCGTGCGGCTTTACGTCATGGGGGAGGAGGCCTGGCGCGACTTCGACGAGTGGCCGCCCAAAGGCTATGCGCCCCAGCTTTTCCACTTGCAACCTGGCGGAGGTCTGTCCACTGATCCTGCGCGTGAAGCTGAGCCTGACACATTCCGGTACGACCCGGCCGAGCCCACGCCCGCGGTCGGTGGCATACGCGTGTACGACGGTGGTCGCGTCGACAATGAGGGCCTCGAGACTCGCCCCGATGTCCTGACCTACACCACCGATGTTCTCGCGGAGGATCTCGAGGTCATCGGCGAGGTCAGCGCGCAGATCTGGTTCCAGTCCAGCCTGCCCTATGCTGACGTATTCGTTCGGGTCTGCGACGTCGACGAGCGCGATCGCTCGTATAACGTCTGTGATGGACTTGTGAGCTTGATCGGCGCTGATCAAATATCCTGTGTCACCGTGCAATTGTGGCCCACGGCGCACCGTTTCAAGCGTGGTCACCGGATCAGGGTGCAAGTATCCAGCGGTGCCTTCCCCCGCTACGCCCGCAACCCGGGAACGGGAGAAGCGCACGCGACCGCCCAGACACTGCGCGCGGCAGACCAATCGGTCTATCACGATTCCGCCCGCCCGTCAGCGGTGATTCTGCCTGTCTTATCTATAACACGTTAGGGCTGTGTAGGACTGTTACCCACGTGTGTTCGGGGGCTGGGTTTCGTCTTGGGGGACAGCGTTATCTGTAACGGTGTCACCACGTCTGCTGCGGTCTAGTTCCCCATGTCGCCACCACGGTTGTAGTTCGCCGTGAGCGGCGGCTAGGGCGCGCTTGAGCCTTTCGTTCTCGGCCTTGAGGTCTGCTATTTCGGTTTCATAGCGTTGCTCTTGCGTGCGCAGTTGTTCTCGTAGCACGGCGGCAACACCGGATTCGGTGGAGGGGTAGGGCTCTGGCGGTGCGGTCGCGGGACGGGGGTGGTGGATTCGGCGCTTGTGAAAAGGGAGCTTGCGCACTTTCGGGGCTTCGATGACCGCAGCGGCCGCGACTAACCGACTGACGTGATAGGCACATCGTCGGTGACATCTGGACGACGAAACCCGCCGCGCACAACGTCTTAAATGACTTTGACGTGGAGATCAGGTCAAACAGCGCAATGGGTGCCAGACGTTATCGATAAGCCGTGCAAACGCTGGTTATTGAGTCAGGCAAAGGGATTGCCGTCGAACGTCTCGCGGGTGACGAAGTCTGGTACCGGCTTGCGGCGCAGTTTCGACACTCGTCGGACCGGTGTTCCTAGAGGCACGACTGCTGTGATGGCGTATGGGTCGGGTACTGAGAGAAGGCGTTTGACAGCAGCCTCCTCGGACACGGCGGCGGTCGTCAGGACGCCGCCGTATCCTTCATTGCGTGCTGCGAGCAGCACGTTCCACACGAACGGGTAGACGGATGCACCTGGTACCACGCTGATGCGGTCGAGTTCTTGATCAGTGGCAGCAACGACGGCGAGGTTGAGACAAATGACGAGCACGACCGGTGCCGAGCGGAAGGCAGATGACGCCGCTGTAGGCACCTCGGTCTTCGCGATCGTCGACGCGTCTACAGACGGGGGGTAAAGGGGATTCCACGGCGATTCGCCGTTGGCTATTTGGGCGGTCGTCCTCCGAGCACTGGGAAGTGCCAGGTCAGCCAGTGTGGACTTGGTGCGTTGGTCGCGGACCACTATTACGTGAACGCCTTGGCGATTACCTCCGTTTGGCGCGAAGCGGGCGTTGTCGAGAATGCGTGCGAGCGCCTCGTCGGGCAGCGGGTCGTTGGTGAATTCGCGCACCGCGGGCGTCGTCCGCATGACCTCGTACAGCTCCATCAGTGTCGCCTTTCGTCAAAGTTTTCGAAGACAGCTGCGCTCACCTTCGGTACCTCGTCCGCGGCCGATCAGTGAGATCATTTCGCAATGTCCACCAGCCGGCTTCGGCTGGGCGTGCTGAATCACGCTCGGCCACAACGATTGCTATGGTTTCAACCGCTCGTTGAGAAAGGCGACGACGCGTTGGCGCGCCTCGAACGCCGGATGGCCTTCACGGTTGCGCACTTCGCGGGTGGCCACCGAATGCGCGGAGCTCTTGAAGCCGTGAAGGTTGCCCTCGTGTGATTCGATCTCGATCACCTCAAACGCCTCTCCCAGGCGCTCCTTGAGGGTTTTAAACCGTTCGGCCGGCACCCACCAATCGTTGGTGAAACGTAATCCCAACGCGCACAAGCCCTCTTCCGCAACGCGTTTCTCCACAACCGCCAACTCGTGGTCGGAAAGCCCCGGATCGCGGCGTCGGGACGCCGTGATCGGTATGGGAAGTGATGGCTGGCCCAGCACCGGGGCGAGCACGCTGTCGTCCACGGCAGCCGCCAAGGCGAACCCGCCGGTGAAGCATTGGCCGATCACTCCCACACCGGGACCTGGAGTGTTGTCGTTGAGATCGCGGGCCAGCGCCCGAAGGTATTGCGTCACCGGGCGATTGGCATTGGTCGCAAACGCGGCGAATTCGCGGGCGACGCACGCGCGTACCATCGTCACCACGGCGTCGAGGCGGGTCATGTGAATGCCGGGCTTGCCGAACAGCGACGGAGCGGCGACGGCGAACCCGTTGTCGACCAGATGATTACCGAGTCCCAGCGAAACTGGATCGAGTCCGGGCATTTCTGGGATGAGGACGACGCCTGGACCGGTGCCTTTGCGATAGACATCATAGGTGAACCCGAAGGCGGAAAATGGTGCGCACGCCCATCCCGACAAGTCCGCCTCGGGTGCAGTGCTATCCAGCGGTTGCCTGGAATCGCTCATGTCGCCTCTCTACGTGTCGGTGGTTGTCGTTTGGCTGTGGTTTGGCTCGTCCGAACCCACGCACGCCGCGTCGCAACCCGATGCGGATGTGCGAAAAATGCTAACGACGCATCGCGGGAGTGCTGATCAGTTTGTCGGCCCCCTGCTGGGTGCTGCGGATGCCTGACGCAGCATGGCTTGGTAGAGGGCCGACGGTTCGGGCGGGCTCGGCAGTGGGCCGCGCGCGGGGGCTTGCAGGGCCTGGGTGATCAGCGCGACGACGCGGCGCCAGGCGGTGGGGGCCGTGTCGGCCGTGGCGGCGATGACTCCGGCGTTGGCCATCAGCAGCATGACCATGTCCTCGGCAGTGAAGTCGTCGCGAAGGCGCCCGGCGGCCTTGGCGCGTTCGGCCAGTTGCACCAGGCCGTCGTAGGCCTCACGACGCCGCGTTTCGAGGGTTTTGGCCATCGGGAAGGTCATGGTCAGCACGCCGGCGAAGCCCCGGTCGGCGGCCTGCATGCCACAGACCGTCTCGACGTAGTCGGTGAATCCGTGCCAGGGGTCGGGATCGGCCAGCGCAGTCGCGACGGCATCGACATAGGCGTCCATCCGGTCGGCGAACACGGCTTCTATCAGCTCCTCCTTGGTGGGGAAGCGGCGAAAAAGGGTAGCGATGCCGACATCGGCTTGGCGCGCGACCGAGGCCATCGAGGCGGTCAGCCCCTCGCGGGCGAACACAGTCCGGGCCGCGGCCAGGATGCGGTCGCGGTTGCGTTCGGCGTCGCTGCGCAGCTGTTTCTCGACGTCGATTGGGGGGCCATTGTCGTGGCTCACAAACCCATCGTAACTGGAATGCCCTATCCAGTTGTACTGTTATGCTCGACGAGAACCGGATAGACCACTCCAGTTCCGCACACGCGGTTCCAGGAGCAGGTCGATCGAGAAAGGAGAACAAGATGCCGACGATCGCCATCGTGGGAGCTGGGCCCGGCATGGGCCTGGCCATCGCCAAATTGTTCGGGTCGAAGGGTTTCCAGGTCGCCCTGTTGGCCCGTAACCCAGACAACTTGGACAAGCTGGTCGACGAGCTGTCTGCGGCCGGCGTCACCGCCGCCGCCTTCCCCGCCGACATCATCGAACGCGACGCGCTTACCCAGGCCCTCCACGACGCTGCTGCGCATTTCGGGGGAATCGATGTCCTGGAGTACTCGCCTGCGGCGCACACACCGGCTGACTGGTTCAACCCGGTCATCCCGTCGGCATCCACGGTGGCCGACCTGCAGCCCCAGCTCGAGTACAACCTCTACGGCGCGGTGACCGCCGCCCGTGCGGTCCTGCCCGCGATGCGTGACGCCGGGGCGGGGACATTGCTGTTCACCACCGGCGGCGGGTCGATCAACCCGATGCCGATGCTGGGCAACATCAATGCCGCCCAGGCGGCCTTGCGCAACTGGGCGATCAATCTGCACAACGAATTGGCGGGCACCGGCGTGTACGTCGGGCATGTCGCGATCGGCGTCTGGATCGGAGACGGTGCCCCCGAGGGAGTCCCGTCGGCCAGCGCCGATCAGATCGCACCCGTTTATTGGGAGCTACACAGCTCCCGAGACGCCGCCGAACACCTTTTCACCGCCTGACGGACCCTTCATCCTCGTCCGCTATGTCCAACACGCCGTGAAAGTCGATGCCCCATGAATCTCGTCTTGTGGATCCTGCAAGGTCTGCTCGCCGCCATGTTCCTCATGGCCGGCATCATGAAATCCACCCAGCCGCGCGAGAAACTCGTCAAACAGTTTCCTTGGGTCAATGACGTTTCCACCCCGCTGGTGCGCTTCATCGGTATCGCCGAACTAGCCGGCGCGCTGGGGTTGATCCTTCCCGCCGCAACCGGTATCGCGACGGTGCTCACGCCAATAGCGGCGGCCTGCCTCGCACTGGTCATGGTGTTGGCCATGGGCCTGCACGTCCGCCGCAAAGAACCTCAGGCCATCGCGTTCAACGCGCTGCTGCTCATTGCCGCGATCGTCATCGCCTGGGGCCGCTTATGACGACCCGACAAATCGGCCGCACCGATCTTCGCGTTTCGGCTATCGGACTAGGTACCGCCCAGTTCACCGGCAAGGGCTGGATTTCTGCGGTCATCCCCACGCTTCCGCAGCATCAAGTCGACGACATTGTGAGGTCAGCATTGTCGGGAGGCATCACGTGGTTCGACTCATCTGAGATGTACGGCGGCGGAACCTCAGAGCGAGCCCTGGCGGCGGGGCTGCGCGCCGCTGGAGTCTCTCCTGGAGAGGTCACGGTGGCGACTAAGTGGAAGCCGCTGGCCCGTACGGCGAAAAGCATTGAGAGCACTATCGGCGATCGCCTCGACGCGCTCCAGCCATACCCCGTCGACCTGCACCAGATACACCTCAACCGCGGTAGCTTCTCCTCGGTGCGGGCCCAGATGCGGGCTATGGCCCGGCTGGTCCAAGCAGGCAAGATCCGCGCTGTCGGCGTCAGCAACTTCACTACGCGCCAAATGGCCGACGCACACGACGAGCTCGCCAAGTACGGGATATCGCTGGCCAGCAACGAGGTCAAGATAAACTTGCTCGACCGCCGGGTCGAAGACAATGGAATGCTCGACGCCGCACAGCGATTGGGCGTGACGCTGCTTGCATACTCTGCTCAGCAGCAGGGAATCTTGACTGGCAAATTCCATGCTGACCGTAACCTGGCGCAGAGTGTGCACCCACTGCGCCGCAAGCTGATGGGGTTGACGCCCGACAGTCTCGACCGATCGCAGCCTTTGATCGACGTGATGCGCGAGATCGCCGACAGCCATCAATCCACGGTCGGACAGATTTCGTTGGCCTGGCTGATGAATCACTACGGCGACACCGTGATTCCCATTGCGGGAGCCTCCAAACCTCATCACGCTGAGGGGGCGGCCGGTGCTCTCACACTGCATCTCTCGGCCGATGAAGTTGAGCAGTTGGCGAAAGTGTCCAGTCGCGTGCTAGACCCGGCGCGCACAGCTCGATGGTCTCGGGTGCGAATGCCGCACCGCTGGTGATCGGTGGGGCCAGAAGTTCCGGGAGGGCATGCCGAACTCGCACCCGACGTCCCGGCACAGTTGAGCCAGGCAAACATGACCGCGTCGTATCAGTGGGTCAAGGAGCTGGCCTTCCACATGGCATTGGGCGTCGGGCAGCACACCAACGACAAGGAGCTGTCTTATTACGCGATGACGCCGTCGTTGGTCGAGTGGGAAGTCGGGTGGAATCCGCCCAGACCTTTTTGGTCTGGTTGATAACGGATGAGCTCGAAGACCTCACCGCAGTGGCTGATTCATCGGATGAAAACGGCGACTTTCCTCATGGATAATAGAGACTATCGATCAGAGCCAGTCACGTTGTCCCACAGATAATTTCACTTACGCAAACAAGTATTCATTCGCCGCGCGAGATGCAGCTATCACGCTGCCGATCAGTGGCGCCAATGATACGGGCCGGGAGACGCCTGCGCCGTCACGTGACGTAACACCGCCAGCGGGAGGCAATGCAATCAGCGCGAGCAGTCGCGAATGTCGGAACGCTCCAGCGCCCTCATCTGAAAAATGACAAGAAACTGAGACAGAAGCCGGATGACATCGCGTGAGACAACTTGCATCGCTGCAGGTCAGGGAATTGAGAGATGACACACGGTTTTGGAACCTGATATGTGGGCGGATCTGTCAAGTGGGTAGGTGAAAGCCGCCCCGACGAATAGCCGGGGCGGCTTTCGTTTTGGCTGGCCTGGTGGAGGTGTCGGCGGTCGTTGCTCGCGACGGTGGTGTCAGGCTGATATGCGCGGGTTGGGTACCGCATGACGATGATTCGGATGTGAACGGTACTGCTGTCTACA
>Ga0070665_100003939_pt1 | contig 15664 bp, 14 predicted proteins | sample KBSS13metaG_FD_65862 | JGI IMG/M metagenome (GOLD analysis project Ga0070665, IMG submission 65862) | Switchgrass rhizosphere microbial communities from Kellogg Biological Station, Michigan, USA - KBS S1-3 metaG | ecosystem: Host-associated > Plants > Roots > Rhizosphere > Soil ... | reverse complement strand
CGACAAGCAGCAGGCGATCTTCGAGCCGTTCAAGCAGGCCGACGGATCGACCACCCGCCGGTTCGGCGGCACTGGACTGGGACTCACGATCTCCTCGACGCTGGTCGAGCTGATGGGCGGCAGGATCTGGCTGGAGAGCGCGCCGCTCGAGGGCAGCACCTTCCATTTCACGGTCACCCTCGGCGTCACCGACGCCCGGCCTGATCCGCCCGCGGTCAACCTCACCGATCTGCCCGTGCTCATCGTCGACGACAACGGCGTGAACCGGCGCGTGCTGCAGGACCTGCTGCTCCGCTGGAAGATGCGGCCCACCGTGGTCGACAGCGGCGCCGCGGCGCTGCGCGCCCTGATCGCCGCGAGCGAAGGGCGCGAGCCGTTCGCGTTGGTGCTGCTCGATGCGAACATGCCGGAGATGGACGGCTTCGAGGTCGCGCGGCGGATCGGCGCGACACCGAACCTCGGCGGCGCGACGATCATGATGCTGAGCTCGTCCGGCCAGTACGACGAGAGCAACAAGTGCCGCGACGTCGGCATCGCGACCCACCTGACCAAGCCGGTCGATCAGCGCGAGCTGCTGAACGCCATCGGCCGCGTCCTGGCGCGCGAGCCGGGTCAGCGCGCGGTGCTGCCCTCCACGATGCTCCCGGCCGAACTGCCCGAGCGGCGGCTGCACGTCCTGCTGGCAGAGGACAACGCGGTCAACCAGCGCCTGGCCGCGAGCCTGCTCGAGCGGCGCGGACATAAAGTGCGGATCGCGGCCAACGGGCGCGAAGCTCTCACGGCGGTGACGGCGGAGCCGTTCGACGTCGTGCTGATGGACGTGCAGATGCCGGAAATGGGTGGATTCGAGGCGACCGCGGCGATCCGCGCCCTCGAAATCGAGCGCAAGGCCGCCCGGATGCCGATCATCGCGATGACCGCGCACGCCATGAAGGGCGACCGCGAGCGCTGCCTGGCGGCCGGGATGGACGAATACATCACGAAGCCGCTCGACCCACGTCAGCTCTGCTCCGTCGTCGAGCAGATGGCGAACGGCGCGCCCGTCGACGACCAGCGCGGCCATCTGCTCACCATCCCCGCGGAGGTGCTGGCGCGCGTCGGCGGCGATCGGGCGCTGCTCGCCGAGATCAGCCGGCTGTTCGTCGACGATGCGCCGCGGCATCTGAAGAAGATCCGGGACGCGATCGACGCGCGTGACGGCGAGTCGCTGCGGCGCGCGGCCCATGGCCTCAAGGGTGCCGCCGCCAACTTCGACGCCGAGGGCGTGGTGAGCGCCGCGCGCTCGCTCGAAGAAATCGGCCGCACCGGCGATTTCGAGGGTGAGGACGCCGCCTGGCGGGCGCTCGAAGTCGAAACCGATCAGCTGATCCGCGTGCTGCAGTCCGTCTGCAAGTAGCACGAGAGGTCCCGCTCGCGCTCCCGCCAGATTGTCCCCAACCTCAGGGCACGACTCCTGCAATCGGTTCGCTTGTCGGAACGAAACAGGAGAAGCTCATGTGGAATAAGGACGAAGTCCAGGGCAAAGTTGACCAGGTCAAGGGCAAGATCAAGGAATCGGTCGGCAAGATGAACGACGACGAGCAGCTGCGCGAAGAGGGCGAGGCTCAGCACGATGCGGGGCACGTAGAAGAGGCCTTTGGCAAGGGCCGGCGCAAAGTCGGCGACGCCATCAAGGACATCGGCAACAAGATCGGACGCTAACCGTTCAGCCACGCGCGGCAACGCGCGCGTGGCTGCTTTCCCCGGCGCCGCCCAAAAGTGGAAATTACACGGCGCCTGTCCGGGCGGGCTGCGGCATCGCTTACACAAACGCCAGGTAATCCGCGGTACAGGCTTTGAAGAGATAGCAGACGCGGACATATGGTTGAGCGGACGGTACAAGGGAGCGCAATGCGTTCCGACACACAGATGCCCGGCTCCGCTCCGCAGCCGCAGACCCGGAACGAGCTGCAGGCCTGGGTGCGCGAACGGTTGACGTTGACGCCTGCGCTCGAGACGGCGCTGCTCTCCGCCATCGACGCCGTCTTCAGCCGGCACGAGCGCCTGTGGCAGGAGTCCAAGCAGGAAGCGATTCAGGCGCTCTCTGCCGGCTTTGCCGACAAGATGGCGCACGTGCAGACCGAGCTCTCCGCCAAGGACGCCACCGTCAGCAGCATCTCGCGCTACTTCGAAGCGCTGGTCGCCGACCTCACCGACAAGTCGCACCGCGATCCGAAGACCAAGCTGATGAATTTCAGCCGCTTCACCGAGCAGCTGGAATCGTTTCTCGCGCTCGAACAGCGCGGACGATGGTGCGCCGTCGGCCTCGTCGACATCACCGGGTTCAAGTGGTACAACGACGCGCTCGGGCATGCCGTCGGCGATTCCATCATCGAGCGCGTGGCGGCGCTGCTGCGCGAGCAGGTCCGGTCGGACGACCTGCTGGCACAGGAGCGCCTCGGACCGCGGTCCAAGGATCTCCACGCCCGGTTCGGCGGCGACGAGTTCTGCTTCCTGATCCCCGACCTGGCCGAATGTCACCAGGCGCACGCCGTCGCGGAGCGCTTTCGCGAAGCGGTGGAGCGCTACGACTGGACGGTGGAGGATCGACGCCTGGCGGTGCAGCCGGTGCGGGTGGACGTCGGCGTGGTCTGCCTGTGGCTCGGGCGCGTCGCCGACCGGCGGTTCATCGCCCGCCGTCTCTCAGCCGACCTGATTCAGCGGGCCGACAAACTGATGTACGAAGCCAAGAGCGAGCGGGCGAACCACATCTACCTGCTGCGCGCGAAGCTCCAGGACGGCGCCATCGTCGACTGCCAGGACGTCGATCCGCGAACCGTGGAAGAAGACGAAGCCTAGTGCTACACTGAACAGCTCACCAGCGTGGTGGGTGTAGCTCAATGGTTAGAGCGCCGGTCTGTGGCACCGGAGGCTGCGGGTTCGAGTCCCGTCATCCACCCCAAATCCCTGCCTTATGTGGATGTGCGCCTGACGTTTTCGGCTCGCGGACCCTTCGGTCCTTCGCCGACGTCGAAGGTGACGCTGTCGCCTTCGCGCAAGTCGGCAATCCCCTCGCCGTAGATCGCGCTCTGGTGAAAGAAGTATTCCTGCCCCGACTCGTCCTTGATGAACCCGAATCCCTTGTCGGTGCGTAGCGTTCGAATCGTTCCAGTCATCCCCACCTCATTCCCGTCCGCCCGGTGTGCAAGAAGGTACAGACGTTAGAGCCCCGTCACTTCTAGTCTGAGCCAGTGAGCGTCAAAATCCCCAGGCCAACGATTGCGCGTCCGCCAAAGGTATCTCATGTCACGACGGTCCCGACACGACAGCCCCGCGGATAAGGATATGCCGGTCCGGACAGGAATTGTCCTCTGGCAAGTCGGCAGCGCCACGTGCACCTGCCTGACGGTCGCCCTCGACCACATCGAAATCACGCTGACCGTGGACGGTGTGGTTGCCCAGAGCGGCTGGTTCGACCGTCATGAAGACGCATCGCGATTTGCGATCGACATGCGGCACGCCTACGCCGAACGCTAGCGCCGGCGTTACTTCGCTTCAACTCGCAGGCGATCGGCGACGCGCAGAACGCCGTCGGTCTCCCGCGCCAGCCGCACCGCGCGATCGTGCTCGTCCACCGAGCGCACCGTCCCGCTCAGCGTCACCGTGCCGCCGTCGGTCGTGACGTCGATCGCGCGCGCCCTGATGTTGTCGTCGAGCACCATCTTGGCTTTGATTTTCGAGGTGAGCGCAGCCTCCCCCGCCGATTCCTTGACCTTCGCCGCCGCAACCGCGACCTTCTCGCCGACTTCGGCGCCGCGCTCCCTCGCCGTCTCGACGGAGGCAGTTCCCGTCGTCCCGATGGCGACCGGATGGTCGGTGCGTGGCATGTGGAGCCAGGCACTGCCGCTCAGGTAGCTGAATGCAACCAGCGCCACGATCACGATCAGCAAGCTCAACACTACGGCACGGAGCGTTCGCATGATGATGCCTCCGCATCTTCTCCTACAAGCGCGCTGCCACTCTTCTGAGGGCACAGACGTTGCTGAATGGACCACCAGAGGTGATTCCATGTCGTCTGTTGAGATGGGTGTCCTGGTGGCAATCGTGCTCGCGGCCGCACTGCTGGTGCCGTATCTATTCAAGGAAATCCGCAAGGGCAAGGTCAGCCTGGGCCCCCGCCTGCCGGACGGGGCGAGCGAGCCGCATCCGGGACGCCGCGGAGACCCGGCGCCCGGCCATCCGGACGCGCAGGCCGATCCTTACGAACCGAGGGCGAGCCGATAGAAAAGCATGCAGATCGCGGGCTGGCTGATGCCGGCCGAAGCGCCGATCTAACGGACCGCGTCGACGTCGGGCGGCGGAATCGGGGCGAGCGGCACCGATAGCTGGCGGACCGGACCGCCGGGCGGCAGCGGGATCTGCTCCCACTGCAGGATGGTCCGGTTGACGGCATCGCGCGAGGCCCATAACGCTCCCGCGGCGCCGGCCAGCACGAGCAGCGCGAAGGCGGTCACGATCAGCAACCGGCCCAGCAACCCCGGCCCCTCGGCAGGCGGCTGGAGATCGAGATCGGCGGCCGCCGCCTCGATCAGCGCACGATCGATCACCTCCGCCGACGCCTGCTGTCCCCGCGTCAGGGCGCGCTCGCAGAGCCGGTTCACGACTCGGGGAACGCCGGCCGACAGCGCGAACAGAGCCGCGGTCGCGCCTTCGTCGAACGCGATGCGGCCCGGGCTGCCGGCGACCGAGAGCCGATGCGCGACGTAACCAGACACTTCGTCGGGGCGCAGTGGGGCAAGCATCAGGCGCTGCCCGATGCTGCGGTCCAGGCCGAGAAGATCCGGGTGCTTCAGCCGCTTCGTCAACGAGGGCTGCCCGACCAGTACGAGCTGCAGCACGCTCGCGCCCGGAGTCCCGGGGACGAGCGACGCGACAAGATCGGCGAGCAGATCGATCGGAACGTTCTGAGCTTCGTCGATCACGACGATGGCAGCGGCCTTGAGCGAGACGAGCGAATCGAGGAACGTGTTCAGGGTGCTCGTCAGCAGCGGGCGATCGAGCTGCGCCGCGCCGGCCAGATCCTCGCGCGCCATCACACCGAAGTCGACCAGCATCGTCATCAGCAGGCCGTCGAGCGACTCCACCGGATCGAGCACGAGTGAGGTCAAGGTCCGGCGATCGATTCCCTGCACGACCGTGCGGCAGAGCGTTGTCTTACCCATCCCGAGGGGAGCGGTGAGCACGGTCGGGCCGCTGCGCGCGTGAATCGCCGCGACGAGCTCCTCGCCGGCGCGTTGATGCGCGGCGCTGCGGTACGCGAACCGCGGATCGGTGGACAGGCTGAACGGCTTCTCGCGCAGGCCGTAGAACGTTTCGTAGGTGAGCGCGTCGAGCTGCGACGGCACGGCCGGCTCCGGCCTGAGCGCGATCATCGGCGAGCCCGCCAGCCACGGGGAGGCACGGCCATGAGGAGCAGGCGGCGCAGCGATGACCGATGACGCCGGCGACTCCGGCATGAGCGCCCACTCAGGAAAGAGATCCAGGAGCGGACGCGGACGAGACTCGATCGGCGCGGCGGACGGTGCAGGCGGCGGAGCAACGGCGCTCAGGGCGCGTGCCGCTTCGATCACGCGCGCCGACCTGCGCGATGCCGCTTCGGCCGACGAATCGACACGGGCGCGCGGCGCGGGCGGAGGCGCCTGGGGCGTGGCGGTGGTTACATTCTCGGCGTCGTCTTGCGGGAGATCGTCGCCGGGGCTGGTCGCACCGAGGCCGCGGTCGAGCTCGCCGAGGGTGGCGAGGAAGTTCGCGTCATCCGCAAGCCAGGGCTTTGCGCGGGGATCACTCACTTGCACACCTTTATATCCGCAATCTCGCGCGACGGCGAGAGTTCAGTGTGCAATGTGTTCTGAAACAACACACAGTGTGCCGGATCGCATCATAATCGCCTAAGTTATTGCTGTACAATGACCTAGACATGACATCGATGGCACTTAAATGACGTTAGTGTCATATATACGAACATCGAACGCGAAAATCTGGGCGCCTGTTGAGTTTGTAAGTTGTTGAAGATGTTACAGTTAGTTTACTGTGTACCCTTGGCGTCCGTGTTGCTAAGCAGTTCGTCACTGGTGGACGTGTAGACGTCCGCCTTTCAATTACATGCCCGGAGAACCGTCGGTCCTCAACGTCGCCGCGTGGCGCAACGAGCTGCCCTCATTGAGCGGGCGCGTCGTGATGCTGCGCGAGCCGGCCACTCAGGATCTCGGTCCGCTGGTGGATCTCCTCTCGCTGGGCGACGCGACCCGTTTTGGCCTCGACGATCCAGTATCGGACGTGGCGGTGCAGGAGCTTATCGAACGCTTCGCCCGCGAGCGCGCGAGCGGCGTCGCCGTCACCTACGTGATTGCGCTCAGCACGTCCCGCACCATCGTCGGCCTGGTTCAGGTCCGGCAGCTCGATCCGTCGTTTGAAGCGGCGGAATGGGAATGCACCATCGCGCCGTCCTGGCGCGGCAGCGGCATCTTCCTCGACGCTGCGCGCCTCGTTGGCTCCTTCGCGTTCGGCACCCTCGGCACCCACCGCATCGAGGCGCGCGTCCTGCTGCAGAACGGGCGGGCCAACGGCGCGCTGCGCAAGCTCGGCGCCGTGCAGGAAGGCGTGCTTCGCCGATCGGTCCGGCGCGCCGGGGAGTACTTCGATCAGGTGTTGTGGTCGCTGCTGAAGGAAGACTGGGGCGATCACTGGGTGTCGACGGCTCCGCGAGTCCACTGATGAGCGAGCTCCCGCGCCCGGCCCGCTTCTATGTCGTCGCGGTGATCGCGATCGGCCTGACGCTGCTCGTGGTGCACCTGCCCGACGCCACGTTTGCCCAGCCGGTCCTGTTCATCGCGCTGCTCATCCTCTCGTCGATGACGGCGGCGCTCAAGGTCCACCTGCCGCTGACCACGAGCGGCTCGACGATGTCGGTGTCCTACGCGGTGGATTTCGCGTCGCTGCTGCTGCTCGGCCCGCACGAAACGATGCTGGTCGCCGCCGGCAGCGCCTTCAGCCAGTGCGTCCTCAACAGCAAGGAGCGCAATCCGGTCCATCGCACGCTGTTCTCCGTCGCATCGCTCGTCATCACGGTGCAGGCATCGGGCCTGGCGTTCCAGCTGCTCGGCGGCACCGGTTCGGCGATGTCGATCACTGAGCTGGCGCGCCCCCTGGTCGGCGCCGCGACGGTGTACTTCCTGCTGAACACCGGCCTGATCGCCACCGCGATCGCGCTGTCCACCCGCACCTCGATCATCAGCACCTGGAACAACAACTTCCTCTGGAGCGCGCCCAGCTACTTCGTCGGCGCCGGCACCGCGGCGCTGGCGGCGTCGTTTGTCGCCCATGCGGGCTACTGGGTGGCGCCGTTCACCTTCGCGCCGCTCTACCTGACCTATCGCACCTACAAGGTCTACATGGGCCGGATCGACGACGAGCAGCGGCACGTGCTGCAGACGTCGGACCTGCACCTGGCGACGATCGAGGCGCTGGCGCGCGCGATCGACGCCAAGGATCAAACCACGCAGATGCACATCCGCCGCGTCCAGGTCTACGCGACCGGGCTGGCGAACGAGCTCGGCCTGCCCGACCCGGAAATCCAGGGCATCAAGACCGCGGCGCTGCTGCACGACATCGGCAAGCTCGCCGTTCCCGAGCACATCCTGTCGAAGCCGGGACCGCTGACGCAGGAGGAGTTCCAGAAGATCCGCATCCACCCGCAGGTCGGCGCCGAGATCATCGCCGCCGTGCCGTTTCCCTATCCGGTGGCGCCGCTCATCCTGAGCCACCACGAGCGGTGGGACGGCAAGGGTTATCCGCAGGGGCTGGCGGGCGCCGACATCCCGCTCGGCGCCCGCATCCTCACCATCGTCGACTACTACGATGCGGTGACGACCGAGCGTCCGTATCACAAGGCACTGAGCTACGAGAGCGCGATCGGGCTGCTGAAGCACGAAGCGGGGCGCGCGCTCGATCCGCGGCTCGTGCCGATGTTCATCGAGCTGCTGCCCAGGCTGATCTCCGAGCTGGGCCCCGGCGAACAGGAAAGCGAACCGATCGAGCCGGTGACGGCGCTGCCGGGATCCACCGCCGTCGGCCTGGTGCCGGCGCCGACCGGCAACGCGTTCGAGAACATCGCGCTCGCCCACCGCGAGATCTACGCCCTGTACGAGATCGCGCAGTCGATGGGCACCAGCCTCGGCGTGTCGGACACGATGGCGCTGATCTCGTCGAAGCTGTCGAAGATCGTCTCGTGGTCGGGCAGCGCCCTCTTCCTGTACCAGCAGGACTCCGATTCGCTGAAGTGCCGGTTCGCCGCCGGCGTCGACGCGCCGCGGCTGCTGAACGCAAGCCTGAAGATGGGCCACGGGCTCTCCGGCTGGGTCGCGCGCAACCGCCGCACCCTGATCAACGGCGACCCGCGGGTCAGCTTCGAGGCGGCGGGAATCCCCGGCGAGATCTCGCTCAGCTCGGCGATCGTCTGCCCGCTGCAGTACAACGACACGTTCATCGGCTGCCTGGCGCTCTACCACGTCGAGGCCAACCACTACACCGAGGACCATCGCCGGCTGCTCGAGCGGATCGCGGAGCAGGCCGGCGCCGTCATCCACAATTCGATCGTCTTCGAGCAGACGCAGGAAGATTCGCTCACCGATCCGCTGACCGGGCTGCCGAACCGCCGCTCGATGTTCGTGCACCTGTCCCGCGAGCTGGCGCGCGCCGAGCGGCTCAAGAGCGAGGTGGCGATCATCGTCATGGACATCGACGGGTTCAAGGCGATCAACGACACCTACGGACACAACGTCGGCGACCACGCGCTGCGCGAGGCGGCGAACGCGCTGCAGGGCGCGCTGCGGCCCTACGACCTCTGCGTCCGCTATGCCGGCGACGAGTTCATCGTCGTGCTCGCGGATTGCTCGCGCGAGGCGGCCGACCTGAAGCGCCGCGAACTGCAGGACCGCATCGCCGAGATCCAGGTGGAAGTCCGCGCCGGCAAGAAGCTCCGGCTCGGCGTCAGCGCGGGCGCCGCGGTGTTCCCGCACGACGGCACGACCTACGAAGAGCTGCTCGCCGACGCGGATCACCTGATGTATCGCGACAAGGCGGCGCGCCGCGGCCACGGTCCGATCACCAAAGCCCCCGGCCCGGACTTCATGGCGGCCGACCTCTACGAGCCCGCCGTCCCTGACGCGACCGACCCGCTGCCGCAGACGCTCGCGTAGAGATTTCAGATTTCAGAATTAAGATTTAAGATTGTTGGCGTGAGCCAAGACGACCTCGTCGAGCGGCGGCGCAAGTACATCCAGCGCCAGATCGAACTGGACAAGAGCGCGGTGAACGTCGCGTTCGCCGGGCGCAAGCCGGAAGGGAGCGGGCCGCGCAACCGGCACGGGATGCCGCAGCTGCCCACCGGCCAGCACGTGGTGAAGAACTGGCCGGTGCTGGATCTCGGCGAGCAGCCGGAGATTCCGCTGGACCGCTGGAAGCTCGAGATCGGCGGCCTGGTCGAAAACCCGCTGACGCTGACCTGGGATCAGTTCCTCGCGCTGCCGCAGGCCGAAGACGTCAGCGACTTCCACTGCGTGACGACCTGGAGCCGGTTCGACAACCGCTGGGGCGGCGTGCGGTTCGCGACGATCGCCGAACAGGTGGTCCCGGCGCCCGAGGCGAAGTTCATCCTCTGCACCGGCTACGACTTCATGCCGGGCTCCTACATCCCGTACACCGTCAACGTGCCGCTGGCGCGCGCGCTCGACTCCGACGTCCTGCTGGTGCACACGTGGGAGGGCAAGCCGCTGCCGCGCGAACACGGCGGCCCCTGCCGCATGATCACGCCGAAGCTGTACGCATGGAAGGGCGCGAAGTGGATCCGCAAGATCGAGTTTCTCGCCGAGGACCGGAAAGGTTTCTGGGAAGTGCGCGGCTACTCGAATTCCGCGGAGCCATGGTTCAACGATCGCTACGCAACTGACTAGAGGTGCTGAAAGTACGAAGTACGAAGTCTGAAGTACGACGGGGCCCAGCTTCGTACTTCTGACTTCGTACTTCGTACTTCGTACTTCGTACTTCGTACTTCGTACTTCGTACTTTCTTAACGCTTTGGCTCGAACCGGTACACCAGGTAGGTGATCGGACCGTCGAGCTCGCTGAAGCGGTGGGCCATGCCCGCCGGCACGATGATCACGTCCTTCGCCTTCACCTTCCGGCTCTCGCCGCCGCGGTGCTGGCCGGTGTGGCTCATCCCGGCGTTGAGGCGGGTCAAATCGTTTTCCTTCGGATCGTCGAGCGAGCCGCCGGTCACCAGCGTCCCCGATCCGTCGACGATCTGATAGATTTCGGTCACGTAGTCGTGGATCAAGGCGGCGGTCTCGGCCTTGGTACGCCGCAGCAGGGCCAGCGAGGCCTTGTGGCCGCCGGGGATCTCGGCGAGCTTGATCGGTTGATCGACGGTGTTGTTGGCGATCGATTGCTTCAGCGTCGCTGCAATCTCATCCGCGCTGATGAAAGTGCCCGATGCCGCCTGTTGCTCTCCCGCCGCGAGACCGAGCATGAACGCGAAGAGTGTCAGCATGACGGCGATTATAAGCTGAGCCTTGCCGTGGCACGGAAGATGAAACGGCGATCGACAACGCATGAATGATCCGCTCTGGTACAAGGATGCGGTCATCTACGAAGCGCACGTCAAGTCGTTCTACGACAGCAACAACGACGGCATCGGCGACTTCAAGGGCCTCACACAGAAGCTCGACTATCTCCAGGGCCTGGGCATCACCTGCCTGTGGCTGCTGCCGTTTTTCCCATCACCGCTCAAGGACGACGGCTACGACGTGGCCGACTACCGGAACGTCCACCCCAGCTACGGGACGCTCGACGACTTCTCGGCGTTTGTCGCCGCCGCCCACGAACGGCAGATCAAGGTCCTCATCGAACTGGTCGTGAACCACACCTCCGATCAGCATCCCTGGTTCCAGCGCGCCCGCCACGCGCCGGCGGGGTCGCCCGAGCGCGACTTCTACGTCTGGAGCGACACCGACAAGAAGTTCGCCGACACGCGCATCATTTTTTCCGACACCGAGAAGTCGAACTGGACCTGGGATCCGGTGGCCGGCCAGTACTACTGGCACCGCTTCTTCTCGCACCAGCCCGACCTGAATCACAACAACCCGACGGTGGTCGAGGCGGTCATCGACATCCTGCGGTTCTGGCTCGATCGCGGCGTCGACGCGCTGCGGCTCGACGCGGTCGCCTACCTGTGCGTCAAAGAAGGCACCAGCAACGAGAACCTCGCCGAGACCCACGAGGTGCTGAAGCGGATGCGGCGCGAGCTCGACGCGTCGTATCCGAACCGGATGCTGCTCGCGGAAGCGAACCAGTGGCCGTCCGACGTCCGCCCCTACTTCGGCGACGGCGACGAGTGCCACATGGCGTTTCACTTTCCGCTGATGCCGCGCATGTTCATGGCGCTGCGCCAGGAGGATCGGCACGCGATCACCGAGATCCTCAATCAGACGCCCGATCTCCCGCCGACCTCGCAGTGGGCGCTGTTCCTGCGCAACCACGACGAGCTGACGGTCGAGATGATCACCGACGAAGAGCGCGACTACATGTATTCGGTCTACGCGAACGATCCGCAGATGCGGATCAACGGCGGCATCCGGCGCCGCCTGGCGCCGCTGGTCGAGAACAGCCGCCGCCGCGTCGAGCTGCTGACCTCGCTGCTCTTCTCGCTTCCGGGAACGCCGGTCATCTACTACGGCGACGAGATCGGGATGGGCGACAACATCTACCTCGGCGACCGCAACGGCGTGCGCACGCCGATGCAATGGAGCAGCGACCGGAACGGCGGGTTCTCGCGCGCCGATCCGGCGCGGCTGTTCGCGCCGCCGATCCAGGATCCGGTCTACGGCTATCAGGCGATCAACGTCGAGGCGCAGGAGCGGTATCCGTTCTCGCTGCTGAACTGGATGAAGCGGATGGTCGCGCTCCGCCGGCAGCATCCGGTGTTCGGCCGCGGGTCGATCGAGTTCGTCGGCGCCCCGAACCGGAAGGTCCTCGCCTTTCTCCGCCGCGACGATCGCGAAACGATCCTGGTCGTCGTCAACCTGTCGCGCAACGTGCAGCCGGCCGCGCTCGACCTGGCTGGCTTCGCCGGCCTGATGCCGATCGAGATGCACGGCCTGGCCGAGTTTCCCCGCATCGGCGATCAGCCGTATGTCCTGACGCTCGGCGCCTACGCGTCGTACTGGTTCACGCTGGCGCAGGCATCGATGCCGGTCACGCCCCGCGCGACGGCGCCGGCCGACACCGACCTGGCGATCGTGGACGCGCTTCCGGCGCTGCTGATGGGCGTCGACTGGAACAACGTGCTGGACGCCGGCACGCGCGGCGTGATCGAGCGTCAGGCGCTGCTGCCGTTCCTGCGGCGGCAGCGATGGATGGTGCCGGCGGCGCGAGAGATCCGCCAGGCCCGCTTCGCCGACTGGTCGCCGCTGCGCAACGGCGCCAGCCCGTCGTTCATGGCTGTCGTGGCGGTCGACTACGTGGACGGCAGCAGCGAGAGTTGCCTGCTGCCGCTGGCGCTAATCGACGGCGACAAGGCCGACGCGGCGCTGAAGCAATCGCCCGGCTGCGTGGTGGCGCGGATCACCGGCGCGCGGAAAGGCGCGATCGTCGATGGGTTGATCGACGATGACACGTGCGACCTCCTGGCGGCGGCGATCGACGGCGGCCGCGAGGTCCGCACCAAGCACGGCGCGGTGCGCGGGATCAGGATGTCGCCGCTGGAAGGCGACCTGCAGCCGGGCCGATGGAGCCGCGGCCAGGCCGATCAGAGCAACACGGTCGCATTGCTGGCCGATCGCGCGGTGCTCAAACTGTTCCGGCGGATCGAGCCGGCGCCGAACCCGGAAGTCGAAATCGGTCAGTTCCTGACCGCGCGGGGCTTCACCCGCACGCCGCCGCTGGCCGGCGTGCTCGAATACCTGCGGCCCGGCCTCGAACCCGGCACGCTCGCCATCCTCCAGCCGCTGGTGAAGCATCAAGGAACCGGCTGGGACTTCTCGATCGACGAGCTGCGCCGGTACTACCAGCGCGTCCTGGCGCGCGTGAAGCGGGTGGATTGGAAGGAAGGGCAGGACGAGCGGGACCGGCTGGATGGGCGGGATGGCCAGGAGGAGCAGCCGCCGTTCTTCGCCGCGCTCGAGCAGTGGTATCTCTCGAGCGCGGTGACCCTGGGCCGGAGAACCGCCGAACTGCACGTCGCCCTGGCCGGCGATCCGGGATCCGGCTTTGCGCCCGAACCGCTCGATCGCGACGCCCTCGGCGCGATGGCGAACCAGATGCGAGCGCACGGCGAGGCGTCGCTCAACCTGCTGGCGGACCGTCTGGCATCGCTCGACGAGATCTCGCGCGAAAAGGCCGATGCCATCCTCGCCGGACGTGAGGCGCTGCTCGCGCGGTTCGAGGTGATTCGCGGGCTCGCCGACGCCGGCCGATGCATCCGGATCCACGGCGACTACCACCTCGGCCAGGTGCTGCGCACCGAGGAAGACTTCGTCATCATCGACTTCGAGGGCGATCCGGCCCAGTCGATTGCCGAGCGGCGCGCGCCGCAGTCGCCGCTCAAAGACGTCGCCGGCATGATCCGGTCGTACGGCTACGCCGCATACGCCGCCTTGTTTGCGTTCGCCGTCCACGCGCCGGAGGACTATGTCGCGCTGGAGCCGTGGGCCGGAACGTGGGCGCATTGGGCCGCGGAGGCGTTCCTGACGGCGTACCTCGCGGCGATCGCCGAGACGACGCTGCTGCCTCGCGACGCCGCGGCGCAGACCCGGCTCCTGTCGGCCTTTGCGCTCGACAAGGCGTGTCGCGAGTTGGGCTACGAGCTACATAATCGTCCGGACTGGCTCCGCATCCCGCTGGCCGGTCTTCATAAACTCATCCGGTCCAATTGGTAGTATTTTTGAGATCGGAGAGAACGCCATGGCAAAACGTCCGTCAACACGATCGAAAATCACCACCCCGGCAGACCCGGCTCAGCCCGCTCCACCAAAACCCAAACGCGTCCGTGCCCCGAAGGCTGCGGACTCGGCGGCCGACAAGGCCGGCAGCCTGCCGGCCTGGCCGAGCGTCGACGACATCCGGCGCCGCGCCTACGAGCGCTACCTGGAACGCGGCGGCAACCACGGCCGGCATTTCGACGACTGGCTCGAGGCCGAGAAGGAATTAAGAAGTAAGAAGTGAGAATTAAGAATGCCTAGATCGCTGTGGAAGGGTTCGATCTCGTTCGGCCTGGTGAACATTCCCATCGAGCTGCACACCGCGGTGCGCGACCACCGGCCGAAGTTCCGGATGCTGCATGCCGCCGACAAGTCGCCGGTGAAGTACGAGCGCGTGTGCATCCGCGACGGGCACCCGGTGGCGTGGGAGGATCTCGTCAAGGGCTATGAATACGCCAAGGGGCACTTCGTCGTCCTGACGAAAGAGGATTTCAAGGCGGCCGCGGTCGAGAAGACGCGGACCATCGACATCATCGATTTCGTGAAGGCCGATGCGATCGACGACCGCTTCTTCGAGACCCCCTATTACCTGGTGCCGGCGAAGGGGGGCGAGCGCGCCTATGCGTTGCTCCGCGAGGCTATCCGCGAATCGGATCGCATCGGCATCGCGAAGTTCATCCTGCGCGACGCGCAGCATCTCGCGGCGGTGGAAGTGATCGACAACGCGATCGTCCTGTCGGTGATGCGCTTCGCCGACGAGCTCGCCGACCCGAAGCCGCTGGGGTTTCCCGCCAACGACGGCATTCGCAAGGCGGAGCTCGACATGGCGAAGGCGCTCGTCAACAGCCTGGCCGCCGAGTGGGATCCCGAGAAGTACACCGACGCGTATCTCGACAACCTGATGCGGATCATCAAGGGCAAGGTGAAAGGCAAGAAGGTCACCCTCGAGGCGTCCGAGACGCCGCGGAAGGGGGAAGTGGTCGACCTGATGGAACGCCTCCGCCGCAGCCTTGACCAGGCGGGTGCGAAATCGCGTCCCTCGAAGGCGCGCGCGAGCAAGAAGGCGCCTGCGAAGAAGCGCACGCGCGCGGCGTGAACGGGGGCAGGGGCGGCTCGCCCGCGGGGGCGTTGAGAGATCAACGCCGGGGCTGTTGGCTGTAAGCTGACGCGATGCTCGCCCCCATGTTGGCGTCGCTGGCCGACGCGCCGCTCGACGATCCCCAGCTGGTCTACGAACCGAAGTACGACGGCATCCGCGCGATCGTGGAGATCGCGCCCGGGGGGCGCACCCGGCTGTGGTCGCGGCTGGGCAACGAGAAGACGCGGCAGTTTCCCGAGATTGCCGCCGCGCTGGAACACTGGGCGCGCACCCGCAAGGCGCCGCTCGTGCTCGACGGCGAGATCGTCGCGCTCGATGCCAAAGGCCAACCCGCCGGTTTCCAGCAGCTGCAGGGACGCATTCATCTGTCGGAAGGTCAAGATGCCGGCGGTGCCAAGACGGCGCTCATCGTATTCGACATCCTCCAGGACGGGCGCACCGATTATCGCGACCGTCCGCTCACCGAGCGGCGTGCCATCCTCGAGAAGATTTTCGGGAAGACCGGATCGCCGATGCTGCGAATCAGCGACCAGGTGCGTGGCGACGGACGCGC
>Ga0070665_100003937_pt1 | contig 15668 bp, 12 predicted proteins | sample KBSS13metaG_FD_65862 | JGI IMG/M metagenome (GOLD analysis project Ga0070665, IMG submission 65862) | Switchgrass rhizosphere microbial communities from Kellogg Biological Station, Michigan, USA - KBS S1-3 metaG | ecosystem: Host-associated > Plants > Roots > Rhizosphere > Soil ... | reverse complement strand
GCACAACGGGTATTGGCTATTCAATTCGCCGCACGAGATCACCGAGTTGGCGAACGCCGCCTCGATCTCCCTTGAAGGGCTGAAGCTTTTCTACTACGAGGCGTACGAGCTTCAATTCGACGAAGACGAGAAGACCTGGGAAGCGTTTGAACCATGGTCTCCCACCGAGGTGGTCGCCCCCATCAGCAAGAAGCTGGAAGGGTTCGATATCGTGTCGTTCACGATGGGCAACATCGCTGAGTGCTCGCCTTTGTCGTGCAACTCGCTGGGGTCGAGGCTGCCGGTCAATGCGCACTGTCTGCTTGGGAGTTTCGAGGAGGCGAAGGCGGTCGTTGAAGGGGGCGGTCTTGAGGGGTGCGAGCCCGGGCCTTACCGGGTGGTTACTGTTTATTTTGTTTAGGGTGGTGGCTTGTCGCTACAGCTGGTCGCGGGCCAAGGCTTTTTTCCAAAATAGGCCCACGCGGCGCGCTAAAGTTCAGTTTAGCCATTCAATTTCTTCTACCGTTGGCCGATAACGGCCCAGAAAGGCACGGTAGCGTTAGGGGGATAAATGGGATTTTATCTAAGAAAGTCCATCAACGTAGGGCCGTTGAGGTTCAACCTGTCCCAGCACGGGGTCGGCGTTTCCGTGGGAATTCCCGGGTTTCGGGTGGGGACGGGGCCTCGTGGCAACTACGTCCAACTTAGCCATGGTGGTATCAGTTATCGATCCACCATTGGGCCGCGAACGCACCGCTCCGTTCGCATGCCTCTGCCTCATCCTCATCCTCAGCCTCAGCCTCAGCCTCAGCCTCAGCCTCAGCCTCAGCCTCAGCCTCAGCCTCAGCCTCAGCCTCAGCCTCAGCCTCAGCCTCAGCCTAGGCAGGTCCCCGCCATTCCTGACGGCACGCATGGCCCCCTTGAAGAAATCGAGTCCCGGGCAACTTCAACTATTGTCGACTCCTCTTCAGCGGAGTTGCTCGAGGAAATTCGAGCTAAACGCAGGATCGTTCGCTGGGCGCCCGTTACCCTCGTCCTCGGACTGACGGGTCTCGGCCTGGCCTGGAATCAGGCCCCCACATGGGGCTTGGAGGCGATTATCACCGTTCTGGTTATTGCTCTCTTCGCCGCGCATACACGTGATGTGATGGCAAAGACGGTTGTTCTCTTCTACGCGTTCGACGAGCAAATGGAACGAGCTTATGGTGTGCTCCATGTCGCAGCCCGGAGTATCGCTACTGCGGCCGGAACCTGGCACATCGAGGCGCAGGGCGATGTGTACAACAGGAAGTATCACGCGGGTGCGAGTTCACTAGTCAAGCGAAAAAGGACATCTATTACTATCGGTCCACCACCCGGCCTGAAGACCAATGTGGAAACGGTTTCCGTGGCGGTTGGTCGGCAGATCCTTCATTTCTTGCCGGATCGCGTGCTTGTTTACGAAGGCAATGAGGTTGGGGCGGTGGGTTACAAGGAGCTTCATGCCAGCGTTTCGGTAACGCGTTTCATAGAAACCGAGCCCGTTCCCCACGACGCCACTATTGTTGGCCACACATGGCGTTTCGTTAACAAGAACGGCGGCCCTGATCGGCGGTTCAGTAACAATCGCCAGATTCCCATTTGCAACTACGAAGAAGTTCGACTGACCAGCCGCACAGGGCTTAATGAAGTCTTGCAAGTCTCGCGGGTCGGTACGGGAGACGCATTTTGTAACTCGGTCCACTGGCTGGCACGATGCCTTCCGGTGGAAGTCAGTTGAGCTATTCCTTGGATAAAAAGGGGTCTAGGTGCGGGCATGGATGAAGACTTTGACCTGTGGGTGCCAGAGCTCTACATGACGGTGAGCGAGCGACGAAATGCGACGCTGTTGATACGCGAGCGCGAGGCGCTCCGCAGTGCCCGCGTCGCAGAAGCGGGCACCCGACTGGGCCACGAGAGCGCGACGAGGACGCACATCGAAAAATGTCAGGCCCGCATCGCGGTGCTTAGCACGATGGTGCTTAACCGAATGGCGTCTCTACGCCCATTCATGGTGCTTCATGTTGTGCGGGATGACGGGCACAGCGAACGCATGCAGGCGCTTGACTTCGATCTTGAGGGGGGCACCTGGGGTGAGGCGTGGCGCTGGTGTATCAGTGGACGCAAGCTACGGCGTGACAATACGCTGGGTCGGGCGGATGCCATGATCTGCTTTCGATTGGCGCGCGTTGCGCGCCGCCGGCTCGATGGGCAATGGGAATCCCTTCGTCCATTGCTGGATGGAGAGTACAGCTGACATGCACCTCAGGCCCGATTCTTTGGTGTTTGATCTCGTAGACCCGCTTATCATGATTGACTGCGCTCGCCAGCTTCATGAAGCCGATAAACCCTTTTCCCTTGAAGCCTTTGCCCTAGCTCTCGGTGCGCCCGTTGAAGAGGCTTCGCCCGTCCTTGCATGCCTTTTAAGGGATGGCTTTATCAGCGAGGGTACTAACGGCTGTTTCCTGATGACGAAAAAGCTCGGTCAGTTAGCACTCTCCAAAATTTCCATGGGTCTTTCCCGTGCCGAGGCAAACCGCCTCTTAACCGGCATTCTAGACAAAGCACGTGTCATAAACGCCGACAAGAGCGGAAAATTTCGTTCTATCTCCCTAATTGCCGTGTTCGGCTCTTACCTTGGGGATGCAGAAATCCTTGGTGATCTTGATATTGCGATTTTACTCGACCGAGATCCGCCGGGTCTGGAGCGTGATTTGACGCAAGGCCTTGGCGAATGGCTTCGCAAAGGCACGGCGCCCCATCGGCGCACTTACAGCGCGTTGCGCTTGCGGCAACCCAAGTTCATTAGTGTCCATGGCTTTGCGGAACTCAGAGAGCTTGGAATCTCATACCGCGTCGTATTCGATGCGCCAGCGGACAAATAGCGAACTACACAAGAAAATCCAAAAGGAAGAGGAAAGTAGATGCGTCATATCATCTTGGCGATAGCATATGTTTCCGTTCTTTCGGGCTGCGTGAGCACTGTAGAAAAGAGCGCATACACGAGCGGATGGACTCAGAAGCACTCACTCAAAACCCAGGAACAGTGCGGCTTGGTTTGGATTGACAAAGACCACTACATGCCGGGTAATTTGCAAGTCCTTGTGACATATGGGCTTCTAACTTCTGAGCAGGCCGCACGAGTGCCGACGAAGGAACTTCGGGTTGGAGATCCAGAGTGTATGGTCCATGCGACCTTTGGAATTACTCAGAGCCGAGTTGTCTCGTCACGAGACGCCAAGCAGCATTTGATCAGCGTTCGGTTTACCTATCGTTGCGAGAACAGCCCGGTAGGATGTCCCGGCGTAGAAGTCGATGTGGCAGATAACCACGTCGCGAGTATCACGCCGCTTCCTCCTCCTAAGGCGGAGTTAATGCGACAGCCCTAAAGTTCTGTTCGTTCCCCGATCGCATTTCTCGCGACACCTTCGCGCAGCCACTGGTCGGACGGCCGATCTCCGGGGGCAGGGAAGAACAGCATCGCGACGTGACCTGGCACCGAAAGTAGATCCGTGGCGATCACGAGGTCAACGTCACGGCGGACTGGTCCTTTGGCCGATGTTCCCCCCATCCCCACCGTCGTACATTGACTGGCGGGTCGGCCTGTGAACAGCGGGGAGAATGCAAATGATGACGTAAGCGGTGCCTTGCAGGGATGGCCAGTCGAGTGACTGCTTTAAGACCGTCAACGTGGATATTGATGTGCCTGGACTTTCGCCCCAGGAGATAGACGCATTACTCGCCAATACCCAGGACGCCGGGGCACACCCCCCGGTCGATACACCGGTGGACCACCGGCATTTCGTGTCGGTTGAGCTTGATGACGCCGTTTGCGAGGCCTGTCAGAAAAAGCGCGCAGGCGGGATTGGGGGTAGTTAGCTGCGGAATGGAGGGACGCAAGCACAGCTATGGGAACGCATGTTCTTACGAAGAATCACGGACATTTCCGGCAAGGAACTGACGCCATTCAGCTCGCTAAAATTTGCCACAGGCTAGGAGCGATGGGTTAACTTCGTGCACTCTGCCTAAATGCGCTCAACTGGGGAGGAGATATGGCCGTCCGTTGGAGTGGCATTAGATTTTTCCTCGCCGCTGTGGCGGTGTTGCTTGTGGCAACAATGGTTCAAGGAGTGCTCAAGCATTCGCTAGCACAAGTGCTTTTTATGATTGCTGCGTTGATGGGTGTTGCCGGGTTTTGGCGAAATCCCCATTACCTAGGTTCGCGCGTGGCAACCCTCCCATCGGATGTCGCTAGGACATATGACCGGGTAGGGCATCTGCTTTTTCGCGCATCTACCCTCCTGACGCTTGCGGCTATTTGTGCATTTGCCGCTGCGCACTAACGCTATAGCGCCGGTAGATTAAACGTCTTGCCGGGACGCTGCTTTTTTTCAAGCCAGAACCATGTGGGAATGGCCAGGAGGGTAATGATCGCTCCCGCGAAGGTTTGCTCGGCGAAGACCTTGATGATGAGGTCCTTCCATCCATCGATAACGCTGAGCAATCCGCCCATGATCTTCCCCTATCGTGAGTGCTTGGTCGCGCATGGTGCATAGCACCATGTCAGCTTGACTAGATAGCCTCACCAACTTGCCGCAGTCCCCTTTCTTTAATTCTAGGAGCCAAAAAACGGGAAAAATAAGCGCCGCGAGGGAAAGGTCGGGATAACTGAACTAGAGGCTGCGCAGGAAAGCCACCAGGTCTGCTTTTTCGCCTGTGGTTATCTGAAGCGGCTCCCCAGTGGCGAGGCCTCGGTAATACACCTCCATGTCGACGGCTTTCTCCAGCGTCGGAACCGCGCCGTTGTGCATGTAAGGCGCCGTGTCCGCGACGTGGAGCAGGGAAGGCGTACGAAATGTGTTTAGGTCAACCGGGTCACGCGTCACCAGAAAACGACCAAGCTCCGCTAGATGGGGCGTCTGCCCCAGTGCATTGGCGATGGCTCGTGGGTTTTGGGGCATCGACATAGCCTGAGCCGTCAGGGCGGGAAGCGATGCGGCGATGTCTTGCATGCCAAGAGCCGAGGGATGATAGGTGTCGTCGGTGTACCTTGCGCCACCTTCTGCCTGGTGGCATTCATTGCATCGACCGGTTCCAAAGAACACCCGACGTCCGCGGCCGATTGCGTCTCGATCCGATGCTGTATTTCCTAATGAAGAAAGTTTCATCTTGGGAAGCGCGCGAACGTATGAGGCCAGTACATCACGCACTTCCGCCTCGTCCAGATGGCTTTTAGCACCGTAGATGGCCTTGAAACGGGCTCTAAAGCCACCCTTCGCAAGCCGACTGAACAATTCTTCCGTTGTGTTCAGTCCCATCTCGAACGACGTGAAGAAGGGATCGGTCACTGCCTCTTCAAGCTTCGATCGTCGCCCATCCCAGAAGAAGGTTTTTTCGCTTCCTGCTTCAAGCAAGCTTGGTGCGTTGCGTGCACCCAAGCGATTGAAAACGCCTACAGACGTCTGCCGTTTTTCGGCAAAAGACATGGATGGCGTGTGACACGATGCGCACGATTTGCTTCCGTCTGCACTGAGTGTCGTGTCCAAAAAAATGGCGCGGCCAAGCTCGGCTTTTTTTTCTTCTGTCTGCGCGTGCAGGTTGGCTGCAAAGACGACACAGATCGCAGAACTGCAAAGAAGCCATGTTAGAAACCTTCGACGCACCCGCAGGACCTTGTTGTTTGGACGTCCACTGCGATAGTGTCACGGCCCGGGGAATTTGTGCCACTGAAGCACAACACAATTTAGAAGTCCGAAGCCAGGGAGCAGTGCATGTCGTTTGCGCAGGCAGTTGGGCAGGGGGTGGATGACTTTCGATCGGAATCGCAGAGGCGACGTCTAGCAGGCAAGGGTTATCGTAATATCTTGCGATCTGCGCTTTGTATAGCTCTGCTAGTACCAGGCCTCGCAGCGGCCTTCGATGCAACGTACCTTTACGATGCCAACCATCGCCTGGTTGGAGTGCTGAACTCAGCAGGGAACTCTACCCGTTACGTCTATGACGATGTGGGTAACCTGATCCGAACCGATAGCCTTCCTCCGTCGCAGTTCGCCATACTGGGATTCTCTCCGGAGCATGGCGCGCCAGGAACGCCGGTCAGCATCATCGGGCAGGGGTTCTCTACGACCGCAGCAAGCAATACCGTCAAGTTCAACGGCACGGTGGCGACGGTCGTTTCAAGCGATGCCAACCAGGTGCAGACCACCGTTCCCGCCGGGGCGACGACTGGACTCATCTCGGTCGCTGTGGGCTCTAACACTGCAAATACGGCGACTCCATTTGCGGTCGATGGCACAGGGCTCGCGCCAACTCTGACGTCAGTCGCACCAGGCAGTGGAAGCGCTGGCACAACCGTGACGCTGTCGGGGACCCATTTAAATCCGTTACCGGGTGCCACCACGGTTACGCTGAATAGCACGCCTGTTGTCCTGACGACGATCTCCGACACAGGACTTACCTTCAAGACGCCATCCATATTTGGAAGCGGCCACTTTGTGGTAACAACGCCCTATGGGCAGGCGACGGCTGGACCCGATTTTGTTTCTTTGGCCACGGATTTTGGCATTAGTCCGATTTCCACCGGACGCATCGTTGTCGACGGAGCGGCAACGCCACTGTCTTACTCTGGTTCTGACGGTAAGGTTTACCAGCTTCTGTTCGATGCATCCCAGGGTGATTGGCTGACATTACAGATACCAAATCCGAACAGCGCGACGTCGCCTCATTTTGCGCTTTACAACCCGAAGGGGCAGCAGATCGCCTTTGATTCTGTATCGTCTAGTTTCCCGTCGTATCACCTTCGCCAACTGGGCCAGACCGGCACGTACTCGATTGCCATACAGCAGGTTGGCTCGGCTAGCAATTTCAGCGCGGCGCTCGAGCGCGACACCGTGATAACGCCGGCCTCCACATACACGCTGTCGACAAACCTTCCCGGTCAAAGCAAACGCGTGGTGTTTTACGAGTCTCAGGGACAGAGTTATGGGGTCGGCCTGACTGGAGTCACTTTTAACCCAACGAGCTATGCCCTTGACCTGGAAGGGTTCGACCGCGACGGGCTGTCATTGGGTCAGACCAATTGCTTTGATTATGAAACTCCCCCGGTGTGTGGCTACGCATTTCCTGCGTTCGCCAAGACCGACGGAAGTGGTGCATCGGTGGCTGAGGCTGGGTGGCGACAGTTCGTGATGACCTCGGAGCAGCAGAATACTTCCAGCGCCACTGTAAAACTTGTGCCTGACCTGAGCGGCACGACCACCATTGGTGCCACCAATTCCATCGCCTTCAGCACTGTTGGTCAGAATGCAGAGCAGACGTTCTCGGCTGTTGCCGGAATGCGACTCTCCCTATCGGTAGAAAGCTTATCGACCACGCCGAGCTCCGAAACAGTTGATTACCAGATTTTTGATCCAGACGGTATGCAGGTGTTCGAGGGCAACGTCAGCAATCCTTATCTTTTCAATCTCGACCCATTAGCTAAGAGCGGCACATACACGGTCTTCACTGCGCCTTACTCGGGGGCCGTAGGGTCGACCTCTTACCGCCTTTTGCAGGACGTCATGGCAACAGCCACGGTCAATGGTGCCGCTGTACAAGTCTCGACTGAAGCGGGACAGCAAGCCGCCTACGTGGCGTTCCAAGGCGTCGCAGGGTCGTCATACACCATCAATTGCAGCGCGCCCGTCAGTTACATCGCCAGTTCTGCCACGGGACCTAATGGTTCGTCGGCTGGTAATGGAGGGTACTGCGGCACTTCCAGCTCACCCCTTCAAATTTCCAATGCACCGGCGACCGGGACTTATCTCATTCGCCTGTCGAATTCCAATGATCCCTTTAATGCGACGGTGACGGTGACGTCGCCTTAGCTTGACTGGATTGTCTGGCCGCCCGCCTGGGTCGCCAATCGCTCTCCCGGAGGTCGTGTGTTCAGACGGATCGAGTTGAAGCAGCTGGTGATGCGGATAGCTTTGGTGGCCCTGGTCCTGGCCGAGGCTGAGGCGGCCTTCTCATTACCGCAAGTCGCTGGAGGTGCGTTTCCCATCCAGTCGCCACCCCAGTCGGCAAACCTGGGAGGAGGTGGCTCAGCCACGTTTGACCGAGCCACCGGCACTCTGACTGTCTTTTCCAGCGACACGAAGTCGACGGCCGTATCGGTTTCAGGCGCGGCGGGCGCCACGCTGCTATCTCTCATTGATGGCTCAACCTGGCTTGAAGGGTTGGTGGACGCGAATGGTCGGCCAGCCCGGGGACGAAAGGTTGATACAACTATCGCTCTGTCCGTTGCACCCGACGACGGGCTGGTTAGTTATCCGGAAAGCCGGTTCGTTACGCTGCCTAACGGGAATATCTTAGTCGTCAGCGGAAATGGTACGGCGGCGAGTATCTGGAATCCTTTAAATCACCAATCCACATCGATAGCTATCGCTGTAGGTGGGAACGTAGCCGGGCTTACTTTGTTGCGCGATGGCGCGGTGTTGATCGACGACGGAACACCTGCTTCGCAGTCGAGTCAAGTCATCGATCCGAGTGTAAACGCGACGCGCCCGCTCTCGGCTGTTGAGATAGCTGACATCTCGTCGCCAGTGCCGGCCTGGAGCGCAGTCATGCCAGCACCGGAAAGTGTGGGCGCTGCACCTAGTGGAGCCATCACCATCGGCTTCTCCGTTGCGCTTGATCCCGCGACGGTTAACTCCCGCACGGTTGTGCTCTTTGGACCTGGTGGGGCGGCCCCTGCAACCGTCCGGTCGCTCGACAACGGGCACCTTGTAGTGGTCACTCCTTTACGTGACCTCTTCACGGCCAGCCGTTACACGGTCCTTCTAAAAGGGTTGCAGGGGAAGACAGGGGTAGGGGTGCCCTTTGGGAGCTATGGATTCTCCACGGCGGCACTCGGGACAAGCAAAGCCCTCGATCCAGTGGGCAACAGTTCTGGTGGGAACACCACCAGCCTACTATCCGGTACGTTCACTAAGAAGGAAGCGGCAGCAGTTGCTGGTAAGGGTGTGCTTCGCTTGTCTACCGGATCGGTTGTTACGGGTATTACCAAGTCTAATGAAGGATGCGTTGCAGGGTCGAAAGCCGTCGTACTTTGTAGGCGGCATTCTCAGATTCGCGATGGGGCGTTTTATCCCGGCGTAGACGCGACGCTCAACGCTTATGGTGGCCATTGGCGTACATATCAAAGGCACGTTGAGGCTCTTGGCAAGCCGCTCCGGCTCGCTCGCACATTGACCAAACCGAAGCTCCAGGCCGTACGGGCTAACGCCTCCGGCCCGGGTAGTGTTACCGGCAGAGTGCTGACAATCGATGGACGACCCATACAAGGGGTCAGTGTCTCTTCCAATAGCCTCACAACAAAAACGGGGGAAGACGGCGTTTTCACTCTTGCCGGATTACCAACCGGTCAACAAACCATATTCGTGGATGGCATATCAGCCGGACGTCGTGACGTGGAATATGGCTCGTTCGAGGTTGGCATTACTGTTCCTGTTGTCGGCACCCTGAAGCTCTCCTACAACATGTACCTTCCTCGTGTTCTTGCGCGCGACAAGGTATCGATCCCTTCGCCAACCACTCAGGACATCGCCATCACGCACCCGGACATCCCGGGTCTTGAAATCGATATTCCGGCTGGGACAGTCATCCACGACCGCAATGGGAAGGTCGTCACTGACCTTGCCATCGTGCCGACCCCGGTCGATCGGGCGCCGTTTCCCACCAACAACAACTACCCGGTGTACTTCTCCCTCATTCCAGGCGGAGCAGTCATCCAGAATCTATCCGGTGAAGCTAATCAGGGTATACGCATCAAGTACCCCAATTACAGCCACGAGAAGCCCGGAACTGTCGCGAAGTTCTGGAACTACGACACCACGAGTGGTTGGAGAATCTACGGCAAGGGTCGCGTGTCCGCGGATGGCACGCAGTTCGTGCCCGATAGCGGCGTAGCGCTGACGACGACCATCCATGGCAGCTTTACCCTGCAGCAGTATCAGGCGGGCCTAAATGGAACCCCAAACTGTGGTTGCAACGGTGCGGGTGACCCCGTCGATCTCGTCACTGGTGCGCTGGTCCACACCTGGCACGACCTCGGGATGACAGACATCATTCCACTCTCGCTGGACCGCACCTATCGAAGTGGCGACACCACACCGCGTGCGTTCGGCGTAGGCATGTCCTCGAGCCTTGACTGGTACCTCTACGACGAGAAGGACGACTACTCCGAACCCAAGCTTGTCCTGCCGAATCTTTCAGTAATTCCATTCGAGCCTATTCTGGGTGATCCGGCGCTCTCGGATGGGGATGCTCTGGCTGAGTGGAAGGCGACTGGAGTCGCCGGTTCGTTCCAGGGTGCGACGCTCCAGCATCTGCAGTACACCAACAATCACTACGAGGAGCACTGGGTTGTTCAGATGCGAACGGGCCAGCAGTACTGGTTCCAGAACGAACAGGAAAATCGCCTTGACCAGATTGTTGATCGCTTTGGCAACGCAACAAGTTTTGACCTGTCGAGCGGACTTCTTGATTCGGTGACAAGTCCAAGTGGGCGGACCATTTCATTCAGCTATGACGGCGACAATCGCATTTCCAGTGCAACCGATAGTGCTGGACGAACGGTCAACTATGTCTATAACGCGGCGGGCTACCTTTCCGAGGTCGATTACCCGGACGCGACGAATGAGAAGTACGCCTACGACGCGACGGGCGAGCTCCTTACCATCACTGACCGTCGGGGTAATGTGTCGCTGACGAACCAATGGGTATCGGGTCGCGTTTCCCAGCAGACCTTCGCAGACAACACAACAGTCAAACTGACCTATGTGATGGGCGCGGACGGTTACAGCACCAAGACCACCGTGACCGAGCCCAATGGCACGGTCAACGTAACTACATTTGACGCTTCCACCCATTATCCGTTGACCGAGACCGTCGCCTTCGGCACGCCCTCGGCTCAGACCACGACTTACACGAGGGATGCTGTTGGAAACACGACGTCAGTTGTCGACTCGTTAGGCCGTAAAGCGACCATGGTTTATGACGCAGTTGGCAACATGACGACGCTGACGGCGTTGGCGGGAACGCCACAGGCCACTACTGAATTATTCACGTATTCATCGGACCTCAGCCTGGTTACCAGTATCACCGACCCGTTGGGACACATCACGCACTTTGACTACACCAATGGCTGCATGACAGCGGTGACCAATGCATTGGGCAAGGTCGTCCACGCAACGTGCAATACAGCGGGCCAGTCCGTTTCCGTTACGGACCCGCTCGGGCACGGCGTTACTTATTCATATTTCGGAACCGACGTGCGGAGCCGGGTGGATGCTTTAGGCCGGACTACAACGTTCACTACCGACGGACTGGGTCGCGTTATTGCAATGCGTGACGCGATGGGAAACATGTTCCAAACGAGCTACGACGTTGACGACCGGGTGGTGCAGGTTGCCGATGCCCGGGGCAACGTGACCCAATACGCTTACGACAACAACGGGAATATTCTTTCGGTCACAGCCCCCGACAACAAGGTTATTTCGTTTACCTATGACAGCTCCAATAGGGTTACGCAGCGCAAGGACGCCTTAGGGCAGATTGCGTACTTTACCCATGACACGCTCGGAAATATCGCGACCGCTAAGGATCGCAAAGGTCAGACGACGACCTTGCATTACGACCTTCTTGGGCGCCGGGATCTGACAACCTTTGCGGATGGGTCCACCATCGCCCAAGCCTATGATGCGGCCAATCGGCTTACGGGCCTTACGGACTCACTCAATGGCGTCATAACGCGCGGATACGATGACTTTAACCGCTTGACCTCCGAGACGAGCCCGCAGGGCGTGGTGAGCTACCAGTACGACGCGTTCGGCCGGCGCACACAGGCGAACGTGGCAGCCCAGTCGGCAATTGTCTATGGGTACGACAACGCAAACCGAATGACGGACATCACGCAGGGCACTGACCACGTGGTGCTCGGTTATGACGACGCTAACCGGCGCGCTTCCCTGACCCTTCCCAATGGGGTCAAAGGTCTTTACACGTATGACACGTCCAACGCGCTGCTTGGCATTGCTTACTCATCAAAGACCGGCACGGCGATGGGCTCGGTCAACTATACCTACGACGCCGCTGGTGGCGTGGCAAGCCGGACAGGTACATTTGCGCCTGGCGTTCCTGCTGTCGCATCGTCAGCATCCTATGACGTCAACAACAGAGCGACCGTTTTTAACGGCGCTGCACTTTCCTACGACGCCGACGGAAATCTGACGTTTGATGGCACAAACACCTATGTGTGGGACGCCCGAAACCAACTCACCCAAATCAAGCAGGGCGGAACTGCTGTTGCGACCTACACCTATGACGCTCTGGGAAGGAGAACATCCAGGCAAGTCAGTACGAGCACCTCAACCGCTTACCTTTACGATGGCGAAGAAGTTGCTCAGGAGAAGCAAGGTAGCGCCGTCAATCCCATCCTTGGCGGTCCGGGCGCTGACGAACGCTTCGCGCGAAACGAGTCGACCGGAAGAACGTACTTTCTTACTGACGGATTAGCATCAACCGTAGCGCTGACCGATGCCACGGGAGCTGCTGTCCAGCAGTATTCGTACGACGCCTACGGAAATTCATCCTCCGTTCCAGCGGCAAGTAACCCTTATCAGTTCACCGGCCGTGAGAATGATGACAACGGCTTGTATTACATGCGCGCCCGCTATTACAGCCCAGCGATGGGCAGGTTTATTAGTGAGGACCCGACTGGTTTGACCGGGGGCATTAACAGCTACGCATACGTCGGCTCGTCGCCCACGCTCGGACGTGATCCCTCAGGCAAGAACCCATTGTTGTTCGCTGCAATTGGGGGAGGGGTTGATTTGGCTATTCAGCTTGCCCAGAACGGAGGGGATATTTCCTGCGTTGATTGGGGCAAGGTGGGTGCTGCGGCGTTGATTGGTGCCGCCGGTGGCTTTGTCGGGGAAATCGGGGCATTTATCTTTGAGGACTTTACGGCTGGACTGGCGATTGATGCCTCAGGAGAGCCCATTAACGTATTTTGGTCAGGTAGCGACGCTGCTAGAGACGTTGCGGCAGAATGGGCGGAGGCGAACGGTGGTACTACACTAGAACTGTCTTCGCTTGGGAGAGCGGCTGCAGCAGAGTCGGAAGGATTGCCTTGGAATGAGGCAAGGCCCATTTGGGCCAAGGCGTCGCAAACCTATGCTGAATCGGCGTCAGGTGTAGTGCATGTATTCCATGGGCCTGTCGTCAACGTCGAAAGCATATGGGCGACCGTTGAGTGGCGCGCACTCTTGGCAAATCCACGTGTAACAGAAATTATCTTTCATTTGGTGCCCTAATGTTCTCTACTCCTGCTATTAACGTTATTTCGAGTGACGAAGGCTTTTGGGTCGAGGTTCTTGGTCACACGAAGGTTAGGTATGTCGAAGACGATGTGGAAATACACTTTTTTATGGAGTTCACGACCGGCAACTCGGGCCTGGTTATTTTCTCAAGACAAAACAAAATTGTCGGACCGCCAAACTCTCCGAGAATTGGTCAAGCGCTTGATGATGTCGAGCGAGAGAGAGTAATCGAACGTATTCGTTCGGCGTTTCGATTTACAGGTTGGGAGATCGATGTTCTGTAGTGCAACCTTCCAGAACGGCGCATTCGACAGGCGAATGCAAACCATCGCGGGAGTTATGGATGAGCGACCTAGCGACGGTTCGAGCTGAAATCGGGGCGTTGGAGGCATTCTGGACGCGTTTTCGACCGAAGTCTTCTGACTTCGTAAATACTGCGTTTTGTCTTGCTCGAGATTTCGCGCAGACGGGTGCGTCTGACCGACTTGTTGTGTTGGCGAGCGTCACAGATCAGTTACGCAAGAAGCTGTGGGCTGCATCACTATATATGACAGAAATGGCAATCGACTGTGGCGATCCGGCGTGGCTGGAGGCTGCCATGGTTATGCATATTCTTGACAATTTTGAATTTGATTCCCGGGATAATCTTCGTTATCTCGTGCTCGTGGCCTTTGCCAGTAAGCACCTAGGCTTCGATTACCGGGCCTGCATCGACCGGCTTATTGGCCTCGCTGCAGAGCGTGGTGAAAAACAGTTGATGGAGTTCTCGGCACGACCAGACACTGTCAATACGCTGGAAAATTTTCACGTTCGATTGGACATCGTCGATGGACGTGCTCGGTTCGTATCGCTTGATTAGACGCTGAAGAATACAGCGGCAACGCGGCATGACAAGCGCGAAGTCTGGGACAGTTACTCTGACGACCCGACAAGAAGAATGAGAGACAACACCAATTCCTTCCAGTTGTTCCTTAAGAGCCACGGCATTCCTCTCGCGGAAACCCTTTCCATAAATTCATTCGCCCTGTCGGCAGGCGATGCATTGAAGGCCATTGGGCTCGCGCAAGAAAATGACCTGGTGATTCTTGGTGGAGACGTATATTTGGACCGGGATGGAGAAATCGGCCCTCCCGAAGGGCGATTTGCCTGGACTACAGATGACGGAACCGGACCGGGCGCGTCCGCTCTTATCTATCGAGACGTGGACAGGCGAGCCGCCATGGCGAAAACGGCTATTCTCGGCTCACTCGGATCACCAGGTGAACGAAGGTGGTATTCGCTGGTGGTTATTAAGTAGCAGTCTCTGCCTCCAGGCCCATCAGCCTGGGCGTTGCCGGCTTATTGTCGTCTTCTCTGTTTAAGACGCTGGCTTCTCGCTAAAGTTAACCGCATCGACCTGATGATCTTCGGGGGCAGGCCAGTGCATTCTGTCGAGACATTTGAACTTGTACTGGTTCTGCTCGCCGTTGTGGTCGCCTTGCATTGGGCGGCTCACCGCCTAGGCTTGCCGCCAGCTACTTCCTTGCTCGTCGGCGGCGGCGCGCTGGCATTCGTCCCCAAACTCCCCGCGTTCACCCTCGACCCAGCCCTGATCCTGGTGCTCTTCCTCCCACCCTTGCTGATGGATGGGGCGTATTTCACCGCCTTCGGCCGCTTCCGCCGACATCTGCCGGGAATACTCTCGCTAGCCGTCGGCGCCGCGGTATTCACCACATTAGGAGTAGGCGTAATAACCCACTGGCTCGCCCCCGGGCTTCCCTGGGCTGCCTGCTTTGCCCTTGGCGCCATCGTCTCGCCACCGGATGCCGTATCGGCACGTGCGGTGCTTGCGCGAGTGAAGCTTCCCCGTCGGCTGTCGGCCTTGTTGGAGGGGGAAAGCCTGCTCAACGATGCAACGGGTCTGGTACTTTTTCGCTTCGCTGTCGCGGCAACGCTAAGCGGCGTGTTCCACGCTGGCGAAGCAGCTTCCAGCTTCCTCTTCCTTGCCGTCGGCGGGATCGTTGCTGGCCTCGCCGTTGCGGGGGTCTGGATCTTCGTCGTTCGTTGCCTGGACGAGCAGACGCTGATCGTCATGGTCAGCACGCTCATGTGCTGGGTCGCTTATATCGTCGGCGAGGCAGCCCATGTCTCTGGCGTGATAGCCACGGTCACGGCGGGGCTTGTGATGGGCTGGTATCAGCATCTGATCCTGCCGGCGCGGGTTCGGCTTCGCGGCAGCGCTTTCTGGGAGATCACGGTATTTGTCCTGGAAGCACTCGTTTTCATCCTTATCGGTTTCTCGCTGCGCGGCGTGCTGGATCGCGTGGGCGG
>Ga0070665_100003935_pt1 | contig 15675 bp, 15 predicted proteins | sample KBSS13metaG_FD_65862 | JGI IMG/M metagenome (GOLD analysis project Ga0070665, IMG submission 65862) | Switchgrass rhizosphere microbial communities from Kellogg Biological Station, Michigan, USA - KBS S1-3 metaG | ecosystem: Host-associated > Plants > Roots > Rhizosphere > Soil ... | reverse complement strand
GGGTCACGCCGTACGACGCTGACCCGTCAGATGCGGCACGTCCTGCGATGCTGACCCGTCACCAACGCACCACCTTCGCAGGCGTGCTCTTCTGACGGGTCAGTGCTTCTGGAGACGCTTCTTCTGCCGGGTCAGGGCCTACGGGCGGTGACTTTCTGACGGCTCAGCAGGGAATGCGGACGGTGAAGGTCGAGCCCTGGCCCTGTGTCGACTGCACGGTGATCTCCCCGCCGAGGCGGGTCACGATCCGTTCGCAGATCGCCAGCCCGATCCCCGATCCCGGGAGCTCTTCGGTGCGGGCGTCCGGGGAACGGCGCGGCAGGTCGAACAGCGCGTCGAGCCGGTCCTGCGGGATGCCGATCCCGTCGTCGGTGCAGCGGAACTCGACGGTGTTGCCGATCCGGTTCAGGTCGAGGACGACGCGGCCGCGGGGCAGGCTGAACTTCACGGCGTTCGCGACCAGGTTGGCGAAGACCCGGGCCAACGCGTTCGGGTCGACGGTGGCCAGCAGCTCGTCGGGGGCCACCATCTCGAAGGTGACGCCCCGCAGGGTCGCCTCGGTCTCGACATGACCGCACGCGTCGTGGACCATCTCGACCAGGTCGACCTCGACACGTTGGCTCGCGCCCTCCTCGGCGCGGGCCATCGCCAGGAGGTCGTCGACCAGGTTGGCCAGCCGGTCGGCGCTCCGGCGGATGGCCTCCACCGGATGTGAGCCCGCCTCCGCCAGCCGCCGGTCGGACTCGAGCAGCTCGGTGTTGAGCGCGATCGCCGTCAGCGGTGTCTTCAGGTCATGGGTGATCGACGCGACCAGGTCGCGTCGGTACTCGTCGAGCCGCATCAGCTCCTCGACCGTCTCGTGGTCGCGGCGTCGTCCGCGAACCTGGTCGGCCACGGTGCCGAGCCGACGGCCGAGGGCGAACATCGCCTCGTGGTCGTCGGCGGACCAGGCGTCGTCGTCGGCGCCACGCAGGACCAGGAGTGCTCCGCGTGTGCCGGTGCCGTCGCCGATCGGAGCCAGCAGGGCCTGGTCGAGACCGGCGACCCGGGCGAGACGTCCCAGCAGCGGCGCGGTCTCGTGCGTGAGCGGCCGCCCATCCTCCAGGCTCGTCGCCACGATCGGCTCGAGGAACGTGCACACGTCGGCTCCGAGCCCCTCGCTCGTGCCTCCGGGGTACGACGCGGCGTCCACGTGCGCGCCGGGCTCCAGCTCGGCGCAGGCCCAGGCGCCCCGCGCCTGCATCATCTCGCCGAGCCCGTCGGCGACCGCGTCCAGCAGGCCGGCGAGGTCGTCGGCGACCGAGGCCGCGTCCAGGATCCGTTGGACGGCGTAGGACATCCGCAGCCGTTCGGTCAGCAGGTCCTGGTCGCGCAGCGCGGTCAGGGCGAGCCGCGCCTGGCCGGCGTAGAGCTCGACGAGCTCGCACGTGCCGGGCGCCGGGTGGACGATGTCGACCGGGCCCTCGGTGGTGATGACTCCGAGGAGCTGGCCCTCCGAGCTGTGCAGCGGTGCGATCAGCAGGCCGAGGTGGCCGGCGATGTAGCGCTGGGTCTCGGGCACGCTGGTCGGGATCTCGGCGTAGGAGAGGACGTGTCGCTTGGTCGCGTGCAGGCGACCGAGCTGCTCGGCGTCCGCGAGCAGCCGGTCGAGGTCCTCGCGTCGCCAGCGGAGCCCGGACACGATGCCCTCCGAAGGCTCCCCGACCACGGTCATGACCTCGAGCCACTGGTCGTCCGCGACCCGGCTCACCATCGTCGCGCGAGCGCCGACGACGTCGCGGACGGACTCGGCGATCCGTGCGATGTCGTCGCCGAGCTGCTCGTGTGCGGGGTGCGTCGCATCACCCCACGAAGGGCGTGCGCGACCCGCGGTTGGTGCCCCCAAGCCGTTCACCGTTCTGGTTTGCCGCTTCCCCCCGGTCGCGGTCGTGTGAAGACTAGGTCAGGCTCCAGAGGGTGGAAAGAATTTGCCAGGCGCGAGCACCGGACGGTCACAAACGTTGCCACGACAGACGTACGCCGCGGCCCTTCCCTCCACCGGACCGCGGCCGGTGAGCAGCAGAATCCCGTCGCGCGGACCCTCCGAAACGGCCACCACGGCGCCCGGCCAGAGCCGCGCCTGACGCTCGAGATCGTCCCGCTCAGATCCCGGTCGGCCGACCACCGCGATCTCGGGTGCCCCGTCTGCGACGGCCTGTGCGGCGGCGAGCGACCAGCCGGCGAAGCGGGGTGCCCGGCGGGCCAGGTCGGACAGGCCGGACAGCGCCTCGTCCGCTGCATCCCGCCATCGGCCGTCGCCGGTCAGGGCGTGCGCGGCGAGCAGCGCATGGATGGTGGCCGAGGTGCCGGAGGGGCTGGCGTTGTCGCTCGGGTCGCGCGGCCGGGCGACCAGCCGTTCGCCGTCGGCCGGGGTGTCGAAGAATCCTCCGTCGTCGGCACGGAAGTGGGTGAGCGCGGAGTCGAGCAGGTCCGTGGCCCGGACGAGCCAGCGCTCGTCGCCGGTCGCGCCGCACAGCGAGAGGAACCCGCCGGCCACGCACCCGTGGTCCTCGAGCACGCCGGCAGGAGCGCCGACGCGGCTCTCGCGCGAGACGCGACGCAGCCGGCCGTCGACGACGTGGACCGTGGCCAGGAGCTCCGCCGCGGCGAGCGCGGCGTCGACGTACTCCTCGCGACCGAGGAGGCGGCCGGCGTCGACCAGGCCGGAGATCGCGAGGCCGTTCCAGGCCGCCACGACCTTGTCGTCGCGCTCGGGTCGGACTCGCAGCTCTCGGGCGGCCGACAGCCGCCGACGTACGTCGTCGAAGCGATCGAGGTCGTCGGGGTCGTGCGGCAGCTGCAGCGTGGAGGTGCCGTGCTCGAAGGTGCCGGCGACCTCGAAGAGCTCGGCTGCCCACCCGCCGTCGGCGGCTCCGAGGGCCTCCGTCAGCTGTGCGGGCGTCCAGACGTAGAAGCGCCCCTCCTCACCTTCGCTGTCGGCGTCCAGGGCCGAGGCCAACCCACCCTCGGGCGTGCCGAGCTCGCGCAGCATCCAGTCGGCCGTCCGCGCCGCGACCCGGTCGCCGAGCGCGGTCCCCCATCGGGCGTAGAGGCCGACCAGCTGGGCGTTGTCGTAGAGCATCTTCTCGAAGTGCGGCACGACCCATCCGGCGTCGACGCTGTAGCGGGCGAAGCCACCGCCGAGCTGGTCGTGGATGCCGCCCCTGGCCATCGCCTCCAGGGTGCGGTCCAGCATCCGCCGCGACGTCGCATCGGTACGCCGGCGCAGCAGCTCGAGCACCATGCTCGGCGGGAACTTCGGAGCGCCGCCGAAGCCGCCGTTCTGCTCGTCGAAGTCGCCGGCCAGGGTGGCGACCGCAGCATCGAGGTCGTCGGCGTCGAGGGCGTCCCCGGCCAGCTCGACCTCGCGAGCGAGGTGGTCGCGGATGGTCCCGGCCGCGCGTCGTACGTCGTCGGGTCGGTCGCGCCACGCCTCGCTCAACGCCGTCAGCACCTGACGCAGCGACGGCTGCCCGCCGCGCGGACGGTCGGTGAAGTAGGTGCCCGCGAAGAAGGGGCTTCCGTCATGGTCGAGCACCACGGTCATCGGCCAGCCGCCCTGGCCGGTCATCGCCACGGTGGCCTCCATGTAGACCGCGTCGACGTCCGGCCGCTCCTCGCGGTCGACCTTGACGCAGACGAAGTCCGCGTTGAGGTGGGCCGCGGTCGCGTCGTCCTCGAACGACTCGTGGGCCATCACGTGGCACCAGTGGCACGCGGCGTACCCCACCGAGAGGAAGACCGGTACGCCGCGCCGCCGTGCCTCCGCGAACGCGTCCTCGCCCCACTCCCACCAGTCGACCGGGTTGCCGGCGTGCTGGAGGAGGTAGGGCGACGTGGCGGCGCTCAGCCGGTTGGCCATCCCGCCACGCTAGCTGCCGGGCGGAGCACCAGCTCGGTGCGCTCAGTCCCAGGTCGTGGCGTGCGCGGCGAAGTCGGCGCCGGTCTGCACGGGTACGACGCAGAACAGCAGACCACCGGGGTCGACCAGGACGGCCCAGCTCTCGTGGTGGTCGACGACGCGCGCCCCGAGGCCCTCCACCCGCGAGATCTCGGCCGCCACGTCGTCCGTCTCGATGTCGAGATGGACCCGGGCGGGGGTCCCGGCACCCGTCCGCTGCAGCTCCAGCTTGATCCCGCCCGCGATCGCGTCGAGGGACTCGTACGGGTCGTCGGGGTCGCTCGGGTCGCCCCGTCTCTCGGAGCCTCGGGCCGCCGCCCAGAACGCCGTCGCGTCGTCGTACGACTCCGCGGGGTGGTCGACCAGGACGACTCCGATCCGGCTGCGATGCATGCGGTGACGCTACCGCCGCGCCGCCTCCCGATCCGTGCGGGGACAATGGCGTCATGGACGCCGAGGCCTGGGACGAGCGCTACCGAGCGAGCGAGCTGGTGTGGTCGGCAGGACCCAACCAGTTCGTCGAGGCCGAGCTGTCCGGACTGCCTCCCGGTCGCGCGCTCGACCTGGCCGCCGGCGAGGGTCGCAACGCGATCTGGCTCGCGCGCCAGGGCTGGCGCGTCACCGCCGTCGACTTCTCGCAAGCGGGGCTGGACAAGGGCCGGGTGCTCGGCACGGACCTCGATGTCGACTGGGTCTGTGCCGACGCGACCACCTGGGCCGGAGACCGCGACGGCGAGGGGTACGACGTGTGCCTGGTCGCCTACCTCCAGCTCGCCGCCGCCGAACGCCGCGCCGCGGCCCGCAACGCCTACGCCGCCCTTCGCCCGGGCGGCACCTTCCTCTGGATCGCCCACGACTCGACGAACCTCACCGACGGGACCGGTGGTCCCCAGGACCCGTCGGTCCTGATGACCGCGGAGGACGTGCTCGGCGACCTGGACGGCGAGACCTTCGAGGTGGAGCAGGCGGGCCGAGTCGCCCGTGAGGTCGGCGACGGCCACGGCGAGGAGCCCAGCGCGGTCGCCTGGGACTGCCTGGTCCGGCTCGTACGCCGCAGCTGACGGTGCGGGTGGGGCCTCAGGCCTGGTGGTGCGGCGACGGGGAGTCGGAGGACCGACCCGGGTCGTCGGCGGCCTCGTCGGCCGGGGCGTCGTAGACGCCTGCCTCGTCGGCCTTCTGCACCTTCTTCAGCTGCTGGGTGAAGCTGCGCAGGATGAACGCCACCGCCACGATCAGGCCCAGGAACACCGCGGCGCCGACCCAGCCGGCGACGACGTTGTTGTCGTCAGGCCTCGGGTCGGAGGCCAGCGCAAGAGCGACGACGTCGAACATGCGTCCATCCTCTCAGGTGAGCGACTCGTCAGCGACCGCGGATCCCGGCGAAGAGGTCGTCCTCCGGCAGCGACGTCTCGACATGGCTGGTCACGAGCTCGTAGTCCTCGGTCGGCCAGGTGGCGACCTGGAGCTCGCGCGGGATCGAGAACCAGAACCCGTCGGGGTCGATCTGGGTCGCGTGGGCGAGCAGAGCCTGGTCGCGGACCCCGAAGTAGTCGCTGCACTCGACCCGGGTGGTGAGCCGCTTGTCCCACTCCTCGTCGCGGTCCCAGCTCTCGAGTCGCTCGGCGTACGGCGACTCCAGGCCGTGCTCGAGCATCGCGTCGTGGATCGACTTGATCTTCGCGTAGCTCCAGCCGTGGTGGTAGTAGAGCTTGAGCGGCTTCCACGGCTCGCCCGAGTCGGGGAACCGGTCGGGGTCACCGGCGGCCTCGAAGGCCGCGACGCCGACCTCGTGGCACTTGATGTGGTCGGGGTGCGGGTAGCCGCCCTTCTCGTCGTACGTCGTGACCACGTGCGGCCGGAAGTCGCGAATGAGCCGGACCAGCCGCTGGGTGGCCTCCTCCAGCGGCACCAGCGCGAAGCAGCCCTCCGGCAGCGGCGGCTTCGGGTCGCCCTCGGGCCAGCCCGAGTCGACGAAGCCCAGCCAGTCCTGACGGACGCCGAGGATGTCGCGGGCCCGCTCCATCTCCTGCCGGCGTACCTCGGTGATGTTGGCGGCGATCTCCGGCCGGTCCATCTTGGGGTTGAGGATCGAGCCGCGCTCGCCGCCGGTGCAGGTGGCCACGTGGACGTCGACACCCTCGGCGACGTATTTGGCGGTGGAGGCGGCGCCCTTGCTCGACTCGTCGTCGGGGTGAGCATGCACATGCATGAGGCGCAGGCCCTCGCCCGGGCGCGCGACGGGGTCCGGAGACATGCTCCCTAGCCTAGGTGGGAGCATCGACGGCGTGGAGCAGACCCTGACCGAGCGGTACGCCGGGCCGCCGGCGTGGCGTCGACCGGTCACGATCGCCGTGGTCGCCGTGGTCGCCCTCATCGGTCTGGGCTGGTTGGCCTGGGCGGCGTACGACGAGTCGACGCCGAAGGTGGAGTCGGAGCTGGTGACCTTCGACGTCGTCGACGCCCACTCGGTGTCCGCGCAGATCGACGTCCGGATCTCCTCCGACGCCACCGGCGCGAGCTGCACCGTCGAGGCATTGGCCGCCGACCACTCGATCGTCGGCGAGCTGCACTTCAGGCCCACGTCGGGCACCAACCGGGTGACCGTCCGTACCGAACGTACGGCGACGTCCGTGCAGGTGCCGGGATGCATCGCGAAGGGCCAGGACCGACCGCGATAGCCAGAGAGGACGTTGCGGTCCTCGCGGACCGGATCTCAACGACCGGAGCGAGACCGAGCGAGCTCGCTCGCGAGGTGGCCTGACACCGGCCCTGACCTGTGCATTTGTGGGATTGGGACCGCTGTCTTGATAGACTCCTCGCTTCTGGCCGCGCCACGACGACGCAACCAGCACGACGCAGTAGTCCCGACCGGTGGCGCTTCACCCACACCACACACGACGTCGACGCGTACCCCCACGCGTCTATCGAGGAGTTCCGCATGATCTGGCTGACCCAGCAGACCTTCGACCGGCTCAACACCGAGCTCGAGGACCGACGCGGGCCCAAGCGGGCCGAGATCGTCGAGCGGATCAGCGCTGCCCGCGACGAGGGAGACCTCAAGGAGAACGGCGGCTACCACGCCGCCAAGGACGAGCAGGGCACCAACGAAGCGCGCGTCCGCCAGCTCGAGGACCTGCTGTCGGCCGTCACCACCGAGCCCGCTCAGGACGACGGCAAGGTGGCTCCGGGCAAGATCGTGACCTACAAGTTCGACGGCGACGACGAGGAGTCGTTCCTGCTGGCGGCCCGCGACGTGTCGGACGACGACGGCATCGGCGTCAACGTCTTCTCCCCGGAGTCGCCCCTGGGTGCCGCTCTCGTCGGGCACACGGCCGGCGAGACCGTCGACTTCGAGCAGCCCAACGGCAAGACCGCGAAGATCGAGATCCTGAGCGCGGTGCCGTTCACTTCCTGAGGGTCAGGCCACCTCGCGCGCACGCGCGCGTCGGTTTCGCTCCGGCCGTTCCGGCCCAGGCTTCGCCTGGTCAGAACGCCCTCGCTCAGTACACCGAGTACCCGTGCTCCCGAAGCCGGGCGGCGACCGCCTCGGCGTGCGCCGGGCCACGCGTCTCGAGCTGCAGGTGCACCTCGACCTCGTCGAGTGAGAGGTCGGCGTCGATCCGGGCGTGAGAGACCTCGACGACGTTCGCACCCGCCTCGCTGATGTCCGACAGCAGCCGGGCGAGGCCACCGGGTCGGTCGGGGATCCGCAGCCGGAGGTTGAGGTAGCGCCCGGCCGCGGCCATGCCGTGCTGGATCACCTTGCCGAGCAGCAGGGGATCGATGTTGCCGCCCGAGAGGACGCCGACCGTCGGCGTACCGAAGCGGTGCGGATCGTCGAGCACGGCAGCCACGGCGGCGGCGCCCGCCGGCTCGACGACCATCTTGGCTCGTTCGAGCGTCGCCAGCACCGCACGTGACAGCGACGCCTCCGACACCGTGACGATCTCGTCGACGAGGTCGCGGACGGCGGCGAAGGTCACCTCGCCGGGCAGTCCGACCGCGATGCCGTCGGCCATCGTCGACATGGAGTCGAGCGGGACCGGACGACCGGCCTCGAGCGAGCCGGGGTAGGCCGCGGCGCCCTCGGCCTGGACGCCGATCACGTGGACGTCGGGATGCGTGGCCTTGACCGCGATCGCGATCCCGCTGAGCAGTCCGCCGCCGCCGCACGGAACGACGATCGTCTCGACATCGGGCGCCTGCCGCAGGATCTCGAGTCCGACGGTCCCCTGACCGGCGACGATGTCGGGGTTGTCGAACGGGTGGATCAGGATCGCACCGGTGCGCTCCTCGAACGCCCGCGCCTCGGCGAGCGCGTCCTCGATGTAGCGGCCGTGGAAGACCACGTCGGCGCCGTACTCACGCGTCGCCTTCTCCTTGGGGATGGGTGAGCCCTCCGGCATGAAGACCGTGGCCTTGATCCCGAGCGCCTGCGCCGCCAGGGCGACGCCCTGCCCGTGGTTGCCGGCGGAGGCCGCGACGACGCCGCGCGCACGTTCCTCGTCGGTGAGGCGTGAGATCCGGGTGTAGGCGCCGCGCACCTTGAAGGAGCCGGTGCGCTGGAGGTTCTCGCACTTGAGCATGACCGGACTGCCGGTGAGCGCCGACAGCCAGCGCGACTCCTCCATCGGCGTCAGCAGCGTCAACGGCCGGATGGTCTCGGCCGCGCGCTCGATGTCCTGCAAGGAGACCTGCACCGCGTCAGTCATCGTTCTTCTCGTCGTCCCGTGGCGGATCGAACTGGTCGGCGACGCCGGCCTCCTGGGTGTCGCCCACGACTCCGTCGTCGGCGTCGGCCGGTGGCCTGCTCGGCGCGTCGGTGTCGACGTGTTCCCCGGTCGCGTCGTAGTCGTCCTCGAGGGCTTCCTCCGGGTCCTCGCCGACCGCCGTCTCCGCAGCCAGGTGCTGGACGACGGCGTTCGCGGCGGCGGCGAACGGGACGGCGACCAGCGCGCCGGCGATGCCGGCCACGAGGATGCCGGCCGCGATCGCCACGATGATGCCGAGCGGGTGGATCGCCACGAAACGACCCATCAGGAACGGCTGCAGGATGTGGCTCTCGATCTGCTGCACCGCCACGACGCAGGCCAGCATGATCAGCGCGATCACGATGCCGTGGTCGACGAAGGCGACGAGCACCGCCACGGTCCCGGCGACGAACGCACCGATGATCGGGATGAACGCGCCGAGGAACACCAGCACGCCGATCGCGAACACGAACTGCACGTGCAGGATCCCGGCGGCGATCATCACGCCGGCCGCGTCGGTGATGGCGACGATCACCGTCGCCCGCACGAACTGGGTCAGCGAGATCCACGCGACCCGACCCGAGCTGTCCACGCGTGCGCGCGCGGCTCGGGGGGCGATCCGCACCGCCCAGGCCCAGATCCGAGCGCCGTCGGCGAGGAAGAAGTACGTCGCGAAGAGCACGATGAAAAGCCCTGCGACCACGTGGCCGAGCGCGCTGCCGAGATGCGTGGCCTGGCTCAGCACCTCACCGCTCTTGGCCTGCTCGGCGAGCTTGTCCTGGGCCTTCTGGATGTAGTCGCTGATCTGGTTGTCGGTGAGGTGGAGCGGCCCCGTCTTGAGCCAGTCCTCGATCTTGCCGAGGCCGTCGGAGACCTGGCTGGCAAGGTCGTTGGCGCCGTTGGCCACCTGCTGGCCGGCCAGCACCAGCATGGACACGACCAGCGCGAGGAGGCCCAGCACGAACAGCCCGGCGGCCGCGCCTCTGCGGAGCCCGATGCGTTCGAGCGCGGACACGATCGGCTCGCCGAGCGCGGTGATCAGGATCGCGATCACCAGCGGAATGGTCAGCTCGGAGAAGAAGACGACGCCCCGGAACAAGCCGTACGTCGCGATCGCGATCACGATCAGGCGCCACGCCCAGGCGGCCGCCAGGTCGAGCCCCCACGGCACCTGGGCACGGGAGAAGTTCGACGTCCCGGCGGCGATCGCGGCCTCCGCGGTCCGGTGCTGCTCGGTCCGCAGCGCGGCCCACTGGTGGGCGAGCCGCTCGGTGAGGCGCTCCGATCTCTCCGCAGCGGACTGCGGATCGTCGTCAGCCTCGTTGCTCACGACGTCACCCTAGGACGTGCCCGTGACGAGGTGGCCGACCAGGCGACGCGCGGCGTCCTCGTGGTCGGCCGCGAGCAGGCCGGCGGCCGCGAGCACGTAGTGGAGGTCGACGGTGACGCCGGCCCGGCGCGGCAGCTGCCAGCCGCCCTCCACCTCGCCGACGCTGCCGGCGAAGACCCGCTCTGCGACTCCTGGACGGCCGTGCCGGAGAACGCCGCCGGAACCCACGAGCAGGTCGACCTCGCGGAGGTCCTTGCCGGTGCGCTCGACGACCCGCCCCCGCTGTCCTGAGCCTGTCGAAGGGTCGGGGCTGACCACGACCTTGCTGCGGCCGGCGTGCCGGCGGAGCGCCAGGCCGACCGCGACGTGGGCGAGCTGCTCGTCGAGGTCGCACTCGGCGTCCGTCTCCGGAACGAACCCGACGTCGTCGCGACGGCGCAGCGCGGCGTCCGCCAGGTCGTCGCGGCCGGCGGCCTCCGCGGTGGTGACGGCGGACCAACGCATCCCCAGGTCGCCCTCGACGGTCCGGGTGACACGGGTCGTCGCCACCACCTCGCGGCTCAGGCGGGCGTCCTCGGGGTCGAGCTCGACGACGCTGTGGACGTCGGTGGTGGCCCCGCCGACGTCGACCACCACGGTGTCGCCGGCGACATCGGCCAGGAGCTCGACCCCGGTCAGGACGACGTCGGGCGTCGCGCCCTGGACCATGGCCAGGAAGTCGTCGCGGCTGCTCAGGTGCTTGCCGCCGATGACGTGGGAGAGGAAGAGCTCGCGAATCGCGGTCCGCGCTCCCTCCGGGGCGAGGACGCCGATGCGGGGCACGATGTTCGGGGCGAGCACCAGCGGGTGGTGCGCCAGGATCTCGGCCACCTCGGCCTGGGCTTCCACGCTCCCCGCGACGACGACCGGCCCCTGCCAGACCGGCACCAGCGCGCGGGCGCAGGCCAGGATCGGCTCGGTGTTGCCGCCGTTCGTGCCGCCGGTGAGCAGGACGACGTCGGGCTCGCTGGCCGGGAGCTCACCGAGGTCGTCAGCGCGACTGGCGGCGAACACCGCGACCACCTTGCCGCCGCTCGACAGCGCGACCCGGCGCCCGGCCTCGGCGGTGACCAGCTCCTCGTTGCCGACCACCGCGATCCGCAGGCCGCCACCGGCGCTGGAGCAGCCCCACGTCGGCGCATCAGCTGCGCGCGGGTCCTGGTCGACCAGGGCGGCCAGGCACGCGTCGTACCCGTCGAGGACGTCGGTGTCGATCGTGGTGCGGTGCTCCGCGGCCGCTCGCACCTCGCCGTCGGCGAGGTCGACCAGCAGGGCCTTGGTGAACGTCGATCCGAAGTCGACACAGATGACGGCGCCGTGCTCCGGTCGGGGTTGTTTCGAGACAGGCGCCAGGGCGCCTTCCTCAACCACCGGAGGACCCCTTCGGGCCACGTTCCTCAACCACCGGAGGACCCTGGGTCAGGCACCGGACAGGGCGTGGTCGAGGTCTGCGATCAGGTCGTCGGCCGTCTCGATCCCGACACTGAGCCGGATCAGGTCCGCGGGGACCTCGAGCTCGGTGCCGGCCACGCTCATGTGCGTCATCCGGCCCGGGTGCTCGATCAGGCTCTCCACACCTCCGAGTGACTCGCCGAGGGTGAACACCTCCGCGCGCCCGCAGGTGTCGAGCGCGGCCTGCTCACCGTCGGCGTGCCGGAAGCTGACGATGCCGCCGAAGCGCTTCATCTGGCGCGCCGCGACCTCGTGCCCGGGATGCTGGGAGAGACCGGGGTAGATGACCTCGGCCACCTTCGGGTGGCCCGACAGGAACTCCACGACCTTCTCGGCGTTGTCGCAGTGCCGGTCCATCCGGACCCCGAGGGTCTTCAGCCCGCGGTGGACGAGGAAGCAGTCGAAGGGGCCCGGGATCCCGCCCATCGCGTTCTGGTGGAACGTGATCGCCTCGGCGATGTCGAGGTCGCGGACCACGACCGCACCACCGATCACGTCGCTGTGCCCGCCGACGTACTTCGTGGTCGAGTGCACGACCACGTCGGCGCCGAGGGTGAGCGGCTGCTGGAGGTAGGGCGAGGCGAAGGTGTTGTCGACGACGAGCAGCGCCCCCGCCTCGTGCGCGACCTGGGCCAGCGTCTCGATGTCGCCGATGGTGAGCATCGGGTTGGTCGGGGTCTCGATCCACACCAGGCGGGTCGTGCCCGGACGGATCGCGGCGCCTACGGCGTCCATGTCGGAGACCTCAGCGGGGCTGTGCTCGAGCCCCCACACCTTCGCGACCTTGTCGAAGAGCCGGAACGTGCCGCCGTACGCGTCGTCGGGGATGACCGCGTGGTCACCGGGCTTGGTGAGCGCACGGATGATCGCGTCCTCGGCGGCCAGACCGCTGGCGAAGGCGAAGCCACGCTCGCCCTCCTCGAGGGCCGCGAGCGCACCCTCGAGCGCCGTGCGGGTCGGGTTGGCGCTCCGGCTGTACTCGTAGCCGCCGCGCAGCCCGCCCACGCCGTCCTGCTTGTAGGTGCTGGTGGCGTAGATCGGTGGGATCACCGCTCCGGTGGTCGGATCGGGCTCGTAGCCCGCGTGGATCGCACGCGTGTCGAATCCGGACTTCTGACGGTGTTCCTGGGTCACGGGATCACGGTAGTGGTCTCCCCGGATCCGACCGACTCCGGCGTAAGACGTTCGTCATCTGTCGCGGGAACGACGGCGACCCGCGCGGTGTTGGACACTGTGAGAGCACCATCCAGCTGCTCCCAGAAGGAGTGACCGTGTCGATCTTCTCCCGCACCAAGACCACGCTGCCGACCGCTGAGGAGGCGCTGCCCGGCCGCGCCACCAGCGAGTTCGTCATCTCGTCGAAGCACCGCGTGCTCGACGCCCCCGTCGTCACGCCGACCGCACCCGAGGGGTACGAGGTCGCGATCTTCGGCCTCGGCTGCTTCTGGGGCGCCGAGGAGATCTACTGGCAGAAGCCGGGCGTCTGGTCGACGTCCGTCGGCTACGCCGGCGGCACCACCGAGAACCCGTCGTACGAGGAGGTGTGCAGCGGCCGCACCGGCCACACCGAGGCCGTGCGCATCGTCTTCGACCCGGCCGTGATCTCCTATGGCGACCTGGTCAAGACGTTCTTCGAGGTGCACGACCCGACCCAGGGCATGCGCCAGGGCAACGATGTCGGCACCCAGTACCGCTCGGCGATCTACTACACCTCGCCCGAGCAGGAGCAGGTCGCCCGCGAGCTGACGAAGATCTACGGCGACGAGCTCCACCGGCAGCGGATCGGCGACATCACCACCGAGATCCGGCCCGCGGCCGAGACGCCGTACTACTACGCCGAGGACCACCACCAGCAGTACCTCGCGAAGAATCCGTTCGGGTACCGCTGCCACGCCAACACCGGGATCCGGTTCCCCGAGACCGGCTGACGACTACCGCCTGACGACTACTGAGGGGAAGGGGCCACCTGGCCCCTTCCCCTCAGGTCTGCTCGACGTCGTCCTCGTGCCCTCGGGTCTCCTGGAAATCAGGGTGTCGAAGGCTGTCGGATACCGCCGCCGCCGTTCGTGGGGTAGGTGTAGACGCGGGCGCGAGGTCCGCGACCGAAGCGAGGAGCAGACATGAGCGAGTACCTCATCTACTTCAACCAGCAGTGGGTGGGCGACCACTCCGAGGAGTGGTTCCGCGGGCGCGGACCGCTCGCCAGGGCGGTGGTGGACGAGATCAAGGCCGCTGGCGTCTTCGTGTACGCCGGCGGACTCGTCGAGGAGGTCGAGGAGGCCTTCAGCGCCGACGCCACCAGCGGCACGCTGACCTTCACCGACGGGCCGTACGTCGAGACCAAGGAGTACCTCGGCGGGCTCACGATCGTCGACGTCCCCACCGAGGACGAGGCGCGGATGTGGGCCGGCAAGATCGCGGAGGCGTGTGGCTGGCCCCAGGAGGTCCGCCGCTTCAAGCCCAGGCTCTCGACGCCGTGACGAGGGCCGAGCCTGCCCCTGGCCCTCCTGAACCAGGCCCCTGACCGACGTTTGGTCCGATCGGCCCCGGCGGCGAACCACCGGTGATGCCGTACGGCGTTCTCGCCGAACGGCCGAACGCCGTCCCGGCCGGGCTCCTACGATGCAGGTCCCCCCGAGTCGAGGCCGCGTCCGGCCGGCCCGTCACCCCCACGGGCCGGCGGGCGCGAACACCGGCCACCCGCCGTCGGGCGCGGCCTACTCCACGCAGAACTCGTTTCCCTCGGGGTCGGCCATCACGACGAGGTCGCCGTCGTCGCGCAGGACGCGGCCGCCGAGGGCGGTGAGCCGGCGGACCTCCTCCGGGATCGCACCGACCACCCGAAGGTCGAAGTGCTGGCGGTTCTTGGCGACCTTGGCCTCGGGCACGCGCTGGAACCAGAGGGACGGCCCACCCCATCCCGCCGGCTCGACCCAGGCGCGCTCGGCGGTGCTGTCCTCGTCGACGTCGGAGCCGGGCGCCCCGGCCCAGAACGCGGCCACCGCGAGCGGGTCCGCACAGTCGAACGTGACCGACTTGATGAAGGTGACCATCCGCCCACCGTAGGTCCAGATGCTGCCGGCCGAGCGGGGGTTTCGGGGCTCAGGGAGAATGGGGTCATGACCGAGCTGCCCCGCAAGGCCGTCGCGCGCACCGCGCGGCTCGCGGCGCTCCCGTTGGGCTACGCCGGCCGCAACGCGCTCGGGCTCGGCAAGCGCCTCGGTGGTCGCTCGGCCGAGGCGGTGATGAGCGAGATCCAGCAGCGGACCGCGGAGCAGCTCTTCCGCACCCTGGGCGAGCTCAAGGGCGGGGCGATGAAGTTCGGGCAGGCGATGTCGGTGCTCGAGGCGGCCCTGCCCGACGAGCTGGTGGCGCCGTACCGCACCGAGCTCACCCGGCTCCAGGACTCCGCTCCCCCGATGCCGACCCAGACCGTGCGCGACCAGATCCAGCAGGACCTCGGCGCCGACTGGAGGGACGACCTGGTCTGGCTGGACGGCGGGCCCACGGCCGCCGCGAGCATCGGGCAGGTGCACCAGGGGCGCTGGCGCGACGGCCGTGACGTCGCGGTGAAGGTGCAGTACCCCGGTGCGGGCGAGGCCCTGCAGTCGGACCTCCGCCAGCTCGCCCGACTCGCCCGCACCATCGGCCCGCTGGTCCCGGGCGTCGAGGTGAAGCCGCTGGTCCAGGAGCTGCAAGCCCGGGCCAAGGACGAGCTCGACTACACCCTCGAGGCCGAGGCGCAGCGGGCGTTCGCCGACGCCTTCCGCGACGATCCCGAGATCGTGGTCCCGGACGTCGTCGCGGTCGGCCACCAGGTGCTGGTCACCGAGTGGCTCGAGAGCCCGGCGTCCATCGCCTCGATCATCAGCGACGGCACCCAGGCCGAGCGCGACCACTACGGCGAGCTCTTCGTGCGCTTCCTCTTCGCGGGGCCCTCGCGCACCGGCATGCTCCACGCCGACCCCCATCCCGGGAACTTCCGGATCCTCCCGGCCGAGGACGGCAGCCCCGGCCGGCTCGGGGTGCTGGACTTCGGCGCGGTCGCCCGGCTGCCCGATGCGGGGTTGCCGGAGGCGATGGGTCGCCTCCTGCGGATCGCCGGCGACCGCGAGCCCGACGAGCTGGTGGCGGGGCTGCGCGAGGAGGGCTTCATCAAGCCC
>Ga0070665_100003934_pt1 | contig 15675 bp, 13 predicted proteins | sample KBSS13metaG_FD_65862 | JGI IMG/M metagenome (GOLD analysis project Ga0070665, IMG submission 65862) | Switchgrass rhizosphere microbial communities from Kellogg Biological Station, Michigan, USA - KBS S1-3 metaG | ecosystem: Host-associated > Plants > Roots > Rhizosphere > Soil ... | reverse complement strand
CCCGGCGCGTGTTTGTGCTGCACGTAGTCGCTGGTCGAGAGATACATCAGGTCAGGCGACGCCGACGCCAGCAGCTGCGCGCCCTCGGCCAGCGCGCGCTCGCTCAGGGCGGCTGAGTACACCTCGGCACCGGTGGCTTCGATCGACACACAGGTCCCGTTCACGCCATCGCCAAGCAACCGCCGCAGCTTGTCCTTGGCGGTGACGACCGCGACACGAACGCCGGCACGCGAAAAGGCGGCGGGAATCGTGTCGGCGCGAAGGTACGACGGATCGTTCATCATCACGGCGGTCCCGGTGGCGCGATCGAGAAAGAAATTCCCGCCGATGCCATGAACCGACGGCGGCACGCCGGTGACGATGGAGACGTTGTTGGGATTGGTGAAGCTGGGCAGCGCGGACTCGACAAGCTGGAAGAACTTGCTCTCGACGAGCGACCCCAGGAACGGCGCGGCTCCAGCCGCAACCGCACGATCGATGTACTCGAAGGCCGAGCCGTCGAGACACACGACCACGACCGGCCGTTCGGGCCACCGGTACGACCGGCCGTTGACCTCGATGGTGCCGACCATCAGCGTTTTGGCGCCAGCGCCTTCGAGATTTTCGCGACGACGGTGAAGTTTGGATCGACGACGTTCGCGATTTCGTACTCCGCGGCCTGCCCCATCAGAATCTGCGCCCCGCGCTCGGTCATGCCGTAGTCGCTCATCAGCCACTTCTGCAATTCGGTGGTGGCGTGCTGGAACGCTTCGAGCAGCGGCCGCGCGCTGCCGAGCACCATCACGTGCGTGGCGGTCTCGAGCCTCGGCCAGCCGATCGCCTTCTTCTTCACGAGAGCGACGCTGAACTCGACGTCCATCGACGTCTCGAGCCCGGTGCCCACTACTTCGCCTTCACCCATGCGCGCGTGACCGTCCCCGAGAAAGAGCAGCGCGCCGGGTTCGTTGACCGGCAGCATCAGCTTCACGCCCGCACCCATCGACGCGTAGTCCATGTTGCCGCCGAACGCGCCCGGCACTCCGGTGGCAATCGCCTCCTTGCGCGCGGGTGCGACGCCGATGCAGCCGAGCATCGGCTTCAGCGGAAGTTCGATCCCGCCCGGCTGCAGCTCGGTCTGGTCGAGACGGGCCACGCCGCGGGCCTTGTCGATCGTCCACGTCGTGCGCCTGGCCTCGCGATCGACCCTGGCGGCGATTGCCGCCGGATCCACGGTGTACGGCGCCAGCAGGCTGCTCGAGTACGCCGACGCGCGATTCGTTTCGAGTTTCTCGATGGTCACGACAATCATGTCGCCCGGCTCGGCGCCTTCGATAAAAAACGGCCCGGTCTCCGGATTGCCGCCGCTGGCCACCGATTTCCCATTCCAGTCGACGCCGCCGGCGTCGACGGTTTTCGTCACCACGCGGTCGCCGGGCTTGATGCGCAAGGCCGGCGGGTGTGCAAACGAGTACGTGTTGTAGAACACGGTAGGAATGAACTGGTGCGTCTCGGCACCGAGGGGCACGGATGCGAGCAGAAGTGTTGTAAGGACGGCCGCAGCGAACTTGTTCATGAGTGTGTCTCCGGGACGACGTCACCTGAGAACAGGCGGCGGTCTTTGCGCAAGGCACTCGCGTGACAGGCGCGCGGACGGCTGCGAAACGGTCGGACCGTTCTGTTCACGACGGACGCCATCGTACATCCTGATCGCGCCGTCGCGGAACGACACCATTGGAGCCCAGTCGAGACGAGCCGACATATTCGTCGGATCGGATCGCGCGCGTAGCGCGTCGATTTCCTGGGCCTCGAGCACGAAGTACGGGTGATGACCGTGGGCCGCCAGCCAGTCGATGGTGCGATCCAGCCACGCGGGATCGCCCACGTCCCACCGGAGCGTCAGCCGTCCTGCGTAGTACCGGATGCTCCCGCTGTGCTGGGCGGACACGATGACGGCATCTGGATCCGTGAGCGATTCGACCGTCCTGGCGACTTCCACGTACTTGGCTTCACCGCGCGCGATCGCAAACGCGTCCCGCTGCACTGCCTGCGCAATCCCGATGCTGCAGACGCCAACGACCGTCACGATGGCTGCTATGCGCAGGCCGCGCGACGAGGATCGATAGGCCGCGGATAAGAGCGACGCCGTTCCGATCGCCATCAGCGGCCAGACCGGAAGGAGAAACCGGAGGTACCACCACGCGTCCCACGGGACGTATACCAGGTAGGAGATCCAGACAAAAGCCGCGAAAGCGCAGAAAAACGGGAGGGCTTCGCAGGACTCACGCGTGCGCCACACGCGCGTCACGGGAGCCGCAAGCGAGAACAGTCCGGCCAGTGCGAATGGTGTCTCAGCGGTGACCAGCCACCAGCCGTACCTCTTCACGTTCGGGAGGATGTAGGACGCGCTGAACCCATCGGTCAGGTCGTAACCGGACGCGAGCGGCGATCCGTAGAGCCGCGCGTTGAAGAGGGCGACGGCAAGAGCGCCCGCGGCCGCTGGAACCAGGAAACACGCGGCGCGCTTCAGTCGCTGACCCGCGGCGAGGCGGCCGCACAGCGTGCCACGCCACGCGATCCACACGAGGATGATGCCCGCTGCCGGCGCGAGGTTGGGACGAATGAGGATCGCCGCGCCCGCGGCGACGCCGGCCGCCAGTGGAGATTCTGCTAACGCGAACGCGATCGATACAGTCCACGCGGCGGCTGACGGGACGTCGCTCATCGGCGCCATCACCATGAACAACAGCGTCGGGCTCGTGGCGACGATGGCGGCGGCGGCCAGCCCGACGATCGGCCTGCCGATTCGCCGCCCGATGGCGTAGGTGGCGAACACCAGCGCGCCGCCGCACAGCGGGACGACCCAGAAGATCGCGCACTGCCCCGCAACGGCCTTGAACGCGGCCATCAGCAGCGGAAGCCCCGCCGCGTACTGCGGCACGATGCGGTAGCCGTCGGGCTCGGGGCGATAGCCCAGAGGGGTGAAAGTCCAACGCGCGAGCGGCCATGGAACAGAGGCGCCGAAACTCTGATCGATGTGCAGGTCGCCGCGCAGCCAGAGATCGACCTGGCTGACGTATCCGTACGCGTCGGCCCCCGCGGCCACGCGCGTGCTCCATGTCAAACCCGTACAAACGACGATCGCCGCCAAAGCGGCGGCGATCCAGAGGTGAGAGGCAGCGATCCGGCTGAGCACCAGCCGGTATCAGGCGCGCGCAGCGAAAGGATTCTCGTCGGCGCTTGGCCCGTAGATCGACGGAACCGGCACGTCCAGCAACCGGAGATAGACCGACAGCTGGCCGCGATGGTGGTACCAATGATTCAGCGCGATCGATCGGATCAGCGCGATCTTCGGCATCTCGAAGAGCGTCTGCTCGCCGGCCGTCGCCTTCCAGCTCTTCATCAGGCCGGCGTCGCCAAGCTGCTCCATCGTCTCGCGCATCTTCGTGACGCTCTTGTCGTGGGCCGCGAGGAGGTCCGCAGTCGTCACGGGGCTCGGTCCCTTGCTACCCGTCAGCTTCGTTTCGTCCTCGCAGGCCCATCCGCAGATGAACCCGGGAACCATCGCCGTGTGCAGGGCGAGATAGCCGAGCGTCATCGACTTGGGATGGGGCTGCCACTCGAACTTATCGGCAGGCACGCGCTCGAGCACGCGTCTCGTGGTTTTTGCTTCGTTGTCGAACTCCTGCAGAATTGCCTGCGTCATGGACATGACTGCCTCCTCTGAATGCTTGAACCGGGGCCAGAATTCTATGACGTTTGGCGGACCGCGGGGGAACCTTTCCGCCCTTTTGGTGTCAAGCGTAGGTACAGCCAGGAGGGCACATGAAACGGTTGGCGCTGATGCTCATCATGCTGGCAGCGGCCGGCTGCGGCGAGCCAGTGGACATCGCCAAAGCCGTCCAGGTCGACGTGGCGACGAGCGGATGGCGCGTCGCCGGCGTCGTGGACGGCAAGAACAAGATCGTGCCTTCGGTGTCGTTGACGCTGAAGAACGTGTCGGGACAGACACTCAACGCCGTGCAGGCCAATGCGGTCTTTCGGCTGGCCTCCACCAACGCCGAGATCGGCGCGGACTTCCGTCCGGTCTCGGGATCCGGCGGATTGCCGGCGGCCGCGTCGACCCAGACGATCACGCTCAAGGCGGCGCTCGGCTATACCGGCACGGATCCGGTCAACGAGATGCTGAACAACTCACACTTCAGCGACGCCAAGGTCGAAGTGTTCGTCAAGGCGGGATCGGGACAGTGGACCCGCGTTGGGGAGTATCCGATCGCCCGGCAACTGACCGGAGACTAGCCGTGCCGGAACTGAGGCTGGTCGCCGAAGAAACACGCGGCGCCGGCGACGTGCTCGCCGCCTGGCTTCCCCGAGTGGCGGTTGCCCTGATTTTTCTGTCGGTCGGATGGGAAAAGTTCGGCGAGCACGGTCCGTGGATTCGCATCTTCGCTCGCATCGGACTGGGCGACTGGTTCCGCTACTTCACGGGCACGATGCAGGTCGGCGGCGCGCTGCTGTTGTTCGTGCCTCGGCTGGTGCGTCTTGGTGCCGCCGTGCTCGCCTGCACGATGATCGGCGCGATCGTCACGAACATCTTCATCCTGAACTCCGGTCTCTCCGCGATCATCCCGTCGGCGCTGCTCGCAGCGATCGTGTTCGTCGGGCTTAGCGCCAGGTAAGCATCCCACCCGCACTCCTCACACCTTGACATTCTAGGTGAGCAGGCACATAGTGCCACTCACCTTGTATGTCTACCCGAGACGATGATGCTCGCGTCGAACTGTTGCAGGGGACGCTTGATCTCCTGATTCTGCGGACACTGCAGCAGAGCCCTGCGCACGGCCACGAGATCATGACCAGCATTCGGCAATCGTCGGACGAGGTCCTCCAGGTCGAACAGGGGTCTCTGTATCCGGCGCTGCACCGCCTGCTCAAGAAGGGCTGGATCGTGTTCGATCATGGCACTTCCGAGAACAACCGGCGGGCAAAGTACTACCGGCTGACGCCGAAGGGGCGCAAACAGCTGGCTGCCGAAGCGACAAAGTGGGAGAAGCTCGCGCGTGCCATCGCGCGGGTGCTGAGGCCGGCGTGATTCCGGGCCGCCGCCTCGACGACCTCGATCGCGACATTCGCGATCACCTCGAGCGCGAAACGCAGGCTTACGTCGAGCGCGGCATGACGGAGGACGAGGCACGCTACGCGGCGCGACGCGCGTTCGGGAACGTGACGCTGGCGATGGAAGAGACGCGCGCGGTCTGGATACCGGTGTGGTTCGACCAGCTGCTGCAGGATGTCCGATACGGCCTGCGCATGCTCCGGCGCGCGCCGGGTTTCAGCGCGGTCGTCATCCTGACGCTCGCCCTCGGTATCGGCCTCAACACCGCGGTATTCAGCGTGTTCGATGCGGTGCTGTTGCGGCCGCTGCCTTATCCGGCTGCGGATCGGTTGCTATCGGTTTCGCTGTACGGCGCCGCACTGCCGTTCGGCATGGAAGCTGTCGGGAGCGCTGACGTCCTCCGCTGGCGGGAACAGGCAACCTCGTCGTTCGAGAAACTGGCCGCCTACGACACGTCCGATCAATCGGTGGTCACAGCCGACTCCGCAGAGCAGGCCCGCATCGCGTGGGTGACCGACGATCTCTGGGACATCGCCGGGGCGCGCGTCAAGCTCGGCCGCCTCCCGCACCCGGGTGAGCGTGACGCTCTCCTCCTGTCACACGAGTATTTCAGCCGCCGATTTCGAGGCGATGCCAACGTCGTCGGCAGCAGTGTGCTCGCAATGGGACGGCAGGTCACCATCATCGGCGTGATCGCGAAGGGATTCCTCTTTGAGCTTCCGGGATTGCAGCGACAGCTCGTACCGGCGCCGGTAGACGGCTATCGCTCAATGGTGATCTCACCCGGTCCCCGGCCAGCCTCGCTCCTCCTCAACGTCGTTGCCCGCCTGAAACCCGGCGCGACGATCGCGCGCGCGAGGGCCGAGCTTGAAGCCGTCAGGGCGGGCATCGCGCAGGCCGATCCATTTCCGCTCGCTGATCGATCGACCCTGCGGGTCATGCCGATGCAGGAGCGGATCGTCGGCGAGTCGAGGGCGGCGCTGCGAGTGCTCCTGGCGGCGGTGATCGTGGTCCTGCTTATCGCATCCGCCAACATTGCGAATCTGCTGCTGGCGCGCGCATCAGCGCGGCAGAAGGAGATCGCGATTCGCGCCTCGATGGGCGCCGGCGGCGCCCGGCTGCTCCGACAGTTCGCGGTTGAGAGCGGCATCATCGCGCTGGCCGGCGGAGGTGCCGGCGTGTGGTTCGCCCGCGCGGGTCTCATCTGGCTCGAGCGCGTAAATCCCCTCGCGATCCCGCGTCTGGCCGAAGCGTCGATCGATGGCCGCGTGCTTGTGTTCGCGCTGAGCGCCTCCGTCGTGACTGCGATCCTGTTCGGCGTCGGGCCCGCCCTGGGTCTCCGGCGCGTGAACGTTCATCACACGCTCAAGGAGAACGGACGACTCTCACCTGTCCCCGGACACCTGCTCCTGCGACGGATTCTCGTGGCCGTGGAGGTCGCCCTTGCCCTCATCCTGATATGCGGCGCGGGTCTCATGGTGAAAAGCGTGTGGCGCATGCGCGCGCATCCTGACGGGTTCGTCCCCGACCAGATCGTGGTGATGAAGATGCGATTGTCGGGACCCGGCTACGCGACTCCTCTCGCCCGGCGCGCCTATGCCGATGAAGTGCTCGCAAGGCTGCGCACGCAGCCGGGCGTCCAGGCGGCCGGGATCACCACAAACGTGGATGCGCTCGTGCGGATGCTCATCGAAGGCGAGGCGCCGATTCCGAACGACGTACGCTCGCCTCCCGCCGTCTTCAACGCGACGTCCGCCGGATTCCTGCCGGCGATGGGTCTCCGTCTGCTGAAAGGCCGATGGATCACCGACTCGGAACCGCGCCCGGCCGTTGTAATCAACGAGAGCGCCGCGCAACGCGCGTTGCCGGGGCAGGATCCGATCGGCAAGCGGCTCATGCTGCCGACGTTGAACCAGCCGCTTCCCTCGCCCGTGCCAATCGTCGGCGTCGTAGCCGACTTGAAGTACTCCAAACTGGACGCGCGGCCGGAGCCGGAGATTTATATTCCGTACGTGTACGCTCCCACGCTGACGGCGTTCAGCGTTGTTGCACGAGCCGGCGGCGACCCAGCGGCGTTGACGCCTTCGATCAGAAGTGCCGTTGCAGGCATCGACAAGACATTACCGGTGTTCGGAGTCATGACGCTGGAGCAGGTCCTCACGGCCTCGATCGCTCCTCGGCGCTTCAACTTGTTCCTGCTCGGTATCTTCGCTGGATCTGCCTTGCTGCTAGCGGTGATTGGCATCTATGGCGTGATTGCGTTCTCGGTGGCACAGCGAACGCACGAGATCGGTGTCCGGTTGGCCCTTGGCGCACAGCGGCGCGCAGTCGTAGGCATGGTCGTGTGGCAATGCATGGCAGTCGTGCTGGGTGGTATAGCTGTCGGCGTGGCCGGGGCGTTGGCACTCACGCGCGTGATGATGGGGATGCTCTACGATGTGGCGCCAACCGATCCGCCGACGTTCGCCATTGTGACCGGCCTGCTGGCCGCGACCGCGCTGGCCGCCTGCGCGGGGCCGGCGCTGAAGGCGGCGCTCGTTGATCCGGTCGTCGCCCTGCGCTGCGAATAGCCGCTTCGGGATGCTGCCGGTCGGGATCGTCCTACAGCGTCTCCAGAAACGCGATGAGAGCCAGACGATCCTCGGTCCCCAGCTTCAGTCCAAACGGGTGGCCGGGTACGCGAGACATGCGTCCTGGATCGAACCACTCGTTGAGCGTCTTCACCGCGCCCGCGTGCTGGAACGGACCGCGATACCACACGCCTTTGAGCGACGGAACCTTGTAATACCCGGTCCCCTTGCGTGTGCGCAGCGCCAGTTCAGGGTCGGTGCCCACGGAGCGATCGATGATGCGGTATCGCGACCGATGCTCTGTGGGAATCTCGAACCCGGCCACCGGCGTCAGCGCGTTGCTCGTGTAGAGCGGCGCGGTATGACAGGCGTTGCATCCCTCTCGCGAGAACACGCGCTGCCCGCGCGCCGCCTGCTCGCTCCGCCGATGCGGATTCGCCGGCGACTTCAATGAATAGAGATACCGTGCCAGCGCGTACAGCTGCTCGTCGCTGTAGCGATCCATCTTCGTCGGATCGGGCACCGGATCCACGAGGAGGAAATCGCCAAACCGATCGAAGGCATTGGCGCCCTGCACGATCGCGACATAGCGCATCAGATCGGCAATCGAACGCTGCTGGACGAGACCGGTGTGATCGAGGAACCGGCGCTCGCCGACGCCGATCAGATCCGGAATCTGCGCGGGGGCAAACAGGCTGAGATTCACGCGCGTCGACGCTCCGACCGGCACCGCCTCGTACACCGACGCGATCTCGTCGATCGACATCGACGCGACGCGCGCGATCGGATCGGGCGTCAGCCACGGCATCGAAAAGAACGTGCGCTGACCGAGACGCACGCCGTCGAGGAGTGCCGCCGGATCTTTGCTGGCCGCCGCCTGCTGCCTGAGGTTGTAGCCGACGATGCGGTCCGCGGGGAAATTGCCCTGGGCGCCTTTCAGCAGCGTGCCATCCGGCATCACGCGTGCGTGGCACATCACGCACGAACCGCTGCCGACTTCCACAAGACCCTTTTTCCGGATCACATACCGCGAGAACGGCATGATGCCGTCGCTCGTGACCGGAATCTGATTGTGCTCGTACCAGGACGGGTCGCGAACCGCTGCCAGCTTGAATGTCGCACCGTATCCGAGCGGCGCCTCGAACACGCGCTCGCCCGCGGCAATCCAGTCGGCGTCTGTTCGAAGCGCCGAAGCATCGAACGCGTTCGCCGGTTCCTGCTGCGCGAGCCACTCCATGTACCCGGCCGGCTCGTGGCCAGGCGCATAGATCGGATAGCTCTTGTAGATCGGACGGACGGCGAGACGGTCGTAGTAGTCCGGAGACGCGTGCTGCGCTGAGCGATCCGCGCGCACGAGCGGGACCTCGAACGTGGCAAGCTCACGTGCGTCCCACGTGCTCGGCACGACGACCGGCGGCTGTATCGCCCCGCCGATCGTCTGGGCTCCGCACAGCACGGTCAATACGGAGAGCACCATGCGGTGCGCGTTCATGTTTACTTGCCCGCGGAGACGTTGAACCGTGCGCCAACAACCACCGAGCGCGGCGTGCCGGGATACCCGAGCACGCTCTCGTACGTGGCGTTCGTCAGGTTGTCGATTCTCACGTACGCCGCAACCTCGCGGGTCACGCGCACTTCCCCGCCAACCCACGTCAGCGTGTAGCCGGGGTTCACGGTAATGTCCACCGAGCGGCCTGCCGGAAACTGGGCCGAGGGGATTGCGAACAGGCCGAGGAACGAAGCGTCGTGGCGCTGTCCGACGAAGCGCATGTTGAAGTTCACGGTGGCTCGGCCTCGTGAGTAATTTGCTCTCAGCATTGCTGAATTCTTGGGACGCCGGAGCAGCGGCTGACCGGGCTGGAACTGCTCGCTCGTGCTGACGAACGACACCACTTCCGTATCGACGAATGCGTAGCCGGCGCTGGCGGTGAAGCCGGCGATGGGCTTCTGCAGCACGCCTTCGAGCTCCCAGCCGTTGGCTTTCGATCCGTCGATGTTGATGTAGTCGGGCCTCCCGTCGAGGCCAGGACCGGTCGACTTGTACGCCACCTGATCGTTGAACGCGTTGTCGAAGTAGGTCACGCGCGCCAGCACGCGCTGATCGTCGAATGTCAGCTCGCCGCCGACGTCGAACGTGCGGGCCCGCTCGGGTTTCAGATTCGGATTCCCGTCCGTGAACGCCGAGGAGTACAGCTCGCTGAACTGCGGGTTCTTGATGCCTCGGCCGATGTTCGACACCGCTTTCAGCGACGACAGCGCGCCCTTCCGGTATGGCACCAGGAAGCCGCCGAGCGACAGCTTCGGGCTGGCACTGTCGCCATAGTGCGAGTTGTGATCGAGCCGAACGCCAACCGTCGCAAGCCATCGGTCCTTCGCGTGCAACTGCTGCTGGACGAAAAACGCATGGTCGTCGACGAGGAACGCCGGGTTGAGCGGATCGGTTTCGCGTTCGTACTCGTATCCACCGCTCAGCAGTTGCTGGTTCGCCCAGGTGGCATCAGCCTGATATTTGAAGGCCGGCCGCCGGAACTCAGTCGTGCTCGTAAACGGAAAGTCGCTCACGCCGAACGGCGTGGTCGCGAGAAACTGTCCCGGCGCGAGCGCCTGGCTGCCGGATCGAAACGCGTTGAACGTCGCCTGATCGAGCAGCTGGACGAGCCGTGGGCTTTCTGGAAAGAGCGCGCCCGGCGTGCCCGACAGAATCGCGTAGACGTTGTAGGTGGGATCGGCAATCGTGTTGGCCGAGAGGCGGTACGACCGGAAGTAATCGACCGATGCCGACTGGTTCACGCGATCCGAAATCCGCTGGCTGAAGTCGAGATGCCACGACAGGTCGCGCGTGTCCGCCGCTGTCCCGGTCTGGCGCGACCCGTAATCGATTTGGCCGATCGCCTTGCCCTTCGCATTGGCGTAGCGGACGCCGGTCCGCAACGTCGCCCGATCGCCGAGGATGACACCGACGCCTGCCGTCGCCGAGGTTTCGCGAAAGGAATCGTGCTCGGGCAGGATGTCCTGAAACGCGCCCTCAGTGCCGCGGTAGGCGACGCCGGCCTGGTAATCGATCCGGCGTTGCGCGCCGCCGAGCACGCTCGCGTCTCCTCGAAACGTGCCGAAGGTTCCGCCCTCGAGCGACCCGATCGCCTGCGGCGCGTCGCCGGGCGAGGCGCGCTTCGTGAAGACCTGCACGACCGAACCGATCGCATCCGATCCGTACAGCGCGGATTGCCCGCCTCGCACGACCTCGAGGCGATCGATATCCCCGGCGGAAATCCGGCTGAAGTCGAAGGCGCCCCCGCTGGGATTGACGCGGACGCCGTCGATCAGGACCAGGTTGTAGTCCGACTCGCCGCCGCGCGCGAACAGTGAGGCCAGCGCGCCTTCCCGGCCGGTCGCTTCCACATTCAGTGCCGGCACCATGCGAAGCGCGTCAACGATGGACGTGGCGCCGAGCGCCTGGAGATCGCTGGACGTGAATACCGAGACCGACTCGGTCGTCACGGAACGGCTTTCAGGCGTCCGCGCGGCGGTGACCACGACCTGATCGGCGACCGCGGCGATCCGGAGCGTGAAGTCGTGGGACAGCGCGGAGCCGCTTCGGATCTCGGTCGATTCTTCGGCAAAACCGTCCATCCGCGCGTGCAGTTGATGCAGCGTACCGGTCGCGAGCCCGATCGTGTACCGGCCATCGGCGCCGGTCGTGGTCGTCGCGACGGAGAGCCCGGCGACGGTCGCGTCGATGGTTGCGCCGGAGAGCGCGGCGCCTGACGTGTCCTTGACCGTACCGGTGACGTTGATCGTCTGCGCGGCCGCCCCGGCGGCGCCGCCGAGACCAATGAGGAATGAAAACAGTCCGAGCCTGAGAAGGGAGCGCATGGCATCCTCCACACCGTTGACGCGGTGGCTGACACGCGTGACAAAGCACGCGTGCCGGGATTTCACGCTGGGTAGGTCTCCTGGCTCGTGGAGGGGCAGACGGTCTTCAGACTGCCGGTCGCCTCACCTTCCCCGGATCGACGCCGAGTGGTTTACGAGACGACGTGCCCGCACATACAGTGGCGGAACCGCGCCGGACTTTCACCGGACTTCCCTGTTATGCCCACCGTGGGCACCCAGGCGAACGATGTTTGTACCATCTGCGTTGTGCGGGGTCAAGATACCGACGATGAGGACGCGAAAAGCCGCGGCAGCGCGAAGAGGCGCTCGCGGCGTTCTTCGGCCTCGAGATTCTTCGTGCGCGCGGTCAGCAGATCGGTGAGGGTGATCATGCCGACCAGCCTGCCGTATCGGCCGCGTTCCACGACCGGAAAACGCGTGAGCCCGGTTCCCGCCATGCGGTACACGACTACTCGCAGCGGCTCGTCAGGGTAGGCGACCGTCGGCGTCCGCGTCTGGTTCGCAACGAACGCCGCCACGGTCGGCGTAGCGTCTCCCTCGACGATCGTCTGCAGTTCCTTTCGTGTGACGACGCCGAGCAGCACCCGATCGCCGTCAACGACCGGATACAACCGCTGCGGGCGGCGCTCCGGACTTCCGTGCAGCGCCTGGCGAAGCGTGTCGCGCGGCGTGTCAGCGGCGATGGCGATGGTGTTGCTGCGCATCACCTCGCGGACGAACAGGATCTCCAGCGGATCGACCGCGTACTCGCGGCTGACGTGGAATCCGCGGCGGCTCACCTTCTCGGTGAGGATCGAACGCGGCAGCATCAGGACGGTGAAGGCGTGCGCGAGCGTGACCGCGACCAGCAGCGGCAGCAGCATGTTCACGTCGTGGGTCAACTCCAGCGCGAACACGACGCCGGTGAACGGCGACCGCATCGTGCCGCCGAGGATCGCGCCCATGCTGACGAGCGGCCAGAAACCGACGCCCTCGTACGGGAGCACGCCGGCTTCGAGCCCGCCGAGCGCGCCGCCCATCATCAGCAGCGGCGCGAGCACGCCGCCCGATGTGCCCGAGCCGAGCGAGAACGCCCAGATCGTCGATTTCACCAGGAGGATGCCGACGATCACCGTGCGGCTCACGTCACCCTGCAGGAGCGCGCCGATCGTTTCGTACCCGACACCGAGCGCCTGCGGGAAGAAGTACCCCCCGATGCCGATGACCAGTCCGCCGAACGCCGGCCACCACATCCAGTGAATCGGCAGCTTCTGGAAGAGATCCTCTGACGCGTACACGGCGTAGGTCAGCGCCGCCGAAAGCGCGCCCGCGAGGAGTCCCGCGATGACGCAGCCGGCCAATCCGCCCGGTCCGATGAAGATGGGATGCGCCGGCACCGGGAACAGCGGGCCGAGGCCGATGATGTACCGGCGCGCCGACGCCGCCGTGGCGCTGGCGAGCGCCACCGGAATGAAGCTGCGCGGCTTCCACTCGAACAGCAGCAGTTCGACGGCGAGCAGCACCGCCGCCACCGGCGCCGCGAACGTCGCCGACATGCCGGCCGCCGCGCCGGCGACCAGGAGCGTCTTGCGCTCGGCCGCGGTCAGGTGAAAGAACTGCGCGATCAGGGATCCGATCGCGCCGCCGGTCATGATGATCGGCCCTTCGGCGCCGAACGGTCCGCCGGAGCCGATCGAGATCGCCGACGAGAGCGGTTTCAGCAGGGCGACCTTCGCATCGATCCGGCTCCCGTTGATCAGGATCGCTTCGATCGCTTCCGGAATGCCATGCCCGCGGATGCGCTCGGATCCATAGCGCGCCATCACCCCGATGATCAACGCGCCGACGATCGGCACGACGATGACGAAGAGGCCAAGGTGGTTGCCGACCGGTGACGCCGCCGCGGTGCTGAGGCGGCCGTAGAAGAAGATGTTGGTAAAGAGCGCGATCAGCGCGAGGAGCGCCTTCGCGACGTACGCAGCCACGATGCCGATGCCGATCGCGATCGCGGTGATGACCACGACGCGACGGCCGGTCGTAAAATCGCCGAGTTCATGCATGCGAGCGCCGGCCTGCCTTCCGGTTGGTGGAGTCCTCGAAGAACATCGACGGCCGCCGTTTCGGAAGAGCCATCCCGCGAACGAGGAGTTGGAGCGACGCCGCGAGTTGAGCGCGCCTGGCCCGCGGCATCGCGTCCACGGTCGCGACGAGCCGTTCCTGGGCGGCGCGGGGTGCCCGTACCAGGCGCGTTCGACCGCGTGAAGAGAGTCGGATCTCGGCGCGGCGCGCGTCGCCTTGCGAGGTCCCCCGCTCGATCAGCCGCGTCCGCGTGAGGCGTGCGACGACAGCGGACACTGAGCTCTGGTGGGTACGGGTTCGCTCCGCCAGTTCGTTGAGCGACAACCCCGGTGACTCCGCGAGCGTTTGCAGCACGAACAGCTGCGCGCTGCTCAGGCCGACGCGCTTCTCGGCCGCGCGCGACGACTCGCGGAGCGCCTGCACGATGCGACGAATCGCGTCGAGCACCTCGCGCGCGTGAGGACTCGATATATTGGATCCCATATATCTACCAAGAGTAACCGCATTTCGCCCGCCGAGCAAACGCAGGTCATCGACGCTACTTAGGGAACTGAGCGAACGGAGTGAACGGGATCACACAGAGGAGCAGAGCAGCGGAGACGAACAGAGGGAATTGCGCGACAGCCGGCCGGCGAAGCCGGCCTCGCGCACAACTCTCGATTGTTTTCGTGTGTTTCGTGGGTTTCGTGGCGTTCAAAGTCTTGTGGTGCCGTCGCGACGACAACGCCTAGGAAGCACGCTTCCGCCGGCTGGCCAGCGTCGCAAGGCCTCCACCCATCAGGAGCAGCGTCGCCGGCTCGGGAACGGGCGTCGTCTGATCGAACTGAATCGCCAGGGTCGACTGGTCTCTGAAGTCGAGCATCCGGGTCGTGCAGCCGTCACACGCGGGAGGGTCGAGCGGGCCGAGCGACACGGTGCCCGCCAACGCCAGGTGTGTGACCGGATCCAGGAGCGTCAGCGTGAGGTAGGCGTCGAGGACCGTTGAAAGATCCGGCAGGAGCGAGGCTCCGAAGCCGTCGACCAGTCCGTTCGAATCGATCCCTACGGACGGTTCAAGGGCGTCGGTCAGCAGGAAGTCCTGAGTACTCAGGTCCACCAGATCGAGCACGAGGTGCAGGTCGCCGAACGTCGCGGGTATTCCAGCCAGAGCCGAGTCGTTGGTGACGAGGAACGTCGGTCCCGCGAAGAACGGATCGGAGGTGTCGTTGAGCACCTCGAAGGTGCCGATGGTAATCGGCGCCGCGATTGTGCACGTGGCGCTGAGCAGCCAGGCGGCGCACACGAGAGCGCTGTACTTCATCGTGACGGCGAATCGTGCGCCCACAGCTCTCATAGTCGGCCTCGCGTTTCCGTGTCGATCCGGCGGGGTGTGCATGGGTGAACGCCGATGATGTGCAAGACGCCTTCCGCTCCCGTCCGCAGGCAACCACGGGCTTACGCCTCGCAAGTCCATTGAGCGTCGGCCTTTTGTGGTCGTGCCGGCGAACATCTGCAAAGAATGCAGGGCCAATCCTAGCGGCGGGGACGCTGCTTCCTGGAAATCGCCCTGACGACGAGCTGACCGCGGCCTCGAAATGGCGTCTCGCCGAAGTCGATGGCTTCGGTGATGAGCGCGCGCAGCGGCGGCGTGTCCAGGATTTTGGCGTCCTCATCGAGGCGAACGAACCGGACCTGGTTTCCGCCGCCTATCAACACGCCGTCGGGATCCGGGAGGTGCTTGCCCTGGATGAAGCAGATGCTCACGCGCTTGGGGAAGATCACCACCGACAGAATGGCGTCCGACGGACGATCGGTCGGACTGAAGCCGATCACCAGCGCGTTGTAGTTGTCGTACACCATCTCGATCGCGCCCGGCAGGCGCTTGCGCAGCTTGGCGCGTGCCACGCGCGCGAGCGCGGCGATCTCAGGCGAGAACCGATCGAGAAACGATCGCAACTGGCTGGCCGGTGTCGGAGTCGCCATGAAAGCGGTCGAATTGTAACGCTCTTCGTCCAGTCTATCCGCCGATCCTGCCTGTCCTGCCCATCCCGCCCATCCTGCCCCTCCTGCCCCTCCTGCCCT
>Ga0070665_100003933_pt1 | contig 15678 bp, 10 predicted proteins | sample KBSS13metaG_FD_65862 | JGI IMG/M metagenome (GOLD analysis project Ga0070665, IMG submission 65862) | Switchgrass rhizosphere microbial communities from Kellogg Biological Station, Michigan, USA - KBS S1-3 metaG | ecosystem: Host-associated > Plants > Roots > Rhizosphere > Soil ... | reverse complement strand
AGCCGCCTTCGCGGCGGCAGGGGTGCGTTCGGATGGGTCGGCGCGCTGCCCTGGAAGAATCCGATCATGCTGGCGACCGCGCTGTCGCTCGTCATGCTCGGCTTCGGCGGTGCCGGCGGGCTGATCAACATGAGCTATCAGCTCGATGCCTCCGTCCACAACACGCAATGGATCACCGGGCATTTCCACCTGATCTTCGGCGGCGCCATCGTGATCATGTATTTCGCGATCGCCTATGATCTGTGGCCGCATCTGACCGGCCGCGCGCTGGAAAGTTTCGGTATGATGCGAGCCCAGCTCTGGCTGTGGTTCATCGGCATGATGGTCACGACGTTCCCGTGGCACTATGTCGGTATCCTCGGCATGCCGCGCCGCATGGCGTTCTACGATTACGCCAATCCGGCGATCTCGCCGCAGGCGTTCTCGGTGGTGATGTCGGCGATCGGGGGCTTCATTCTCCTCGTCTCGGGCATCCTGTTTCTCACCGTGCTGATCCGCGGCCAGCGATCGGCGGCCAGCGAGGCGGGCGCCTACCGGTTTGCCGTGCCCTTGCACATGCCGGCGCGAATTCCGGTCGCGCTGAACAGTTTTGGGCTTTGGCTTGCGCTGATGGTCGGGCTCACGGTGGTCAATTACGGCTATCCGATCGCGCAACTGATGGTGCTGAAGGAAACCAACGTACCCGCGGTCTATGTCGGAGCGAGCCGATGAGCGAGCAGCCGCTGTTCTCGTTGCGCAATCCGTGGTTCAGCGCGAGCGTCGGCGTGACGGCCGCCATTGCGGTGCTTGCCGCATTGGCCGGCTTGATCTGGCTGCCGCTGGCGCAGGCGGACCTGAAACTGAGCAGCATTTGGGATGCCATCTGCAGCGCGGCCGGCGTGCCGCGCGCTTCCCAGCAAGGCGATGCCATCCAGCCTGACTTCAAGACGTCGATTGTGGTGATGACGTCGGAGATGCTGACGCGACACGACCAGGTCTCGATCGGCCGCGGCGCGACACTGGCGCAACGCTGCGCGATCTGCCACGGGCCGCAAGGTGTCAGCGACGCCAATTCGCCGAACCTCGCCGGGCAATTTGCCGCCGTCACCTACAAGCAACTGGTAGATTTCAAGACCGGCGCGCGGGTCAATGTGGTCATGAGTCCATTCGCCGCCAACCTCAGCACGCAGGACATGCTGGATATCGCGGCTTACTACGCCTATCTGCCGCGCGTGCCGTCGGACAAGCTCGATCCGGCGATGCCGGCGCCTGCAATTGTCACCATCGGCGCGCCGATGCGGAACATTCCGCCGTGCGGCTCCTGCCATGGCGACATCGACAACAAGGCCGGTAGCGCCTGGCTCGGTGGTCAGTCGGCCGTCTACATCAAGGCGCAACTGCACGCCTTTGCGGCCGGTACCCGGCGCAACGACATCAGCCAACAGATGCGCAATATCGCCCGTCAGATGACGGCGGAAGAGATCGATCAGGTCGCCCGGTATTACGAAGCCCAGCCGTGAAAAGGCTTGCCGTGCGGCGCTAGAGCAGTTCCGCAATCATGGCGGCGGCTTTGCCCGACCTTTTTTGGGCGGCGGGGCGCTTAACGCCTCATTAACCATAAATGCGGCAGTCTCGGCCGCGTATAGGCACTGATTGCCAGTGCCGTGAGGGTCCGCGCGAGATTTCGCGAGGAGCAGAGCACCAGAGATATGGCGGTCGACACAACAAGCGCCACGGCTGCGGCAGGTGTCGATCCCGCACGCGCCAGGGTCGCCGGCTCGATCAGGCAGGCCGCCTCAACCACCGGCGCCAGCTTCGAATATCTGCTCGCCACCGCGAAGATGGAATCCAATTTCAATCCGAAGGCCGCCGCGACCACCTCGTCGGCGCGCGGGCTGTTCCAGTTCATTGACCAGACCTGGCTCGGCACGGTGAAAGAGGCGGGCGAGCATCTCGGTTACGGCAAATATGCCGACGCCATCACCAAGGATTCCTCGGGGAGCTATTCGGTCGACGACCCCTCCGCACGCGCCGCGATCATGAAGCTGCGCGATGATCCGGACGCCGCCTCGTCGATGGCGGCGGTGCTGACCCAGTCGAACAGTTTCAAGCTGACCGGCAAGATCGGCCGCCGCCCGACCGACGCCGAACTCTATATGGCGCATTTCATGGGCGTCGGTGGCGCCGGCAAGCTGATCCAGAGCGCGGAGGACAGGCCGAATGCTTCCGCCGCGCAGATGTTTCCCAACGCCGCCGCCGCCAACCAGTCGATCTTCTACGACCGCTCCGGACAGGCGCGCAGCGTCTCCCAGGTTTATTCGGTGCTGAACACGCGCTACGAGGCCGCCGCCAATTCGCCGGTGACGCGCACGGCAATGGCGGCTGCCGGCGGCGATCTGCCACGGCGCGTGACGGTTGTGAGCAACGCTGCGCCGGCAGCGACGGCGATCGACAACGCCGCCTATCTCTCGAGCTTTCCGGATCAGCGCAGCGTGACGCCGGTCGCGGCGGGCTCGCAGGCCGGTCTCCAAACCGGCGCGGAGCCACCAGAACCGATCTTCCGTTCGCTGTTTCAGGCCGGCGAACGCACGCAGCCGATTTCGCCGGCGGTGCAGGAATTGTGGGGCAAGGTCGCATCGGCAACGCCCGAGGTCCGCGCACCGGGCCGGCTCGATCTTTTCAGCGACCGCAACGGCACGTTCAGCGGCTAGGCTTCGCCTCGTCGTGTCGGCAGGCGTTACCCGATACCGGCCCGCCGTCTTCGCACCTTAACAAAACGTCAACGAAACCAGCCGTTTATGGTGAACCCTTTGTTAAGCGTCATGGTTTATTTTTTCTAATAGTGGCACCGCGTCACGGTGTCGTCACAGGTTGCGTAGCCAGGACCATGATCGTTCGGCAGTTCATCAGTTGGATTCGTACCGCTCCGGCAGGCGAGCGGGCAGAGGCGACGCGGGCGTTGGCGCGGGCCTGGTTGATTTCAGATCTCAGTGCGGATGACCGCATCGCCGCCGAAGGCGCGCTGCTGATGCTGCTCGACGATCCTTCCCCGCTGGTCCGCCAGGCGATGGCGGAAGTATTTTCGCGCAGCGCCGAAGCGCCGGCGGCCATCGTGCAGGCGCTGGCGGTCGATCAGCCCTCGATCGCGGTGCCGGTGCTCGAACATTCACCGCTTCTGATCGATGCCGACCTCGTCGACATCGTGGCGACCGGCAACAGCGACATGCAATGCGCGATCGCGCGCCGCATCAACCTGCCGCCCTCGGTCTCTGCCGCGATCGCCGAAGTCGGCTCGGCCGCCGCAGCGCTTGAACTGATCGAAAACGCCTATGCCGAGCTAGCGCCGTTTTCGTGGGACCGCATCGTCGAACGTCACGGTCATCTTGCCGCGATCCGGGAATCGATGCTGGTGCTGGAAGGTCTTCCCGCCGCCACGCGCGCCGCGCTGGTCGCCAAGCTCTCCGAGACGCTGGCGCAATTCGCCGTCGCGCGTAACTGGCTGAGCGCCGACCGGGCAGGGCGGCTCGCCAGCGAAGCGCGCGAGCGCTCGACCATCAATATTGCGGCACAGTCGCGCGGTGCGGAAATGCAGGGCCTGGTCCAGCATTTGCGCGCTACCGGACAGCTGACCGCGGGCCTGATCCTGCGCGCGCTGTTGTCGGGCAATCTCGAACTGTTCGATGCCGCGCTGGCCGAGCTGGCCGATCTGCCGCTCGCCCGCGTCACGGCGCTGTTGCATGACCGCGGCGGCGCCAGCCTGCAGGCGCTCCTGATCCGCGCGGGTCTTCCCGAATCCACCTTCGCCGCGTTCCGTGTAGCGCTCGAGGTCAGCCACGAAACCGGCTATGTCGATACGGTCGGCGGCGCCGCGAGACTGCGCCGTCGTATGGTCGAGCGGGTGCTGACCCATTGCGAGACCGACGGCAGGGTGGCCGAGCCGCTGTTGATCCTGCTGCGGCGGTTCGCGACCGAGTCCGCGCGCGAAGAAGCCCGCATGTTCTGCGAAGAGCTCGTTGCCGACGAGGCGCACGTGCCGCCGGTGCGGGATCTGATCGCGGCGTAGGCAACTCCGCACTCACACACGCGGTGTCGGTTCTGCGAGCGCAGAATTCGTAGGGTGGGCAAAGCGAAGCGTGCCCACCATTTGCGATCGAGCAAGAATGGTGCGCACGGCGTAGTGCGCCTTTGCCCACCCTACAAATTCGCAATGACGGGAAGAGAGAGCTACTCCGCCGGCACGATGCTCGGCGCTAGGATCGCTTCGAGATGCTCGGGGCGGTCGCGGTTGACCATCAGCAAGAACTCGTCGGCGACCCCGCGGAGCTGCTTGCTCAGCTTGCTGGCCACCACGGTGGTGTCGAGCTTGGTGCGTTCGCGCACGATCGCCTGGATGGCGTTGATGTGATGGGTGATCAGCTCGGCCGGGACCTGGTCTAGGTCGGGCGCGTGTTCGATGATGCGGCAGAGGCTTTCGGCGGCCGCACCCGCGGAGGGGAAGCCGAACGTGGCGGCGTCGCCCTTGATGTCATGAGCAGCGCGAAACAGTTCTTCCCGGTTCTCGACGGTGAAGCCGTCGCGGACAATGGCGGCATGCGCCGCCGAGAGCCGGTCGGCCTCGATCGTCATCCAGTTCTTGAATTCACCGGACAGCTCCGCTAGCGCCTTTTCCGCGCGCCCGATGGGGTCGTCGAGGTCGGATTCGGGAACGCGCAGCAGCACGTTGCGCAGCGGATTGGGCTGCGTGATCACGTGGTGATCGCCGAACGACCTGATCTGCAGCGTCCCGGGCTTTTTGTTCGCCATGATGGTGTCTCCAGGGTGCGCCTAGATGCTCGACCGCGCCTTGTCGAGCAGCGACGGCTGCTGCATCACTTCCATCTCGCCGCCGACCCGGCGCTCGGGGCCGATATAGGCATTGCTGGTGTTGCGCCGGCGGTCCGGGCCGAAATAGGTCTTGGTCTTGATGAACGGGCGCGGATTGGCGACGACGTTGAGGATGCGCTGGTACAGCCCCTTGGCCGAGATCGGTTTGGCCAGAAACTCGGTGACGCCGGCATCGCGCGCGACCGTGACGCGGCGCTTCTCCGAATGGCCAGTCAGCATGATGATCGGCGCGTAGGGGTTGCCCTTGGATTCCGGCTGCCGGATCATCTGCGCCAGTTCGAGGCCGTCGAAGATCGGCATCGCCCAGTCGGTGATGACGATGTCGGGTACGTAGTGGCTGTACATTTCGAGCGCGGTGGCGCCGTCCTCGGCCTCATAGGCCTCGCGCGCGCCGAACGAGTGCAGCAGCGTCCGCAGGATGCGGCGCATGTGCGGATTGTCGTCGCAAATCAGAAATCGCAGCTTGTTGAAGTCGATGCGATACATAGGGGCGGCCCGGCCAAGCAAAACGGTATACTGGCGTTAACCATATGGCGGCGCCCGTTAAAGAATGGTTGCGAAACTGGTCTTGGCTGGTCATCCGACGGCGCGATTTTTTCACGCCGGTACAGGTTTCCCGCGATCAGGAACCGAACTGCTCGCGCAGGATGCGCTCCTCGAGGCTGTGACCGGGGTCGAACAGCATCCGCATCGAGATTGTCTTGTCGGACAGCACCTCGACGCGGCGGACATCGCGCACGTCGTCGTGGTCGGCGGCCGCCGCAACCGGACGCTTCTCGCCCTCGAGCACCTCAATGACAACGAACGCGGAGTTCGGGAGCAGGGCGCCACGCCAGCGGCGCGGGCGGAACGCGCTGATAGGGGTCAGCGCCAGCAGCGCGGCGTTGATCGGCAGGATCGGACCCTGTGCCGAGAGATTATAGGCGGTGGAGCCGGCTGGCGTCGCCACCAGGATGCCGTCGGCGATCAATTCCGCCATCCGCTCGTGTTCGTCGATCAGGATGCGCAGATGCGCGGCCTGGTTGGTCTGGCGAAACAGCGCGACTTCGTTGATGGCGTGATGCAGATGCACCTCGCCATGGATGTCGGTGGCGCGCATCAGCAGCGGGTTGATCAGGGATTCCCGCGCCGCCGCCAGCCGCGTATGCAGGTCGTGGGTGGTGAACTCGTTCATCAGGAAACCGACCGTGCCGCGATGCATCCCATAGATCGGTTTGTCCGAGCGCATATGGGCGTGCAGCGTCTGCAGCATCAATCCGTCGCCGCCGAGCGCGACCACGACGTCGGCGTCGCCGGCATCGTGATTGCCGTAGATCTTCGTCAACTGCGCCAGCGCGGCCTGCGCCTCGTCGCTCGCGCTCGCGACAAAGGCGATCCGGTCGTATCGTTTGGGAGTAGCCATCGGACGACAAACTCATGGGTGGCGCCGGATTGCGCCGCGCTCGTCTATACACCTTGGGCGGGCTTGTCGAGATAGCCAGACTAGACTTGCCACGCGGAGGGAAACGAAACAGGGCGATCGCGGGTGGCGATCGCCCTGTCAATCCCCGATTTGGCGGGTCCTTGCCCGGCCGTCCGTCCGGCCTCAATACTTGGCGATAACCGTTGCGGGCGAAAAGCGGTAGTTCAACCCGACCTTCACCTGGCTGATGTCGGACCGGTCGGCCATGATCGTGGTGCCGTCGGACGCCAGCGCGGTGTGGCGGCCGAACGAAAGGTAGTCGTATTCGGCCTTGGCCGACCAGTTGTTGCCGAGGTCGAACTCGGCGCCGTAGCCGATGGTCCAGCCGACGCGGGTGCTCGAGGTGCCGAACCCGGTGCCGTTGGCGAACACGACGCCTGCCTGGTTGGTACAAAGATTGGGTACGTTCAGCGCGCCTCCCTGCGGATTGAAGCAGGTCGCGCTGACGCGGCTGTCTTCGAACGCGGCGCCGCCCTTCACGTAATAGAGCGTCCGGCCCCAGGAATAACCGACGCGGGCGGTCGCCGTCGCCATCCACGAGGTCTTGTCCTGGAGGACGAAATAGGCCGAGTTGAAGCCGAGATTGTTGAAGTCGAGGCCGGCGCTTCGCCCGCCATGGACGTCGGCCCAGGCGATGTCGCCTTCGACGCCGACAACCCAGTTGTTGGCGAACTGATAGTTATAGCCGGCCTGCAGGCCGCCAATTGGACCGAACACCCACGGCCTGTTGGTGGCGCTGGGCGAGTTGGGGAACGCGATGTCGGTGCGGCCTCCGGCGGCGCCGAAGAAGCCGCCGGCGTAGAAGCCGGTCCAGTTGGTGACCGCGATCAGGGCCGCGCGGGGCGCCTTGACCTTGACCGGCATGACCGCAGCAAGCGTCTCGGGCGTGAACTGGTAGCGAATGCCGGCGTTGCCGGTCCAGCCGTCGATATTGTTGCCGTTGCGATAGTCGACGCGCACGAAGCCGAGCCAGCCGGTGTTGACGATCTGACCGGCGAGGCCGAGCGAATACTGGCCATAGGTACCGACGCGGGACGTCGACGTGGTCTGGTTGTAGTTGAAGGGCACCGGGCCCGGAAGCTGGGCGTTCAGCGAGGTGTAGTTCGATGTGACGTCGCCCGCGAATTCGTGGAATACGCTTGCCGAACCGAAGGGCTGCCAGATCACGGTCGGCGTTGCGATGGCCTTGCCGACCCGCAAAGAGGCGCGACCGATCTGGCTCTCGACCTCGTTGGTCTGAACGACGCCGGTAATGCCGGTGAAGCCGGCGCCGGCGACGCCGGGCGCGGTGAAGCGATCGACCGACGTCCTGGAATAGATGAAGCCTGCCGACGGCTCGATGAACCAGCCCTGGCCGAGATCGAAATTGTAGCCCGTCGACGCCGAGATCGAATAGCCGTGCGCCCCGATCGGCTGGTTGGTGAAGGCGAATGCCGGGTTGTTCAGGTTGATATTGTAGAACTCCTGACGAACCATCAGGTCGGCAAAGAAGCGCCCCTTGGTGGCGACGAAATAGGCGCCCCAGAACGGCACGTCGAATTCGTTGCCGAAGCCGGCATTGTCCGACGTCCGCGAGTTGAGATAGCCGGCCGTGGTGCCGAGATGGAGATTCCAGCCGGCATAGTTGAGGCGCGCGATGTCGGTGCCGACCTGCGCGCCTGCGAAGGTCTGGCGCTGCGAGTTGTTACAATTGGTCGTCGCCGTATTGATCACGGCGCCGCCCTGGGTGGAAATACCGACCGAATTCGAGGTGGACGAGATGTTCACCTGGCCGCCGACGCCGCGCGCCCATACGCCGCCGCCGGGCTGGTCAGGCGCGGGATCGGCCGGCGCCGACACGAAGGCGCTGCCTTGCTGGGTCAGGAACGCCGTATTGACGCTACCGATCGCAGCCGAAATGGCCGCGGTGGTGGCGCTGGTCGGGATCGCCAACGTGCCGATGTTGGTGATCGTGAATGGGGTTGCCACCTGCGTCGTGGTGCAGTTCTGGAACGATGTGGTGAGCGGTGGCGGAGCTTGGGCGAACGCGGGCTGTGCGGCGAGAACCAGGCCGGCAAGACCAGCGCATGCGAACAAGCCCGAGCGGCGAACTGACAGGAAAAGGACGGTCATTACTCGAAGTCCTCAAAAAAGAATCGCAACTCAAAATTTCGTTAAAAATAGATGAGGCGAACGCGACTCGAAAGTCGTGCTTTGGCCAGCGAATTGCCCAAATCGCTGAATCTTCGGCCCTGTACCATTCCAGCAACATTTACGGCTCAATCCGTAGGCAGCGCGGTAATGAAATATGGGCCAACCATCCTGACCTGCGGTTTCGTCGAATTGGCCCAATTTAGTGAGGCAGATCACGCTGGCCGGGGCCCGGTCGGGGCAAAATGCGAGGACATACTGACGGCCTGATCGGCGTGACCGCGCGTCTCTGCGTCCGGATTGATTGGAGACCGCCGAAACGATATTGCTTTGGACGTCGGCAGATTTCGGGAATGCCGCCGTTCTGCCCGGAGAACGCCCGAAAGGGATTTGTGGCGCGGATTATTAGTTCGCGCCGAAACAAAATGTTTAAGCACCTTGTCTCATTGCTGGCGGCAATCGGGGGATTTTTCCTTGCGATGATGCTTGCCACCACTGCGGCATGGGCCGAGAAGCGTGTGGCGCTGGTCGTCGGAAACTCCAGCTACCAGACCGTTCCGCAGCTACCCAATCCATCGCGGGATGCGACCTCGGTCGCAAAGATGTTTCGCGACGCGGGCTTCGACACGGTCGATACCCAGCTCGATGTCGGCAACCTCGAATTCAAACGTGCGATCCGCAAGTTCGAAACCATTGCCGATCAAGCCGACATCGCCGTCGTCTATTACGCCGGCCACGGCCTCGAAATCAGCGGGGTCAATTACCTCATTCCGATCGATGCGCGCCTCGCGAGCGACCGCGACGCGGAGGATGAGGCGATCCCGCTGGAGCGGCTGGTCTCTTCGGCTGACGGCGCCAAGCGCCTGCGTCTGATCATTCTCGATGCCTGCCGCGACAATCCTTTCGTGCGGGTGATGCGCCGGGAGCGGAAGACCGCCAGCCGCGCGGTATCGGCGGGTCTCGGCAAGGTCGAGCCGACCAGCACCGACACCCTGATCGCCTACGCCGCGAAGGCGGGCTCGACGGCCGACGACGGCGACGGTCTGCACAGTCCGTTCACGACGGCGGTTCTCAAAAACCTCACCGTTCCCGGTCTCGATGTTCGCCTTGCTTTCGGGAGGGTCCGGGACGAGGTTTTGAAATCGACCGCCAGCCGGCAGGAGCCGTTCGTCTACGGTTCGCTTGGCGGCGGCAATATCGCGCTGGTGCCGGCGCCGACGGTGGCGCGAGAGGCGCCGGCCAGTGACGTCAAGGCGGATTACGAACTGGTCCAGCAGATCGGCTCGAAGCGGGCCTGGGAAGTGTTTTTGGGCACCCACCCCACCGGCTTCTATGCCGACCTCGCGCGCGCCCAGATCGAGGCCCTGGGCAACAAGGGCAACGTCAATCTCGCCGCACTTCCGCAGCCGCCAGCACCCAGCCGCGAGGCGCCGACGAAAGAATCGCTGGAGTGGGACCGGATAAAAGATTCCGCCGATCCAGCCGCGCTGCAGAGATTCATCAGGCGGTTTCCGGATTCACCGCTCTCGATCAACGCGCAGCAGCGGATTGACGTGCTTAAGAAGGCTGCCAACGAACGCGAGGAGCAGGCGCGCGCCGAGCGCGAGGCGCAGCGCAAGGCCGCGGAGGAAGCGCGACGGCTGGCCGAAGAAGCGCGGCGCCTGGCGGAACAGCGCAAGGCCGAACAGGTCGCGGCGAAAAAACGCGAAGACGACGAGCGCCGCGCCCGGGAAGCTGAAGCCGCGCAGAAGGCGAGGGCCGCGGAAGCCGAACGCAAGGCCGCCGAAGCCAAACAGAAAGCCGAGCAGGCCGAAAAGGATCGCGCGGCCGCGGAAGCCGCGGCGCAGCGCGCGGCGGCCGAGCGGCAGGCCAAGGCGGCGGAAGCCGAGCAGAAGGCCAGGGCTGCGGCTGCCGAGCGCAAGGCCAACGAAGACAAGCGCAGGGCCGAGCAGGAAGCTGCCGAAGCCAAGGCTGCGAGCGAAAAGCAGGCGAGGGAAGCCGAAGAGGCGCGCAGGAAAGCCGAAATCGCCGCGGCGAAGGAGGCGACCTGCAAGGACGAGCAGGGCAAGCTCGAACAGATCACCGCCAAGGGCAGTGAAGGGTCGGGCATCGAGGATTTGAAAGCTTTCGCCAGGACCCTCAAATGTGATCGGCTTGGCGGCGTCGTCGTTGCTGCGCTGAACACATTTACGGCTGAAGCCGCCAAGCGCGCGGCGACGCAACCCAATTCACCTGAACTGGTCCGCTCGGCGCAGACCGAACTGGTCCGGCTCGGATGCTTCGGCGGCAAGGTTGACGGTACGCTGAACGCGCCGACCAGCGCGGCACTCGGCCGGTACATGTCGATCGCAGGTCAGCCGTCCGAGAACGTCAGCGTGACGACGAAGCTGGTTGCAGAATTGGCCAAGCATACCACCCGCGTCTGCCCGCTTGAATGCAAGAGCGGCGAAACGCTGAAGGGCGAGACTTGCGTCGCCGATGAGAAGCCGAAGGCGCCGGCCGTCGCCTCGCGCAAGAATGAAGACGAGGAGGACGCGCGGTCGCGGCGCAAGCAGACCAGCCGTCAACCCGATCGCGAGGAACCGCGGCGGGCACGGCCTGCGCCGGAACCGCAGCGCGCCCGCCAGCAGGCGGTTGCCCGGCCGAGCATCGTGAGCGGCGGCGGTGGCGGTGGGGGCAGAGCCCAGGCAATTATTGGTGTCGGCTTCTGACGGTTGCCACATTGTTGTGGGTTAATGCAGATCGTGCCGTAATCTGCGTTCCTCGCGCCAACCGGGAGGCTTCTCCGATGGCCAGTTACCGTCGCCTGATGTTGTCGTTTGCCGCGGCAGCCGCCGCTGTGAGCGTGCTGTCGATAGCAGCCCCGGCCTCGGCTGCTGGATTTACAGTCGGCGCTGGTGAAGCCGCCAACGCAATGGCCGCGGCCCCTGATGTCAGGCACCGGGCGGCGCAACGAATTCGGTCCGCTGCGTCACAGGATTACCGTCGTGACCGATACATCCGCCCGATCCGTAACGACTTGGATTGCCCCTGGTGCCGCAGGCAATTCGTGCTGATGATCGGCATCGGATATTGAGCGATCAGGGAACGACGGCGCGGAATCCGGACGGTAATTTCTCGACCCATCATTTTTCTTGGAGCGTACGGATTGGATCCCAATCCTCGCCGGGCGGGTGTTGGGCCAATTCCCGGGCCCGCGCAGCAAACAACGCCGCCGGCCGGTCGATGTCGGCGGAACGGCCGAAATCCTGCGCCGCGCGTCCGAATTCGCGGGCCCGCCACCGCGCCAGCCCGTCGGCGTAGTTGGCGATCAAGGCAGACTGCGAGGACGTCAGCTCGGACGACAGCGCCAGCAGCTCATAGATCTTCAGCGCCTGGGTTCGCCCCTTGACCCTGATGGCGTCGAGTTCGCGCCAGGCGAAGGCTTCGCCGGCAAGGGCGACGGTGGTCTCGGAGGCGATGACGGTTGTGCCGTAGAACTTGTTGGCGCCTTCCAGTCGCGATGCGAGGTTCACGGCATCGCTCATGACAGAGTAGTTGAAGCGCCGCCGCGATCCGAAATTTCCGACCAGCGCCTCGCCCGAATTGATGCCGATCCGCTGCGCCAGCTTGTATTCGTGGAACAGGACCGAGGAGGCGTTGAGTTCGGTCAGTTGTGCGCAGCAGTCCAGCGCGGCGCGCGCCGCGTTCGCAGCATGGTCCGGATCGTCGGCCGGCGCGCCGAACACCGCGACGATGGAGTCGCCGATATATTTGTCGACGTATCCGCCATGACGCTCGATGACGTCGGTCATCGCCGAAAGATATTCGTTCATCAGCTCCATCAGGCCGTCGGGCGACAGCTTTTCCGCGATCAGTGAAAATCCTTCGATGTCGGAGAAGAACACTGTCACGTCGCGGGTCTCGCCACCGAGCTCCGGCATTTTGTTCGACGACAGCATGCGGTTGATGACGTGCGGGGCGAGGTAGAGCCCAAAGCTCTTCTGCAGCAGGCGGCGGTCCTTGTCGGCGACCACGGAGCGGAAGCCGATCGTAGCGGCGAGCGCGAACAGGCTCGCCAGGAACGGCTCGGCAATCGGCAGCGCCAGCGCATGGTTGAAGGCGATCGTGGCGCCGGCAATGCTGGCCATCATCACGGCGAGCCAGGCCAGCGCTGCGCTGAGTGGCCGAAACTGCCATGCGGCGATGGCAGCCAGCACCGCAAACAGGGCGGAGATCAGGAAGCGCACCAGCGGGCCGGGTTCGATCACCGCGTCGCGCGAGATCAGATTGTTGACCGCCGTCGCATGGATATAGACGCCGGCGATCGTGCTGATGCGAAAGCCGGCCGTGACCGGCGTACTTTCGCCGGCGCAGCGCGGCGCGCGCGCGCCTTCGATGCCCGTCGCAAAGCGCTTGGAGGTCTGCCGGCGATCCTCGATATCGAGGACGCTGCCGAAAATGACGACCTTTCCGGCGAACCAGCGCCGGAAATAATCCTTGTCGTTCTTCGCGGCACATGCGCGCAGATCGGCGAACGAGAAGGTCGGAATGTCGTCCGCGCCGCCCTCGAAGTTCAGCGTCATCGTGTTCGGTACCCGGCCGGGGACGCGGTAGCCGGCAAGCGTCAGCCTGCCGCGCTCGTCAAACTCGGGCGCGGCGCCTTGCGTCCGCGAGGCCAGCTCGACCGCCATCGAGGGCACCTTCGCCCCATTGACATCAAAGCTCAGCGGCAGGCGCCGCACGATATCGTCGCTGTCGATGTGAACATTGAGCGGACGGATGTTCTGCTGCTGGCGCACGGCGACGCGCTGTCCCGGCGATGGCCTGACCGGCTGGTTGCCACCCAGAACCTCTCCCAGCACGACCTTGCCGTTCGCTGCCGCACCGGCGAGCGAACGCAGGAAGTCGCGGTCGAATCCGCGGACTTTCTCGCCAAGCATGCCCTCGCCAAATGGAATCTCCGATTGCTCGATCGATGTCTGGATCACGATATCGAAGCCGGCCACCTTGGCGCCGCCCTCGAGCGTTGCCGACAGCACGCGGCCGATCTCGCCGGTCCAGGTCAGCATCGGCGCGCCCTTCAAGGGCGCAGTGCGCATGCTTTCCTCGTCGATCGCGATGACGACGGTCGGCGAAGCGGCCGGATCCTGCCTGCGGCCGAACATGTCCCAGCGCAGAGCGGTGAGAATATCGAGGGAGAGTCCGCGGATCGGTCTGGCTGCTGGCGAAACCGAAGCCGCGGCGCACACCAGCGCGATGGCGGCAACCACCATCCTGTTGCGCGTGGTGCGCCGGATTCTCAAGCGCGACGGTCCGTCACGCCTATTCCATCCGCAGCAGCCGGCCGACGATCGGCGTTGCGCCGGGTTTGGCCAGCGTATCCACCCGGAACACGATCTGAGATGATTTGAACGTTGCGGCGTAGAGCCCGCCGGGAACGAGGGCGACGTTCTCGCTGGCGAAATCGAGGAAGCGTCCCTTGAGCTGGGTGCCGCCGAGATTGATCTCCTGACGCTCGCCCGGCACGTCGAGGCGCCGGATGACCAGCTTGCCGCGTCCCTTGGCTTCCACCAGCGGCGATGCGCCGTAAAGCGTGAGCTGGGGCTGAGGCTGGGATGCCGCGGTATCGACACTGCGCAGCACGGTGGCGGCGACGCCGCTGGTCTCGCGCGTGGTCGCGTTCGCCTGGTTGGGATCGCAGTTCGTCCTCTCGGCCTTGACGTCGGCGAGGTGAACGGCGCTTTCCTCGGTGCCGACCACGACGGTGCCGGTACCGCTGATCGTCTCGCGCCGGCATGACTTCAGATAGCTGAGAATGACGGAGCCGCCTTCGCCGATCTTGATGACCGCTTTGGGCGTCACGTAGTCCATGAACTCCGCGCCGGTGACCTTGCCCTGAACGTCCTCAACCACCGCGACCGGCGAATCTGCGGCTGCCGGAGAAGCCAGCGCCAGCAGGCCGAGACAGACAGCAATCGAACGTTTCATTTCTTGGACCCCATCGGAAAGCGCAGGTTAATTAGTCGCGCCAGCGCCAAAATGGTTTCATGGATGGATCAAAAATACCCGGCTCTCAGGCCGGCGGAACCGACCGATAGCATCTAACGGTCGGCCGGGACAACCGCCGGGCGTGACGACAATTTTCGCACCTGATGCTGTCGGGATTGTGATTTTCGGCAGGATTTCTCCTTGTTGTGCACCACTGCCTCATTGTCGCACTCTCGGAGCAAATCCGACAGGTTCAGGAATCGCGGGGCGCGCGCAGGGAGTAGAACGGCATGGCTTATGGTTTCACGGCGGCGCGTCTCGCGTGTCTTGCCGCTACACTACTGATCGCGTGTGCCGTGAGCGGTGCGCGCGCCGAGGACGTGGCCTCGCCCACGTCGCAGCAGCAACCTGCGGCAACGCCGTCGCCGTCTCCATCCGGCCAACAGGGCGGAGCAGGGCGCGGCGGCGCCGCAGCCCAGCCTTCTGCTGCCGAACAACATCGACTGCCGCCGGACTCCACCACCACGCAGACACTGGTGCTGCCCGGCCGCACGCTCAACTTCACCGCCACCGCAGGCTCGATCCGGCTGTTCGACGACAAGGGCGAGCCGCAAGCCGATATCGCCTACACCTCCTACCAGCTCGACGGCGTCGATCGCGCACGCCGACCGGTGACGTTTCTGTTCAATGGCGGCCCGGGTGCGTCCTCGGCCTGGCTGCAGTTCGGCGCGGTAGGGCCGTGGCGGTTGTCGATCGGCGGTGATGGCGCGGTATCTTCCGCGACGCCTGACGTGTTGCCCAATGCCGAGACCTGGCTCGACTTCACCGATCTCGTTTTTATCGATCCTGTCGGCACCGGTTACAGCCGCTTCGTCGCGTCCGGCGAGGACGTGCGCAAGCGTTTCTTTTCCGTCGATGGCGACGTCAGTTCGATTGCGCTGGTGATCCGGCGCTGGCTGGAAAAATACGATCGGTTGCTGTCGCCGAAATTCGTGACGGGCGAGAGCTATGGCGGCATCCGCGGTCCGAAAATCGTTCGCAACCTGCAGACCCAGCAGGGCGTCGGCGTGCGCGGGCTGATCCTGGTCTCTCCCTTGCTCGACTTCCGCGACTTTTCCGGCTCGAGTCTGCTGCAATATGTCTACACCCTGCCGAGCATGGCGGCGGTGGCGCGTGAGGCCAAGGGCACGATGACGCGCGCCGATCTCGCCGAGGTCGAACACTACGCGCAGACCGAGTATCTCACCGATCTC
>Ga0070665_100003931_pt1 | contig 15684 bp, 9 predicted proteins | sample KBSS13metaG_FD_65862 | JGI IMG/M metagenome (GOLD analysis project Ga0070665, IMG submission 65862) | Switchgrass rhizosphere microbial communities from Kellogg Biological Station, Michigan, USA - KBS S1-3 metaG | ecosystem: Host-associated > Plants > Roots > Rhizosphere > Soil ... | reverse complement strand
CTGTTTCTCACCGGCGCCATCTATCCCCTGCATCTGTATTTTTCAATGCGGACGCTCCGAGATGGCCTGACTTTCGAGAACATCCGGCGCCTGCAGGCGCACTACCGCGTACTCTATTCTGTCGTGGGACTCTTGATCGCCGTATCGATGCTATCCTCTTTGGAGCCATGAGTCGGGCGGGAGTCATCAGCCCGGTGGCATCAGTGAGCTCGCTGGATGTTCCGCGAGTGGCAGCTCTGCGTTGGGCCGTTGCGTCGTTATTCCTTTCGGCAGCCTTTCAGCTCCTCTGCTTTATTCGTTGGCCTGGAAATCCGAGTCAGGATGTGAACCATGCTGTGTTTGCGGCGCAAAACCTGCTGGCCCACGGACAACTGAAATCCGTCAACTTTCTTGCCGATTACGGCGCCGATCTTGCGCAGTACGCCAAGCCCCACTGGTTGATCCACTGGCCCCCCGGACAGGCTTTTCTGTATGCAGTTGTATTGGGGCTCGGCCTGTCGCCTGGCCCGGCGACGAAAGCGTTGGGATTCCTTGGCGTATTGGGAGGAGGATTGGGATGGGTGCTTCTAGCGCGGTTCCTGGGAGCGTCCAGGAACTGCATGTTTGCGGTGGCGGCGGCCTATCCCTGGCTGCCATTCGGGGTGACGGCGTACGTTGCCTATACCAACGATCACCTGGCGCTCTTCATCATGCCCTGGACCTGCCTGGTGCTGCTCCGGCTCACGTCCGTTATGGAGCCCTCTCCTGGCAATTCCGGTGGATCCTCGAAGGAGGAATGGTATCGCCTGTGGGCAGCGGCTCTTATTGCCATCCTCGGCGCGGCCGTGAAATACACTCTGGCCCCGGTTTTTGCCGGGGCGTCGATTTACCTGTTTTGGCGTGATCGTTCGCGTCTGAGGAATCTGGGAATTCTTTGGGGACTAGGATTGCTGCTTTTGCTGCTCTTCCCAGGGCTTTTGTATTTGCTTGTGAACAGCGCTTACGGAAAACGCTTTGCGCTTCCAGTGCAACCGGGAGCATTTTCAAAGGCCGGCTTTGCAATGAATCTTGTCAACTACACGGCAGCGGGAGCTGCGGGATGGGACATCGTTCTAGCCAAAGCCGGTGCGCTGGTGGATGCTCATTTCCACACGCATTTCCCTGTTGCAATAGTGATGCTTGTTCCGTCCTTTTTGATGCTCATCATTTGGCTTCCGCGCTTGGTGCTGTCGGGGTGCGGTCGCCTAATATCCTTCATCATGCTTCTCGGGATACTGACAGCCGGGTTGTGGGCTATGCTTGCTGCCTCCACCTGGCTCAGTGGCCTGCAGTGGGATTTTAGTGAGGAGAGCCGATTCTACAAGCCGATCGTACTGCTGTGGCTCTTGCCCTGCGCACTTTTCCTCGACCGGTTGCCGTGGAAGGAAGTACGAAGATCGGTGGCCTTCTATTCTCTTGCGCTTCCAGTTGCTCTCGTTGCAATTGGGGAGGTGCGGCTTGGACTTTTGCGAGAACCGTGGCTGCGTTTGCCCCAAAGCGGAATCGCCTGGATTTGGACTTACGAAACCGGCCACGCGCGTTTTCTGCCGGATTTCGCCGCTCGGCGCTCACGCAAACCGGATCTGCTGATTGGGTCAGATCCCAGGATGATGGTGGAGCTTGGTGTGCCCATTGCATACTGGCGGATCCTGCAGCAACGCCGCGCCGGCTATTGGACCAGCAAAGATCTTGAGATTTGGGCGATTATCGAGGCGGATCAGGTGCCGGCGCTGCTGGAAGGGGTCGCGGGAGTTTGCAGCGCCGAGCGCGTCGCGGTGCCGGCTGGCTACCCGTTTGCCTTCTATATACTCAACCTCAAGGCCAGGGACGGGCCTCGGACAAATTGTCAAAGGCTTGGTCCGCACGAAGCACTGCTATTGAGATCTTCGCATTTGAAACGGAGTGCTGTTCACCACTCCAAGGATCATTGAGGAGAACTTGAAATCGTTGGTGCGCGTCTCGGCCAAGATTTTCCGTACGGATGGGGCGTCGTAATATTCGACTCCGCGTCCCAGCGCGTAGGTCAGCATCTTCTCTGTCACAGTTGCGACAAAAAGCTCCGGACGACTCAGCAAGGCCTGTTGAAGTCCCGTGACTCCCTCGAAATTGCTGCCATCCGGAAGGCCTCCGCTCGCGTCGATCGCCTTGCCGTCCTCAGCTGAGCGGTAGCGGCCGACCGCGTCGTAGTTCTCCAGCGAGAAGCCAATCGGATCCATCAGCTTATGACAACCCGCGCAGGCGGGATTCGCGCGATGCTCCGCCATGCGCTCGCGCATGGAAAGAGTTCTGCCCTCTCCGCTGCTTTCCTTCAGAGCGGGGACGAACGGCGGCGGCGGGGGCGGGGGAGTCCCTAAAATATTGGCCAGGATCCACTTGCCGCGAATCACCGGAGAGGTGCGCGTTGCATATGAGGTTACGGCCAGGATACTTCCTTGACGCAACAGTCCGCCGCGCTCGCCGCCTTTTTCAAACGTGATACGCCGAAAACGGCTGCCGTAGACGTCCGGGATTCCATAATGCTTGGCGAGTCGTTCGTTGACGAAAGTGTAGTTGGCTCTCAGCAAGTCGAGCACGCTGCGATCCTCGCGCATGATGCTCTCGAAAAAGAGCTCCGTCTCCTGCCGGAAAGCCTGCCGTAGATTGTCGTCGAAATCCGGGAAGATGCGCATGTCCGGACTCGTCGAGTCCAGATTGCGCAGGTAGAGCCACTGCTCGGCGAAGTTGTTCACCAAGGCACGCGAGCGGCTATCCGCCAGCATCCTGCGTACCTGTTGTTCGAGCACCGCCGGCGTCCTGAGCTTCCCCCGCGCGGCCAGGTCCAGCAACTCGTCATCGGGAATACTGCTCCACAGGAAAAAGGACAGGCGCGACGCCAGTTCCAGGTCGGTGATGCGATACGCGCTATTCGGCGCGATGCCGGCTGGATCTTGCTCCACGCGGAACAGGAATTCGGGACTCACCAGGATTGCGCGCAAGCCCATCTCGATTCCGTTCTCAAACCCACCCTCAGCGCGTGCGTCGTTATAAAACTTGAGGGGGACTTGCAGGTCGACATCCGCCACCGGCCGGCGGTAGGCACGGCGCATTAAGGTCGAGAAGATCCGTTTGGCACAGCCTTCTTCCTGGTTCGGTTTACCCGGCTGGCAAACGAAAATCCGGCGGCGGCTGGGTGAATCCCCCGCGCCTTGAGCCTCGAAGGGTCCGCGGATGGAAACCGTGTAAATCGCGGCATGTAGACGAGGGTGACGATCCAGGTTGAAATGCGCTTGATAGGGCTGGCGCTCGGTTTCAAGCAGCGGCGAGCGGGGGGTGATAAACGTGGCGCCAATTTCGTGCGGACCGGCCTTCACCAGGATGCGCGCGTTCATGTCCAGGTCGACCGCGCGGTGATCTTCGTCGCCCGGCGGCGGCTTTACAGTGAAAACTTGGACTCGTTCGCCATCGAGGGTCACTTCCACCTGCTCGGGACCACTCAGGCCTTCGACGTGTTCGTTCCGATCTCGCGAAAGGCGCACCTGAATTTCGTATTTAGCGTCCACCGGAAAGGTGTAATGAACAACGGTTCCGCCGCGGGTTCCGAAGGGAAGTTGGTCGAAGTGTACGTCTTGGGTGAGGTCAGGTGGAAGCTGCACCACGAAATCGTCGCCCGGGCCAACACTCGGACTACCGATTGCGAGCCGGCTGATCTTGCGCGCCGCCGACAGGTAACGTTCCAATAACACCGGCGAGAGATTCCCCACCGTGACGTTGTCGAAACCATGGCTTGATTCGTCGCTCGGCAGCAACGGGGCTACATCGTATTCCAAACCCAGAAGGTCGCGGATCGCGTTCTGATATTCGGTTCGATTGAGCCGCCGGAAGGTATCGGTTCTGCCCGGATTGGGTTTGGCTTCGGAGGCACTATCGAGCGCACGCTCCAGCTTCGATACCAGTGCGTTGTAGCCAGCCTCATCCGGCCGCGGCAGCCCGATCGGCGGCATGTAACGGCCGTCCAGCTTTCGAACGACTCTTTCCCAGATTTCGGGATGCTGGTCGACGCTTTCGGCACTGATTGTGTCGAGCGCAAGTCCTGCGGTCTTTAGCTTCGCGTTATGGCAGCCGACGCAATACTGATTAATTACCGAACGTTCTGCCGCGACCGGCTGCTGCGGAGCACCCAAACATATGGAGGACGCCGCAGCAACCCCAGTCGCCAAAATTATGGACTTTGCGCGTCGGAACAGCATGGTAGATCACCCCTGGTAGGATTATAACTCTCACACCCTACCAAGTCAGGCGGCCGTTGAGCTGAATGACGCGCGGTCCCACATCGTCCCGGATTTGACCGAAGGTGCTGTTATTGATACTAGTTTGGATGCCTGAAGCTTTTGGGTTGAAGTGATTAAACGCGTTGAACGACTCTGCGCGAACCTGCAAATGTACCCGCTCCCTGATTGGGAAGTCCTTGGTCAGGGAAAAATCGACGTTCACATATCCGGGTGCGCGCACCTCGCCCCAGCCCAGGTTCCCGGGCCGGATGGACAGGCCGGCCCCCGACAGTGGCACCAAGGCGAAAGCGCTCTTGTTCAGGTATTGCAGCGTATCCCGATAATTACTGTTGATGGCATTCCCGCCCAAATAGTCCGGACGCGCAACCTGCAAGCCTGCCGACTGCGTGATCGCCAACGGCTCTCCGGTGCGCGCCTCAAAAATGCCGCCCAACTGCCACCCGCCCAGGACATGATGCACAATCGCATTCGAATTCGCTAGCCTCGGTAGATCGTACACCGCTTGCGTCACAAAGGAATGGGTAATGTCACCGGTGGCGGGGGCGTGCTCTGCGCGTATATTATTGAAGTCCTGCACGCGAGGCGTGTTGTCGCCCTGGTACCAGGTGCCGATATCGCCGCCATTGTAAGCCAGCGCCTTGCCCCAGGTATAGTGAACGCTGGCGCTCAGGCCGTGCGAATAACGTTTCCGCAGCGAAGTTTGCCATGACGCATAACTTGAAGTCGCGGAATTGTCCAAATAGTAAGTGGCCCGAAGCTTAGGGTTAGGACGAATACCGGTGATCCGGTCCGGTTCGTTAACTGGGCGCCATAGGTCAAGCTTGGTCCCTCGAACTCCCACCATTGACGTTTCCAATACCAGATCTTTCGTCAACTCGCGCTGAAGTCCCAGCGTGTAATGGTGCGTGTAAGGGCTCTCGAGATTCGGGTTGATCATAGCAAAGGTGTTGGTGTAGCCCTGAGCGATGGCTTGCTGTTGCGCGAGCACTCGCAGGTCGTCATTCGTCATGGGATACTTCATCCCGAGCGAAGATGCCTCTGCCTTCGTAAAGATGATCCGCTTCGGAATATATTGGGTGCCGACGAGATTGATCACGTTTCCAATGATCTGGGGACTGAAGATGATCCCCGTTCCGCCGCGGATGACAGTCTTGCCGCCATCGATGTTATAAGCAAAGCCGAAGCGGGGCCCAAAATTGACGGGGTCACTGTTATACGGGTTGTTCTGTGGGCGGAATGGACCGACAGCGAATGTTGTAGAATTCAGCAGCCCATCGGGGTTATAGAGACCGGCTCCTGAGTTGTTAAACGCTTCGGCGGTCATATGAGCGTCGTATTCGTAGCGGAGACCCAGGTTCAGTGTCAGCTTCGAGGTTACATGCCAGTCATCCTGAACGAAGAAACCCAGCTCCCACAGATGCGCCGTATTATCTCCATTGCCAAAAGATGCGTTGACCGTGTTCGGAATATTGTTGAGCAGGTCGCTCAAGCCTGAGTAGCCGTAGGCAACGCCTTCAGGATTGTTTCGCTCATTCGTGTGGTGGGTATAGACGCCGCCGAATTTGAGCGAGTGCTTTCCGAGATGCCAGGAAAATTTCTCCCCCAGGATCGTGGCGGGTCCCGAAATGAGGAGGTCCTGCATCGAACTTTGAGTATTCCAGCCGAGGTTGGTGGTAATTCGTCCGAGGCGATTTCCCGCGTTGAATTTCTCGCTCCCGCCCAAAATGGTTTCAAAGGCCTGGTCAAAGGTGTGAGCGTCGTTCTTGTTGTACCCGATGCGGGTTTCCGATGTCCAAGTCGCGCCGCCAATGACGTAGGACGCAGTACCGCGATCGGTATACGCATACTGAAGATTGTCATTGCCGATATACCCACTCGGAGTCTGCCCAAAGGGTCTCGCATGAGTATAGGTGAGAGAAAGATTCGAGTTGTCGGTTAGTCGAATGTCCCCTTTCACGTCAAAGTGATTGTCGCGGTTTGTGGCAGCCGAGATCTGATCGTACAGACCAGTAGTAGCGGTGGGGGACGATAACGGTTGATTGGGGAGCGGTACCAGGGCGAACGTACTCGCATAAATTGGTTGAGCGGTAAGCACCTGGTTCCGGGTGGCTTGCGTGGGAACCGTGATTTCGGTGCGCTTTTGCAGGCTGTAACGATAGCCCTCATAGGCGCCAAAGAGAAAGATCTTATTCTTCTTGATCGGGCCGCCGATTGACCCGCCAAACTGGTTATATGTGAAGGGGACCTTCGACGCCAAAAACGGATCGCGCGAGTTCAGAGTCTCTTTCTGGAAGTTTTCAAACGCGCTGCCATGAATTTGGTTGGTGCCCGAGCGGGTTACGATATCGACCTGTCCGCCCAGCGCGCCGCCATACTCCGCGGGCAGAATACCTTTGACGATGTGCACCTCTTCAATCGACTCGATGCTCAGAAGATCGACAAAATTGACAGCGCCGAAATTCCCGGCGTTCCGTCCTTCCGGATTGCCGCTGGACTCGGTTCCGTCCACTGAGTAGGCTGTTCCGTTCTTGCCCTGACCATTGAGGCGAAGACCGGTGGCAGATCCACCGGTTGCAACTGTGACCCCAGAGTCAACCCTGAGCAGGCCGGAGAAGTTCCGGCGCGCTAATGGAAGCTCTTTGACCGCTTTGCTGTCAAAAGAGTTAGCTTGTTCCGCCGACACGGTGTTCACAAGTGGTGCTGACGCTTCGACCACGACCGTCTCCGTAACATCGCCGATCTGGAGCGGATAGGTCTGACGAACACTCTGTCCTGCCGTCAGATCTATCCCTGTCGCTGAGTACCGCTTGAATCCTTTGGCCTCGATCAGGATCGTGTAGGATCCAATGCGCAAGAAGTCGAATTGGAAGTCGCCATCGCGCCCAGTGGTCTTCGTCATGACGGCCCCTGTGTCGTCTTGGGTTAGCGTCACAGTTGCGCCGGGCGCTGCCGCTCCAGTCGGATCGGTGACGGTCCCGGCGAACGTCGCCGTAGTGACCTGCGCCCAGCCAAGGCTGCTAAAAACTAGCAGGCTAGCGAGCAAAAATAATCCCAAAAATCTCCCGGATGTGCATGTGATCGCGGCTCTTCTAGGCGCAATCGGACACGCAGATGAAAACGTACGGATTCCAGGCAAACGTTGCATTAGACCCCTTCCCTTGCGTCAGTCGAAATGAAATCGACGGACGATACCCTTAAGTCGGCTCGACCTTGCCCCTAGTTCATTCGTAAGGCTACCGACGGTGTAGTGTAATCCCCAGCGTCATTTCATGTCAACATAATTTTGGCCAGGTTCCGCTACGCAAACTGCGTTACTGCAGGCCGAGGTTCCTAAGACCTTCGGTTGCAGCGCGCTGTATTTCGGGATCGGGGCTGGAGGCCGCCTTGCGATAGTGAACGGATGCTGCATTTGCATCATGCTCTAGCGACAAGACCCGGCCCAGGTTCAAATGCGCTTCAAAAAGATCAGGGTTGACGGCGACCGCACGCTCCAGGTGGAGCTTCGCGTCCCCGATCCGGCCGCTGAGCAGCAGCGCCATACCGAGGTTCGACTGGGCGCCCGCCAATTCGGGCTTGACGTCCACCGCCCGCTGGAAAGATTGAATGGCGCGATTCGCATCTCCCTCGATGCTCAGCATTTCACCGAGGGCGTTGTGAGCTTCAGCCATGTTCGGGTCAGATTTGGCCGCCGATTGAAACTCTGTCTTCGCCTCGCGAAACTGCTCCCGCTGCGCGAGAGCCAGCCCGTACTCAAAATGCGCGACTGCGTAGTTGGGATTACTCTCGACTGCCTTGCGAAAGTGGTACTGGACCTCGGTAAAATTACCGCCGGCGGCAAGCAAGTTGGCCAGATTACGGTGCGCTTCCGCGAAATCAGGTTGCGCCTGAATGGCAGTCCGGTAGGCTGCCTCGGCACCAGCGCGATCGCCGAGGCGCAGTAAAGCACCGCCCAAATTGTTGAACGTATCGGGATAATCAGGATCGATGCGCGCAGCCTTTTGGAGAACATCTACTGCTTCGCGAGTCTCTCCAGTGCCGATGTAAACCAAACCAAGGTCATTCAGCGCGGCCGCGTTTTCAGGCATCTTCACCGAAGCCTTCAGAAGAGTCTCTTTCGCTTGCGAGAGGCGCCCGGAGCGAGCCAGTGTCGCTCCAAGGCCTTGCACCGCGGGCCAGAAATCCGGCTTTCGCTGGATGGCTTGCTCGAACATGGAGATAGCTTTCTCCGGCTTTCCGGTTTTGCGGTAGGCTTCCGCCAACTCGAAATAAAATTCTGCTTCTGCCGGGTGGTATTTCTGGATCGCGCCTTCCAATTGCGGAATACCTTCCGTCAAGTTCGCACCTTGTCTCACTTGGGCGGCGGCGAGGTAGAGCTCCTGCTGCGCGCTGTCTTGCAGCTTCGCTGGATAGTAAAGGGCCACCGGTCCGCGGTAGGAATTGTCATCGGTCTCAATCCTCTCCGCGAGGGGGGCGAGTAAATCGCGTGCAGGTTTGCGCCGCTGAATGTAATGGTCGGTCATGACCACGTGCACTACGTCGTCGGTGCGCCGCTTGGGCATGTGGCATCCCGTGCAGTCCTGCGATGCGGTATGCCGGTTGGAGGCAACCAACTTCTGCACAACGTCGGCGTGGCAGCGAAGACAGACGGCCGTGTAGTGCTCGGCGGCTTCCTTGCCGCGGGGGATGTTGTGAGGGTTGTGGCAGGTGGTGCAGAGCATCGACGGATCACTTTTCTGAAAGCAGGCAGACTGGCGCAATCGGTACGCCGCGTGGGCGATTTCGAACTTATCGTCCTGGCCGGATGCGGCGGCTTGATCGAAATGCAAAGCGTAGTCTGCGAGGGCCTCACCCGGCCGGTAAGAGAAAATGCCGCGGCCGTATCGCGTGATCGCTGAGGGCAGCCGGAAACTCGTGGTTTCCAAATGGCATTGCATGCACAACTCGAGTTGCCGCTCCCGGCTCAGCCGCGCCGGATTTACGATGGTTCCCTCCGGCGTTTTCCCGGCTTGCATGGCTTGGACGTGGGTGCGGCCGGGGCCATGGCAACGTTGGCAATCGATGCCACTGGGGACATTTCCGCGAAATACCGGGGCGGTTCCGCCAGCATCGGCGCCCACTTCAATCTGCGGATAACCGTTGTGGCAAAACATGCACTGGTAGGTGATTTGGCGCCGAAAGTCCTCTTGATCGGGCCGGTCGTAACCCGGATTCATGGCCCAATAGCCTTTGTTCTCCGCGTACCATCCGATCGGCAGTTCGGTGAGCCGGCCGCCTGAACCCAGATTCAGATAGCTTCGCGAGTGGTTTCCCGACCCCAGAACGAAGTTGACCTCTTTCTCAACCACGTTGGTTTCTTTGCCGTCGAAACCGATCTGATGGCGGCGCTGAAAAACTTTGCCGTCTTTACGGTACATCGTGTAATATCGGTCGGAGGCTTTGTGATAGTAGGTGTTCTTCGCTTCGTAATCCTCAAGCACAACCGCTTTCTCGGCCTGTGCGAAGGAGCGCCCCATGCCGGTGCGGCGGTAAGTTTCCCAAATGTCTTTGTGGCAATCCGCGCACACTTCGGAAGTGACATAGCCGGCGTCTGACCCGGCGATCTGCAAAGATTTGGCTGTCTTGACCGGATTGCGTGCAGGGGAAACGAACAGGTACGTGGCGCCGAGGAGGCCCAGTAAACCGAGAATTAAGAACCACCAGCGGCGCATTCCAGAACCTTGTCCCAAACAGCATAGCAGGACAACTCAAGTTGTCCTGAATCCGCCATTTGACCCCTGCCGTAAGACCCTTGACACCATAAAAACAACGGACCATACTGCACGATGAGGGGATTTTAATGATCATTACGAAAAAGGCTTTGCATCGCCGTACATTTTTGCGCGGCGTCGGGACTACTTTGGCTCTGCCGTTGCTCGACGCGATGATCCCGTCGCTGACTGCGCAATCGGCGACTGCCGCTGCGCCAGTGCGGCGCCTGGGATTCGTGTATATCCCGATGGGAACGATTATTTCCCAATGGACCCCTCCCGGTCCGGCTGGGATGCTGGGCGAACTTTCACCCACGTTGCACTCGTTGACTCCCTACAAGGATCAGCTCAACGTGTTCACGAACATGGAGTTGAAGAACGCATACCCCGGAACTCATGCGACCTCCAACAGCACATTCCTCAGTGCTGCCAAAGCCAAGTGGACGGAGAGCACGGATTACTTCCTCGGGACCACGGTCGATCAGATCGCCGCGAAGCATATCGGCCAGGACACACGTGTTCCCTCGCTGGAACTCGCGATGGACTTGCTGACGCCGATCGGAGTATGCGACAACGGCTACGCGTGCGTGTATCAGAACAACCTCTCCTGGTCCTCGCCAACTACGCCGTTACCGGCAGAAGCGCATCCGCGTGCGGTTTTCGAGCGGCTGTTTGGCGAAGGCGGCAGTGCGGCGGAGCGCAGCGCTGAACTGCGAAAGAACGCCAGCCTGCTGGATTGGGTGACCGCAGACATCTCGCGGTTGCAGCGAAAGCTAGGCGCAGGCGACCGCAACAAGGTTAGCGAATATCTGGATACCGTTCGCGAGGTGGAGCGCCGTATCCAGAAGGCCGAAGCGGAGGCAGCGAACAGTCATTTGCCGGATTTGGATCGCCCCGTCGGCGTGCCCTCTTCTTACGCGGACCACGCGAAATTGATGTTCGATCTGCAAATTCTGGCTTTCCAAGGTGATGTCACGCGCGTTGTGACGTTCCAGTTGGCTCGCGAAACCAGCACTCGTACGTATCCTGAAATCGGCGTGTCCGATCCGCATCATCCGACAACCCACAGCCGCGGCAATGCGGAAATGATGGCGAAGGTTGCCAAGATCAACGCCTTCCATGTGGAACTGTTCGCGTATTTCATCGGGAAGATGAAGGCGACTCCGGATGGCGCCGGCACTCTGCTGGACCATTCCATGTACATGTACGGCAGCGGTATGGGCAATCCCGATGTGCACGATCACGTGAATGTCCCGATGCTCGTCGCTGGTGGTGGAGCGGGCAATCTCAAGGGCGGACGTCACATCAAATATGCTGAGGCGACTCCGCTGGCCAATCTTCATCTAACGCTACTGGATAAGGCTGGTGTGCGGCTCGACGCCTTCGGCGACAGCCAAGGCAAAGTGAAAGAGCTGTTGGATCCGCTAACAGCGTGATCCGAAGCCGCAAAGCGCTCTAAAGGAAATCAGGAGACCACCACGATGTGCCTGAAACGTCTTGGCCCATGGGCGATAGCTTCGAGTCTATCTGTGTGCAGCTTGCTCGCCGCAGTCCCCGAGACGCGTCTTGCCGACGCGGCGAAATCGTCCGATAAGGCTGCGATTCGAGCCTTGATCGACAAACATGCGGACGTGAACGTGCCGCAGATCGACGGAACCACCGCGTTGCACTGGGCTGTATACCAGGACGATGCGGAGACGGTAAAGCTCCTGATCCAAGCCGGTGCGAATGTTAAAGCGGCGAATCGTTACGGCATTACGCCGCTCACACTGGCCTGTACGAACGGCAACCCCGCTATCGTAAAGCTGCTGCTGAAGGCCGGAGCTGACCCCAACACGACGTTAGCTGGTGGCGAGACTGCCTTGATGACGGCTTCGCGGGCAGGCAACGTTGAGACCGTGAATGCCCTGATTGCGGCTGACGCCAGTGTCGGCGCCAAAGAAAGCCAAAAGGGTGAGACGGCGTTGATGTGGGCGGCTGCGGAAGGCCACGAAGACGTGGTGGAAGCGCTCATAAAGGCCGGCGCGGACATTCATGCACGTTTGAATTCCGGATTCACGCCGATGTTATTTGCGGTGCGGGAAGGAAAGATCGATACGGTTCGGGCCTTCCTGAAAGCGGGCGTTGACGTGAATGAAACCATTCAACCGATGACCGTCGCTAAGAGCACCGGGTACATGTACGCGCGCGAGCGCACCCCGCGGGCCGGGATTAGCGCGCTGCACTTGGCGGTCGCGAACGCTCATTACGAATTGGCGGGTGTTCTGCTTGACGCCGGTGCCGATCCGAACGCGATTGGCCCGGGCTATACCGCTCTGCATACCGTCACCTGGATTCGCAAGTCGGGCGGCGGCGACAATGACCCGTCTCCGCAGGGCTCGGGGAAAATGACCAGTCTCGAGTTCGTCAAAAAACTCGTAGATCACGGGGCGAATTTGAACGCGCGCATGACGAAGCGTGTGAACGTAGGCTTGACCGGTCTGAACACCAACGGCGCCACCACGTTCTTCCTTGCGGCTAGAACCGCGGATGCCGATATGATGCGATTCCTCGCAAAATTAGGCGCCGATCCTTTGTTGGGGAACGTGGACAACAGCACTCCACTTATGGCAGCGGCAGGACTCGGGACGCGTTCTCCTGGTGAAGATGCCGGAACGGAGAGTGAAGTTATAGAAGCGATGCAACTGGCTTTGGATCTGGGCGCTGACATTAACGCCGTAGACAACAATGGTGAGACGGCTATGCACGGCGCGGCCTACAAGAATCTCCCGGGCGCCGTTCAATTCCTGGTGGACAAGGGCGCGAAAATTGAAATTTGGAACCGCAAAAACAAACGCGAATGGACGCCGCTTTTGATCGCTGAAGGCTACAGGTTCGGAAACTTCAAGCCCTCGCCTGAAACGTCGGCAGCCATTCAGAAGGCCATGCGTGCGGCCGGAGTATCCACGGTTGTAGAGCCGCCGGTTTCCAAAAGAGTTGGCCGCTAGTTAGTCCACCGTCATCAGCAACTCAACCTGATTGCCGTCGGGGTCTTTGACGAAAGCGACGATAGCGCCCGTTGACGACTTACGCGGTTCGCGTATAACTGTACCGCCGTTCCGCTTTACGGATTCAACCGCTTTGTCCATATTGGGCACTTGAAGAATAAGCGATGCCAGCGCACCGGCCGGAGTATCCTTCGGACGCGTCGTAATCACAATGGGAGCGGTTGTGGCTTTCTTGGCCAGTTCAGCCGTCGAGCCGGCGTTGATGACGATTTCCTGGAAGGTTGCCGTGGTCACGGGCCGTCGGATTTCGGACATGCCGAAGGCCTTCTCGTAGAAGATCGCGATCGCTTCGGGCTCGGTGGCAAGTACGCGGACCGTTCGTACGTGGATACCGCTTTCCTGCGCCAGCGCCATTGTCGCCGCGAACACAATGTAGGTGGCCGCCTTAACTAAATTCATTTCGCTCTCCGTCGCCTCCGATCACGAGATAGTGTATCACTGCGCCCTACAGTGAGGAAATAATCACACTCGCGCGTTGTTAACAACAGCGAAAATTGCGGTAAGCTTTGGCCCAGCGCCGTTAGCAAGCAGATCCTGCAATGTGTAACGATTCAGAGTTGCCAAGAATGAATCCATCGCCTGGTGCAGCACATGTTTTAATTCACAAGCACGGACAATGGGGCATGTGTTGGTTTCACGATTGAAACATTCCACCAGCTGTAAGTTGGGCTCCGCATCCCGAACCAAATCGCCGAGCCGGATCGTCTGAGGTTCGCGTGCTAGCGATACTCCACCCGAGCGGCCAGCGGACACTTCGGCATATCCATGCTCCCCGAGGGTCTGAACGACGCGCACCAGATGGTTCCTGGATATCCCATATGCGTCGCTAATCTCTTTCGTGGATACCACCCGGCCGGGATGAGCGCCCAGGTACAAGAGAACGCGCAAGGCGTAGTCGGCATGCAGGCTTAACTGCATTTAATTTCGGCCCGTTCTCCAATAACCCGGTAAGCTTGGTTTCGTGTCCAGCAGAATTTCACGCACGTTCTGTCGATCCTCAGCTGACAGACGCGCGTATTTTGGGCTGGTATCTTTTCCAGCCAGCACGTCATAAAGCCTTCGGTACACTGCCTCCCGAACCAGGTCCGGCATACTGTCGAAAGTCTCGCCATAGATCATATAGCTGAGTGGATAGCGGAACAGGCGCGTATGGAGATCGAAATCACGCAGCGAACGGCCCTTCTTATCGCGCGGCCCGCGTTGCGGAAAGGTCTTGGTAAACGTTGAATTGCCAACGATCGGGTCACGGATTTTTGCTTCGTCGGCAAACAGCATATAAGTAACGATCTGATCCACCCCAAAGCTAAGCCGCTCCTGAAAAGCGTCAAGCTTTCCTTCCGCCTGGGCGATGCGGGCTTCCCATCCGAAGCGCGTGATCAGGTTTGTCATTCGCGTCTGATGCTCCAGCGTCATTAGCGCGACGATGTCACTCGTCGGCTCAAGATACGTAGAAATATCAAACTTGCCCTGTAAGCTGGTGAGATTCTGACTATTGCTCGAATCGAACTGCAGATTGTGCGACACCGCGTTCCCGCGATGCTGTAACTCCCCCGCAGTACCGGTGACATACCAGCCACCCCAGCGCTCATCCAAGGGCGTCCGGTGATCGGTAATTTCCTGAGCGCCACGCGAAGCGGGCGTCCCGTCAGGACCTGGGTAGGACGAACTGATTAACAAGCCAGGAATATTCAACGCACCCGGGCTCATATGACACTGCAGGCACGCCATGTCACGGCGGATGAACGTGGGTTGCTGGCTCGGTTGAATGTCCAAGGTATAGAATTGCTCTCCCTGCTTGGGATCTAACGCCATGAGTTCAAGAACTTCGCCGTTTTGCACCGAACCGACGTACAGGTTGTCTGTGAAGTAAAGGGCTCGCGGTTTCGCGGGGGAGATCAAGGGAAACTGAAAACTGGTTTTTGTGAACACCAAGACTTGCGAATCGGTGTTGATGTCGAGTCGTTTCAGAAGATCGGGCAAGTAGCCTCGCTTGGCGTCATACTTGAGCTTTATTTTGCCGGAATCTAAATCTCTCTGTAATCTCGAGACGGGGTCGTTGGGAGTTTGTTTCAGGTACTGAATGGCGGGATGATCGTAAGGAATCCAGGGAAAATTGGCGAACTCCTCATTTCCCGCTTGGGCTGGCGCGGCCGTTAAAACAGCTGCTAGACCCATGCCTGCGATTTGTAATAGAGGCTTGAGGACTGTCATTTAATTATGCATCCATTATGCATAATTACACGACGGTCTGCAATGGCCAAATAGCGAAACGGCCCCGAACGCTATTTCCAGCTACTGCCGCAGGGCGTATACGAACAGCGAACTACCGGCACAAACCGCGACGTATTGGCGCCCGTTGATCGAATAAGTCATGGGACCCGAAGAAACGCGGCCACCCAGCGCGGCTTTCCAGAGAAGCTTTCCGTTCCGGGCATCCAGGGCGAAGAAATATCCCTCACGTCCGCCGCTGAACAAGAGGTTAGTGGCAGTATTCATGATGCCGGCGTCAGTCACATCGGCCATGGGGAAGTCCCACTTCTTCTCGCCGGTTTTGGGGTCGATGGCGCGGACCGCCCCGTATTGCTCGCCCTCCTTGCGGTAGTT
>Ga0070665_100003930_pt1 | contig 15685 bp, 12 predicted proteins | sample KBSS13metaG_FD_65862 | JGI IMG/M metagenome (GOLD analysis project Ga0070665, IMG submission 65862) | Switchgrass rhizosphere microbial communities from Kellogg Biological Station, Michigan, USA - KBS S1-3 metaG | ecosystem: Host-associated > Plants > Roots > Rhizosphere > Soil ... | reverse complement strand
ACCTCTATCACCTCGATGCGATGCAGCAGGTGAGCTTCCCCGACATCAACAGGTCGTCGAAGCAGCAGACCATCGCCCCGCCGTGCCAGAACACGCCGATCCCCGGCCTGGCCGAGGTGCCCGGTGCGGTCGATCCGAAGACGACGGTATGCCTGACGCCGCCGCGCCCGATGCTGGGGTGCACGTCGCCCGATGGCACCGCGGCGAATCAGACGTGCAAGGACGAGGGTCCACTGACGCTCGATCGCTCGCGCACCGTCGACGAGGAGATCTCGGCGAAGGTCGTCGACTTCCTCGATCGCAACGATCCGGCGAAGACCGGCAAGCCGTTCTTCGTCTGGTACAACCCCGCGCGCATGCACGTCACGACGATGCTGTCGCCCAAGTACGAGGCGATGCTCGGCGAGAAGGGCGGCAAGGACTGGGGCATCAACGAGGCGGGCATGAAGCAGCTCGACGACAACATCGGTGTCGTGCTCAAGAAGCTCGAGGACATGGGCCAGCTCGACAACACGATCGTCGTGTTCACGACCGATAACGGCGCCGAGGCGATCACGTTCCCCGACGGCGGCGTGACGCCGTTCAAGGGCCAGAAAGGCGAAGCCTGGGAAGGTGGCTATCGCGCGCCGTGCGTCGTGCGCTGGCCCGGCCACATCAAGCCGGGCACGGTGCTCACGCAGATGTTCGCGGCGCTCGACTGGATGCCCACGCTCGTCGAGCTCGCCGGCGGGCCCAAGGCCGACGGGCTCAAGGAGAAGATCCAGACCGGATATCCCGGCATCGTGAAGACGACGCTCGATGGCGTGAACCAGGTCGCGTACCTGACCGGCCAGTCACCGAAGTCGGCGCGCGACGTCTTCTATTACTTCTCGGGCGCGACACCGTCGGCGGTTCGCTACAAGAACTGGAAGATGTACTACGCGATGGCCCAGCCGGGCGCCGAGGGCTGGATCCTGCCGCTCACACCGTTCCACTTCACGCTTGTCCAGAACATCAAGCGCGATCCGTTCGAACAAGCGGTCGGCGAGGACGTGAAATCCGGGATGAGCCTCGGCGGCGCGCTGGCCTCGCCGAGCACGGCGTTCCTGTACGACTGGAACCTGCTGCCAATCGGGCAGCAGCTCTGGCTCCAGTGGTTCGAGACGCTCAAGGAGTTCCCGCCGCTGCAGAAGCCGGCGAGCTACAACCTGACGCAGGTCATGGAAGAGGTGAAAGCCGGCGGCGGCCACCCCTCCGATTGATCGCGCGTGCGGTCGCGATATCTGCCGATCGTCGTCGTCGTCGCATGCTCCGCGCGAGACGACACTCCGCCGAGCCCGCACGCGCCGACGTTCGTGGGCGAAGCGGTCTGCGCGCGGTGTCACGCGCGGGAAGCGGAAGCCTGGACAGGCTCGCATCACCAGCTCGCGATGCAGCCCGCAACGAGTCAGACGGTGCTCGGCGACTTCTCGGATGCGAGCTTCGTCCACGACGGTGTCGCGTCGCGGATGTTCCGGCGCGACGGCAAGTACATCGTCCGCACGGATGGGCCCGACGGCGCGCTCCACGACTACGAGGTGAGCTACACGTTCGGCGTCGCGCCGTTGCAACAGTACGTCGTGAGCTTTCCGCAGGGGCGATTCCAGGCGCTCGAGATCGCGTGGGACAGCCGGCCGAAATCCGCCGGTGGCCAGCGCTGGTTTCACCTCTATCCCGACGAGCACATCGATCACCGCGATCCGCTGCACTGGACCGGTGTCACCGAGCGCTGGAACTATATGTGCGCCGACTGCCACTCGACGAACGTCCGCAAGTCGTGGTCGGGCGATCGCTATGCGACGAGCTTCAGCGAGATGTCCGTGTCGTGCGAGGCCTGCCACGGGCCCGGCTCGCAGCACGTCGCGTGGGCAAGCGAGCCAGAGGCCACGCGCGGCAGCGACGACGGGCTCGCGATCGCGCTCGACGAGCGCGACGGCGTGACGTGGAATCGAGATCCCGCGACGCACCAGCCGGCACGCAGCCGGCCGCGCACGTCGCGGCGCGAGATCGAGATGTGCGCGCGCTGTCACGCACGCCGCGGCTTGATCCACGAGGACTCGGTCCACGGCCAGCCCGTCGACGACGATTACCAGGTCGCGCTGCTCGACGACGATCTCTACTACCCCGACGGTCAGATCAAGAACGAGGTCTACGAGTACGGCTCGTTCGTGCAGAGCCGGATGTTCGCGGCGGGCGTCACGTGCAGCGACTGCCACGACCCGCACCGGCCGTCGCTGCGCGACGCGGGCGATGGGCTGTGCTTGCGCTGCCACGCGCCCGAGCAGTACCTCACGCCGAAGCATCACTTTCATCGCGAAGACTCTGCCGGCGCGCGCTGCGTGGCCTGCCACATGCCGGCGGCCACGTACATGGTCGTCGATCCGCGCCGCGATCACAGCCTGCGCGTGCCTCGTCCGGACCTATCGGTCACGCTCGGCGTCCCGAACCCGTGTACGCAGTGCCACGCGGATCGCAGCGCAGCATGGGCCGCGAGCACGGTGCAGGCCTGGTATGGACACGTGCCGTCCGGCTTCCAGCAATTCGCCGACGCGCTCGCGAAGGGCTCGGACCACCAGCTCGCGGCGCTCGTCGCCGATCTCCGACAACCCGCGATCGCGCGCGCGAGTGCGATCGCTCGGCTCGAGCGCGTGCTGACGCCGGAGGTGGTGCCGGTGATCCGCGACGCGCTCCGCGACGTCGAGCCACTGGTTCGCCGAGCGGCCGCTCATGCGCTCGCCGGCGTCGACCCGGTCGCCGTCGCGGCGCTGCTCGCCGATCCGGTGCGCGTGGTCCGGATCGAGGCAGCGAGGACGATGACGGGCGTCCCGCCGGACCTGGTCCCGCCGAGCAGCCGCGTGCCGCTCGCGCAGGCGACGGCGGAGCTGATCGCGGCCGAAGAGCTCGCCGGCGATCGGCCCGAGGCTCACGTTGCGCTCGCGACGATCGATGCAGGGCAGCAGGCGTTCGATCGCGCCGAAGCGGAGCTCCGCCGCGCGCTCGCGCTCGATCCGGCGTTCACGCCGGCGGTGGTCAACCTCGCCGACTTGTATCGCAGCCTCGGACGCGACGCGGCAGGCGAATCCGTGCTGCGCGATGCGCTCGTGCGGACTCCCGACGACGCTGCGCTGTCGTACGCACTGGGGCTCTTGTTCGTCCGCGCGCACCGGCTCGACGAGGCGCTCGAGCCACTCCGCACCGCCGCGCGGCACGGCGCCGACAATCCCCGCTACGGCTACGTCTACGCGGTGGCGCTGCACGACGCGCACAAGGCATCCGATGCGCTGCGCGAGCTCGACACCGTGCTGCGCGACCATCCCTACGATCGCGACTCGCTCTCCGCGATGGTCGCGTTCCAGCGCGAGGCCGGCCGGCCGCGCGAAGCGCTGCGGTATGCCGACCGGCTAGATGCCCTCAGCGCTGGCGTTCGCTGAGCCTCGCGCGACCGGGCTCCTCGAACGGGAAGATGCGATTCCAGTCGCTCTTCATGCTGATCACGATCCAGCCTTTGCGCCGAGCTTCGTCGTAGAGCGCCTGCGTGAACGTGCCGACCTTGGTGTCTGGCAGTCCGAGCGCCGGACCGTACGCGTACTCGCGTCGCGCATCGTCATGGAGGACCAGCAACGATAGCCCCGTCGTGTACTCGAGCATCTGGCGATCGCCGGTGGAGTTGCCGAACGCGATCTGCGGGCGCTGGCCGATCACGAGATGGATCGCTTCGGGCTTGCCGGCGTTGTCATCGTTGACGAGGACCTTGGGATCCTTCGTGAGTATGGGCTGGCCGTCCTTGGCATAACCGTACGTCACGGCTCCCGCGGTACCGACGACATGATCCGGCGGAACCCCGTACGTGCCCCACGCGTACGCGCGCACGAAGTCCTGCCCGCCGCCGGTTACGATGTACACCTGGTAGCCCGAGGCACGCAGGTACTTCATGACCTCGAGCATCGGTTCGTAGGTGAGCTGCGTGTAGAGCTTCTGCCAGCGCGCGTCTTTCGCGGTCGTGATCCATCGCTTCACTTCCGCGGTGAGCTGCTCGACGGTCATGCCGGAGAGCGTCGCGGCGGCGACCTTCTCGAGATCGGGTTTCGTCAGCTTCGCGATGGCCGCCTTGTCGCCTGACAGCACCGTCTTGAACGGCTCGACGTCGCGCAGCTCCGGGTGCTTGGCGACCAGCGCGGGAACGCGATCGAGGCAGAACACGAGCTGCGTGTAGTTCGGATGTTCCACCCACGTCGTCCCATCTTGATCGAACGTCGCGATGCGCGATTCGCGTGGAACGAAGTGCGGGCTCGACGCGTCGGTCGTGTCGTGAACGAACGCGATGATCGCCTGCTTGGCGGCGCCGTCGTTCCAGGACGGCAGCGGGTCCGGCTGAGCGACCGCGGCCGGCGATGCGACGAGCGCGATCAATAACGTCACTGCGAACGACTTCATCTGCGTCCTCCTATGGCTGCAGCGCAGCCGCCGGCCGCGCGCCTTCGGCCCTCATCAAACGTTCGGTGTCCGCGATGGCGTGCTGGTTGACGTGAAACAGCCGGCTCACGGGATCGTCGAGCGACGCGATCAGCGACATCACGCACATGATCGATGCCACCAAGATCGCCGCCGGCAGCGGGCCACGCGAGCGATCGAGCCCGGCACGCAGCCCGACCATTCCCATCGCGAGCAGCGATACGAGGTACAAGCTCGCGAAGATCGCCGGTGGAATGCGCTGGTACAGCCCGACCGTGACCCTCGCCTCGTGGAGATCGATCATCGAGTTGAGCGACGCGATGAACAGCGCTGTGACCGGCGAGTCGTTCGCGTGAGCTGCCCCGACCGCGTTCGCCCACAGCTCGCTGTGCAGCGACGACGAGGCCTTGATCGCACGCTCGAGCTCCTCGGGCGTATTCCAGCCGTGCCGAGCGTGCAGGTAGGCGCGGAGCAGCCCCTGGACGCGCTGATCGTACGGAGCCGGGATGAGCTCGGCGCGCAAGTACGTCGTCGCGATCGCGTTCGCTTCATCGAGCACCAGCGCCTTGCGATTGTCGAATCGCGAGGCTCCGATCTCGAAGCTGAACGCGAGCATGAGCCCGAGCAGCGCGAGCAGCGCCGCGACTGCGACGTCGGCCTGCGACTTCTTCGCGTCGCGCATCTCTTCGGGGCGCAGCCGGCCGACGCGGTAGCAGACCTCGTACGCGACGACCAAGCCGACCGCCATGATCGCGAGCTCGGGCCAGCCGAGCCGCGGTTCGAGAATCGAGCCCATCGTGCCTCCTCGTGGCTAGATCGGGGGCGGCCGGTTATCCGCGAGCATATAGGCGGCGGTGACCAGCGCGAGGTGACTGAACGCCTGCGGGAAGTTGCCGATCTGGCGCTTCTCCCGCGTCAGGTATTCCTCGGCGAGGAGCCCGACGTCGTTGCGCAGGTCGACAACCCGCATGAACAGCTCGTGGGCATCGGCGTGGCGGCCCATCATCTGATACGTGCTCGCGAGCCAGAACGAGCACGCGAGAAACACGCCCTCTTCGCCAGACAGGCCATCGTCGCTCGCAGACGTCTTGTAACGGAGGACGAGCCCGTCCTGCAGGAGCTCGTTCTCGATTGCCTTCACCGTGCCCACCACGCGCGGATCGCTTGCCGGCAAGAATCCGCTGAGCGGGATGTACAGGAGACTCGCGTCGACGGTGCTCGCGCCGTAGTACTGCGTGAACGTGTTGCGCTTGGCGTCGAAACCCTTCGCGAGGATGTCGGCGCGGATCTTGTCGCGCAGCGTTTCCCATGGCGTCCTGTCGTCTTTGAGGTCGAGCAAGTCGATGACCTTCAACCAGCGATCGACCGCGGCCCACGCCGCAACCTTGGAAGCCGTGAACGCTCGCACCGGACCGCGCATTTCCCAGATGCCGTGGCCCTCGGTCGTCCACGTCTTGGCGACCACCTCGGCCGCCGACTTGAGGACGAGCACGCCGTCGTCGTCGAGGCTGCCCTGCGCCTGCGCGATCACGTAGACCACGGTGGCGAGCTCGCCGAGCACGTCGAGCTGGAACTGGCGATACGCGTCGTTGCCGATGCGTACCGGCTGCGCGCCGCCGTAGCCCGGAAGCCACGGCAACGTGCTTTCGGTCAGGATCCGCTCGCCACGGATCCCGTACATGATCTGGAACTGGCCGAGCGCGCCGCCGACGGCATCGACGAGCCACTTGCTAAACTCTTGCGCCTCCGCCGTGAGTCCGGCCGCCACCAGCGCGTTCAGCGTCAAGCTCGAGTCGCGCACCCAGGTGAACCGGTAGTCCCAGTTGCGCTCGCCGCCCGGTGACTCCGGCAGTCCGAACGTCGGTGCGGCGACGATCGCGCCGCTCGGTCGGTACGTGCACGCCTTGAGCGTGATCAGCGACCGCATCACGATCTCCTTGTAGTTGGACGGGAGCTTGATGCGCGACGCCCAGTCGTTCCAGAAGGCTTCGGTGTCGCGCAACGCTGCGTCGAGATCCAGCGCCTCGGGAACCTCGTCGTACGGCCGTGCCCATGCGAGCTCGTACGCGACGCGGTCGCCCGCGCGGACCGTGAGCTCGGCAAAGAACGGCGGTGCCTGCGGGTCCGGCCCACCTCGCAAGTACAGCGCGTCGGGTCCGGCGATCGCGGCAGTCACATCGTCGCTCGCGCGCTCGCGCGGCACGGTGAGCCCGTACGCGAAGCGAGGACGCAGCTCGAACCGCATCGTGACCTCGCCGCGAACACCTTCGATGATGCGGACCACGCGAGGGGTGTCGTGCCGCGTCGGCATGAAATCGATCACGCGCACCACGCCTTCGTCGTTCGTGTGCTCGGTCTCGAGGACAAGCGTGTTGCCGCGATAGCGGCGCTGCACGGACTGGACGGGCCGGATGGGCGCGATCCGCCACTGCCCGTGCTCGGGCGTGCCGAGGATCGACGCGAAACATGTTCCGTCGTCGAAGTCCGGAAGACAGAGGAAGCTGATCGAGCCGTCCTTCGCGACCAGCGCGGCGGTATGCAGATCGCCGATCAGTGCGTGATCCTGGATCTCCGGTTGCGTTTGTGGCGAGCGAGCCCGCACCTCGGCGCGAGCGGCGGCGTTAGCAGTTGGGCTCATCTGACATCTCCATGTGCGCAGAGCTTGCGAGCACCGTGCCCGGCGCGAGCGGAAGAAGCCGTAGCTACGTCGTGCACCGTGTGCGCCGCGATCGCTCGGGTTCGCCGCTTGCACTCTCGACGATCATGCTGACCTCTCACCGCCTCTTGGGACTCGTGTTCGCGATCTCCGTCGGTTTCGGCTGCGGCACGAACGCGACGATCGAATCGACGTGGCGCGCACCGAGCGCGCCGGAGCTCACGAATGTCGTGACGCTATCTCCCGCATCCGACCCGGGCCTCCGCCATTCGGCGGAAGACAAGCTCGCACAGCAGCTGACGAGCCACGGCGTCCGCGCGGTGCCCGGCTACACGGTGCTCCGCGATCAAGATCTCGCGGATCGCACCCGCATCGCCGCCGAGCTGAGTGCCCGCGGCTTCGACGGCGTGGTCGCGATGCGCCTCGTCTCGGCCAACCAGCAGCTCGCGTACTACCCCACCTTCGATGACTACTGGGGCGGTGCATGGGGCACGTCGTGGGGCGCCAATGCCGTCCCCGAGACCGTGGTCAAGATCGAGGTCAACGCGTACTCGCTCGCGACCAAGCAGCTGGTGTTCTCGGCGATGAGCAAGTCGGTGGATCCGGGGAGCGCGAACGACGCGATCGCCGCCGTCTCCAAGATCGCGACCGAGAAGCTCGCCGAGGCTCGCGTGGTCGGCCCCACGCAGGCGACCATGAATCCCTAGGGCAGAAACTCGAGCTCGAGCAACGCTTCGACGGCGCCGTCATTGCTGCCGGCAACCGTGAGCTGGCCCTTGAGGGTGCCGACGAAGTGCTTGCTGAACGCGTAGCCGAGCCCGAGATCGATCGGGACGGTCGTCGAGCCGCCTGCCCAGTAGAAGCTCATGGTCGCGTCGGAGACGACGAGGACGCCGGGATACGGATGCAGCGTCACGAACGGCTGGACCGTGACATAGGACTGGTGAGCGACCGCGCTCGAGCCCGCCACCGACCACAGCGCCTGTGCGAGCCCGCCGAGCGTGAAGTAGCGGGATAGCTCGGCGCTGAATCCGAGCGCGGGGCCGAGCTGCCACTTCGCGGGTCCGAGCTCGGGGCTCGTCGCCAGCGGAAACACCGATCCGAACCCGGCGCCCAGCGTGAGCGATCCGAAGCGATGCGCGGCGAGGTCGACGAAGTTCAGATTCTCGAGCCCGCTCGCCGTGCCATTCGAATTCTGCAGGCTCTCGGCGGTGAGCTGGACGCGAGCGATCGACCAGATGTCGTACGCGTCGAGGCCCGGGATCAAGATCCCGTGGTACGGCACCACCGGCTCGAACTGGAGCTCCGCGCGGTAGCTCGTCGTGTCGTGAGCCCATTGATAGCTCGGCTCGAAATTGAGCTTTTCGACGATCGGCAGCGGGTTGACCGCGATCTCCGCAGCGGCGCTTCGCTCGTCGCTCGTCGTGTCGTCGGCGCACACGGCGCGGCCCGCAAGCATCGTCGCGCTCGCAAGCCACACTGCCGCGCGTCGCGACTCAGTTCCAGTGATAGCGAATCTCCGCGATCACGAGCAGCTGGATCGTGTCGAGGCGGACGAGGTGCTGCGGATCCAGATCGAGCCACTTGCCCTGCACGTCGAGCCCGAGGTCGAGGCTCTTGCGCCCGGTGTAGAAGATGCCGCCCTCGAGCGTGTTCGTGAACCGCGCCTGTGACTCGAACGGAATCGTCGCCAGATACGACGCGAGGAGCCCGAGTCCCACGCCCGTGTCCGGCAGCAGATCGAGCTGTCCGCTCACGCCGAGACTGACGTATTGACTGTGGGTCGTCATGTCGTCCGTCTGGCTCGTCCAGTTGTAGCGAGCCGACGCGAGCAGGCCGAGGCTCGGACATGGCGTCATCGCGAGCGTCAGGCCAGGCAGCACCGAATAGCTGTCGAGCTTCTCGCTGACACCGACCGCTTGAACATCGCCCGCGATGAGGCTGTCCTGGATCCCGATGAGCGGGCGGATCAGCCTCGTGCGCGCGTAGACGAAGTCGAACGTGCCGCCGAACCGAATGTTCGGCGCGAGGTTCCACGCGAGCGTCGTGCCGACCCCTGCGGTGAGCGGCTGGATCATTCCGACCACGAGCGCCGAACGCGCGTTGCTGCCGCCGTCGAGACCACCACCGCCGGTGATCCGGAGGGCCATGAAGTCGGTGAGCGTCGCCTGGAACGTCGCGCCCTGCGCCATCGCTGCGGCCCGGTAGGAGCGGGTGGTGCTGGTGCTGATGCGATCGCCGAGCGAGTCGAAATCAGGACCGTCGATCCATTCGTAACCGGCGCCGGTGAACAGGGCGATGTAGGTCGAGACGAACGGATCGCTGACGATCAGCGACGGAAAGTACACGTGTCCGCCGAGCTCGCGGTGCGGAACGACGTCGTCGTACGAGTCGGCGCGCGCGAGCGACTCGTGAATGACAAACAAGCACAACGCGAGCGCGACCTGTTTGAGTGACATGTCGGAAGCTAGCTGTGCGGGATCGGAGTGCAAGCCGCTCCGATCTGCGCGTGGGGTGATCCACGTGCGTCCTGCGTGATCGCGCGTAGGATCCGCTAACGTTCGCGTAGGCCGTGGCGCGCGAGCAGCACGCGGAGGTGCTTGCGATCCATTCCCGACGCATCGGCCGCGGCCGCGAGCGTGTCGTGACGCGCCACGAGCTCGCCGAGATAGCGGCGCTCGAATGCTTCGACGGCGGCGGCTTTCGCATCGCGGAAGCTCAGCTGTTCGTGGTCGAGCTTGGGCGCGCTGTGCCGCTTTCTTCCGAGCTCCCCGACGACGAGCGTGTCGCCGGGCGACATCGCGACCGCGCCTTCGATCGCGTTGCGGAGCTCGCGCACGTTGCCGGGCCAGTCGTAGTCGACCAGCCGAGCCATCGTCGCGTCGTCGACCGCGAGCGGCGCGTCGCGCAGGAAGTGGCGCACCAGCAACGGGATGTCGTCGCGTCGCTCGCGCAACGCGGGCACCGCGATCCGCACGACCGCGAGCCGGTAGTAGAGATCCTCGCGAAACGAGCCGGCGTCGATGCGCTCGCCGAGATCGCGGTGGGTCGCGGCGACCACCCGGATGTCGATCGGCCGGAATGCGGTCGCGCCGACCGGGCGGATCATCCGGCGATCGAGCACGCGCAACAGCGCCGGCTGGAGGTCGAGCGGCAGCTCGCCGACTTCGTCGATGAACACCGTCCCGCCATCGGCATCGCCGAACATGCCGGTGCGATCCGCGGTCGCGCCGGTGAACGCACCGCGAACGTGACCGAACAGCGTCGACTCGATGAGCTCGTCGGCAACGGCGCCGCAATCGACGACCACGAACGGCTTGGCCGCGCGCTTCGATCGCCGATGGATCTCCTCGGCGACCAGCTCCTTGCCGACGCCGGTTTCACCGTCGATCAATACCGACACGTCGCTCGCGGCCAGCTGATCGAGCAGCGTGAACAGCTGGCGCATCACCTTCGAGCCGGCGACCAGCGCGCCGCTGTGCGTCGCGGTGCTCTCCTGCGGATCGAGCGCGACGTCGTCGGGAACCAGCTTGAGCGTGGTGTTGCCGATGCGGAGCTCGCCGCCGCTGAATAGATCGGCACGGTGGACGCGGACGTCGCCCGCGAACGTGCCGTTCTTGGAGCCGAGGTCGACGACCTCGACGAATCGGCCGGTCCAGCGCACTTCGGCGTGCGCGCGAGACACCGACGGATCGGTCAGCGCGAGCACGGCATCGGGCCCGGTGCCGATGCGCGACATCTCCGCGGTGACCACGAGGGTTGCGCCGCGGTCGGGACCGTCGATCACGACGAGCCGCACCCGATCGCCGGCGCGCGTGAACCGGTGGATCCGCGGCGACAGCCGGCTCTGCGTCAGCATGCTCACCGCATCGTACCGCAGCGCGGGGGGACGCGGCCCCCCAGCAGCGTCGTCGGCGATCGCGAGCGCGGCGTACGCGCAGGCACGGCGCGTGAAACCGGACGGGTTGTCCGTCGTGGAGGACTCGATGCGTGTCGTTTGCCTACTCTTGCTGCTCGCGTCCGTGCCGGCGCGAGCAAACGAGCTCGAGCCCATCGCGGGGCTCGACTTGCCGACCGATCACGGCGAGCTGCGCCTGAGCGGGTTCATGACGCCGCCCGATGCGTTCGGTGCGGGCAGCTACAGCGCGAGCTCGCTCACGTTCTCGGCCGCGCTGCCGCTCTACGGGAGCCACCACTGGCGCTTGCTTGCCCAGGTGCGCGCCGGCGTCGAGTACACGCAGGGCAGCGCACTGCCGGCCGGCGAGACGGTCACCGAAGACGCGCTCGGGCTCACCGGCGTGTATGTCTCCGATCGCCGCGACGTGTATTCGCTGTACGCGGGCGCGTCGATCGCGGAGACGCGCGACACGATCGCGCACGCCACGCTCATGCCGAGCATCGTCGGGCTCGGCTCGTATCGCGACGGTTCGATCACGTGGCTGTACGGCGGGGGGCTCGGCCAGGCGCTCGGCCGATCGTGGTTGTTGCCGATCGCCGGTTTGTCGTGGCGCATGACCAGCACCTGGACGCTCACGATGCTGCTTCCCGTCGAAGCCGAGGTCCGGCATCGCTTCAGCTCGTCGTTCGATCTCGGCCTGATCGCGTCGGTGTCGGGCGATCGCTATCACTTCTCCGATGCCGGCAACACGCTCACGCTCGAGCTCGCCGAGCTGCGCAGCGGCGTGCAAGCGCGCTACCGATTCGCGGAGCACTGGACCGCGACCGCCGAGGTCGGCATGGTCGCGCCGCGCCGCCTCCAGCTCGCCGACACGTCGTCCACCAGCGACGGTACTGTCTACTTCTCCGCAGGAGCACGTTATGCGTTCGATGATCTTGCTCGCTAGCCTCGCGGCGTGCGCCACCGCGAGCCCCGCGCCGATGCGGCTCGTCGCAGGCGACTACGACCTGGCGCTCGCCCACGGCGGCCGCGATCGGCACTATCTGGTGCACGTGCCGCCGCAAGTGGCCGCGGGCAAGCCGCTGCCGGTGATCGTCAACTTCCACGGCGGCGGTGGCAACGCCGAGCAGCACGCTCGGTGGACGAACATGAACGTGCTCGGGGATCGCGAAGGCGTGCTGATCGTCTATCCCGACGGCATCGGCCCGACGGTCCTGGGCCATGCGCTCCACACGTTCAACTCGAGCGCCGCGTGCTGCGGCCAGGCATCGAAGCAGAACGTCGACGACGTCGGCTTCACGTTCGCGGCGCTCGCCGATCTCGCCGGTCGCGCGCCCGTCGATCGCACGCGCGTCTACGCGACCGGCATGTCGAACGGCTCGATGATGGCGCAGCGGCTCGCCCACGACGCGCCGAATCGGATCGCCGCGGTCGCGTCGATCTCCGGCGCGAACGACCTCGGCGACTTCACGCTGACGCCGCCGGTGCCGCTGATGCACATCCACAGCGTCGACGATCCGCGCGCGCTCTATCAAGGCGGGCTCGGGCCGCCGTTCCCGGGCACGCAGATCCGCACGCAGCATCCGCCGGTCGAACGCGTCGTCGGCGAGTGGGTGAAGGCCGACGGCTGCGCCGCGACGCCGAGTGTCGGCGAGACCAAGCGCGGCGCGCCGGGTACACCCGACGCGAGCCACACCGCGACGAAGCTCACCTGGTCGAGCTGCCGCGGCGGCGCCGAGGTCGTGCTGTGGAAGCTGACCGGCAGCGGTCACGTCTGGCCCGGCGAGGAGACCCGCGAGCGACGGCTGGCGGACGTGCTCGGCGAGTCGACGCACGTCATCGACGCCAACGACGAGATGTGGGTGTTCTTCAAGCAGTTCTCGCGGCCCGACGCGCCGCCGCTGTAGCCAGCGACGTGGGGTTCGGAGACGCGGGGAGTCGCGTCCCCCCACGCAAGCTGGCTCGGCTGGAACCTCGACTTCCCGGCGCGACGGCACACGCGCGGAGGCCCGCGAATCGCGCGCGAGCTGGTGGAACGTCGAGGTTCCGTCGCGCGTGGCACCTCGCTTGCTGTCGTACATCGTCATGCGTATCCATCTTTTTTTGGTCGCGAGCTTGTTCAGCTGCGGCCACGACAGCAGTCCAACCACCGACGTCGACGCCGGGAACGTCGACGCCGGGAACGTCGACGCCGGCTCGGCGTGTCAGACGTCGGTCGTCGCGTCGCCCGGCACCGTGATCACGACGACGGGCCCGGTCACCGGCGCGCTCGCCGGCAGCGTCTACGCGTGGAAAGGCATCCCGTACGCGGCGCCGCCGATCGGCGCGCTGCGCTGGCAGCCGCCACAGCCGGCGACGTGCTGGACCGACGCGCTCGCGGCGACCGCGTTCGGCCCGGAGTGCCCGCAGGTCGGCAGCGACGGCAGCGTGGAAGGCGACGAGAACTGCCTGACGCTCAACGTGTGGGCGCCGAGCGATGCGAGCAACGCGCCGGTGATGGTGTTCATCCACGGCGGCGCGAACACGCAAGGTACCGCGTCCGATCCGCTGTACGACGGCGCGCAGCTCGCCACGACGGCACACGCGGTCGTCGTCACGCTCGATTATCGGCTCGGCGCGCTCGGGTTCTTCGCGAACGCCGCGCTCGATGCCGAACAGCCAACGCACGTCTCCGGCAGCTACGGCGTCCTCGATCAGATCGCGGCGCTCCAGTGGGTGAAGGCGAACATCGCCGGCTTCGGCGGGTCGCCGGATCACGTGCTCCTGTTCGGCGAGTCGGCGGGCGCGCAAGACGTGTTCGTGCACGTCGCGTCGCCGCTGTCGAAAGGCCTGTTTTCAGCAGCGCTCGCCGAGAGCGGTGGCTCCTACAACGTGACGCTCGCGGACAACGAGGCCTCGATGCAGGGCGTCGTCAACGCGGTCGGGTGCAGCACCGCGACCGATCTCGCGGCCTGCATGCGCGCCGTGCCCGCGGCGACACTGGCCGCAGTTCCCTCGGCGCTCGGCCCGCTCGACTCCGGCATGCGCTACGTGCCGTCGATCGACGGCCATCTCTTGTCGTCGGACGTGCAGTCGATTCTCGCGGCCGGCACGCAAAACGCGGTGCCGTTCATCGTCGGCACCAACGCCGACGAGACCTCGCGAATGGTGCCGACGGTCAAGACCGAAGCAGGGTACGAGGCGGCGGCGCAGGGGTACTACGGCTCGGCGGCGAGCGCGCTCCTCGCGCTGTATCCGGCCTCGAGCTACGCGTCGCCGCAGGCTGCGCTCGTCGCGATGACCACCGACGTGTCGTGGACGTGCTCGATTCGCTACGACGCGCGTCTCGCGAGCGCGCACCAGCCGGTCTATCGCTATCACTTCTCGTGGGCAGCGCCGGGGGCCGAGGCGATGTACGGCGCGACTCACGGCCTCGAGCTGCCGTTCGTGTTCGACACGTTCGGGACCTACAACTTCGTGCCGACGGGCTCCGACAGCGCGCTCTCGACGGCGATCGAAACGTACTGGAGCACGTTCGCGGCGACCGGTAATCCAAACGCGGGCTCGGCCGTCGCGTGGCCCGCGTACGACGCGTCTACCGATCCGTACCTCGAGCTCGACACGCCGATCGGCACCGGCTCGGGAATCGAGACCACCCAATGCAATGCGATCGATAAGCTGGAGGGACGATGATGCGCTACACGCTCCTGGCCTGTTTCGCCGCGCTCGGCTGTGCGACCTCCGCGGCACCGACGGCAACCGCAGCACCCGCGCGAACGTCCGGCGAGCGGACGATCGAGATCGGCGGGGTTCAGCGCACGTACTCGCTGCACGTGCCGCCCACCGCTCGCGAGCATCTGCCGCTCGTGATCGTGCTGCACGGCGGCTTCGGCGATGCGCAACGCACCGAGCAGCGCTACGGGTTCGACGAGCTGGCCGACCGCGAAGGCTTCGCCGTCGTGTATCCCGAGGGGCTCCAGCATCACTGGAACGACGGCCGCGCCGACAATGGTGCGACCTCCGTCGACGACGTCGCGTTCGTGCGCACGCTGATCGACGAGCTCGTCGCGCACGCCGGGATCGATCCGGCGCGCGTGTTCGTCACCGGCATGTCGAACGGCGGCATCATGTCGTACCGGCTCGGCTGCGACCTGGCCGACAAGATCGCGGCGATCGCACCGGTGAGCGGCTCGCTGGCCGTCTCGCTCGCACCGACGTGTCACCCCGCGCGCCCGCTGCCCGTGCTCGCGATTCACGGCACCGACGATCCGCTGGTGCCGTACGGCGGCGGCAACGTCGGCCTCAAGAGCATGCGGTCGCGCGGCGAAGTCATCGGTGCGGAAACCGCGATCGAGCTGTTCGCGCGCGCCGGCGGCTGCACCGGCGCACCGGCGCGAACGCGCCAGCCCGATCGAGATCCATCGGATGGCACGAGCGTCGATCGCATCGCGTACGCGTGCCCGGCCGGCATCACCGTCGAGCTGCTCGCGGTCGCCGGCGGCGGGCACACGTGGCCGGGAAGCACACATAGCGGGCGGATGGGCGCGCGCTTCGTCGGCGCGACCAGTCGAGAGTTCTCGGCCACGGAGCGCATCTGGCAGTTCTTCGCCGCGACGCCGCCGAAGCCGCCGGGCGCGATACGATGATGGCGTGGTCAACTCCGGCGAGCGCACCGGCGTCCT